>Ga0187874_10000125_pt1 | contig 100544 bp, 102 predicted proteins | sample June2016WEW_16_1_3_FD_132993 | JGI IMG/M metagenome (GOLD analysis project Ga0187874, IMG submission 132993) | Peatland microbial communities from SPRUCE experiment site at the Marcell Experimental Forest, Minnesota, USA - June2016WEW_16_150 | ecosystem: Environmental > Terrestrial > Soil >... | reverse complement strand
GCGCCGTTTCATAAATACGCTCTCGTATTCCTCGAAGACCGCTCCCTCACGGTCGCGGCTCGCATGCGAGCCGCGCGCGTCAGCAAGCGGTTTTGGATACGTGAGCGAGCTTCTGAAACCGCCCACTAAGTCTCCAGCCGAGTGACGTTGCGCCCTTGCGGCGAGCCACTCGCGTACGCTCCTGGCTCGCTCCGTGTCAGGCTCTCGATGCGCGCGGGAAAGACCGGCGGGCGCACCGATTCGGCTTTCCATCCCAACAGGAATTCCACCGTGCCACCGCATACGCGTCCCTGGCAGGGGCCCATGCCGCAGCGGGTATGCAGCTTGGCTTCGCGCCATGCGGCACAGGCCCGCACGCGCCCCAGCGTGACGTCTTCACAACGGCAGACCAGGGTCTCTTCACGTGGCAGAGCTTTCAATGCTTCGCGCAGTGCGAAGGCCCGCTCCAGCGCGCCGGCGAACCGGCGGTATCCATCGCGCGCGGCAAAGAGCGCGCGTGCCCGCGCGGATGCGCCGGCCGCCGCGAATCCGGCGATCTCGCCTTCCACCAGAGCCAGTTCCAGTCCGCCGATTCCGGTGGCTTCGCCCGCCGAGTAGACGCTCTTGATGGAGGTCTGCTGCCGCTCGTCCACTTCCACGCCGCCGGCCGCCATGCGGCAGCCCAGCAGCGCCGCCAGTTCGGTATTCGGCACGAGGCCGAATCCGCAGGCCAGGTAGTCGCAGCGCTCGGTCCAGGTCTTTCCGCCGCGACGGAGCGTGACGCTTTCGAGTTGGTCCGTGCCGCCGGCCTCGACCGGCCAGCATGAGGCCAAATAGGGAATCCCCAGCAAGGCCGCGCGCAAGCCCACGGCCTGCATCAGCTTGCCGGGATGCGCGGCCAGGCGCAACCCGAAGGCCAGCAGCGCCGATTGCTTGGCCTGCTCCGCGATCAGCCGTACATCGGCGCCGTGCTCTTTCATGTACTTCGCCACGGCCAGCAGCAGCGGACCGCTGCCGGCAATCACGATCTTCTTGCCGGCAACCGGCAGGCCCGATTTCGCCAACGCCTGCAGGCCGCCGGCGCCCATCACGTTGGGCAGCGTCCAGCCGGGGAAGGGAAGGAAGCGTTCGCGCGCGCCGGTCGCGAGAATCAGGCTGCGGTATCCCAACTCTAGTTCTCCGTCGAACTTTTCGACCGCGATGCGGTTGGGCGCGGGCGCCGCGAAGACGCGCGCTCCGGCGATCCATTCGACCTGGTGTTTTTCCGCCGACCGGATCCACCGCGCCGCTTCGGCGGGAGCCTTGCCGGCGGCTGCGCGCCAGATCTGGCCGCCGGGATGCGGATTGTCGTCGACCATGGCGGTACGCGCTCCGCTCTCCGCCGCACGCACGGCCGCTGCGAGCCCCGCCGGTCCGGCTCCGATCACGACCACGTCGTAATCAGGCATCGGTCGACACCTGCATGCCGTTCTCACAAGGCACCTGGCAGCTCCGGCAATGCTCGCGGCTGTTGATGGTGACGCGGCATTCGAAACAGATTCCCATGCCGCAGAGCGGGGCGCGGGCCTGGCCGGTGACGGAGCGGCGGAAGCGGGTGACGCCGGCAAGCGCGACGGCGGTGGAGACCATGGCGCCGGCGGGGACGGTGATGGGGACGCCGTTGACGGACAGGTGGATTGCATCAGTCATGCGATGCCTGCTTTCTGCCGGGCAGGTAAGGCTCATAGGGAATCGCCGGGGTGCGATGCAATAACTGATCGGCTACCAGTTTGCCGGTGGCGAGCGAAGTCGTGATTCCAAGACCTTCGTGGCCGGTTGCCAGATACAGGCGCGGATCGTCGGGGCAGGGGCCGATCAGCGGCAGCTTGTCCGGGGTGGCGGCGCGGAAGCCGGTCCACGAGCGGATCGCGGTGAGAGAGGCCAGGCCCGGCATATACTCCTGCGCGCGGCGCAGCATGCGCGTGAGCATGTGAGTATCGATCTCGCCGTGGTCGGCGCCGAACTGCCGCGACGAGCCGATCAGCAACTGGCCGGTCTTGCGGGGCTGGACGTTGAAGGCCACCGAATCGGCGGTCATGGAATGCGCGCTCTTCAAATATCCGAGTTCGACCAGTTGATGGTGCACGAAGCCGGGATACCGGTCGGTGATCACCAGGTGGCCTTTGCGTTTCCGCACCTCGATTCCGGGAGTGAGTTCGGGGGCCCATGCGCCCGTGGCATTCACTACCATTCCGGCCGCCAGGAAGGAACCGTCGCGCAGTTTGATTCCAGCGCCGCTCAGTTGCGCGGCGGCTTCTCCGGCGCGCACCACGGCGCCGCGCTCGAGCGCGCGTTGCAGCAGGTAGCGCGCGGCGCAGGGCGGATAGACCACGGCGTCGTCGGGCACCAGCAGCGCTCCCGCGAAGCCCGGGCGCAGGTTCGGTTCGGCCTCGGCGAGTTCGCGGGGACCGAGCACTTCCGCCCGTACGCCGATGGCTTGGTAGACGGCGCGCTTGCGTTCCACTTCGGCCATTTCTTCGGCGTCGGCAGCCACCCAGAGCGTGCCGGCGGAGACGTATTCCACGCCGGCGGGAAACTCAGAGGCGCGCGCCATCCACAGCGTTCTCGAATAATTAGTGAGCGCGATCTGCGCCGGGGAATCGTCCATGACGACGATATGGCCCATGCCCGCGGCGGTCGCGCCGCCGCCCACCGGGCCCGGTTCGACGACCACCACGGACAGGCCCGCCGCCGCGCACTCCTCCGCGCAGGCCGCGCCCACGATGCCGCCGCCGGCGATGGCTACGTCGTAGCTTGTGCCCATGAGCGGCGGATTCCGTAGCAGAAGGGGTCGCGTTGGTCGAGCACCAGGTCGGCCTCAGCGTTAACGTAGGCGGAGCCGGTGATTTCGGGGTAGAGCTTGCCGCCGACGACGGAGACGCGGCCGTCGAAGGTCGAGCCGGTGATGCTTTCCTGACGCCAGACCTGGCCGGGTTTCAGTTTGCCATCGGCGTAGAGGCAGGCCAGTTTGGCGCTGGTGCCGGTGCCGCACGGCGAGCGGTCGTAGGCTTTGCCGGGGCAGAGGACGAAGTTCTTGCTGTCGGCGCCTTCCGCGGTGGGGTGGCCGAAGAGTTCGATGTGATCGATCACGCCGCCATCGTCGCCGGTGATGCCGTGGGCTTCGAGCGACTGGCGGATGCGCCATGTAAAATCGGTAAGTTCATCGACGCGGTCGAGCGTGAGCGCCTGTCCGTGGCCGCCGCACAGGAAGAACCAGTTGCCGCCCCAGGCGATGTCTCCGTAGACGCGGCCGATGCCGGGCGCCTCCACCGCGACGTGCGCGGCGCTGCGATGGCTGGCGACGTTGCGCAAGGTCACGGTGCCATCGGCGTTCAAGTGGGCGCCGACTTCGCCCACCACGGTTTCCAGGCGGACGCGGGCGCCGCGCTGGATGCGGCCCATGTATTCCAAGGTGACGAGCAGGCCGATGGTGCCGTGGCCGCACATTCCCAGATAGCCGACGTTGTTGAAGAAGATCACGCCGGCGTCGTAGGCGGGGCTGGAAGGCTCGCACAGCAGCGCGCCCACAATGGCGTCGTTGCCGCGCGGCTCATTCACGGTGGCCGAGCGGAATCCGTCGAACGCGGCGCGGAAGCGGGCCAGGCGCTCCGTAATGGAGCCGGCGCCCAGGTCGGGGCCGCCGGCGACGATGACGCGCGTCGGCTCTCCGCCGGTGTGGGAATCGATGATCTTGATGCGTTGTCCGTTCACTCCTTACCCCTCACTCTCATACCAGTTCAGATGTTCCCGGGCAAACAGCCGGAACTTCTGCTGGGCCACCTGCCGCGCGGCCTTCTTGTCGCGCCGCAGAATCGCCGCGGCAATCTCCACGTGCGCCACGGCCGAGGCGGTCATCTCCAGTTGGTGGTTCTTGCGCAGGTTGCGCATGAACAAGAACGCCAGCAACGGCATCAGGGTCTGCGCCAGCAGGCGGGGAAGCACGCTGTTACCGGAAAGCCGCCACAAGGTCTGGTGGAATTGGACGTCGAAATCGTGATAGCGGCGGATGTCGCGCACCTCGGCCGCCTCCGTCATCTTTTCGGCGACGGCGATGAGCTTGCGGATTTCGGCGTCGGGCGCGGCTTCGATGGCGAGATCCACGGCCAGGCGTTCCAGTTCCTCGCGCACGCGCAGCACCTGGCTGATTTCGGCGCGCGTCAGCGCCGTCACGACGCAGCCCTGATTGGCCTTGCGCACCACCAGCCCCTGATGCTCCAGCGCCACCAGCGCTTCGCGCACGGTGGGCTGCCCGACGCCGATCTGGCGGGCCATGCGCGACTCCACAATGCGGTCGCCGGGCTTCAGATCGCCCGAAACAATCAGGCCGCGAATGGTTTCGGCGATCCGGTCGGCGATGGGCGGCCTTCGCCCCAGATTGTGCGAGAGCGCCTCCAGCGTGCCTGAGATGCCGCGCGGCATTACCGCGCCGCCAGCACCGGCCGCGAAGCGATGGCTTTGCGAATGATGCCGAGAATTTCCTCGCGTTCCGCGCCTTCAATGGGCAACCGCGGCGCCCGCACCATCTCCGAGCCGAGCCCGGTTTCCTGCATGGCGAGTTTGATGTATTGCACCAGCTTCACTTTGGTATCGAGATGCAACAATGGCGTATACCAGCGGTACAATTCGCGCGCTTGTTCCCATTTGCCGGCAATCGCCAGATCCCACAGCGCGCGGTTCTCGTCGGGGAAGGCGTTCACGAGGCCCGAGATCCAGCCCTCCGCGCCGAGCAGGATGCTCTCGAGCACCAGGTCGTCCACGCCGCCGAAGAGGATGTAACGGTTGCCGACGATGTTGCGCAGGTCGGTGATGCGGCGGACGTCTTCGGAGGATTCCTTGATGGCCACCAGGTTCGGTTCGTTGGCGAGGCGCGTAAAGGCTTCGGGCACGAGGTCGACGCCGTACGATACGGGGTTGTTATAAACCATGACGGGCAAGCCGGTGGACTTGGCCACCGTACGGTAGTGGGCGATGGTCTCGCGCTCATCGGATTTGTAGACCATGCAGGGGAGGACCATCAGGCCATCCAGGGCGATCTTTTCGGCATCGCGCGCGAAGCGGCAGGCAAGCGCGGTAGTGTATTCGGCGACGCCCGTCAGAACCGGGATGCGGCCGCGAACCACGCCCTTCATCTCGCGCAGAATGGCAAGCTTCTCATCGTACTCGAGCGCGGTATTCTCGCCGACGGTACCGAGAAAGACGACGCCGTGAATGCCGGCCTGGATCATGCTCTCGAGATGTCTGGCAGTGGCGGCGAGGTCCAGAGACTGGTCCTGCTTGAACTGCGTGGTGATGGCGGGGAATACGCCCTTCCAGTTGACTTTCATGACTGAGTGCGGTCCTTTCGGTGAACGATAATTTATAATCTATAGGATTTGAGGGCGAAGTTCAAGTGGGGTGCGCCGGATGTATGGGCACCGTTCGGAACAGAAGCTCAACCGGATTCTTGTGGCAGACCCTTGGGCCTTGCGCCGCGCCTGGAGAAGTTGTAATGTGGACGGTTCCATACATTTCGCCAGGGAGATGTGCATGGCCGTCGCCGCCACCGTTCACCCAGCCATTGGGTTGAGCACGGCGCATCTCTGCCCATCTGCGAGGTCAACATCATGGCCGATTACCGACACGGTTACGTTCGCTACCAGAACCACGAATACAAAGTGACGTGGCATCCGATCTCAAAAGAAGTCTACGTGTATTGGGGAACCGACAGGTACGCTGGCAAAGCGTATGACCTGCAAGAAGCGCTGGATATTGCGCTGTCGTGGCTGAACAACCACGCACGATAGGAGCTAATTATGGATGAGAACTTTGATCGCATTGTCAATTGCCCTTTGTGCGGGGGTTCCCTGGAATGTCTTCGCTGCACTTGGTATTCCGATTCGAACGATTCAAACCGAGGCAGATATCTGGTAAATCGGGAGCGACAGTGCGGGGGAGAAACGCACAGTTATTCGCGGGCCAGTTGTCCGCTGTGTGACGGCACAGGAACCGCCCTCGCACGAGTGATAGACGCAGCAACGAATTGTGTCGCTTGCGGCGGAAGTGGATTTGTTGAGACCACCGTGAAACTTGAGGTGGGAGCACGCCGAGAGAAACGGCAGTGTTCCACGTGCGGTGGAAGCGGAAACAAAACGCAGCAGCGTATCGAACTTCGGACTTTCAAAGCTGCTACTGAGACCTGTTTTATCTATTTCGAAGACAGGCGACATGACATTTGGGAACACAGCCGCGATGTTGTGATTGACCTTGAAGGTGCGGCGAAGACGTTCTTCGCTAAGTGGCAACCCGCCTCTCAATCCACGTACTTGCGTGAGAGGTGCGAAAAAGAGAGAAGACAGGCAGAAGAACGAGCAAGGCAAGAGGAACTGAGACAACAGGAACTCAAGCAACGTCGCATTAGGGAAGCGCTTTGCCTGACCTGTGGAAGGGCACTAGGATTCATGGATAAGATGTCAGGGCGGCAAATACACAAGGATTGTTCTTAGTCGAATGAGGATATGGCGCGTCTTGGAGGACGCTTAGGTTCATGAAATATAGGCTGAGTGATTTTCTCGAAAGAGGCGACATCATCGTTGACCCAAAGGTCCAGGAACGGGTGCCGATGTTCCTCGCCCAAGGCTTTCTTGACAGCTTCCAGGCCGAGACATTCGAGCACGACGGTCCCGTGGGGTTTATCTTCATAGATAACGGTGACTTGGACCAGCTATGGCTGTCGGGAACCCTTTGCGCCCAGACCATCGAAGAAATGGAGCGGTCCGGGAAGAGCGTTCATGTTCCCATTGCCCGGATCTCATTCAAGGCTTTGGGCGATGATCCGAACTGGACTTTCAAGATTCACGTCGAACCCGTGGAACGCGTCGAACCGTCGCCATCGGCAGCGGACCACTATAAGAAGGCGTTGGATTCCAGCAACGTGGATGTCAGTATTCGCGAATTGGATGCCTGTCTCTGTGCGAACCCGAAGCCGTTCTTGTCGATGGCCGCGTACTTCAATCTGTCAGCGGCGGTTTGGGAGAAATTCCGGTTCAACGAGCGCAAGGGGCATTCGATAAGGGATGATGAGTATCTTTGGGTGAAGGGCTGCAATCTCTGTCTACGACGGGCACTTAAGATATATGAAGGAATGCCACGACAGCAGCAGCTTGAGGCCGATGTCATAAAGCTGAATCAGGCGATCAAAGGCAGCATTGGAACAACCATGTCTTACGGTGGTTCTATCTACATGGCTGGACAATGGCGGGACCGCGAAGTGCCCGGGTTACCGCCACTCCGCTGCCTAACTGAGATCAAGTTGGGTGGCACCCTGGACCGGTAACGTGACTAGGGTTAAAGGACACTTATCTTACAGCATGAGCTTGCGCATACACTTCTGGCCCCTGGCCGATGAGGGAGACATCAAAATGTCAAAAGAGGACGACATGAGGCGACTGATAGCTGAAACCCAACGGCTGATAAAAGGGGGCTGTGGCGGCTATCTCACATACACAGTCCGCGATTTCATTATGGACTCACCATCACAATTCATGGTGATGCCCGACATCCAACAGCGCGCACAGTACCCTTTTACGATGGAGTGTGCGAAGCGGTTCTTCGGCCCGTTCATGAAGCAGCCATTCAATTTCGCAGGAATGATTACCAGTATGGTTATCTACGACGGCAAGGAGAATCTGCCTAATCACTCATACGCAGCCGGTTGGCTCTACCGCCAGACGCTTGAGGAAATAGGTCAACTTGGAAGACTGCCAGACCACATCGGGTCCATTCACTTCGAGTTCGGCGGGACGACGATCAATCCGAGCATTAGAGTTGAAGCGGCGGCAAAGGAACCACGGACGAAGTGGGTGGGTGATACGCCCTATACGCAATGTGGACATTGCGGACGGTGGGTGGCGGATGAAACACTGTTCGAGACGCACCAATGCCCCGGCTGCGGCAAGCGTTTATGAAACGTCGGTTTTCTGATGATCGTTTGGAAGGAGAGCTTATGCGACCGCCGAGATTGAGAAATGATCTTCGAGAAGGCATGGAACTCAAGCTGTCTCAGATGGGGGAAGTGAGCGTACCCCAATTCGGAAAGTTCCTTCCTTTTGCCTACATGGGTGACACAGGGGAAAGCGACGACTTGGGGTTTCCTATGGTTTGGGTCATCTCGTATGGAGGAAAGCTGCCAGCGACCCAATCATACGAGCACTCCAGTAGGTTTTTCGCGACGATGGATGGGCGTCCACTCTTCGAATAGTGCAAGAGCAAATCAAACCAGCCGCAAGTACAACGCTGCCGCTGAATCAGGGAGGTTAGCCAGATGCCACAGTATACAATGAGCGAGTTTTTGAGGAAGGGCGAGATTATCATAGATCCTGATCTCCAGAATCGGAGTCACCACCCAGTGACGAAGTTCGTTGCGAAGATGTTTCTCGATAACTTTGAATCAGAAACGTTTGCCTTTGATGGCGCAGTGGGCTTCATCTTCATTGATGGCGGTGACGTTTACGAGGACGGATTGTCAGGAAACCTTTGCCGGGAAACCATCGAACAGGTACAGCACTCCGGGAAGGAGCCGACTGTTGTTGGGCGTATCAAGTTTGAGGCGTTCGGGCCAGATCAACACTTGACCTTTAGGATTATAGTGGAACCTCTTCAACTTGTGGCCCCGGCGCTGTCGGCGTATGAGCACTACGAGCGCGGGATGGACTCGAACAACCCAGATATCACTATTCGTGAACTTGATGAATGTCTCTGCTTGGACCCGGAGCCACTGTTGGCGATGGATGCCTACTACAACCTTTCGGCGGCGGTGTGGGAGAAATTCCGATTCAACGAACGCAAAAGTGACTCGGTTGAGGACGACGGGATTCGTTGGGCACGCGGGTGTAACCTGTGTCTGCGGCGTGCCCTCAAGCTTTACGATGACCTCCCACGGGCGCAACAACTCAAGGCCAATGTCCTAAAGATGCATCAAGCCATAAAGGAAAGTATCCGTGTGACCGTACATTATGGCGCGTATATTTACAAGTTCGGCGGAATGCAGTTTCGTGAAGTGCATGGGCTTCCTGACTTGCGTTGTCTCAGGGAGATTGACATGCCGTTAGACCGATAGAGGGCTAGAGTCGGTGTACGGGATCTGGCGACCTTACATCAGCAGCAAGTACACCGCCGCCGCTCCTGCGCTCATCCTGCCGCCGCCGCTGACATTGGCAATCGGCCCACCCATTTTTGACGATCCCTTGTACACGTAGTCGCCGTCAACCAAGGCGATGGGCGCTGACAGGAAGCCGGTACCCTTGTAGACGTATTCACCCTTGACCGTCGCAATTGGCGCGCCCCATGACGTGCTGCCCTGATAGATGTGTTCGCCGCTGATTTTCATGATGGGCTTGCCAAAAATGGGGGTGCCTTCGTAGACCCACCCGTTGCCGCCAATGGTCAGGATCGGCCCACCCCAACCCGACGAGCCTTTGTAGGCATAAGCAGACATCTCACTCGCTCCAACAGACGATTGTACGAAAAAGCGCCCACCAGCGCACAAGGGTCTGCCCGCCAGGAGACGTGGGCGAGCCGTCAGCGGACGAGGAAGTTCTGGAGGTCATCTTCGAGCCGGGACATGAGGAATCAGAGCGCCCTGGCAAAATTCGAGCCTGTCCCCGTTTTTGCGGCAGCCGCGTCCGCTCTACTTTGCGCGGTTCAGTTCGGCTATCGCGGCGAAATCCTTATCACCTAATCCGGCGGCGGTGGCTGCGCGGAATTTGTCACGCGCGGCTTCACCCATTCTTAGGGTGACGCCGTTTCGTTCTCCTTCGGCGACCGCATACGTCACGTCTTTCAGCATCAGGTGCAGGGCGAAGTTCACGCGATAGTCGCGCGCCAGCATGCGCTTGCCGACGCCCTTTACGAGGGGGCTGCCGGGAGCGCCGTTGGCGAGGATGTCGAAGGCGGCGTCGCGGTTCAGGCCGGAGTTTTCAATTACAGCCAGGGCTTCGGCAAGCGCGGCGGCTTCGACGCCGCACAGGAAGTTGTTTACGAGCTTCATGGTGGCGCCGGAACCGATTGGGCCGAGATGCACGATGGCGCGGCTCATGGTGGCGAGTATCGGGCGCACGGCGTCAATGGCTTCGGACTCACCGCCGGCCAGGAACAACAGCTCTCCGGCTTCGGCTTGCGGCTTGCTGCCGGTGACGGGGGCCTCGATGAATGGGCATCCGTGCGCGGCGGCCGCGGCGGCCAGCTCGCGCACCCAATCGACGGAGAGCGTACTCGAATCTATCAGGATGGTGCCGGGGCGCGCACCGGCTAATGCGCCGGCATCGCCGGTCCAGGCGGCGCGCGAGGCGTGGTCATCGGCCAGCATGGCGATTACCATTTCGGCGTGCTCGGCGGCCTGTTTGGGAGATGTCGCCACTTTTGCGCCATCGGCGGCGAGCGCCCCGGCGCGTTCGCGCGTGCGGTTGTATACCGTGACCTCATAACCGGCTTGCAACAATCGGCGCGCCATGCCGGCGCCCATGTTTCCCAATCCCAGTACGGCAATCGATTTCATGATCAGATTCCTTTCACGGCTACTAATTTCTCTTCGCGTGGCGCGATGCGCAGCGGATTGCGCAAGGGGCGTCCGAAGCCGTCCCAGCGGACTTGCATCACGTCGCCATTTTCCAGGCGCAGGCCTTCTCCGAAGCTGAAGGCGTCGGCGCCGAAGAAATGCACGTGCACATCGCCGGGCCTGCGGTGCGCCTCGAACTTGAAATGATGATGCTCCAGGTTGGCGAGGCTGTGGCACATCACCTGTTCGCCGGTGCGAATGGCTTTTCGCCACAGCACCGAGCCGGCGCGCTCAATGGCGACTTCGCCCGTGACCAGGCCGAACTCGGCATCCACTGCGAGTTCGGGGCCGATGGCGCAGGTGCGCAATTTCGAAGCAGCCAGGTACAGGTAATTTTTCTTTTCGACAACGTGATCGGAGAATTCATTGCCGGCCGCCATGCCGACGCGGCGGGGCTGGCCCGCGGCATCGATCACGTAGAGGCCGGCGATCTCCGGTTCTTCGCCGCCGTCTTCGGCGTAAGGCGGCAAGTCGAGCGGCTGATTGTGGCCGCGCAGCACGCCGCCGGTGCCTTTGAAAAACCATTCGGGCGCGACGCCGATGGCGCCGGGCTGGGGGCGGCCGCCTTCGACGCCCCACTGGTACATGCGCAGGCTGTCGGTCGGCTGCTCGCCGGCGGCGTGCATGGCTTGCCGGTTGGCGGCGCTGCGGATGTGGCTCAGGCCGGTGCCGCTCACCAGGCAGCGCGCCGGTTCTTCGGGATGATCGATCGCGGGCAGGATCCGCCACACACTGCGGCCGGAGTAGATGGAGTCGTAAGAGAGATGCTCGCCGGTGGGCTCTGTTTTTTCTTGCAGCGACACCCCGTCCTGCAAGGCTGCCTGCGCGAGGCTCCAAACCGACGTGAAGCGCCGCAACAGATCGATGTGGCTGTCCTCTACCAGGCCTACGCGGCGGCCATCCGGGCCTACGAGCTGAATCAATCGCATAAGCTCACTCGATCACGGCAAACTGCGCCAGTGCGTCCTCTTTGATTGTGATGCCGAGGCCGGGCAGATCGTCGCGCAAATCGATCATGCCGTCGATGGGTTTGGGCTCGCCATCGAAAATGTACCAGAAGAGTTCGTTGCCGATTTCGACGTCGACCACCGGAAAAAACTCCGCCATGGGCGAATTCAAGCTGGCCATCACCACGTGGAAATTGTGCATCTGGCCGGCGTGAGGGACGACCGGAACGGAGAAGGCTTCGGCCAGCGCCTGCACCTTGCGGGCTTGCGTGATGCCGCCGACGCGATTGGTGTCGAACTGGATGTAGTCGACGGCCTTGGCCTTCAGCAAGTCGCGGAAGCCGTAGCTGGTGAATTCGTGCTCGCCGCCGGCGATGGGAATGCGGCCGAACGCCTTGAGTGCGGCGTAGCCACCGATGTCGTCAGGAATCACGGGCTCCTCCAGCCAGCGAAGGTCGAAGGGCTCGAGCAGCGGCAGCATGCGGCGGGCGTAGTCGAGATTCCAGCCCATGTAAGCGTCGGCCATGAGGTCGACGCCGGAGCCGACGGCTTCGCGCACGGTGCGCACCAGTTGCACATTCTGCACCATGCCGGCCGCGCCATCGACGGGTCCCCAGCCGAAGCGGAGCTTCATCGCTTTATAGCCCTGGCGCTTGTACATCTCGGCTTCGGAGCGCAGGTCGTCGAGCGGCTGGCTGTAGAGACGGCTGGCGTACACGGGAATCTTCTGCTTGGTGCGCCCGCCGAGCAATTTGAAGACGGGCTGTTTGGTGGCTTTGCCCATGAGGTCCCAGAGGGCGATATCGACCGCGCTGATGGCCACCATGCCGATTCCCTTGCGGCCGAAGGCCATGGTCTGGCGGTACATGTGCTGCCAGAGGAATTCGGAATCGAAGGGGTCCTTGCCCATGATGACGGGCTTCAGGTAGAGGTCGATCACCTGCTTGGTGATGCGCGGCGCGAGCGCGGCGTTGCCGATGCCGACGAGGCCGGCGTCGGTGAAGACCTCGACGATCAGCCAGCCGTGAAAGCGGAAGGCGCCCATCGAGTCGGCGGGCAGATCGAGCAGGTCCATGGGGTTGGTGCAAAAATGGGGCTGCGGCGGCACCGTCCTGCCGCGCCACTCGACGACCCGCGTGCGCACTTCCGTAATCTTCATGTTGTCTCCAGGGGCCGGATTCGGCCGACTACCAGCAGAATTATCGCGAACGCGATGACGTGGAATGTGCTCAACATCCCAAAGACCGCGCCGTATCCCATTTTATGATCGAGCATGTATCCCACCGCGAGGTTGAATATCGCGCCGCCAAACGCGCCGCCCATGCCCACCAGTCCCGCGACCGAACCGACGGCGGCGCGGGGGAAGATGTCGGCGGGCACGGTCATCACCAGCGCGGACCAGGATTGCTGGCCGAAAAACGCAATGGCAAAGAGCACGATGGCCCACTGGACGGGCGCGTGGGTGACGAAGAAGATCCAGGGCATGAGCGCGGCGCTGGAACCGAGCGCCAGCTTGCGGGAGAAATCGAGGGAGTGGCCGGAGCGAATCAGGCGGCTGGAAAACCATCCGCCCGAGAGGCTGCCGACGCCCGAGGCGGCAAAGGGGATCCACGCGAAGTAGCCGACGTGGGCGGTATCGAAGCCGCGCACGTCATACAGATATTTCGCCAGCCAGCTCATGTAGACGAACCAGGCGGCATCGCTGAGAAATTTTGCGGTGACGAGGCCCCAGACCTGGCGATTGCGCAGGAGTTGGAACCAGGTGAAGGAGGGCTGGGTAACAGACGACAAAAACCGATCGTCTGCCCCACGTGGCAGGCGGAAGCGCCTGGACCACCAATAGGACCAGGCCAGACCGATGGCGCCGGAGAGGAAAAAGACCCAGCGCCAACCGAGCATCGCGATCACCAGGGCGATGCCGGGCGGCGCGATGACTGCGCCCACGGCGGTGCCGGCATTGATGAGGCCCATGGCGGTGGAGCGCTCCGCGGCGGGAAAGAATTCGGCGACGGCTTTGGTGGCGGCCGGAAATCCGCCGCCTTCTCCCATGCCGAGCAGCAGGCGGCTGGCCGCCAGCATGGCGAAGCCCGCGGCGAGGCCGTGGCTGGCGCAGGCCAGCGACCACCAGACCATGATAAAGAAGAATCCCTTGCGGGTGCCCAGCACGTCGATGAGCTTGCCGCCGGCCGCATACATGGCGCCATAGGCCAGCAGGAACGCCAGGTTCAATTGCCCGAACTGAAAATTGGTGACGGGGATTTCGTGCTGGATGGCCTTGATGGCCACGGGCAGGGTCTGCCGGTCAAAATAGCTGATGGCGATGGCCGCGGCGATGAGCAGCGCGATGCGCCAGCGGCGCTCATCCACGCCGCACCACGAAATATGGTTGATTCGTCAACTCCGTGCCGAGCCCGGGATACAGCCACGCCTTGGCGCGGAATTCCCGCACCTCGAAGTAATACTGCAACGGGTATGGGGAATCCGTATACGCGGCCGGGATGTTGGCGGCCCAGGCGTCGCCCCGAGCTTCCATTGCGATGAACTGGAACCGCTCGGCCTGGTTCACGTGCCGGTAATACACCCGCACCGACGCCACTTTGCGGCCCGGCACGGCGATCTGCAGCACTACGGCTTGCTTCGCGTGGAACGCCGCCGGCGGCTGATGGGTACACGCCCCTGCGTCGCGTACGGGCCCCGCCAGCACCTCCGCGATGGCGGTGCGCACGCGCGGCTCGTCGACCATCTGCGCCGCGCCGGCTTTCTGCTCCATGGCGGCGATGTCTCCATCGATCACCGGCAGGCGGTCGGCCCATTGGCCACGTACCGAGTAGCGGTCGCCAGCGGACAGATCGGCGGCATATTCCTGCTTCGAGCGGTTCGCCACCTCTGCCCAAATGCCGCGCGCCGCTTTGTATTTATAGAGCGCTTCCGCCAGCGCCGCGCGGTCGCCGGTGCGCTCGTAAATCGCGTACAGCACTCCACTGCGCAACTTGAGGGCAAAGAATTGCCCCAGCGAAGTCAGCAGATCCACGTCCACTGCGATGCGGCGGAACTCCGGCGAACTGCCGAAGTCCGCGCGGGAAACTGTTATGGTCGCACGCGCGCAATCTTCGAGCCACGACGCCACTTCGAGCGGCGAGTACTTCCCGCTGCGCTCGCCTTTGAGCAACTCATCGGCGAATTCCGTCATGCGCGAAAAAAGTTGGGGATCGAGCGGGCTGACGTTCTGGAAGGTCTTGGGCGAGGGAGTATCGGTGTAGGGATTGCGCAGGCGCGCGTCCACCATGGGCATGTTCCAGTAGATTTCGGGCCAGAAGGTGTCGCAGGCCGCGGAAGGCAGATGCGCCGTGGTTATCAGGGGCAGCACGCGGCTGGCTTGGGCCAGTGCTTCCTGGATGATTTCGGCGTCCTTGCCGAATTGCTTGCGCAGAGGGCGCTCAAAAACTTCCGGCCCGGTCTCCGCGTTGTACAGAGCGCGGCCCCACACGCGATACCACTGCTCGAACTTCTGCCAATCGCGACGTGGTTCGAGCGATGAATCCGCGTAGCCGCAGCGTGTGCTTCCGGCCGCGGTACCGCGCCGCCCGCGAAAGGTCAGCGGCTCCATCAAATCCGCGCCCGTCGATCCGCAAAAACCGAATGCGCGAGAATAAGCCGCGGCCCAGCGCGGCTCGCCCCACAGCAGCAGCCGTTGTGTCCCGGCCCAGACGCGATGACGCACGGTGTACTTGCGGTCATCCCGCAGAAGGTCGGCGTAGCCGTAGCGCGTGAAGCTGCGCGAGCCGGTGCTGAGCGCCATGAGTCCAGCGCCGACATGGCCCGGCACCGGCCGCTCCGGCTCGCGAATGTCGGCCTGGTGATACGGCATCCCCAGGTGCTCGGCCCAATACTTCGGGGAAACATTCACGGGCATGCCGGTGGACAACGCCGAATCGATCATGGCTGTGTCGATGCCCTTGGCGTGCAGGTCGATTTCCACTTTTCGCCCGCAGGCTTTCACGCCGTCAAAGACGGTGCGCCAGAAATCGTAGCTGCCTTCGGCCACCCCGCTCTCACCGTGGATGCGGAGGGCGACCGCGCCAATCTTCGGGCAGGCGCGCAGCACCGCCGCCAGCGCATCGCGGCAATAAGGTCCGTGGGTTTCGTTGGTTAGGCCCTCGACGACGTAGCGCGCGCGCGGGCTGTCGGTCAACTGGTAGCCGTGCATCCACACACCCAATTGGAAATCCAGGCCGCGCCGCGCGGTTTGTTCGCTGATGAACCGCAGCGTGTCGAGGTTGCGATCGCGTTCCGCATCGGGCAGATTCGAGACGCGCACCTGGTAGCCCGGCACCTTCACGAGAAAAGGATAGAGGAACAGGAAATACGAGTCGGCCACCTGTTGCAGGAAGTCGTAGCCCAACCCGAAGCCCAGGTGCAGCCGGTTAAAGCGGTTGGCGGCCAGCATGGTGAGGTACTGCTGCCAGCCTTCGCGGTCGTAGAACCACGGCTTATCGAGAGCTTCGCTGGTGAACTGCCGCATCACGCTGCGCACGGCGTTGGCAGGCTGTTCGGCGACGGGCTTGGGAATTTCGAGCGGCATGCCGTGGCGGGCGCGGTCGGCCAGCTCGAGCAGCGCGTAGGTCAAGCCGCGAGGATCGCTGCCGGCGGCTGACACGACCGCCCCCCCCTGCTGGAGCCTGAAAGAAAGCCACAGCGCCTCCGCCGCTTTCGACAACTGGCTGCCCGAAACCACGATGCAGCGTTCGCCCGGGGCAGCTTCGCGCAAGGAGCCGCGGCGGCGCACTACGCGTCCACTCTCTTCGAGCGCGCGCTCGAATTCCGCCATGGCCCACATGACGGGTTCCGAAGCAGCGATGGGGTCCGATGAATCGGCCACCAGCGAGATGGTTTCGCCGGCGGCGCGGCCCCGCGGCGCGGAGGCCAGAGCGCCGCCCGCCAGCGCGGTTTTGAGAAGAAAGTCCCGCCTCTTGATGGATGCGCTATCGAACATGCCGGCTTGACCAAAGGCCGAGCCCCATGGTCAGGTCGATTTTACCACTAGCTCGCGGGGTGGCTGCCCAACAGCGCGTCAGCCGCAAGGAGTACAAGGGATTTCAGGCGCGCGCCCCATCCCGCGCCGGGCGTTGCCTTTGCGGGCGGCGCCGGCGGCGCCACCCGCGCTCGCATTCCGAGCAGGCGCAGCGTAATCAGCACCTGCTGGATCTCCGGCGCTTGCGAGCGGCATCGATGGGCCAGTCCGGCCGCTTCCGCCCGGAGCGCCAATAAGTGCTGCGGCGTTTCCGCGCCGTCCAGCATCTGTTCCATCACGCCGCCGAACGCGGCCACGTCGCCGCGGCCCTCCGCTCTCCGCGCCAGGCCGCTGCGCGGCGCAAGGCCGGCTCGGCACGCGCCGATCACCACAGTTCGTGCGCTCAGAGCGCCGTACTCGAGTCCGTGGGCATGCAGGTCCCGCAATTGCGCAGCCAACTGGGTGGCGCTTTGCAGCGCCTCGCGGAAGGTCATGGCGCCGCGGGCGAGCCGCTCTTCGAGCGACTCGCCGGCAGCTTGTGCATCCCTGTCGATATCGGTCATTGCACGTGTTCTTCGGAATGGCCCGTCATTTGTACCTGGGGGAGCCCGGTCCCGGGGGCATGATTCCGATTGCCTCAAAGACTCCCAGCGGAAACTCGAACGTCACCGGCTCGCAATCCTCGGAGATCCAAGTCTGGTTGACCAGCTTGCATTCCATGACATCGTCAGTGTCCTTCAAGGCGACGCGCATCACCCGGCCCGTCAGAGCGAGTATTACCGCTGCGCGCTTCTTTCCATTCGCCACTCTGACGATCATCATCCTTTTTTCTAAGCAGTTTGGCTTTAGGGTAAGTCCAAAACAGGCGTCCTTCAAGAGAAATGTGGCGGGTCGTTAGTTCTGTTTGTTCTAGTACTTTTCGCGACAAATGACTTAGAAGTTAGCGTTACCCGCGGCAGCGGCAATGGCCGCCTGCCCCAGTGCGATGCCACCATCGTTGGGTGGAACCTGTGCGTGCAGGTAGACTTCAAGCCCGTTGCGGCGCAACGCCGCCGCAGTAGTACCGAGGAGCCGCATGTTTTGAAACGTGCCGCCGCTGAGGCAGACGCGCCGCAACGCCGTCGCGCGCGCGATGCGCAGGCAGACTTCGGCGGTGGCTTCGGCGAGGGAGTTGTGGAACTTCGCGGCCTTCACTGGCGCGGCGGCCTGGTCGCGCAGAATCTCCGCGACCAGGGGGCGGAAATCGACCTGCCACGGGCCGTCACCTTCGATCGCGAAATCGTAACGGCCTCGCTCCCCGCTCTGCGCGATCATCTCCAGCTCGATGGCCGCCTGGCCTTCGAAAGTGACTTCACGGCGCAGCCCGACGAGGGCCGCGACGGCGTCAAACAGGCGCCCGCAGGAAGACGTCGGCACCGTGTTGAGACCGGTTGCGATCATCCGCCGCACTACGCGCACGCGCTCTTCGGCCACGCCCTCTATGGAGGCGCCCGCGCCGAAGGTGTCCGTAAGATAGCCGAGCGCCGCGCGCCAATTCTCGCGCACGGCCGCGTCTCCTCCGGCGAGCGGCACGTAGCGCAGGTGCGCGCGCCGCGTGAAGCTCGCGTAACTTGCCACGAGGAATTCACCGCCCCAAATCGCGCCGTCCGTCCCGTACCCCGTGCCGTCGAAGGCCACGCCGATCACTTCGCCCGCGAGCGAGTGCTCGGCCATGCAGGAAGCGATGTGGGCGTGATGGTGCTGGACGCCGACGGGCCGCAGGCCGGTCCTCTCCAATGCGTATTTGGTCGACAGGTATTGCGGATGCAGATCGTGGGCTACGGCGCGCGGTTCCACGCGGAACAGCTTTTTCAAGTTGCGGAGGGTCTCTTCGAAGAATTCGAGCGTCTCGTAGTTCTCCAGGTCGCCGATGTGCTGGCTCAGGATGGCGTGTCTCCCCTTGGTGAGACAGAAGGCATTCTTTAATTCCCCACCGCAGGCCAGGAGTTCCGGCACTTCGCGCCCCAGGTCGAGGGTCTGCGGCGCAAAGCCGCGCGACCGCCGCATCACGCGTTCGCGCTCTTCGAAGACGCGCACCACGGAATCGTCGGTGCGCATGTAGATGTCGCGGTCGTGGGTCAGAAACCAGTCGGCGGTTTGCGAGAGCCGCTGGCGGGCTTCGACGTTATCGACCACGATGGGCTCTTCGCTCAAATTGCCGCTGGTCATCACCAAGGCATCGTAGGGCGCATCCACGAACAGCAAGTGATGCAGCGGCGTGTATGGCAGCATCACGCCGAGGGTGCGATTCCCGGGCGCGATGGCGTGGGGCAGTGTGACTCGCTCGCCGCGCCGCAGGATCACGATGGGCCTTTTGGCGCCCGACAGGGCCTCTTGTTCCGCCGCCGAGACGTGGCACAGCGCGGCGGCCGCGGCCAGATCGCGCACCATCACGGCAAACGGTTTGTCGCTTCTGCGCTTGCGCGCGCGCAGGCGCTCGACGGCTTGCTGGTTGCGCGCATCGCAGGCCAGGTGAAAACCGCCCAGGCCTTTGATGGCCAGCACCTCGCCGGCGGCCAGCCTGCGGCGCGCTTCTTCGACCGGCGCCGAAAGGCCCGGCCCGCAATCCGCGCAGGCATTGGGCTGGGCGTGGAAGCGGCGGTTGCGCGGGTCTTCATACTCCGCCTGGCAGGCCGCGCACATGCGGAAAGCGGCCATGGTGGTCTTAGGTCGGTCGTAGGGAATGTCGCGGATAATGGTGTAGCGTGGGCCGCAGTTGGTGCAGTTGGTGAAGGCGTAGCCACAGCGGCGGTTGGATGGATCGGTGAAATCGGCGACGCAATCGGCGCAGGTGGCGACGTCGGGCGAGACGAGCGCGAACTCACCGGTGGATGCCAGGCTCTGGCGAATCACGAAGGCCGTTTCGCCGAGCGCTGCGATTTCCGAAACCTGCATTTCCTGAATCCAAGCGAGCGGCGGCGGCTCGTGCCGCACGGCTTCGACGAAACCTTCCAGCGCGGCGCGGGGCCCCTCCACTTCGGTCACGAGGCCGGCCGATGAGTTCAGCACCCATCCGCCCAATGCGCGCTCGACGGCCAGGCGGTGCACGAAGGGCCGGAAGCCCACACCCTGCACGATGCCGCGCAACTGAATCCGCAGCCGCGCCTCACCCATCCCAGCGCCCCCGCCGGCGCAGCCTCGAGACCTCTTCGCGCGCCAGTGCTTGCAGCTTGACCACGTCGACCTTGGCCGTGCGATTGAGCGGCATCGCGCCCGGCTGGAGAATCACGTACTGCAGCGGGCGCATGTAGCTGGTCAACCCGCGCGCGTGTTTGCGCAGTTCCGCCTCGCTCAACTCGACGCCCGGCTGCGGCTCGACAAATGCGATGATGGCTTCGCTCCACAAGGCGTGCGGGTGCCCTACCACACCGACGTTGGCCACGCGATTCGACATGGCGTTGAAGTGGTTCTCCACATCGCCCGGGAAGACCTGGTGGCCGGCCGGCTTCAAGAGCCATTTTTCGCGCCCGGAAAAATGCAGCCCGCGATCGTCCACCAAGCCGAGATCGCCGGTGTACAGCCAGCCGTCTGTCGATATCGCCCGCGCGGTCGAGGCCGGGTCGTTTACATATCCCAGGAAAGTCTGCGGCCCCTGAAAGCAGATGTGCCCGACTTCGCCCGGGTCCACTTCGCCGCCCGCTGTTCCGGCCGCATCCATCGGCTGGCGCACCGACATGCGGTAGGCCGGCATGGCCCAACCCACCCCGTCCGCCACAACATCCGCGCCGCCCAGGGGCGTGTAGGTGCAGAAGCCGGAGGCTTCGGTGAGGCCCAATCCTGTGGCGATCCGCGGCGCCATCTCCAGCATGCGGTCGAGAAACGGCTTGGGTACCGCCTGCCCGCCGTAGACCGCGAGCTCCAGGCTCGACAAATTGCGGCGCGCGTAATCGGCCGTGCGCCATTCCAGTTGGAACATCGCGGGAATCTGCCCGAGCAGAGTGACGCCGTGGCGCTCGATAGCCTCCAGGCTTTTCACCGGGTCGAAGACTTCGAGCGTGACTGCGGTTCCGCCGGCGAATAGCGACGTGAGGAGGATTTCGGATTGCCCGCCCACGTGCGACGCCGGCAGATTGCACAGCACTCTCTGCTCCGGCCCGAAGCGGAAGGCCGTCCCCAGGCACAGGTTCTGGCAGGCGATGCCGCGATGCGAGAGCAGCGCCGGCTTGGGCGAGCCGGTGGAGCCGGTGGTGAAGATGACCTGCGCGCCGTCGTGTTCGCTCACTTCCCATGGAGCGGCTGCCGCGTTCGCATTGGTCTCGAGCAGGCCGAAGAAGCTGGTGGCCCCGGCGATGCACTCAGCCGGCGGCGAGAACTGCACGAAGTGTTCGACGAAGCCGCACCTGGCGCGCACGGCCTCGGCCAGCGCGGCGAAATCGGCTCGCGGGGTTTTTCCCAAAAAGAAGTATGCTTTCGCGCGGATGAGTTCCAGGCAGCGGATCGCCTCCGCCGGTTCGAGCCGCAGATCGAGCGGCGCATGGATCACGCCCATGCGAAAACAGGCGCATTCCAGCAAGACGTGTTCGTTGAGGAGGGGCAGGGAAGTGGCCAGGAAATCGCCTTTGCGAAAGCCCATGTGCTGGAGCTCCGCAGCCAGGGACAGGGAGCCATGCTGAAGTTCGCGCCACGTCAATTGCGTGCCGCGCGTGGCATTCACAACGGCGGCTTCGTCGGGCTTGCGCGCGGCCCAATGGTCGACGGATTGATGGATGAGGTGTAGCCCGTGGTTTTCAAACTGATCGAGAGTGACCTGAGGAATCGCCGGCGCCATGATTGGTAGATCCCAGTATGACAATCTTGGAGGGCGGACGCCCCCGTCCGCAGCCGGCCCCCTGGCCGGCTTCTTTATGGCGGCCGGTGTGTATAATTAAGCGTGCCTGTCGTCTACGATTTCGGTAGCACACAGTTTGATGATGCGGTGCGGGCGGCAACCCGCGAAGCTTTCGCCGAGACGCTTGCGGCCGGCCTTCCAGTCTTCTATATCGACGGCGACGGTCTCAATGTGATGGAGCGTGCCGATGGCCGAAGATTCGAGATCCGCTGGCTGCCGGGCGCCCCGTCCGGAGAAAACTACGAAATCATCCGCGAATTGACGGCCTACGCCGCCTAAGGCAGCGTGCCCACCCTCACGGTAATCGCAGGCCCGAATGGCTCCGGAAAGTCCACGCTCACCGAATCCTTCGAATTCGAGGGCCGCGACCGGCTGCTGGATCCCGATGCAATAGCCCGCGGTATGAATCCGTTCTCGGGGCGGGGATGCGCACGTGGAGCGAGATTGCGTAGCCTGGCCTAGCCTGGCCCCGAATTGTCAGAGAGCGGACGCCCCCGGCCGAGGGGTTACGTCCCGTCTGTCACCGGGTTTCTCTTGTCACCGCGTTTCTCTAGAAAAGGTGTAATTGGTTGCTGTCCCGGTTCTCTATTTGGTAACCTGTCACTGGTTCTCTTGCTTTGCGGCTCGAAAAGATCGGCCGCAACCGTGAAGCTGTAGGATCCCTGCGTAGGCTGGATCCTGGAGGTTGAGGTGCCGTTCTCGCGGTAGCCACAAAGAGCCTGGCAGGTTTTCAGACTTCGACGTATCTTTGCTAAATGGAGGCTGCAATAAAAGCTCGTCGTTGGTCTATGTTTGCCTGGCTCCTTTCTGCGCTCCTGTTCAGTTGGGGTTTCGCACGTGCGGCTGACAACCCATTCCCGAAGGTTGCGGAGATCAACCTCAACGAACGGTTGATTGCTATGGGCGAGGCCCCGCTGGAATCCATGAGCGTATGGGCAGTGAGCTTCTCGCCGGACAGCAGCCGCTTAGCCATCGAATTTGGCGAACCGGACGATCGCGTCATCGTATCCGGCGTGCACCCGCGCCCGACCCCGAACCGGTATCTCCTGATCGTGCCGTCGGCAAGCCCGCAGTCAACGATTCACGGGATCAAGCTGACGAAGTTGGGGTTTGCCAACAGGGCGCCGTTGGTCGGCGGACCCCCGTTTACCGAGCTGCGGTGGGCGCCGGACGGAGACGCTCTGTGGTATGAGACTGTCTTGATTCGCTTTCCAGGCCTCGATGCCTGCCGGATACCCGGGGGGCTCCTCGGCTTTGTGGGCCCGGCTACCGCTCTGACCACGGTTGGGCATCCTGGAGCCGAGCTGCGCAGAGAACTTAGTACTGGCCCGCGGCCGATCACCGTCCTCGGGGTTATGGATTTTCAGTGCCAGATCCTGGAAAAACTTGCGACCAAGCTTCCAATAATGTTGGCAGCTGTTTCTTCGGACACTCGTTTTCTGACGACGGAAGCCCCGAACCTCAATGCGCCTCCCGGCAGCGGTCTTTCCCATACTGGCGATTTGATTCTGGCGCGCCTGGCGTATGCGGAGCTGGCTTCCCCCGCCGACCCGTTACGGACAATGGCGAGGCATACGCCGGACGACGCGCTTCCTAGCAAGCAACTGCCGATAGAAGGCCGCCTGAGGATCCACTTGGCTGACACCTATGTGCGCAATACCGTCTTCCTGGAGGACGCGGTCTGCTCGCTGCTGCAAGAACCGCGTGCTGGACAGTCGCTGGCTCAGCCGCCTCCACATTCGCCGTTTGAAGAGCTGGAGGCCCAGCAACCACGGCCTTATGCAAATAGAAACCTCCGTATGCGGATTTTCTGTTGGGACACGAAGACCGGAAAACGGATTCGCGAGAGCAAGGCCCTATGGAGCCGGTCCGCTGTGCCGATGTCCACCGGCAGCGGGCGGATTGCCATCGGCGACGATGGCTGGCCAGCCGTAAACCCAGACCCGGCGGCTCCCCGGCTCCATACAATCTGGGACTTCAAGAACGGCCAGGTGATGGCAGAGTGGTCGCCCGAATTGGGCCAGGGTCCGGGCACGGAACTCGGCGCTCGCGTCGGCTTCGCGATTTCGCCCGACGGCCACCTGATCGCTGAGGGCGGCGTGCATTCCGTGAGGATTTACCGGCTGCCGTAGGCCATGGCTGGCTAACCTACGCCTGCGGCTGGCGCGCGGACGGCTTCGATGGTCCACTCCAGTTCGTCATCTGGAGTTCGCCGGCGCCGGCAGCCTTCGGGTCGAAAGTCCGGTTTTCCTCGACAGGGAACAGGCCGCACGCCTGCCGTTGCCGAACGCGGCTGCGGCGGGCCGGACGTCCGCCCCCCGACTGCTTTCACTCAACTTGACCCGACTACCCTCGCAAGAAGCTATGCTCGCCTATGTGTATCCGCGCAACATCGGCTTGCACGCCACCTGTCTGTGCCCAGTACCAAACCCGATTCCGGACAAAGGCGCCTGGACTTGGCACATACGCACCTCAAACTCGGGAACCTGGTCGAGGGCGGTGCCACACAGGCTTGCACCTGATGAACTGCCGCCAACCCTTCGTATGCTTCAGCACCAACCGCACCCTTGCCGCGAGGCTGCGCCTGGGAAGAGGAGTCGAGCGGGACTACATGGGGGAAACCGATCATCCCCTTCCCGCATGCTAGATTGATAGTCGCGAATGGAATTGCGAGCAGCGATTCTGCAATTCCGGAGGCTCACCTAGGCTCACCACGGAAAACGGGACAGCCTACGGAAAACGGGACATTCCGTCACCGGGTTTCCTGCGTTAGCGAGCGGCAAGCGGGTCCGGGGGGACCCGCGCAGACCGGGGGTCTGCCCCACCAAACTACCAATGCCCGTTCCTCAGCACCGGCTTCTTGCACGCCACGCAGAACTCCGCGCCCTTCACGTCCAACCGTTCCACCGCGTGGCTCGAAGCCATCACGCAGCGCCAATCGGCGCAGTGCCTCAGGCCGAAAGTGTGGCCCAACTCATGCGCCGCTTCCTTCACGAGGCGCTCGCGCAACAGATCTTCGCGCGGCGGCAATCCGTAGAACTCTTCCCCGAGGCGGGCCGTCGAAACCACGGCGCAACTGCCGTCGAGTTGGGCTTCGCCGAATACGAAGGTCAGCACGGGGACATACAGGTCGCACGCGGTAACTCCCAGCACGCGCGCGTCGGGCGAGGCCGCGCGCTCCAGCCGTTGCAGAACCGCCGTCGAGTAGTATTGGTTGCGCCGGGCGTCCCAAGCGAAGCCCAGGTCGAAGGTCTCCGGCCGGATCCGGCACGGTGTGCGAAACGTGCGGGCCAACGCGGCCGCCAATTGTTCGAGCGCATCCAGTTGCGGCTCCCGAGCCGGACTGTTTCCGTCCGTCAGCAGGATGAGGTGGATCGGTTTCACCGCATTCCGTAGCGCCGCAGCTTGTTGTAGAGCGTGGTGCGGTCGATATCGAGAATCCGCGCGGTGCGCGAGAGGTTGTGCTGCGTCTCCCGCAGGATGCGCTCAATGTGGGCCCGCTCGATATCGTCCAGCGTGCGGCCGCCTTTCATTTCGTCGGCCTGGAGCTGAAAGGAGAAGTCCGAGGGCCGCACTTCCGGCCCGCGCCCCACCACCAAGGCGCGCTCCACGGCATTCTCCAGCTCGCGCACGTTGCCCGGCCAATCGTGCTCGATCAGGCGGTCCATGGCTTCCGGCGCCAACTGCGGCATGGGCCGGCTGGTGGCCATGCAGAATTTGTTGAGGAAATGATTCACCAGCAGCGGAATGTCCTCGCGCCGGTCGCGCAGCGGCGGGATGTCGATGCAGAAGACGTGCAGCCGGTAATACAAGTCGGGCCGGAAAGTCCCGGCTTTGACCAGATTCTCCAGGTTCTTGTTGGTGGCTGCGATGCAGCGGAAGTCGACCTTGATCTGCTGGTTGCCGCCCACGCGCACGATTTCCTTTTCCTGCAGCACGCGCAGCAGGTCGGTCTGGGTTCGCAGGCTGATGTCGCTGATCTCATCCAGAAAGACGCTGCCGCCATCGGCCACTTCGAACTTGCCCTTCTTGCGATACTGCGCGCCGGTGAAGGCGCCCTTCTCGTGGCCGAACAGCTCGCTTTCGAGCAGGGTTTCGGTTAAGGCGCCGCAGTGGATGGTTACCATGGGCATGAAGCGCCGCGGCCCCGCCGCGTGGATGGCGCGCGCCACCACTTCCTTGCCGGTTCCGCTCTCGCCGGTGATCAGCACGGTGGCTTCGGTGGGCGCCACCATCTCGATCAGCTCCACCACTTTTTTCATGGCGGGGCTCTTGCCGATCAGCTCGGTCGAGGGCGACACCTCTTGCAGGTTTTCGCGCAGCCTCACCACCTCACGCCGCGCGCGCTTGTGCTCCAGCGCGTTGGAAACCAGGTGCGAGAGCTCGTCCGGGTCCACCGGTTTGGTGATATAGTCGTAGGCCCCCACCTTCAGCGCCTGCACGGCCGTCTCCACCGAGGCATAGCCGGTCATGATGATCACGGTGAGGTCCGCATCGGCTTCGCGCAGGCGGGCCTGCAACTCCATCCCGTCCATGCCCGGCATTTTGATATCGATCAGCGCAATATCATATTCGGCCTGCTGGATGGCCTCCAGCGCCTCGCGCCCGCTGCCCACCGGCCTGGTTGTGTATCCTTCGCTGGTGAACCATTTGCCCAGCGAATCCCGCACTACCAGCTCGTCGTCCACGATCAGGATCTTGCCCTTCACCTGAATCGAGTTGGGTGACTCAACTGCCGTTGCCATAACGTTCTCCCGTCTATCTAATCTCGGCGGTGACCGGCTGTCACGCCTCCACCCCGACTGCGGCCATCGGCAGCCCTACCTGGAACTCCGTTCCCAGGCCCGGCTCCGATCGCACCGTGATCTCGCCTCCGTGCTGCTCCACGATGCTATGCGCCACCGCGAGGCCCAGCCCGGTGCGGTTCTGGTCTTCCTTGGTGGTGAAGAAGGGATCGAAAATGTGCGGCATTACGTCGGCTGGAATTCCGCTCCCGCTGTCCTTCACCCGCACCACGCCCTGCTCCGCCTGGCTATCGAACGCGGTGCTCACTTCCAACTGCCCGCCCTTGGCCATGGCTTCCGACGCGTTCATCAGCAGCACCAGAATCACCTGCTGGATCTGGTTGGCGTCGCACAGCACCGGCGGCAGATGCTCCGCCAGCTTTTCTTCGAAGGCGATGTTCTGCATTTCCAGCTTGTGCTTCACCAACAGCACCGCCCGGTGCACGACGGTGTTCAGATCGTTGGGCTCGCGCACGCTGGGCGCCTGCCGGGAAAAAGTCAGCAGGTTCTTCACCAGGTCTCCACAGCGCTTGCTCTCGCGCTCGATGGTCTGCAACTGCTCCGCCATCTCGTCCCGCTGCGGCACATCGTGCTTCATCAGCTCCCTCAGGACCAGCCGCGCGTAGGTCAGAATCCCAAAGAGCGGGTTGTTGATCTCGTGGGCCACGGTGGCCGCCAGCTTGCCGATGGAGGCCATCTTCTCGGAGCGCAGCAGCGTCTTGTGGACCCGCTCCAACTCGAGAGTTTTGCGCCGCACCTGCTCTTCGATCTTGGCCTGCACGCCGCCGACTTCCGCCGTCATCCGGTTGAACGACGCCGCCAGGTCGCCCAATTCGTCGTCCGACCGCACGGGCAGGCGGTATTCCAAATCCCCACCGGCCACGCGGTGGGTGCCGTCGATGAGTTCCTTCACCGGGCGGTGCACCACCACCCACATGAAGCCCACAGCCGCCGCGCAGCCGAATGCGACGGCCCCCAGCAGAAACCACGTCAGGTTGGCCAGGTGCTGCCGGATCTGCCGCTCCACCAGCTCGAGCGAGAGGTCCGCGTCGATAATCCCCAACACGCGCTGGCTCGCCTGGTGCACGTGGCATTCCGCAGTCCAGCATTCCGGCCGGTTATCGATGGGCCGCATGACCGCCAGCACCGGCTGCCCCTGCGGATCGGTGAAGTGCCGCGCGCGCTCGCGCTGGTTCAATTGGGCGAGCGGCGCCGCGCCCGCGTGGCACTTGTTGCACTGCTCGGCGGTCTTGTCCACCGCCCGCCCGATCTCCTGGCGATCGGTGGAATAGGTGATGAGGCCCTCTTTGTTGAACAAGCGGATGCGCTCGATGCCGGGCTCCGAGCCCATGTCGTCGATGCGGTTGTGCAGCGCCGCGCGGTCGTTCTGCAACATTTCGTAGTGCGTGCTGCGCACGATCACGTCGGTGATGCGGTCCGCCGAGAGCTCCACCAGGTTCTCCGATTGCCGCCTTTCCGACCGTAGATTGATGTAGCCGAACAGGGCGAAGAAGGCCGTCATGCTGGCGATCACAGAGATCGCCAGCTTGGCGGCCAGTCCCAGGCGGATTGTTTTGCTCAAACTCATTTGCGGCTCCGCGATCTGAAATCCTCCGCGCCTCCCGGTCTCCGTGGTGAGCAATCCCTATCTCACGGCGACCGAATCTTCCTCCTTTTCGCCCATCTCCGGGCCGGCACCGTGGTGCTCTTCCACTTCGAAGATGGGGAAGTATTGGGCGATCATGCGGTAAGTCGCAAATCCCACGCCAACGATCGAGAGCGTGACCGCCACCTCGGTCCATTTGGGGAAGTAATGCGTTCCCGACCCTGCTTCCAACCCGGTAGTCCCGACGTTCAGGCGATTCGCAATGAATCCGAACACCACCATCACGGCGCAGGCGTACAGCGCTCCCGGCTGCCGCCGGATGCGCGCCTGGTAGAGCAGGACCATGGGCACCGCCATGAGCGCTATTTCCAACACAAACAACCACGTCTCGATGCGGTTCTGCGCCAGCAGCGCGAAGGCGTGCTGGTGGCTCAAGTCCAGTAAGCGGATCCACAGGTAGACGCTGAGCACCACGGCCAGCACGCGCCCCATGCTCATCAGCAGGGGCAACTCCAGCGCGCGGCCGAAAGCGCGGCTGCTGTGCCACGATTCAAAAATCGTCATTGCCAGGCCCACGGCGATCGACGAAATGTAAAACAGCAGCGGCAGGAGGGGGCTGTACCACAACGGGTAGAGCTTTTCGGGCACGATCAGAAACAGCGACCCCAGCGAACTCTGGTGCAGCGTGGAGAGGATCACGCCCAGGATCATCAAGGGAACCGAGATCCTGTGGATCCACTCGAGCGGCTTGTGCAGTCCGAATTTCTCAAAGACCACCGGGATGAATTCCAGAAACAGCACCGTGGTGTAGAGCGTGACGCACCAGGCCACTTCGAACATGACCGAATGCGGATTCCACATCACCAGCGGATGCCACAGGCGGTCGGGCCGGCCCAGATCGTAGAGCAAGCCCACCACCACCAGCATGTAGCCCAGAAACGCGGTGAGAATCGCCGGCCGCAGAATCGGTCGGTACTTCTCGATATTAAAAATATGGACCATCGCCACCAGCGTGAAACCGCCGGCCGCCAGGCCCACGCCGCACATCACATCGAAGGCGATCCAGAGTCCCCACGGGAACTTGTCGCTCAGGTTGGTGGCGCCGCCCAACCCATACATTACGCGCACATAGGTGGCATACAACCCGCAGGCCAGAATGGCCGCGAAAATCACCCGCCACACCGTGATCTTGGGAAGCTTGATGCTCATCGCCCCTCCTTCTTCGCCACTTCCGCCCGCCGATTGGTGATCCAGTAGATTCCGCCCAGCAACACCGTGCCGGTGGAGACGACGTCGGGCACCAGCTCCAGCACGCGCCACGTGGTTTCCGGCATGGGCTCCTGCCCCACGTTGGTGCGCAGCCCGATCTGTTCGAACGGCACCGCCGAAAGGTAGAAGACCGACGTCCCGCCGACTTCCGAGATGCCGTACACCTTTCCGTAATACTGGTCGGGCTTCTCGGCGATCCGCCTCCTGGCTTCCTGCGCCAGCTCGTCCCAGTTTCCGTTGATGGTGGCGCCGACCGGGCAGACTTCCGCGCAGGCGGTCAGCTTGCCGGCGCTCTGCCGCTCATAGCACATGTTGCACTTCCGCATTTTGGGAAGGCGGCGGTTCCATTCGTAGGTGGGCACCTGGAACGGGCAAGCCTGCATGCAGTAGCGGCAGCCCATGCATTTATCTGCGTCGTAGATGACCGGCCCCAGCGATGTTTTTTGCAACGCCCCTACGGGGCATACGGAGGCGCATGTGGGCTGTATGCAATTCATGCACAGCCGCCGGGAAAATCGCTCCCCGTGCGTTTCCACCACAGTCAATTTATGCGCCGAAATCCTCGGCTCCGCGGCTATCTGGTCGTTGTAGGGCAGCCCCCACCGTTCGGCGCATGCGGCTTCGCAAGCTTTGCACCCGATGCAAAGAGTGCTGTCGTACAGGATCGCTTTTGACATATCTAGATCCTCAACTCCCTTTTTAACAGAATTCACGCAAAAAGTGTAGTAATTCTTTACAGCCGCGATTTTAGCCCGCTTGAGAGTGACGAAGAACTCGCCGCTCTGAGACCCCGGCCACAAACAAAACCGGGACCCGAGGTGTATGCCTCCGGTCCCGGTTCTCGTTCTGGACGAATCAACTCCGCCCTTCTGGCCTTGCCGTGCCGCAACCTCTCAGACAGTGAGGAAAAACTCGCTGGTGACCTCGCTCCAGCCAATTTCCGGCAGGGCTTCCAGCAGATCTTCGGCCGGCCGCCCGCCATCCGCCGCCACCGCTCCCGCCAGCGCCGGTTGCCGCGAATACAGCCGCTCCACCGCTTCCCGCATCCACTCTCTCACCAGGCCTTTGGGGACCAGATTGCGCCCGGTATTCTCTTCGTCGGGGACATGCACGGCCACCAGCCAGCCTTTGCCGTACGGGTCTTGCCGGAGGATCGCGGGGTTGGTGAGCGCCTCGGCGTTGATCTCCATGACTTCGCCTTCGGTCGGCGAGACCATTTCGGTCTTGCGCCCGCCGCGGTAGAACGACAGAATCTTTTGTCCCTGGCGGATCCACTGGCCGGGTTTAGGCAGTTCAATCTTCTCCAGCTTGCCCAACAGGGCGGCGGCGAACTCATCGGCGCCCACGCGCACGACATTCTTGCGCTCGCGCATCAACCAGGCATGCCCGGGGTGGTAAGAGAGTTTTTCGGGAACCAGGAAACCATCTATGTAGTCGCCGCCCGCCTGGGCCGGGACTGTCCGCGGCGCGTCCACCGCTACCGTGGCCATCACCTTGCGGCGATTCAAGACATAATCCAATACGATGAAGACCAAGAAGAAAGCAAGAACCAGAATCGGTGTCATATTCGTCCAACCTTTCTGTATCTAGTAAGGGCACTTCGGATGCCAAACTCCGCTGATTTTCACGTCTCTATGTGTTGTGATTTCAAGCGAATACGGGCTGCGGTTTTATCCCACAGCCCTGGTCTGTTGACGAATCCAACGGCACCCTGTCGAATTTCGCGGTAACCGGACATCGAATGAGCGGTTTAGACTGCCTGTTGTTGAATCCTACAGCACGGTCGGGAATGCCGACAGTTTTGATCGCCTGATCGCCGAGACACCGCGTTGAATGGGCGCGTGTCACGGGTCCGGCGGGGTGTCCTTGTGGTTCAACTCAAGACCGTACCATGATGGGCATAGCTAACGAACATTTTAGGCCGGGGCGGCGCAGGAAGCACCGTGGCGCCGTGGCTCGCGTACACTATCTGGAGGGAGTCATTCCATGCCCGATCAAGATTACAGCAACCATCGCCAGACTGTCCCGATCTTTCACTATGTTCTGCTGCCGGTCCTGTTTCTCACCGTCATTGGTTCCATCGTCAACCTGGTGGAGTCGTGGGGAGATCACCTGCGTATTTATAGCGCTTCGCTGATCGTCGTGCTCTCGGTTGCGAGTTTTCTCATGCTGTTCCTCCTGCGGATTTTCGCGCTGAAGGCCCAGGATCGCGCCATCCGCGCCGAAGAGAACCTCCGCCACTTCGCCATGACCGGCAAGTTGCTCGACGCGCGTCTCACCATTCGCCAAGTGGTGGGTCTCCGCTTCGCATCGGATGGCGAATTCGTCGCGCTGGCCCAACGCGCCGCCGCCGAGAATCTGACATCGGATGCCATCAAGCGCGCCATCAAAACGTGGCGGCCCGATACCTACCGCGTCTGAACGCGCGCCGACTGGCGCCATGCCACCACCGGCGGCAGTCAGGCGAACAAGAAGAGAGTGTCAGCCGCCCACAGTGCCTGGTTTTGCAGCCGCACGGCGCAGATTCCGTCCAGCCCCGCGCCGCCCAGGAAATAGAGACAAATGATGGCCAGAAGTTTCGCCCTCCGGGCTGCCTTTCGCTCGCCGCGGCGGAAGATCGCCTGCATTGCCGCTTCGCCAAAAAACCCGCAGGTTTTTGGCGGTCATGGTGGAGTTGTACCTCCACTGGTCGGCTTGCGGAAAGGTGGAACTCTGCAAGGCAGCCACGAAGGAGATGCTCAGCACCGACGGCAGGTCGGGAGCGTTTTGTGGAAACCAGCCTCCCGACACGAGTGTCGACGCGGCACGAAAATCTCCGCAGCGGTCGAAGAAACTGAGCAGTAATACCCAACCCGGCAAGTCTACTGCACGTGCGCCAAGTCGGTGTGATCCGCGCGCCCGATGTCGGGACCGGCGGTGCACGCGCCTCCCGCACCCCCTTGCAGCAGTTTGCGCATCATGGCGTGCGCCGGCGTGTGTTCTTCCACGAAGTCCACGCCGCCCGCCGTCAGGCTGAAGTCGGCGCCCTGGTTCATCTCCACGTACTTCTTCGCCTTGAGATACCAGAGCGTGAATTCCAGGTGCTCGCGCGGAATTGCCATCAGCTCTTCCAGTTCCAACAGCGATACGCTCGGATGGTCGTAGTTGCGCTGCCGCTGGGCATACAACAGGCACAGCACGCCCAGCCGCCGGTTTCGCTCGCCTTGTTGCTCGTCCACGAAGGCCCGCGTCTGGAACATGGGCAGCGGGCGCGGTCTTTCGGTTTCGCGCAGGCTGTCGTAGCGGGCGCGGGTGTCCGGATTGCCGAGCACGCGGTAGGCTTCCGCAAGCAGCAGGAACCGCTCCTGATCGCCACTTTCGGCATTGTCCGGATGGAAACGGGTGGCCATGATCCGGTACACGCGGTGGATGGTCTCGATGTCGGCCTTAGGGCTGAGCTGCAGGGCCTCGTAGTAGTCGGCGCCGGCCCCCACGCCCTGGGTCAGCCGCTTGGTGGAGTCCGAGAACTCCACGCCGATGCGGAATACCGTGTCGCGCGCCATCGAGTAACGCACCACGGCTTCCAGTGGGAAGGCGAATCGCGCCACCTCCAGGTAGACTTGCAGGCCGGGGGCAATGGGCGCCGCGCATTCCAGGCACACGCCGGCTTGCGAGATGTCGAGCGCGCGGGGCCGCATCGTGGAGACTTTGCCGGACGCGTCTTTCCAATTCAGAGCCACCGGGAAATCGGCAGGTTCGCGATGGTACTGCCGTTGCGTTCTGGTCACGCGTGCACGCCCTGGCGTAGCAGCCTTCTCACACGCGCCACCAGCTCCAACGGATTGAATGGCTTGATCAGGTAATCGTCCGCACCCAACTGGAATCCTCTGAGGATGTCGGTCTCCCGCTGCCGGGCCGTAAGCATCACCACCAGCGTCGGCAGGTTCTCCTCGCGGATGGCGGTCAGCACTTCATAGCCGTCGGGTTCCGGCATGCTCACGTCCAGCACGGCCAGATGCGGCTTGGTTTCGCGGATGGCGCGCAGCGCCTCTTGGCCGTTTTCGGCGGTCTGGCACTGCATGCCGTAGTTCCGCAGGATGGAGCGCAGCAGCGCCAGAACGGTCGGGTCGTCGTCCGCCAGCAGCACGCTGGGAGAAGCCACTCCGCCTCGCCGTCCCGCCTTCGGAGCCTGCACCACCAGCCTGGAAGTAGTGCGCGTAGTGGCCAGCGCCAACCGCATCAAGACCTCCTCGGGCTCCCAGGCGCCCAGGTATTCGGCCGCCGCCGCTTGCATGCCGGGCGCCAGGTTCATCAAATCGGCCCGCTCCCCGGCCAGCAGCAGTTGGCCCGCGCCGGCGCCCTCCGCCATCGCGCTCAGCCGTTCGGCATCCATGCCGGGCGCGACGTGCAGGATGGTGAGGTCGCACTCGCGGATGGATTGCGATTCCAGTTCGTCGCTGAGGGAAAACAGCAGCGGCCGCGCTTCCACGCGACCCAGAGCGGCGCAAATCGCGTCGGACCGGTCGGCCGGCAGGCCCACCAGCGCGATGCGTTTCCCGCGGAGCGCCTGCAGGAAGCAATCCGGAGCCGGCGGATCTTCACCGGGGAGCAGTTCGACGAACGTCAGGTGCAAGTCGGTGAGGCACTCGCGCAGGGCCTCGGTCCGCAAGGGAGATTCCGCCAGCAGTTGTTCGCCGAATTGCGCCAGTTTGGCGATGGCAAGGAATTCCAGGGTTTCGCCGCCGCCGGCCCACTCGTGCAGTTGGACGGACATGCGCGCCGGATCCAAGCGGGTATCCAGGCTCTGCAGAAACGTCCGGCTGAGGTCCGCGCCGGCGCGCAGGAAACGCTGCCGCAAGGTCCCCACATCGGGCGCGGGCGAGTTCGGCTTGGGCGCCGGCGCCGCAATCGGGGGCCGCGTGGCCGGTTTCTCACCCAGCAGGTCACGCAGCCGCGACGCCAACGTGGAGGTATCCACGGGCTTCGAGATGTAGTCTTCACAACCGGCTTCGATGGCTCGCTGGTTGTCGAGCTTGGATGTGGAGGCCGTCAGTGCCGCTACCTTGATGCCGCTGGTGCGGTGATCGCCTTTGATCCTCCGGGTCATCTCGACACCGTCCATGCCGGGCATTTGAATGTCCGTCAGCACCAGCGCCGGGCGGAAGCTGTCCAGCATTTGCAGAGCCTCCTCGGCCCGCTCCGAAGTGCGGACCTCGAAGCCTTCAAAGGTCAAAAGAAGCCGCATGAGCTTGAGGTTGACGCGCGAATCGTCGACCAGCAGGATGGGTGCTCCAGCCATTATCTTGGTCCTCGTGAGTTTCTCGCCAGGCGAGCCCAGGCCCGGCGGATCAGATCGTGGCGGTCGCGCAGAGCGCATTCCACCACCAGTTCATCGCGCGTGCGCTCGCAATTGGCGCGGTGCGCATCACCGGCGAACTCCGATAACCAGACGTAGTCGCCGAGCCACTCTTCCAGTTGGTCGTTGTCCAGCCTGGCCCACAACCACGTGCCAGAATCGAGCACCGCGGCGATGGCGAGCGGCCCGGCCGGATTTGCGAAATTTGTTTTGATCTGCGGCATATCCCTCTGGCCTTTTCCTTGATGCCATCATGCCCTGAATGCGATGAGGGAAAAAGGGCCAGACGTACTTCCGCCGTACCGAATCACCGCGAAAGTGCCACCGGTACTACGGGATGGGGAGCGCCGTCTTCTGATCTGGCGATGCCGAAACCAAGAAAGAAAACTGCATTTTCGCCGCGGAGACGCGGAGGAAACGCATAGACGAACAGGCAAGTCAAAACCCGAGAGCACAGAGGAGGCGGAGGAAACGCGGGCTGGCGCGGTCTCCGCGCAAGTCTACGGCTATGCCGTTTGCGTGCGGCGCCACATGAGCAGACACGCGGCGGCGGCGGCGCAGAGGCCCAGCGAGATCCATTGCGAGGTATCGAGCGGAGTGCCCCACAGGTTGCCCTGCTCGTGGTAGCGGAAGAACTCCACCACGAATCGCACCGCGCCATACAGCAGCAGATACAGCATGATGATGGCGCCGCGGCGATGCGGTTTGCCGATGCGCCAGTAGAGCAGGGCGAAAATCGCGAACTCCGAGAGGGCTTCGTAAAGCTGGGTGGGATGGAGCGGCACATTGAGCGGCACGCCCACGATTTCAGCCGCCACCGGGCTGTGGAACGTGACGGCCCACGGCAGGTGACACTCCACGCCCCAGCAGCAGCCGGCCGAAAAACAACCGATGCGCCCGATGCCATGGCCGAGCGCGATCGCCGGCGCGCAGACATCGGCCGTCCGCCACGGCGGCAGGCCGGTTTTGCGCATGTACCAGAAGGCCACGGCCAGCGCGGCGATCAGCCCGCCATAGAACACCCCGCCCGCGCGCAGCGTGTCCACGGTGAAAATTTCGGCGGGACTCTGGCGGTAGCGCGGGTCCACCACGAACATCATGAGCTTGGCGCCGCCGATGGCCGCCAGCGCGCAGTAGATCACCAGGTTGGTGAGAGCGTCGGCATTCAGGCCTTCGCGCTTGCCCAGCCGCGCCGCGATCCACAGGCCGGCCAGAAATGCCAGTGCCACCAGCACGCCGTAGGTGTGCAGGAACGAGAGATGAAAGAGTTCAGGATACATTCGCCGTCCGCCGTTTGGGCCGCATGACATCGATCACCAGCAGCCCGCTTCCGATCACCACGGCCGAATCCGCCACGTTGAACGCGGGCCATTGATACTGGCCGGCGTAGAACAACAGGAAGTCCGTCACGTGTCCCCACAGAATGCGGTCGAGGAGGTTGCCGGCCGCTCCCCCCAGCACCAGCGCGAAGCCCCAGCGGGACGCCGCGTCCAGGCGCTCCGCTTTCCACAGCAGCGCGCTCACCGCTGCCACGGCCACCAGCGTCCCCAGGATCAGCAGCGTGGTGCGCCATTGGGAAGTCGAATTGTTGAACAGCCCGAAGGCCACGCCGCGGTTCTCCGAATGGATGATGTCGAAGAAGCCCGGGATGATGCGGTAGGTGTCGAGAAACGTGATGTGGCGCTCGATCCACCACTTGGTGAGGCGGTCGAGCGCGAGTATCGCCGCCGCCGTGCCGTACGCTTTCACGCGGAGATCAGTCATGAATTGGGAATCACCAATATGGTAGCAGGCGCGCGGACTGGAGCGGCGCGAAACGGGCTTGCTTGGGTCTCACTTCAGGGGATGGGTTTCGTCTGTTCTCGGTTTCAACACGCGGAGGGAGCCGATCTTCCAATCGGGGCCTTCGCGAAGCATGACGAAGAGCACGGGCATCGGCACGATTCGGTCAGCCGGGCGTGCGGTGCCTTCGACCAGGGCGACGTCGGGATTGAGGAATTGGATGGGACCGCTTTCGATCCGCGGCACGGCCGGTGCGATCCCGGAGGGCACCGGCACGATGGTAGCTTCCCCCCAAGGCTCGTGTGAAATGACCACGGTGAGGCGAGCGTCGGAAGAGGGCGGCTCGAGCTGGCCCAGTGGCGGGTGGGCTACCGGCGGGAACGCGTTTACGAGCCGGAGGATTTCGGTGACAGGGTTCGCGCTCTTGGCAAATGCGCCGGCACGCTGGCCGGGATCGTTGAGCGCGGTGACGGCGCGGGCTATGGAGGCGCGGTCGGCAGTCTCATCTGCCCAGGCGGCGGCAACCAGCAGGAATGGAACCAGAAAAATGGTTTTCATATTCCTCATATGTCTGGAGATGCCACCATCTGCCAGGTCCTTTCAACCCACAAAGTGGCCGCTCGCACTTCTTTTCGGTGTGCGGCTTGGGTCCGCCGAACCACCTCGACACCGCTACCTGATGATACCAAACGCCCTTTTCATAGGGCAGTTGTGCGAACCCCGCGTGCCAGGCCGGCCTCCAGCGCGGTTTGAAAGCATCGGAAACGCAGGGCGAAAGAAAGCGGCGGGCGGTATTTCCGGGGGCGGGGCGGATGGGGTATGCTGGTTTCCATGCGATTTCTTGCCACGATGCTGTTAGCTCTGATCCCAATCTGCGCCCAGGACGCGCCCCCGCAACAAAAGAAAGGCGGCGGGCCACCGAAGAATCTGAAAGTATTGACGCCCGAACAGTTGCAGGCTGGCATCATGCAACAGTTCACTCGAGCGCTCGGACAGAATTGCCAATTTTGCCATGTGCGAGGGGACTTCGCCAGCGACGACAATCCCAAGAAGCTGGTGGCTCGCTCGATGATTACGATGGCGCATGACATCAACGCCAAGTTCCCCGCGGCCGAGGGCAAAGTTTATGTGACCTGCTTCACCTGCCATCGCGGGAAGACCGAACCGGAAACGGTGGCGCCCGCTCCAGCTCCGGGCGGACCTCAACCGCGGTAAGGGCCTGGGCAGGCGGCACCGCCTGCCCCACCACTCGAAACACAGGATTGTCTTGGCGGGGCAGGCGGTGCCGCCTGCGATCCTCGTTTTTTTTCACAGCCTGCTCAAGTCGGCCGGCCTAATGGGCCGGCGCCGGCGGCAGGTTCATTCTGCCCAGCAGTTCCACGAAGCGTGGATCGGATGCAGGAATCCGCGGATCCAGGCGGGCATAGGGCAGATGGACGCTGCGCTCGTCGTAGGCGACATTGAGCCAATAGAACAGGCGATCCCAATCCTCCACCGCCGCGGCCAGGCCGGCTAGCGCCGCGGCGGGCACCTGCTGTTCTACGTGTAAATCATCCGCCTGATCGAGCAGACTGCGGGCATCGCCGGATTCGCCTGCGACGGCGGACCAGAGCGCCGCCTGTATGGAGTTGCGAAGCTCCCCGGTCAACTGCCGCGCTTTTTCCTTCTGGCCCGCATACAAGAGCGCGCCAATCAGGCTGCTCTCTACCTGCGGGTCGTGGGGGAAAAGATCCGCGGCCTTTTGCGCAAACGGCAGCGCGCCCGCGGGGTTTGCGGAGGCCAGGTACTCGTTCACCACATCGCGGAGCATTTCGGGCGAGAGCGGATCGAGCGTGAGCGCCGCCTGCATCCCGGCGAGGGCCTCAGCGAGGCGGCCCTGGGTTTCATACCAATGGGCCAGCCAGTGAAGCGCATAGCCGGAGCCGGGGCTGAGCTGAAGGGCGTGATCGAATTCCTGCTTGGCGGTGTTCCAATCCCAGTCGTACTGCAGCTTCACGATCCCGAGCGCAAGGTGGGTCTCCCCGGAATCGGCATCCAGGGCGACGGCGCGTTCGGCGGCGTCGCGCGCCGCGGGCATGGCCTCATTGGAACGAACCAGGCCGTCATCGACGCGATACTCGTTGGCAATCGATTGCCAGGCCCAGGCGAGAGCGAAATCGGAATCCAGGCGCGTCGCCTCGGCGAAGCGTTCGGCTGCCTTGGTGACGGAAGCAACACCGGCGTGGCCGAACAAAGCGCGGCCTTCCAGGTAAGCATCATAGGCCTGGGGTGAAGGCGGATGCGGTGCCGGACGCGCACTGACGGCGGCGCGGATTCGCTCCGCGAGGGCGCGGGCCATTTCCCGCTGGAGGGAAAAAGCGTCATTGGCCGGGCGGTCGAAGGTGGCCGACCAAAGCTGGTAGCCGTCATCGGTGCGGTGGAGTTGAGCGGTGATGCGCAGGCGGCCGCCATCCCTCTGGATGCTGCCTTCGAGCACCGCGGCGGCACCCAATTGTTCGCCGATGCGGTGGAGATCGCGAGCCCGGCTCTTGAACTCGAAGGCCGAAGCGTGGGCCGCCACGCGCAGGCCGGGGATGCGCGCCAGGCCATCGATGATTTCGTCGGTGATGCCGTCGCCGAACCAATCCTGGTCCTTGTCGTGGGACATATCGAGGAAGGGCAGGACCGCGATGGACCGGACGCGGGCGCTGGCGGCGCGAGCGTGCCACCAGGAACCGGCGGCCGTGAGCGCGGCGACAGCAGGAATGGCGGCCAAAACCCAGCGCCAGCGGCGGCGATGCGCGTGCGCGCCGGGCGAATCGATGGCAGGGCGGGCAGGGTCAACGGGGGAAGGACGGATGCTCATGCCGGCGTGTCCTTCCATTCTACGCGGTTGCGTGGTTGCGGGTGGCGACAAATACGCGTCGCCCGAGACATTGACCTCAGGCTCGCCAAAATGGAACCACGTCCGCACCAGACGGAGGCCCGGAATCCAGGATTCCGGGCCCCGCGAGGCTCCGCAACTTCACTCCAGGTCGAAACCCGTTCGCAAGCCGAGGTTCAGGGAAACAGCAGTTTGGTCTTTGTCCCGCCCAGCCGAATCTCCGTGATGAGTGTTGCCTCTTCCACTCGCTTTGAGTAGACCTCGGTATCAGCAAACTTCGTTTTCGCGCTGTCGTCGATCTTGGCACTCACCTCGAATTCCTTTCCTGTCTTCGTCTCTGCGAAACGCACTTTGGAGTTATCCAGAATAATCGTGTACTCGCCGGGGCGAAGTTCGATTGAGCCGGCCTTGGCCAGGGTGCCAATCACGATCTGATAGCGCTTATCGGCCTGTGCCGGTCCAACCAAGAAAAAGAGTGCGACCGACAAGCAAACAATCACCTTCATCACCGTCTTCAGTCTCATGGTTTGATCTCCTAATCGGTATTGCCGGTTTTCTCCATTGCATGTAATCGTCCAAACCCAGTAAGTCGTGCGGTGATTGCGAACGCGTAGTAGTGATCGTGTCTGGATATGTCCGCATTGAGGCAGATCCTGTTCCGGCTGGACCAAAACGGACAATACGGAACGGTGCCAAGCTCCGGACTTGCCGGTATCTTAGAGATTGCGCCGTCTCAATGTGGGACGCTCATCCTGATCGGGTTTGGTGCTCTCGCTGCCATCCTCTTGCGTCTGAGTAGAACCAGCCCGCCGCCGCAGCGTAGGGCCTGACTTCTCGGGAGCAGCTCTTCGCGCATTCGTCACGAGCGTCAACTGCCGCTTGATGTCTTGAAACTCAGACGTGCTGATCACATACTCCGGCCGGATAGAGAGCAGTTCCTGGATGTTCTTCTGAGTGAGTTGAATTCGGGCCGCCATGTTCGGGTGAGAGCGAAACAGCTCCGAAACCGTACCGGGCTTTTTCTTTTCCATGGCTTCCATTCGTTCGAAGAAGTCGATGAAGGCCGTCGGGTCATAACCGGCCTCGTAGAGGTACTGTAGGCCCAGGAGATCCGCCTCGCGTTCGAAGGCGCGCGAAAACTTCAGAAACGCCAAGGGCACGGCGAGACCCGCGCCTTGCCTGACTGCAAGCCCCGCCCACCCCCCAAGGAAAATCAGGGGCAGACTGGCAATATTTATCACTTGACCACGCGATGCCTGACGGGTCCCGTGGCGCGCAGCGACGTGGGCTATCTCATGAGCCATGGCTGAAGCCAACTCTGCCTCCGTGTCCGCTTTCAGAACCAGACCTGAGTTCACAAAGAGAAACCCCCCAGGTAGCGCGAAGGCATTGACTTCGCTGCTGTCAATCAGCTTGGCGGTAACCGGAATCTTGATGTCGGAATTCCGGCCAAGATTTTGGGCCAGCCGGTTGATGTACTCCGCTGAAACGGAGTCATCGACAAACCTGGCCTCGCGCTCGACTTCCTGTGCCAACTGCTTTCCGAGAGCAATTTCCCGCTCCAGAGAATAGAAGTTGACTCCTTTGCCGACATCGCGGTTGCCAATCTGCTCCGGGTCGCTCTTCTTGTCCTTGGATTGTGCGGCCAGTGACACCGGCGCAAGCAGACACAGTGCGGTCGCGATTATCAGACGGGTGCAGCATTGCATAAGTACCTCCCGGGCCGGCAGCCGTTTGGGAGACAACCGTTAAAGCGGCCCCTTCGTCACCATCGCGCCACCTTGACTTGGTGCACTTCAATGACCAATGCCAAGCATCAGACTACCTAGAGCACCTGCGCAACAGACGAGAACGGCCACCACTAGTGCGGCAAGAACGGCAATGCGCAGTATCCGCCGGTGCGCTCGCGGGGCGGCGCTGGCAGCGGGTGAGAGATTATTGAACCCGTACCGGTCTAACCACGTTCCGCCACACAGCGGGCAGTAGTTCACGGGGGCGCCGCGGTGCTCGGCAACCTTCAACGCAATGTTGCAAAGTGGGCAGTTCATACCTGTAACCAACCCAATTTGGTGGTCATGAATCTGGGCATCCCACTACGATGACGCAACCCGCTACCCTGCTTTTGGTATACGCGCTTATTCGAGGAGCCGAATGCCAGCGTACAGGCCGCTAAACAGGACAACCGAAACCAGCAGTACGGTTGCATAGAGTAGCCATCGCTCTCGAGGCGTCGATGTCGCTTGATCGTCGCGCTTCATCTCGTCATTCAAACTGTTGAACATTTGATCCTCCCCACCAGATAGTCGTGAATTCATGGCGATTACCTCTGCAAAGCCACCTCGGCAACCTCCGGGAGCCCGGAGAGCGCCTGTGTGACACGCGCACACAAGTGCTCCAGCGGAATCTTCGCTGGCGCAGGCGGCCGTAAACCGGAACCTGTCATGGGATTTGCCCAATGGACATAAGTTGTATCGCGATCCCCGCTGATCACAACGTGAACGGGAAGAAAAACGGCCGCTGCGCGGTCGAGCGCGATACACTCAAACAGCAGCGCTGGAGTGTCCACCAGCAGGACGAGGCACGAGCGCATGGCGATTCCGAGTTGGAAATACGGCTCATTCGACACGTCGAATTCTTCAACGACGCTGAGTCCCGCGTCCAAGAGCAGCCGCCGGATCATGCCCACAGCCTTTCCGAAAGGTTCAGGAATGACCCGAGTGTTGCCAGTGGTTGCGATACTCATGGGCGCCGCCTTTCTCGTTCACTTCCGATCAGGCACTTCAGTGACCATTTCCATCGGCTGAAATTGCCCCTTGTTCCTGGCTCCGCCCAGGCCGGGTGGTTCTCTCTTTGACCCAGGCCAACGCCCGTTTGGTACATGCAGGCTCCCTGGCGAGAGTCGTTTTGGCCGGCCGGCGCGGCCGTCATACCACCGGGCTCGGGCGCACCGCGATCGCCTCGATGGCAGCCAGGATCTCCGTCTGGGTTTGCACGATCGGGGCGGCAAGCGCCGGCGCGGTGTCCTCCGAACCGGGGTGCACTCTGTTTTGCACCTCTATTTCAGTCTGGGTGTCATTGCCCGAAATAACGATGTGAAGCGGCAGGAAAATCGCAGCCCAGGGATGGATGTTGGCCGTGCTCAATGCGGAGGGATCTGGCAGCACGAAGACGATTTTGCACGCGGGCAGAACGATTCCCAGGTGCCGTTCAACACGCCTGGATATGTCCAATTGTCCCGCCACCCCAAGTCCCCGGTTTGCCAGTGAAGCGCAGACGGACTCGACGGCCCGCTCAAATGGCTCGCGCAATGAATACCGGATACTTCCCACGTCGCCTGCCATTGGGCTGCTCGTTCCCCCGCTGCAGCGAAAGCACGTTGATCACCACAATCCAGACGGCTTGAGGCCCCTGCGCGGAGAAAGATCACAAGCGCTGACATCCTGAAGTTCCTCGCTGTTCGCGGACTGAACCATGCAGGCAGCCGACTTGGCTGCGCAAAAGGTACGATCCGCTCTTTGCCGTGTCCCAAATGCGACAACCAGAGGATCTATGGGAGCCAGGAACCGGTATGCCGATCCGTAAGACTGGGGCTGAAACGCTGAAGCGGCCCCGCGCGAAGCCATGGAAACGGCGAACGCCCCCGGCTTCCTTGAGTGCCGCGGGGTACGGTCCTGATTCCCTTATGGAGCGCCGGCGGATTCGTCGGCGTTCTCCCGCAAACCGTACTTTTCCATTCGGTAAATCAGGGTTCTCCTGCTGATGTCCAGATACTTCGCCGCCTGGGTCTGGTTCCCCTCGAACCTCTGGAGCGCTTTCAATATCAACTCCTTCTCGATGCCCTCCAGACTGATGCCGTGTGGAGGTAATTCGAACTGAATAGCGTCCAGCCCGGCCTTCAAGTGCTGCAGGAAATCCGGCAAGTCGCTGAACCCGATTTCATCGCCGGCAGCCAGCACGACAAGCCGTTCCACAACGTTCTCCAATTCCCGGACATTGCCGGGCCACCGATATCCGGAGAAGTAGGGGATCAGAGCCGGTGGAAGCCTCAGAAGCGGGAGACCGTGTTTCTGTCTGGCTTTCAAGAAGAGATGCTGTACCAATTCAGGAATGTCCTCGGCACGCTCCCGAAGGGGCGGCAACTCCAATGGGACCACCGCTAGTCTGTAGTAGAGGTCCTCCCGGAAGTTTCCATCTTCAATCAGCGCCTGCAGATTTCGATGCGTGGCCGCAATGATCCGGACATCCACGTGGATGGTTCCAGTTGCGCCCACCTTTTCGATTTCCCCGTTCTGGATGAGCCGCAGAAGTTTGACCTGGAGTTCAAGCGGCATCTCGCCGATTTCGTCGAGAAACAGGGTGCCTCCGTGCGCCATCTCGACTTTGCCCTTCTTCGGGGCGAAAGCGCCGGTGAAAGATCCTCTGGTGTGACCAAACAGTTCGGACTCCAGGAGGTCTTTGGGAATGGCCCCGGAGTTGATCGTGATGAAGGGCGCGTGTTTGCGCCTGCTGTTCTGGTGTATGGCTCTGGCCAGCAGCTCTTTGCCTGTTCCAGTCTCCCCGCGAATCAGCACGGTGGAGTCTCTTTGGGCAACCCGCGATGCAATTTCCAAAACACGCACGAGAACCCGCGAATGGCCGATCATGCTCTCGAACCCATATTTCTCGTCGAGGGCGCCGCGCAGAATGCGCACCTCCTCGACGAGACGTTGGTGTTCGAGCGCCCGGTTCACGGTGAGGACCAGTTCCTCGTAGTCGATTGGCTTGGTGATGTAGTCGTAGGCGCCCGACTTCATGGCCTCGACCGCCGTTTGGACCGTGCCGAACGCCGTAATCATCACGACGGTCGTCTCGGGGTGCTCGGAACGAACCTTTTTGAGCAAATCCAAACCGGAAACCTCAGGCATTTTCAGGTCGGTGACGACAAGGGCGGGTGTCTGCTCCTCTATGAGCGCTATCGCCTCCCCCGCGGCGGAAGCCGTGATGACATCATAGCCGGCCTCCTCAAGTTGCAGTTGCGTCACCCGCCGCAGGCTATCATCGTCATCCACAATTAGAATCTTGCTTCGGGTCATAGCGGCGCCTCATGCCGGAGAGGAAGCAGCGCAGAAAACGTCATTCCGGAGTCGGAGTTCGCCTCCGCTGTCAGGATTCCCCCGTGTTGTTCCACGATCTGGTGAGCCACCGGCAGTCCGAGACCCGTGCCACCCTCCTTGGTTGTGAAGAACGGGTCAAAGATTTTGTCCCTGCATTCTGGCGCGATTCCGCACCCATGATCTCGCACGCGAATCAAAATTCGTCCTTTCTGGTTAGTAGCCGAGACTACTACCTCACCCCCGGCCGCGGTTGCCTGGACAGCGTTGATGATCAGATTGAGAAGCATCTGCTTGAGCAACTCGGGGTCGCCCTCCACCTGCGGCAACTGCGGCGCCACGTCCTTCCGCAGGGTGATCGCATCCCGGCCGACTCCATGAGCCGCAAGCCGGATGACCGAATTGAGCAGAGAGTCTACTTCAATGGCCTGGTATTTCGGAGGCCGGGGACGCGCAAAATCGAGGAATTCGGTGAGCAACCGGTTCAACCGCTGAGACTCCTTTTGAATGATTTCGAGGCACTCCTGGTGCTGCGGCTCGAGGTGCGCGTTCCGCTGCAAGATGCCGGCTGCGCCGGCGACGCTCCCCAGAGGATTTCGGAGTTCGTGCGCCAGCCCGGCCGCCAGTTGACCAACCGCGAACAGACGCTCGGCCCGTTTCATCTGCTCGAAGTTCTGCTGCAGCTCAAGGTACACCTCCGTCAGGCGGCTGGTGGTCTTCTCAAGATCTTTGCGATGTTTCCGGTCGCGATCGGAGAAAACGCCGGTGAGAAAGCCCACCAGGCACAAGACCGGAAACTCAACCATCTGTTCGATGGCGTAATCCGGGAACTGGCCCGATGTCCGCAGCATGTCCGGTAAATGAGAAATACCTGCCAGGATCCCCGCCGCCAGCCCTCCACGCCACCCGAATAGAAGCGCCGCCAGGATCGTGGGCACGTAGTAGAGATGCTGAAAGACGTTGTGCCAATGCAAGTATGATGAAGGCGTAACGTGATGCAACACGCTGATCAACAAGGTGCCGCCCACCACGCCGGCAAGGCCCAGCCGGGTGAAACGTCTCCGCCCTGATCGATTTTCAGACATCTGCGTCCCGTTACTTCCTCAGTGTATCGTCTGGCAACGTCTCCCATCCCAACCACGGCCCCGCCCCTGCCTCGCGAGCTGGCATGGCACTGCCCACTCTGCTTCGGCGCCTGCATCTCTGACTCTCGGCCCAACCAAGGCGCCCGGGAGGGCCACCAGCGCCGTTACCACGATTCGTCTTTCAGAGGTTCACGGAATTCAAGAGGCTCTAAGCGGGCTACACTGTTTGGACATGATCCATCGGCGTGGGTTCTTTCATTCGGTTGCGGGGCTGGGGGTAGCGGCGGCTCGAGCACAGGCGGCTGCCGAAGACGACCGGCAGTATTGGCTGCGGCAATTGACGCGGATTGCCGATCCGGTGCTGGCGAATCTGGCGGCGGGGACGCTCAAACGAAATATGCCGGTGGAGTGCGCCGGCGGGAAGCTGGAAGAGCGGCGGCGGTATACGCACCTGGAGGCCGCCGGCCGGCTGCTGGCGGGGATCGCGCCATGGCTCGAGGTGGAACTGGAAGCCGGCGCCGAGCGCGATTTGCAGCGGCGCTATCGCGATCTGGCGCGGGCCGCGCTGGGCCACGCCACCGATCCGGCGTCGCCCGATTTTCTGAATTTTCACGAGGGCTCGCAGCCGCTGGTGGATTGCGGGTTCCTGGCGCAGGCCGTGCTGCGCGCTCCCGGCCAATTGTGGACGAAACTGGATGCGCAGACGCGGAAAAATCTGGCGGCCGCGCTGGCGGCTTCGCGCTCGATCGCCCCGCCGGCGAACAACTGGCTGATGTTCGCCGCTACCGTGGAAGCGGCGCTAGCCCACGCGGGCGAGCCCTGGGACGAGGCTCGCGTGGATCACGCCATTCGCGAACACCAGCAGTGGTACCTGGGCGATGGCGTGTATGGCGACGGTCCGCGGTTCCACTGGGATTATTACAACAGCTTCGTGATCCAGCCCATGCTGCTGGATGTGCTGCGCAATATTGGCGCGCACAGCCAGCGTTGGAGGAATCTGGAAGCCGATACCCTGAAGCGGGCCGGGCGGTATGCCGCCATCCTGGAGCGGTTGATTTCGCCGGAGGGCACGTTTCCGGCGGTGGGCCGCTCGATCGCCTATCGCACGGGCGCGATGCAACTGCTGGCGCAGCTTGCGCTGTTAGGGTCGCTCGCGGCGCCGCTCACCGGCCCGCGTGTGCGCGGCGCGCTGGGGGCGGTAATGCGGCGATTGCTGGAAGCCCCCGGAACGTTCGATGAGCACGGCTGGCTGACGATTGGCTTCTGCGGGCACCAGCCGCACCTGGGCGAGGATTACATTTCGACGGGTAGCCTGTATCTCTGTTCCACGGTTCTGTTGCCCTTGGGCTTGCCGCCGGCCGATGCCTTCTGGCAGGGGCCGGCGGAAGATTGGACGTCGCGCCGGTTGTGGCGCGGAGAAGACGCAGCGGCGGACCATGCGATTTAGACGCTCGGAATTGGCAGGCGAAAGCGCCTGCCCCATAAGAACGCGGTTCTTGCGCACCAAAGTGGAACAGGCGCTTTCGCCTGTCAACCCGCCGATCTCAGCGATTTTTTAGTGAGTGGTTGGCAGCGGCGGTAACGGAATCCGCTGGTGGCCGCGGAAGATCTCGGCGAACCTGGCCAGAATTTCGTCGTGAAACACGCCATTTCCGGCCAGCAGGTGGTCGGAAGTGGTGACGTTGAGGGGCGCGCCGGTCATGTCGCTGACGCGGCCGCCGGCTTCCGAGACCAGCAGAGTGCCGGCGGACATATCCCAGGATTTCAAGCCGAACTCCCAGAAGAAGTCCAGGCGGCCGGTGGAGACATACGCCAGGTCCAGCGCGGCCGAGCCGGTGCGGCGCACGCCGTGCGACGCCATGGCCAACTGGTAATAGAAATGGATGTTGATATTGTGATGCCGCTTGCGGCTGGGGAAACCGGTGGAGGCCAGGCTATCGGCCAGGCGTTTGGTCTCGGAGACGTGGATGCGGTGGCTGTTGAGGAACGCGCCGGAGCCGCGTTCGGCGGTAAACAGCTCCTGGTGGATGGGGTCGTAGACCACGCCCGCAATGGCTTCGCCCGCCCGTTCCAGGCCGATCGATACGCAGAACATCGGAAAGCCATGGGCGAAATTGGTGGTGCCGTCCAGGGGATCGACGAACCAGCGATAGTCGGACGAGCTTTCGTAGCCGCCGCCTTCTTCGGCGACGATGGCGTGGGCCGGAAAATGCGAGCGCAGCCGTTCCACCACCAGCTTTTCGGAGGCCCGGTCGGCTTCCGTCACCAGGTCGAATTCACCCTTGGTTTCGAAGGCCACGTGGCGTTGGTGGTAGTTGGCCAGCAGCGTGCCGGCTTCTCGCGCGATTTCGACGGCGGTTTCCAGGTGATGCATGGGCTCGCCCGGGGCTAACCCTCTTCCTGGATGTACTTGATGTCGTGTTTGAAAATGAAGAGATTGGGCTTGCCCTTGCGCGTAAGGCGGATGAAGGACTTGTCGTAATACTCGATGGTGCCCGCCACTTCCTCGCCATCCTCCATCTTCACGCGGATGGGGGTAGCGTCCTCAATCAACTGTTTGAGGTATTTGGCTTCCTCGAACGTATGTTCCGGCGCGCGCCCGGATTTTGCACCTGGTTGTGATTCGATCACTGCTGAGGCCGCTTCTTTCTTCCGTTGGGACTGACGGCGGTTCGTGCGTCGGCCGAGCCGGCGCCTTCCGCATCCCCATAATAGCCGTCGCGAGCGGAGACACGCAAATCGGGCGAGGTGGCGGCCACCTGGAGTTTGTGATACGGGTCCTTGGTGAGCGGCACGCCTTGAGGATAAAAACTGAGAAGGTATTGCGTGCGCAGCTCGGTGATGATGTCGGCGAAGGCCTTGTCGAGCTTGCCGACGTCGGGGAAAAAGGTGCGTCCGCCGGTGCGCTGGGCCATGAAGATGAGGGAATGTTCACCGCCGGTGTTGCGGCCCGCCTCGTTGGTGATTGGTATCACCACCACCGGATAGATCACCGCGTCGGCGAACTGCGCTTCCTTGAGGGCGGTCTGGATATTCACGCTGCTGGTGGTTTCGCCGCCGTCGGTGATCACCACGATCACCTTGCGGCCTTCGCGCGGTTCGAGCGCGCGCGCGGCCAGATGAATCGCGTCGTAGAGCGAAGTGCCGGCTTCCCCGTGGAGCAGCTTCAGACGGTTCTCGAGCGCCGTGTAATTGCGCGTGAAGCCGTGCTCCTCGCGCACCTCGTAGTTGAAGCTGTAGAGCGCCACGGCATCCTGCGGGTTGCCCTCCGAGAGCAGCGCGTGGAGGAACTTGGCGGCGGAATCCGTCTCGTACTTCAAATCCTTGGCGGTGGAGCCGCTGGTATCGATCAGCAGCACGATGGAGAGCGGCTGCTCGGTGGTGCGCTGGAAGAAAGCGATTTCCTGGCGCACGCCGTTGTCGGAGATGGTGAAGTCGGATTTCTCCAGCGCGCCCACCGGTTCGCCGTCCGGGTTCTTCACCGTGGCGATCACGTGGACCAGTTGCACCTTGGTCTTGAAGACGGTGGTCTGGGCGGTAAGCGCCAACGCGCACAGAATCGCCATGCCAATCTGTCTAGCCGGCCACCGGAACATTTTGGTCCCACTCTCCTTCCACCCAGACCTGGCCGTCGAGGAAGTGCTCCTTCTTCCAGATGGGGACGCGCTTCTTGAGGTGGTCGATGGCTTCGAGCGCCGCCTCGAACGCCGGGCGCCGGTGCGCGGCGGTCACCAGGATGGCGACGCTGGTATCGCCGATCAGCATGCGGCCGAGACGGTGCACCATGGCGATGCGCTCGATCTCGTGGCCGGCGGCCAAGCCGAGTCCGATCTGCGCGATCGTTTTGAGAGCCATGGGCTCATAGCATTCGTAGTCCAGGCACAGCGTGGCGCGGCCGCCGGTATGGTTGCGGACCGTGCCTTCGAAGGTGACGACCGCTCCTTCGGCGCCCGTGAGCAGGCGGGACGCCAGCGCGCGGGTGTCGATGGCCTGGCGCGTGAGAGCGAAGTAATGGCCGGCTTCGGCGATCTGGGCAAACGCGCCGGTGCCGCCCGAGACCGGCGGCAGGAAGGCCACTTCATCGCCTTCGGCCAGGGGCGTGGAAATCTCCGCAAACTCTTGATTCCGGGCGACTACGATGCTGCCGGCCATTTCGCGCATGTGCGGATAACGGGTGGCGTAGTGTTCGAAAACGGCGCGGAGATCGGCTCCCGGCGGAAAGTCGGCTTTGTCGGACGGGCTACCCACCAGTTCCCTGAGCATCCCGAAGAACAGCACGCGCACATGCATGGGGGGATTGTAACTTTCAGTCTAACAGACGGTTGCGGGCGGGCCGGGGTTGCAGGGAGGTACTGGCAAAAAATGGGGGCCAGGGTTTGCCTGGCCCCCGTTGGGGAGGTCTGGATAGGGACTAGAAGAAGAGCTTCGTCGAGAACTGAATGTTACGCGGTCCACCGAACCCGGTGATCTCACCAAACGTGGAGCTGGTGTTGCTGGTGGTCGGGTTGCTCCAGTTGGCGTGGTTCATGATGTTGAAGAACTCGGCGCGGAAGTCCAGCCTCCAACGCTCCCTAAACCGGAAGTGGCGGATGAGGGACATATCCCAATTGATCTGGCCGGGGCCATAGAGCGCATTCCGTCCGAGGTTGCCAAAGGTACCCGCCGGCTGGACTGCGAAGGCTGAAGGGTTGAGCCATCCGCCGAGCGACTTCGGGGATCCGTAGACCTGGTCGGGCAGAACTACGTTGGGTCTGTCGAGGCCCTGGCCGCTGAGCGAAATATCCTTGCCGCCATCGCTGAGCTGGATGGGGTTGCCGGTGAACAGGCTGCCGGCCGGCGCCAGCGACCAGTCGGCAGTGATCCGTTTGACGGCGCCGGATCCTATCCCGGGGCTGGTAACCACAATCGAGGTGTTAAAGACATGGCGGTGGTCGAAACCGCAATTGCCGCGTTCGCCGGTGGCCCGGTTGAGCGGATTCTGGTAGATCACGCCCGCCAGTTCTCCGGCGAAATCCCAGGAGCTGACGCAGTGGCTGTAAGTGTAATTGCTCAGGATCGTGAAATTGTGCGCAAAGCGTTTGTTGAGAGAGGCCAGCAGGCCGTTGTACTCGGCATTCCCGCCGTCATCGCTCTGTTGGATGTCGCCGTAAGCCGCCCCGGTGGTGGGGTTCGACAGATAGGTGAGGCGGCGCTGGTTGGTATTGGCGCTTGTGGATGTCGCCGTGGACCCGGTGTACACGGCATAGTTGACATCCGTCGAGCCCCAGATGTGGCGCGTGAGGCTGCCCAGGTAGTTGAGCGTAACCAGCCAATCTGTCTTGATCTGGCGCTGGTAACTGACGTTGTAATTGATCATGTACTGCACTTTCAGGTTGGGCGGCACGCTGACGTAGACGCCTCCCGAGGCTGGGAAAACCGTGTTTCCGGGGAACGGATTGCCGCCCGCGACGCTGGCCCACGGATTGGAGAACACTCCGGTGGTTACCTGCGTCGAAGAGACGTAGGGAGAGTTGGTGGTCCAGCGCTCGGGGTAAAACAGCTCGGTGGTATCGTGCATCAAGGCGATGGAAGCGCGAATGGTCTGTCTGGCGTCGCCCTTGGGGTCCCATACCATCCCGAGCCTGGGCGAGAAAGTGGCCCAGTGCGATGCCGTGAAGGCATCCCCGCAGCAATCCGTAGAGTCCTTGGAGAAGATCAGGCCGGCCGGAGCGGCGGGATATTCGGTGCTGTGCCAATTCTGCAGGAACAGCGGCCAACTGAATTGGTTGCCCCGCCCGTATTTATCGTAGGACGGCACGGATGGCTCCCAGCGGACGCCGTAATTGATGGAGAACCGCGGCGAGACGTGAAAAGAATCCTGCACGTAGGCGGCGATCACCGTCTGGCGCAGGTAGTCGGAAATCACGTTGCCATCGGTCAGGCCGGGGCTGCCGTCGAACCGGCCGATCAGCAGGTCCGCCAGGCCATCGCCGGAGATGCCGCCGTTGAAGGTGAACTGGCCGTTGGACTGCTGATTGTTGTAAGAGTTGAACTGGTCTTTGCGGCCGTCGAAGCCGATCATGATCTGGTGTTTGCCGCGGATAAGGGTGAAATCGTCGGCCAACTGATAGGTATTAATGTCGAAGTTGGCCAGAGCGCAGGTGCCGCAGCCGACGTTGAAGCCGCTGCCGGAATAACTGCTGACGCTAAGCTGCGTGTAGTTCGGAACGGCGTTATACATGTTGACGCCGAGAGTTTTGGGGCTGAACAGATTAGGCGCGTCGCCGCGGTTGTCCCGGCGCCGGTCGAAGGTCATGTGGAGAGCGTTGACCGCCGTGGGGCTAATGGAGTACGTATCGCCAATCGTCATGGTTTGCGACCGATCCTGGTTGCCCGGCGCGCCGGTAGTCAGAGCGTTATTATTGGCGAAAACCACCTCCGCCAGGTAATCGTAAAGAAAGTAGCGTCCGTAAAAAGTCTGCTTGGAACTGACGATGTAGTCCACGCGGCCGATCCATTCATCGTCGGGGTTGTTGAGCGGGTAGCCAAAGGTGTACAGCCCGCAAGGACTCAGGGAGAGCGGAATATAGGTGGACGCCAGCTTGAGCCCGGCGGCGTCGAACGTGGAAACCGGGATCTGATTGTTGGGATAGGGAGTACCGCTCGGGTTCTTCAAAGTGCGCGCAGTAGCCAGGCAACCGCCGGCGGATTTGGCGCCGTCGAGCACGCTGAAATCGCCCTGGAGCGCGGCGGCGGTGGGGGTGTACGCCGTATTCTGGGCCGGGTCGCTGCGCTGGCGGGTGCCTTGATACCCGCCGAAGAAGAACAGCTTGTCCTTAATAATCCTGCCGCCCGCGGTGCCGCCGAACTGGTTGCGTTTGAGAGAGTCGCGAACCGGCTGCGATCCATATTGATCGCCCTTCTGCCGGCCATTGAGGTCGCCGTTGCGGAAGAACTCAAATAGATTGCCGTGGAAAGAGTTGGAGCCGGACTTGGTCACGACATTGACCACGCCGCCGGGGTGCAATCCGTATTGCGGCGGCAGGGCGCTGGTCTGCACGTTTAGCTCCTGGACGGCATCCGGGAAGGGAATCGGCAGGTTCACATTGCTGAAAGCATCGTTGTTGTCGCCGCCGTCCAGCAGGAAATTGATGCCGTTGGCCTGGCTGCCGGCCACCGAGAACGAGCCGGAACCGCCGGCAGTACCCTGAATGTTCTTGCTGCCCGTCAGATCGCCGCCGTTCAGCGTCATGGTGGACGTGCTCCCGCCTCCGTCCCCCAGCACCGACGTCAGGTTGCGGCCGTTGAACGGGAGATCGAGCAATCTCTCGGTGTCAATCACCTGGGCGATGGCGCTATCCCTGGTTTCCACCATGCCCGCGTTACTGACCACCTCGACGCTCTCCGTCACCGCGCCGATCTGCATCCTGACATTAATTCCAGGGTTGCTGCCAACTTGCAGGACGATTCCGGTTTGCACATAGGTCTTGAAACCGGGAGATGTGACTTCCAGCCGGTACGCGCCTGGGGGCAATTCCTGCAAGGCAAAGCGACCCGTGTTGTCCGTGACGGACGTATGCACCTCGTGTTTGCCCGTCTCGGTGATTTTGACCTGGGCGCCGACCATGGCCTGGCCCGTTGGGTCGGTGACGTGACCGTCCACTTCGACCACGGCAACTGCCTGGGCCATTGCTCGCGGGCTCAAGAACGCTAGCAGCGCGAGAGCGCAAAAAAGAACCGCCGCGCGGTTCCATCGACCTCTACCGGTCCACAAAAACGACATAGTTTTCTCTCCTTACGGCGCACCGAAGCGCCGGCCAAAGACTCAGAAGCTGTTGACCCAATTATACGGACCCTTATATCGGAAACAACTCCGTTTTTCTAAATTGTTCGTTGAGTTTTTCTAATGGAAGCCGCCGCAGGGAAAAGGGGTCTGGGCGCTGGGAATGCCGGTCTTATTTCCGTTACAATTGCAATCTATCATGAAGCTAATCGCCGAAACCCGCATCCGCGTGCGTTATGCCGAGACCGACCAGATGGGTGTGGTCTATTATGCCAATTACCTGGTTTGGATGGAGGTGGGCCGCGTCGAGTTGTGCAAAACCTGTGGCTTCAACTACCGCGACATGGAACGCGAGGACGGAATCTTTTTCGCCGTGGCGGAGGCCGGTTGCCGCTACCGCTCACCCGCCCGTTTCGACGATGAGGTCATCATCAAGACCTGGATCGAACAGGCGAGTACCCGAATCGTGATCTTTCACTACGAAATGCGGGTGGCGGAAGGCGATCGCCTGCTGGCTACCGGCCACACCCGTCATGTCTTCGTGAACCGGGAGATGCACCGGGCCCAACTGCCGGAGAAATACCATCCAATGTTCGGCCTGTAGGTCCGTGCGGCGTTGGAACTTGGCCCGGATCGGTACGCGAGCCGCCCGTCGGGCTTGCCGACCCGAGAGAGGTAAGTAATGGTGACCTCCTGCCCGAATGTAGCTTCAGGAGCCGTCTGAAAGACGGCTGCGGGCAAGATGGCCACGCCCCACAGAGCGACAGAGCCGCTCCAGCTCTTCCGCCCCTTTCCGGGGCTCGCCTATCCCTGACACCTTTCCCGGTGCTGACGCCTGGGCTATTATGTGACGCCCCTCCAGGGCTGGGTTTGCGGAAGAATCATCGCGCGCTGCGAAGAATTGGGGGAGTCGTAATACGTCATGCCACCAGTTTTTCCTTTAGGAAAGGGACGTATTTCTGATCTGATCCGGCTATGTGGCCCGTTAGCCAGTCTCGCAGGAAATACATTAGTTCGACGGTTATGGCCGTCGTACCCGCATTGAATTCGGCCTGAAACTGTTGCACCTGCTTGGTGAGCGCCTCATGTTGCGCTGAATGGGCGGCCAAGTCGGGATAATCGTGGAGACGCATCAGCCGCTCTTCGTGCGCGAAATGGACCACGGTGTATTGGACCAGCCGGTCCAGAATCCGGGAGAGAGCAGACTTCCCGCGGCCCGCTGCCATGGCGGTATTCAGTTCCTCCGCGAGGTGAAACAGAGTTTGGTGCTGAGCGTCGATGCTGCCGATTTGAACGCTATAGCGAGGGTTCCATTCAAACATGCATAGCAGATCGGCGGAACGGCGGCGGAACTTCAGTCTGGTCCTGCATTCCCGCAACGAACGCAACCTCATTCTCTGGCGGACAGGTCGCCCAGGGGGCCGACTGCGGACCAGGGGTCCGCCCAGGGGTCCGCCCTCCACCGGAGTTTACTCGGTACCGTTCTTCTTGCGTTCGGGGACGCCCAACTCTTTGAGCAGGCCGGTGGCTTTGTAGACCGTATCGAGCGCCTCGGCCATGCCCTGCGACGCCACGTGCACGGCGCGCGCCAGATCGTCGGTATACATATAGGTGGAAGGCAAGGCTTCCAGGTTGGCGTCGAAGACCATGCCCACCAGTTCGCCTTTCCGGTTCACGGTGGGGCTGCCGGAATTGCCAGCGGAAATATCGCAGGTGCTCACGAAATCGAAGGGCGCGATCAGGTCGAGCTGCGCTTTGGCGTCCACCCACCGCTGCGGCAGCTTGAAGGGCTCCTTCGGACCGGCCAGGTGAAAGAGGCCGCCGAAAGTGGTGGCGAAGACCACGGAAGATTCGGTGCGGTCGTGATAGGCCTTCACCGAACCGAAGGTCACGCGCGGCGTGGAGGTGGCGTCGGGGTAATCCGCCGGGCCCCAGATGCGGAAACGGTATTGCGCAATCTTCTCCGAAGCCGAGGCGGCCAGTGCCTCGATGGTTTCCTGGTGTTTCTTGAGCAGCTTGCGGGCCGGTTCATCCAGAGCGCGGACCAGCCGCAGCATGCCGTCGTCGGATTGCAGGGCGGCCGCTTTGTCGCCGGCCAGCCGTTTTCGTTCCGCCACGTCCTTCAGCTTGCTGGTGGACACGAACTCCGCCGCCATTTGAGCCGGCGTTTTGGAGCCCAGGACGGCTTTGAGCGGAACCTCTTTTTCACCGAGCGCTTTGAGCTCTTCCAGATACTGCGTGAGCAGCGCGGTCTCCAGGGCGTCGTCGATGGGGGCGGGGGAGTAAAGCGCCAGCTCGAGGGAAGCCAGGGCGGTGTCGCGGTATTCGGGCAGGCGCTGCTCGTTGGGCTTGGCGCGCTCTTCGCTTAACCGCAGCACCTGGCGCGCAATGCGGAAAAGCGCCGAGCCCTGCGCGGCCGGCTGTTCCAGAATCTGGTACGGCTTCTCGAACGGCGTCCAGGTCTTGTAGGCGGCGGCCACTTCGTCCCACACCTTGCCGCCTTCGGTCCCCAGCTTGGGATCGTGTTCCACGGCGTTGCGCAGGCGCTTCTCGAAATTCACTTTGCGGATCAGCAGGCGCTCATCGCGCAGGCCGATCAGCAGGCCGGCGGTGGATTTGTAATTCAGCCCGAGGCCGGAAAGCCCCCCTTCGGCGATGCGCCGGCTGTCGTCGGTCTTGGGCGTGAAATTGCGCAGCCTGTCGATGCGCGCCGCCAGCCTCTGCGCCTTGAGCGGCATTTCAGTATCCCGGTAGAAAGTGAGTTGCGCGCTGGTGTCCAGGCGCGAAGTGGCCGCCGGGTTCCCGGCCACGAAGAGCAGGTCGGTATCCTTGACGCCCTCGGCGCTCCATTTCAGGAAGTGCGGGGTGACGGCCGGCTTGCCGTTCTCATAGGCGCGCAGAAAAGCGATGTCCAGCTCATACCGCTGATAAGTGAAAGTGGCGGCGTCGCCGCCGAAAAAGGTCATCGCGCGTTCCGGCGCGAACACCAGCCGCAGATCGGTATAGTTCTTGTAGTGGTAAAGGTGGTATCGTTCGCCCGAAGAGAGCGCCACCACTATGCAGACGTCCCCGGTTTTTTCCGCGCAGGCCTTTTCCACCCGCGCGATGGCGGCGTTGCGTTTGGCCAGCGTATCGGCGGCTTTCTCGGCTACGGCCGCGGCCTTGGCGTTCTTGGGCGCTTCCTTCACCGGCTCTTTGATCTGGCTGGTGACGTCTTCCAGGCTCTCCAGGACGCTGGCTTCGAGGCCCGCGCAGGCTCGTTCGTCCGAGCCGGATGCCGCATAGAACCCATCCTTGACATAATCGTGCTCCGGCGTACTGAGTTTGGCTACGCAGTTCGCCACAGCTTCGCGGTTCGTCAGCACCAATCCGCCCGCCGATACGAATGAGCCGGAAGAGCCGCCGATCCGCAACGTGGCCAGCCGCAAGCTTTCCAGAAACGCGTCCGTCACTTCGAAACTGTAGGCCTTCTTGACCGCGTCTTTCGGAAACTCGTTGAAAAGCCACATGCCCTCGTCGCCCAGAACGGGCAGGGCGAGAGCGCACACCAAAAGCACAGCGGGGATTTTCATGCAGACTCCAGGATATATTGATTCCGGGGCGCGGGCCAATTAGTTCCCGAAGTTCCCTGCCGGCGGATTCCGCTTGACAACGCTAATGAATTAGTACTAAATCACATCTATGCCGCGTATCGTTGTCTTTCTTCTCATGGCAGCCGCCTGCCTGATGGCCCAGGACCAAACGACGACGCCACCACCGCCGCCTCCGGCCATTCCCGACCTCATCAAGACCGGCCAGGCCGGCTACATGAAGGGCGATTACGAATCCGCCCGCCAGAGCTTCCAGCAGGCGTGGGACATCGCCCGCATGGGCCCGATGGACGATCCGGTGCGCTACGACATCCTCAAGCGCCTGGTTTCGGCGCGCGCCGCCGCCGGAGAATTCGCCGACGCCGACGATTTTCTCCAACTGGCCATCTCCTGGCGCGAACAGAACCTCGGCATGAACGACCCGAAGATCGTCGACGACGTCCTGCTCTCCGTGGGCTTCGCGCGGGCCATGAAAGATTTCGACAAGGCCCGGTTGGTGATGGGCCGCGTTCTGTCGATGCATTTTCGGAAGGCGGCCGGCGCCGACAGCATCGAGGTTGCCGACGATTTCAGCCGCATGGGGCAGATCTACGCCGAAATGGACAAGAAGGAGGATGCCATCAACTGGCTCAGCAGTGCGCTGGATCTTCGCACGAAGATTCTCGGGCCGCTCGACGCTTCGCTGGTCTACGACCTCGATCGCCTGGGCGGCTTGCAGATCGCTTCTCGCGCTTACGAAAAGGCGGAAGCAACCTACCGGCACGCGTTGGTGATCCGCGAAACTCTTTACGGCAAGAAGCATGCCGACCTCATCGCCACCGTCGATGGCCTGGCCTACGCCTTGTTCGGGCAGAAGAAGTTCGACGACGCCGAGCCTTTCTATCTGCGGCTCCTGGACCTGTGGAAGGCTTCGGTGGGTAGCGAAACTCATCCCATGGTGGCCATGGCGTACGACAAGATCGCGATCTTCTACGGGGCTCAGAAAAAATGGGACCAGGCCGAAGAGGCCACCACGCACGCTAACGCCATTCGCGCGTTCCAGTTGGCGGATGGCCTGTCCGGTGAAGCCTCCCAGCGCATCGACGAGAGCAAACTGGCCGAAGCGCTGCCGATCTACGAGCGGGCCATCAAGATTCTGGACCCACCTAACGCCCTGTATGACTCCGAGCGCGCCGACCTCGAGAACATGGCCAACGAACTCAAGAAGGTCGTGAAGAAGCCCACGACCCAGCCTCCGCCGGCGAAGAAGAAGTAGTGCGGGCCGGGGCAGGGCGGACGCGCCGGTCGACGAGACGCATGGTGGAAACGCACGGGAACGTCCCCGGTTTCTCGCGGGGGCCAGATCTAGCAGGCATGTACGGAGTCAATGAAGTGCTGGAAATATGGGCAACGCTGCTTGATGCGGTCGAGGTCGGCGGTGGCGGCCACCTCAGCGTACACTGCCGGGTCAGCCGGGAGCCGCGCTTGGGAGAGCATACGTAGGAAAAGGGCCTTCGCATTGGTTGCTCCTTCCAGAGGGTCCGCAACGGGCTGAGCAGACGGAGTCTTGCCCCGCTTCCGTGCAACGACATTGACCGCGTTCTCGTCCGCCAGCAGCCCAGGTCTCCACCATGCACCTTGTCGCATAGAAATGAACAGGCAGCGTCAGCTTCCCACGAAATCCCGACTGGTCAAGGATACGAACTAATTCGTCTTCCACGGCCTGCGAGTCGCGGCAGTCGGAGTCGCGAACTACGAACGCCTTCCCGACGTTGTAGCCCGAGTGCCACTGGAAGTTTTTCAAGCACGCAACGAACTTCCGGCGCACACCCACCACATTTTGGCACGGCCTCGCGAGCACGTCATCCACGTCGGTCCGGATTCGCCGGATTAGAGTCGAGTAAACAACCGAGTCGCGTTCAGCCTCCACAACGATTCCGAAGACCATTATTCGCCGAGTGCCCCTGTTAGCATGAGGTCCCCAAGACCGAGGTCCTTGTCCTCGACTAGCTTTCGCAGGTGAGTCTTGTCGCTGGGGCGAACCACAACAGTCTCGCCATGTTTTTTCTCGATCCAGAGTATCTCATCGAGATTCATTTGATCGAGCAGGTAAGGCGAGTGAGTGGTCAGTACAATCTGGGAGGGCGGGACGTTGCGGTCCGACACTTCCTCCTGAACCTGCCGCAACAGCGCGACAAGGGTCTCGAGAAGCCTGGGATGAAGGTGATTCTCGGGCTCTTCAACGAGGAACAAAGTCCCGCCGAGATCGTCCGGAGCGCAAATAAGCGAGAGGAAAGCGATAAACGCCAACTCACCGTCGGACATCTGGACAAGCGGAGTGGGGCGAGCCAGAGCCTGCTCTTCGGACGCGAGGTAAACCGTCCCCTGCTGGGTAGGCCAAGTCAAGAGACGACGAATGTCCGGAAAGACATCCCGAGCAACCTCCGCAATGCGGTTGAAGGTTTCTGGCGCCCTGGTTTGGAGCCACATCAGCCAAGCTGATAGGTTCTCTCCCTGGGGCTCAAGGACGCCTCCCGCCGTCACCGGATTGAGCTGCTTCATCCGGCTGGGAACCAGATTATAGGAACGCCAGTTTTGGGCGGACCACTTTAACGGGTAGCCCTCCCAGTTCTGAGGAGCAAGCTCCATCGCGGACCTTTCCGGGCTGACGCTCACTAGGTGCTGTCCGTTTGCGTTAACCAACCAACGGCCTTCGCTTTCGCGCGTGATGAGCGGGTATTGTTGTTCGCCCTCCACGAGAACGAGCTGCTCCGCTTGAATGTTGACGTAGCCACTGGGCCCGCCCACCAGCTCAATCCCATATTTGAAGCTTCTGTCTGGTCGGGCTGGGTCCGTAAATTCAACACCTACCGAGAGAAGTCTATCCGGCCCTCCCTTCCACAGAACCTCGTCTATCCCTCCGCGTCTGACGAGAGCGTTCACGGGGCCGTATGTTCCCGCCTGAGGAAACCAGGATTCATAGAGGAAGCGCAAGGCGTCAAGAAGATTGCTCTTGCCTCCCATATTAGGGCCGACCAGAACGTTGAGCGGGCCCAGGGGAAGGTCGAGGCTTCGGAGGCTCTTGAAGTTACGGGATAGCAATCGTGTCAGCACGGAGGACCCATTGCTATCGTACTCCGGTCCGCTTCCTACCTCAAGCTGCGCTCGGGGTTGAGTCATACGCCTTCGCCCTTTGTACGCTGGATATCCAAGAGGCTGGCGGCCCGACAGGCGGACTGTTAGTCGGCTGAGGCGCTGCTCACTCCACCCGATCGACGATCCCTCGAGGATGACGGCGCATCCGGAGGTTGGACCGTCAGGCCCGGTTGTGCCCCCGGCCTCTTCGTCTACAATATACATAATGTCCAGATCGCTGTTTGCCATCATTGCGTCCGTGCTCATGCTGGTTGCGGCCAGCACCGCGCAGAGCGAGAAGAAATGGGCTTTCAATAAAGCGGAAGTGGAAGCCTATGTGCGGCACTTGTGGGTGCTGCCGCCCGCCTTGGGAGTGACCGTGGGCGACCCGAAGCCCGCGGCGGACCTGCCCGGCTTCCAGGAAGTCGTGGTCAAGATCACCCAGGGACAGGCCTCGCAGGACATTTCCATCTACATCTCGAACGAAGGCAAGATCCTCCAGGGCAACATTTACGACATTAATCTCAACCCTTTCAAGAAGGACCTCGACCGCCTCAAGACGCAGTTCCAGCCCAGCCTCGGGACGCCCGGCGCCACCGTCGTGCTGGTGGTCTTCAGCGACTTCCAGTGCCCTCATTGCAAGGCCGAAGCGCAGATGCTGCGGCAGAATCTGGTGGCGAATTATCCCACCCAGGTGCGCCTCTATTTCATCGACTTCCCGCTCGAGCAGTTGCATCCCTGGGCCAAGGCCGCGGCCATCGGTGGCCGCTGCGTTTTCCGACAGGATCCGGGCTCGTTTTGGGAATATCACGATTGGGTTTTCGGACACCAGGAATCCATCACTCCCGAAAACCTCAAAGAAATCGTCACCATCTGGGCCAAGGACCGCAAGGACATCGATTCCCTGCAACTCGGCCAGTGCATGGACACCAAGGCTACCGAAAAGGAAGTCGATGCCGAAATGGAACAAGGCCGAACGTTGCGGATTGAAGCTACTCCCACTCTTTTCATCAACGGGCGGCGGGTTCAGACATCCCTGACGTGGCCCGACCTGAAGGCTACCATCGACAACGAAATCGAATACCAGAAGATCGCCAAGAACGCTGGCGAAGACTGCGGCTGCGATTTGCAGCTCAACGTGCCGGGCCTGCCGAAAACCGGCGTGCCGGTGGTCAAGAAGAACTGATTGGTCAAGAATCGAACACCCATGAATTCTCATAAGAGCCGGCTCGTGTGGCTGGTTTTGTGCGTAGCGCCGTTAGCTTATGGCGCCGACGCCAAGATTGATCCAAATCTTTATCTGAACGATGTTAAGTTTCTGGCCTCGCCGGAGTTAAAGGGACGCGCGACTGGCAGTCCGGAGCTCGAAAAGGCGGCCGCCTTCATCGCCGGCAAATTCCGCGAGTTCGGTTTGAAGCCGGTCGCGGGCCACGCTTTTCTACAGGCTTTTCCGGTGACCACCGACGCCAGGCTCGGCAAGCAAAACCACTTCGACTTCCGCGAAGATGGCCGCGTCACCACGCTGCGCTGCCCGGACGATTTCGTGCCCTTCAATTACTCCTCCACGGCGAAGCTGAGCGGCCCCGTGGTCTTTGCGGGCTACGGCATTACGGCCCCGGAATACCATTACGACGACTATGCCGGCTTGGACGTTAAGGGCAAATTTGTGTTGGTGATGCGGCATGAACCTCAAGAAAACGATGAGCACAGCATCTTCGCCGGAAAGATGTTCACGCAGCACGCCCAGTTCGTCAACAAGGCCGCCAACGCCAAAATGCACGGCGCCGCGGGGCTGATCCTGATTGATGATCGCGCCGCCCATCCCGGCGAGCCGTGGGAGATGCAGAAATTTGGTTCCACTTCGGGGCCGCTGGATGCCGGAATCGCCATCCTGCAGGTCCAGGAGGAGCGCATCGACGCCTGGTTTCAAGAGGCCGGCAAGAGCCTCCCCGCGCTGGAAGCGGCCATCGATAAGGACCTCACGCCGCAGTCCTTCGCCTTCCCCGACGCGCTTCGCGTGGACGCCAGCGTGGATATCGCACGCATCGTCAAGACCGTCCACAACGTGGTCGCTTATGTGCCCGGCGAAACCGGCGAATACGTCATCATCGGGGCCCATTACGACCACCTCGGCATGGGCGGCCAGTATTCCCTGACGCCTTCGGTTACGGCGATTCATCCCGGCGCCGACGATAATGCCTCGGGGACCGCCGGCGTCATCGAGCTGGCGCGCTGGTATTCCAAGCAGCCGAAACAAAAACGAGGCGTTTTGTTTTTGTCGTTCGCGGGCGAGGAAATGGGCCTGCTGGGATCGGCTTACTACGTGGCGCACCCTGAGCTGCCGCTGGCGAAGGCCGTGGCCATGATCAATATGGATATGATCGGCCGCATCCGCGGCGGCAAGGTCTATATCGGTGGTGTGGCCACGGGCACCGGCCTGCGGCCGATGCTGGAGCAGGTGACGCCCAAGTATCAACTGAAGGTGGATTATTCCGAGGGCTCGGAAGCGGGATCGAGCGATCACACGTCGTTTACCAGCGGGCAGGTGCCGGTGTTGTTTTTCTTCTCCGGTCTCCACGCCGATTACCACAAGCCCGGCGACACCTGGGATAAGATCGACGCGCCCGATGCCGCCCTTCTGCTCACCTTGGTCGCGGAAGTCGCCGACGATCTGCGCGCTGTCGCCGTGCGCCCGGAGTTCGTGCATGTCGCGCCCCGGACCCCGCCCATGGGCGGCACTTCGGGCTCCGGCTACGGGCCGTGGTTCGGGTCGATTCCGGATTTCGGCGAAGGCATCAATGGCGTCAAGTTCGCCGATGTGCGCGAAGGCTCTCCCGCCGCCAAGGCCGGCTTCAAGGCCGGAGATGTGATGATCGAATTCGACGGCAAGAAGATCGACAACCTCTACGACTTCACCTACGCCTTGCAGGCCAAGAAGCCGGGCGATGAAGTCCTGGTGAAGGTGCTGCGCGACAACCAGCCCGTGGAGGCCAAAGTGCTCCTGGCGAAGCGGCCATAGTATTACAAGTTGTTTGAATGTGCCGCCGCTGGGAAGATTTCGTTGCCCTCGTGGCGCACGCACTCGTGCGCGCCGCGTCGACACTCGTGTCGACGCCTGGCGCCATCTCACATTGGTTGCGGCTGGCTGCACTGCGGGGAGGCCAATCTTGGCCGCAGCCGCCTTTAGGCGGCTCTTTCCAGCGGCAATAGCCGCGGCTGAACCCGCGCGGTACACATGGTCCCTTTACAGTTCGGGCAACAGTTGCTTGAGCATTTGGACCAGCACGGAAGGGAAGAACGGCTTGCGCAGGAAGCGCACGCGGGGGGATTTGGGAGTGTGCGGGCCCTTGTCATAGCCGGAAATCAGCAACACCCGGGCCTCCGGATGCAGCTTGAGCACGCGCTCCGCCAGCTTGTTGCCGTCCATTTCGGGCATCAGGACGTCGGAGATCATCAGGTGCACCGGGTGCTGTTCGCAGATGCGCAGGGCTTCGGAGGGCCGCGGAGCCAGCAAAATGTTCACGCCGCGCGGACGCAGCATCTTTTCCATCAGCCGCAGGATTTGCGGGTCGTCATCCACAATCAGAACGGTGCGCTTTTCTGTGCTCATTCGAACATCTGATTCTACGGGTGGCTGCTCGCTTCGCGCAACCGGGCTCCGATTCTGCGACAATGCGGCCAATGCCCTGTCTGTTTTTCATTTTCATTCTGGCTTTCCCCCGCGCCGTCCTGGTCCTGATGTTTTTCTTCTCCAACTATCTCGGGCGGGCCTACCACGGGCTGCTAATCCCCGTGCTCGGTTTCTTCTTTCTGCCGCTGACCACCATCGTGTACGCGTGGCTCATGAATTCGCATCGCGGAACCGACGGCATCAATTTGATTTTTCTGATTGCCGCCGTAGTGATCGATCTGGGCGGCCTGAGTGGCGGCGAGCGCTATCGCCGGACAACCCGCTAAAGGTGCTCCGCTCCTTACCAGAGCCGCGACCGTGAGGCAGCGGAGGCCCGGAACACGCAGCTAAACTATAAACCTAAGCACGGCCCGGCAGCCGGTCCACCCTCCGTAGCGCTGGGAATAGCCATGCCCAAACGGCCACCACCACCATCGTGCCGATGCCGCCATAAACCACCGCCGGCACGGTGCCGAACCACTGCGCCGTCAGGCCCGATTCGAACTGCCCCACCTCATTCGACGCCCCAATAAAAATCATATTCACCGCGCTGACGCGGCCGCGCATCTCATCCGGCGTGCCGAGCTGGATCACGGTGTGGCGGATGATCACGCTCACCATGTCCAGAGCCCCCAACGCAGCCAGCGCCGCGAGCGACAGCGCCAGATTCCGCGAGAGTCCGAAAACCACGGTGCAGATGCCGAAGCCCAGCACGCACGCCAGCATAGTCGCCCCCGCGCGGCGGCTGATCGGCCGGTAGGCCACCAGGATCGCCATCAGGATGGCGCCGGCGCCCGGAGCGGCCCTCAGGATGCCGAGTCCCGTGGCGCCGATCGAGAGAATCTCTTTCGCGTAGACCGGCAACAGCGCCACCGCGCCCCCCAGCAGCACCGCGAACAGGTCCAGAGAGATAGCCCCCAGAATCAACTTCTCGCGCCAGATATAGCGCAGCCCGCCCAGCACCGCTCCGATGGACGCCGCGCCGCGCGGCCGCGGCGGCGCCTTCACCCGCGTCTTCGCAATCAGCAACAGGCCGGTGAGATAGGCCGTCCCCGCCGCCACATAAGCCGGAACGGGAGTGCCCGTGAAGCTGTAGAGCAGACCTCCGGCCATGGGGCCGGTGATGAGCGCCGCCTGAAAAATGGACGACGACCACGCCACCGCGTTCGGGAAATGCTCTTCGGCCACCAGTTGCGGCAGGTAGGCCTGGCCGGTGGGCATGTTGAACGCGCGCACCGTTCCGTTCAGCAGCAGCGCCGCGTAGATCGGCCAGACCGTCGTAAGGCCGCGCAGCGTCAGCGCCACCAGCAACCCCGAGCACAGGGAGAACGCGAAGTAACAGGTTTGCAGGATGCGCTTGCGGGCCACCCGATCGGCCGTGTGGCCCGCTACCAGGAAAAGCAGCATCCCGGGAAGAAATTGCGCCAGCCCCACCAGGCCCAGATCGAGCGGCCGCTTGGTCAGGCTGTAGACTTGCCAGGCCACCGCGACCGACTGCATTTCCGACGCGGCCGTGGTCAGGAACCGCGCGAACATGAAGTAGCGGAAGCTGGGATATTGAAACGCGACGCGGGCCTGCGGCATGGCACTGGGCTAATGCTTGCGGAGCTTGGCGGCGAATTTCTCGCGGAACTTCTTCAGTTTTGGCGAGACCACAAAAGCGCAATACGGCTGTTGTGGATTGTTGCGGAAGTACTCCTGGTGGTAGTCTTCCGCCATGTAGAACTCGGAGGCCGCCCGCAGATCGGTCACAATCGGCCGGGAAAACAGGCCCTGGTGGTCGAGTTCCGCAATCATCTGTTCGGCGGTCTGGCGTTGCGCGTCGCTGTGAAAGAAGATCACGGAGCGGTATTGCGGTCCGGCGTCGTTGCCCTGCCGGTCGCGTGACGTCGGGTCGTGCGTGGCCAAGAAGACTCCCAGAATCTCGCGGTACGTCGTCACCGCCCGATCGAATATCACCTGTACCACCTCCACGTGCCCGGTGGTGCCCGTGCATACAGAGCGGTAATCGGGGTTCGCCAGGTGGCCGCCCATGTACCCGGACTCCACTGTCAGCACCCCTTGCATTTCGTCGTAAACTGCCTCCAGGCACCAGAAGCAGCCGCCACCCAGTGTTGCGGTCTCGGAAGTTGCCATTCTTTTCACTCTACACCCTGGACTCACGGCAACTGCATTTCAGGAGGGCGTCCGCCCTCCTGAACACCGCAACTTATAGGCCAAAATGAGGTTTAATAAGGCAGAGGGTAAGAGATGCGTCGTAATGCACTGCGGATGCTGACCTGTGTGGTGTGTCTGTCCGCCTCCACCGGAATCGCGGTTTACGCCAGGAAGACCGCTGCCAAATCCGCCAATTTCTCCAAACAGATCGCCAAGAGCGATCGGATCGTGCAGGCCCTGAACCGCCTCACCTTCGGCGCGCGCCCAGGCGACGCCGAACAGGTCCGCAAAATCGGCCTCAAGAAGTGGATCGGCCTGCAAATCCATCCCGAGCGCATTCCCGAAAACCCTGTGCTGGCGGAAAAGCTGAAGCCTTTCGACACCCTCACCATGCCCAGCGCCGAACTGGTGCGCAACTATCCGGCGCCGGAAATCGTCCGCCAGATGGTCGCCGGCCAGATTCCCTTTCCCACCGACCCCGATCGCCGCATGATGATTCAGCGCCTCGTGGCGCGCGACGAAAAGCGCCAGGCTGCCGGCGGTCAGGGAGTTCCACCGCCGCCGCCGCCCGGCGCGCCCAACGCCCAGCCGCTAACCGACCTCCTGTCACAGCCGCAGATCCGCGTGCTCCGCACCGGCGCGCCGCAGGAGCGCCTGGCGGTGTTCCAGTCGCTGCCCGCCGATAAACAGGACGACGTGATTGCCGCGCTGCCCGCGGGTATTCGCCAGGCCTTGTTTGCCGCGGCGCCGCCGGACGTGCGCCGCAAAATCGAAATGTCCGCCGGTCCCGCCCAGGTGGTGGCGCGCGACCTGATGGAAAGCAAGATCCTTCGCGCCGTGTACAGCAGCCGGCAGTTGGACGAGGTGCTGGCCGATTTCTGGTTCAATCACTTCAACGTCTTCCTGGATAAGGGCGCCGACCGCTACCTCATCACCGAATACGATCAGGCAGCCATCCGCCCGCACGTGCTGGGCAAATTCCGCGACCTGCTGGAAGCCACCGCCAAGAGTCCCGCCATGCTGTTTTATCTCGACAACTGGCAGTCCGTGGGAGCCAACGTGCCCCTGCCGCGCGGCCCCAACGCCCAGCGCCGCGGCCTCAATGAAAACTACGGCCGCGAGCTGTTGGAACTCCACACCCTGGGCGTGGACGGCGGCTATACGCAGAAGGATGTCACCGAAGTGGCCCGCTGCTTCACCGGTTGGAGCATCAATCAGCCGCAGCGCGGCGGCAGCTTCCTGTTCACCCCGCGCTTGCACGATCGCGGCGAAAAAACCGTGCTCGGCGTGAAGATCCCGGCCGGCGGCGGCATCGAGGACGGCGAGAAGGTGCTCGACATCGTGGCGCGCCATCCGGCCACCGCGCATCTCATTTCCAAAAAGCTCGCCCAGCGTTTTGTGACCGACGATCCGCCGCCCGCGCTGGTGGAGCGCATGGCTCAGACCTTTCTCAAGTCCGATGGCGACATCCGCGCCGTCTTGCAGACCATGATCGATTCGAAAGAATTCTGGTCCGAGGGCGCTTTCCGCTCGAAAATGAAGTCGCCGCTGGAGGTGGTGGTGAGCGCCGTGCGCGCTTCCAATGGCAACGTCGATTTCGCCACCGGGCTCGTCAACCAGGTGGCCCAATTAGGCGAGCCGCTCTACCGCAAACAGGAACCCACCGGTTATTCCAACACCGGCAACGAATGGATGAACTCGGCGGGCTTGATGGCGCGCATGAATTTTGCGCTGCAACTGGCGTCCAACAAAGTGCCCGGCGTCATGGTGGAAAAACCGGAGAACAGCGCCGGCATCGCGCTCGGTTCGCCGGAATTTCAGAAGAAGTAATCGGGCAAGCAGTTCCGTGAGGGGAATGTTTATGACCAATCGTCGTATTTTTCTTCGCAATTCGGCGCTGGCGATGGTGGGAGCCGGCACGGCGCCGCTGTGGCTCGAGCGAGCGCTCTATGCCAGGGACGCTCCCTCGCCGCGCAAGAAAATCCTGGTCGCGATCTTCCAGCGCGGCGCGGCCGACGGCCTCAACGTCGTCGTGCCCCACGCCGAAAAGGCCTACTACGCGCTGCGCCCCACCATTTCCATCCCGCGTCCCACCGCCGCCGCCGATAAGCGCGACGATGCCGCCATCGATCTCGACGGCTTCTTCGGCTTCCATCCGGCGCTCGCGCCCCTCAAGCCCCTCTTCGACCAGGGCCACCTGGCGGTGGTCGACGCCGTCGGTTCGCCCGACCCCACGCGCTCGCACTTCGACGCGCAGGATTACATGGAATCGGGAACTCCCGGCCTGAAATCGACCGCCAGCGGATGGATGAACCGCGCGCTCCCCAAGCCCGAGGGCAAGCCTTCGCCGGTGCGCGCCGTGGCCCTGGGCCCGCTGCTGCCGCGCGCCATGCGCGGCGCATCCCCGGCCATCGCCCTGCAAACCATCGGCGGTTTCCAGGTGCGCGATCCCCAGGCAGCCATGGAATTCGAAAAGATGTACGAGGCCGCCAAAGATCCCATGATCCAGGCCACCGGCCGCGAGACCTTCGAAGCCATGAACATGCTGCAATCCATCCAGCAGCAGGCCTACACGCCGGCCTCGGGCGCGCAGTATCCGAATGCGCCGCTCGGCAACAGCCTGAAGCAGATCGCGCAATTGATCAAGGCCGATGTCGGCATGGAGATGGCCTTTGCCGACATCAACGGCTGGGACCACCACGTCAACGAAGTCGGCCAGAAGTCTTCCGAAGGCCAGCTTGCCAATCTGTTGCGCCAATACGGCCAGGCGCTGGCCGCGTTCTGGGCCGACATGGGCGACCGCATGAACGACGTGGTGCTGGTCACCATGTCGGAATTTGGCCGCACCGCGCATGAGAACGGCAATCGCGGCACCGACCACGGCCATGCCAACAATATGTTCGTCATGGGCGGCGCAGTCAAAGGCGGCAAGGTTTACGGCCAGTGGCCGGGTCTCGAAAAGGAGCAGCTCTACGAAGCCCGCGACCTGGCGCTCACCACGGACTTCCGCGACGTCCTGGGCGAACTGGTCTCCCGCCACATGGGCAACCCGACGTTGAATGGCGTCTTCCCCGGCTACGACCCGAAGTTCCTGGGCTTGGTGTAAGGCACGCGCGTTATAATTCAATCATCTGCGATGCGGATGTGGCGAAATTGGCAGACGCGCTGGATTTAGGTTCCAGTTCCCGCGAGGGAGTGAAGGTTCAAGTCCTTTCATCCGCACCAATCAATTAATTCAATGACTTAACGAGGTGTCCTGCCCCCTCCGCTGTGCTTGCCGCTGAACCGAAATCCGCCTCACTTGTACTTGACTTGTACTTGGGGCGGTCCGCTTCGGCGGGCTGAATTTGCAGAGCCGCCCCCTTTTCCCGGCTCTATTTTGGGTACCAAATCACTTAAGATCACTTGACTCACACGGCGTGGTAAGGTCAGGGCATGGCTCGCCCTATTTTGCCCGAAGTGGTGGCACCAGTTGTCTCATTGGGGTTATCGACTTCACCACCCTTCAGATAAAGCTCAAGCTTCTGCGCGGCGATGTGCAGATCTCGCTCGTCTACTATGTTGTACCGGTCGAAGACGGAGCGGGTCTTGTGACCGGAGATCAGCATGGCGACCCTCTCCGGCACTCCAGCGCGGACCAGATTTCGCACTCCGGTACGCCGCAGGTCGTGAAAAAGTCGGACCGGATTTTCCTTCTCATCGACTAGGCCCGCGCGCTTTGATGCTTCTACCCAGGCATTCTTGAATTCTTTGATCCGCTTGCCCCATCGGAAAAAAACCCATGGGCACGTGGGCCATTTCTGGTCCCGGCTCTGGCGCTGCATAACCAGGATGTCGTACAGCTCACTCATGAGCGGAATCGCTCTGGCTTCGTCATTCTTGGTGTCGCCGGGCTCCAGCCTCACCAAGCGGGCTTTGAAATCCACCTGGGGCCACTGGAGTGCGAGAATCTCTCCTTTGCGGCAACCAGTGTAATAGGCAAACGTGATGACGGGGCGGAGGTGCTCTGGCAACTCTGACCGTAAAGCGATGAACTGCTCGAGCGTGAAGAAACCTTTGCGGACGTTGTTCTCCGCGAGCTTTGGAATCACTGGCACACGTGCCACGAGTGGAGGCACGGCTTCCTTGCCCAGTACGAATGCACGGTGCAGCATGGCCAGCTCGCGGTTAATGGTGCCGTTAGCCATCCCTTCCTTACGCCGCTGGGCGATGTACTTTGTGATCGCGGTCGTCCCCACGATCGAGGCACGCATGCGCCCAAAGAATGGGCGCAGGCGCTTCACCTTGTAGCCTGCCCACTCAATGTCCTTGCCGTTGAGATCATAGTCGCTGATCACCTCGTCGAGCAAGCCTGATACGGTGACTTTTTCCAAACGCGGGTGGCCGATTGTACCAGCCAGCATTTCGGCGTGGCGCTCCTTCAACAGCGTCTCGGCGTCGCGGTACTTCTCCGACTTACTGGACTCTCTCCGCTGCGCGCCGTTGCTGTAGTACTCGATCCACCAAGTTGGCAACTCGACGACGGTACTGTCAGGCTTTTTCCAAATGCGCCGAAAAATTCGGCCGAATTGGGGCTTGCGGGACATGGCCATACACTACACCGTCGTTCGCTTGTTGATCAAAATCCATTCGTCCAGATCCCGGATGTCCAGGAAAACTCGTCGATCGGGACGGACAACGGGCAGTGCACCGGCGGCGATCATGTGCTGGATGCTGGCTTTGGTCCTGCCCAGGTACTGCGCTGCCTGCTCAACGGAGAGGAGCCGCTGCGGGATCATGCTGGGGGTAGCCGGCATCCGCTGTACGAATTTGGCAACCATCAGATCAGCAAGCATGTCCAGCAGGGGGCGGATATCGAATCGGGACGGGACGGCCATCGCCGGGCCCACCAGAACATTTGGGGACCTCTGTGCTCCGCTGATTGCGTGTCGTGCCATGAGTTCTATCCGACCAGTCCGTTCTTCCTTGTATGTGGAAACTGCGACACAGATTCCTTCCCCCAAACGCCCCGTAATCGCAACCTCAGCCCGCAAGCAGCATCGTTTAGGGCTGGGGAGGTTGGATGGACCCTGGGGCGGTAATTTTGGAAGGGCCTCCATCTCCCCACTGTTCCAATAGCTTTTGAACCTGTTCCCTGGACCGCTGCCGCCTCAAGAGTTTCCAGGCGCGGTTGTCGGCCTTCGGCACGCAGACCACTACAATTTCAAGCTGCCGTTTGCGAAGTAGCATGACCATGCGCGTGCGTAGCACCTGGAGCCGGTGGCCGCGAATCGGCGAGAGGCCGTAGAACTGGCCGTTGAATAACGGGTCGTCGGAAACGATTTCGACCAGGAGACCGCCTACCCGAACCCGCTTCAGTACAGCAAGAAGGCCCTGGTACTGCGCTTCAATTTTGTTTAGGCCAGCGAACACCGCCAGCCCGCCTTTTGCGCGTATTTTCGTCCCAGTAGGCGAAAACCGAGCCGTTTCCCTCCGGCTGCACGGCGGCGCTGATGAAAATGCGGCGAACTGCGGGCTCGGAAGAGTCGGCGTCTACAAGTGAAGTTTCTGTAATTTGTTCTGAGCCCTCCCTTGCGATGATCTGTATCCGCGTTCAAGAAGCTTTCCGGCGAGGTTTTGCTCGCGCGGAATCCAGGACAAGGTCAGCTTCAACTGCCGTTCCTCGATGATTTCGTGGATGCGGCGCAGTAGTCTTGCCAGCGAGGGGTCCCGAACCGCCCACTCCCCGCTGAACTGGTTGACTAGCAACTGGGAATCCGAGAAAACGTCGGCGCTGGATCCAACTCTCAGGTTGAGCAAGGCGTACCGCAGGCCCCGGTATTCTGCGGCATTGTTCGTCAGGCCATCGATCCGCTTGACCCTCTCTTGGCCGGTGCCCACGATCAGGAATGCGTATCCAGAGCCTGTCCCATCAGGCCGACATCCAGCACCATCGATAAACACATCTAGAACTCGGCGGTCCACCAAATCGGGCTCCAACGGCCACGGGTGGTTCATTTTGTTCGTCTCCTTCCCAAAGTCATATGAAAAAATGCCGATGGAACATCTGCGGACCTGGCGACCACGATCCGGCCCACTGCAGCATTGGTTTGTTTCGAACTGAGGTCGCGCAATAGCTCGCCACCGAAATGGAAATCACCGCTAGTGGCCAGCCCGTTCTTAGCCATATATTCGCCGCCTCCGATCCCAGCCTCAAACGGCTCGACTCTGGTGAGCCCAAACCTCCGAGTCGCCCTGCGTTCCCAGGTGTCCATCGGGAGACCATCGACACCGGCCACCAGGACATGGACATGGAACCGTCCCCCGATGCTGCCCAGGTCCTCTGCGATCAGCCATCCAATCCCTTCCGGAGATTCGCTCTGGAGTTCATGGAAAAACTGCTGAAGCTGAGCTAAAGCCCAAGCGGGAGATTCGAACTCCCGAAATGTTATGGTCATGAACCAGCACCATGCCAAAAGTGTTTCTATAAACTTTCCGTAATGCTTCCGCATTCGCCCTTGCCGCCGAGCGGCGTTGGCGCTGCGCTGTTCAGTGAATTTGTGATCGACTAGCATTGACGGCTCCCCTTGAGCGGTTCGCAATGCCGCTGTGCGGCAACTGCGGTATGGCTTGTTTATTTGAACGTTTGTTATGCACAGTGCACACCTTCGGTACAAGGATGTTTCAAATTCAATGGATGCCCAGGCCTGGTCGCCGCATCACTCTGAACCAAGTGTTTAGTTTACGGGCCTACCACGGGAGGGGATCAATGGCAGGAAGTCGCCTCTACCATGGTAGAAGGGAGAAAAAAATCAGTCTCGCGGCTTTCTGGGTGACGGACGATCTTTCTTGCCCAGGAACCGTTCAAAATTCCTGCTTGTCTTAGAGCGGGGCGAGAGCGTCCCCTTCAGCCACTTGTAAAACTCCGGCTTATGAATGCCTGAATTCGTTGCTTCGTAGATCTTCTTGTTCGAAGGATTGCCTGTGGCCGACTTGTACTCAGAGAGAAGGCATTCCCGACTGGCGATTAAACCGCTTACGGCTGTTGGTGCAATATCACCTGGGCCTGCAAGCGTCTCTTGGCTGGGTGCGGGAGTAGTAGAGGGGCCGAAATGCAAAGGATGGGCTTGGTCGTGAATCAAGTGGCTGTCTGGGCGGCCTTGGTCCGAAGCCAGCAAAAACCTGTTTTTCCAAACCCTAACTCGCAACGCAAGCTCGAATCGAAGCGGCTTCGGGCGCGGGCGCATCAGGCCGGCAACGGAGTAAACCAGGGTGCCAGATTTCGTGCTCCACTCGCCACGCTCTTCAGTCCCCATGCTCCGGCTTTCGCAGACCTCCGCGACCGTGCGCCGCCAAACGCCGGTTTTGGAAACCATACTCTGGAGCACTTCTTCTGCCAATGAGCGCAGCGATTGCAACCAGAGGTCCTGATTCACGGTGCCCGATTTCTCAATTGCCGCCAGATCTTCTTCAGCATTGGCGTCGAACACAGCCTTGGCATACTCAACGAAGAATTGCTCTAGCGACAGCGATGTACCCAGATTTCGCTTGGCCACGCGGTGGTCTGCGCAGTGTGAGGCACGCACGAATTCGAGTAGCGAGCTGGCCAGCTTTACTTCTGCGTCAATTTTCAGGATCTCGATTCGGTCTTTGGCTGATGAGTCAAGGTCTGGCCGCTGCCCAGTGGAACCTGTTGCCAGGTCCACGTCAAGCTTCGCACGCCCTGGGTTGAGGTCAGGCATTGGCGTCGGAGCCAATGTATCACGCCAGCAGAATGGTCACAAATGTGCATTTTGCGAAGATGGCAGGCTTTCAGCGCTTGGCAATGCGTGCCACGGTCATGGGCATCCAGATCCTGCCGTAGCGTGTTGCCACAGCCTCGGCGTTCAACGTGTCACAGATCGCCTGGAGCGTAGCACCCTTCTTTCGCATGGTACGGATACGATCACGAACCGCCGATTCGCCCGGCTTCTCGCCGTACAGTTTCCGGCCTTCGCACTTGCCGGTTGCCGCACGCTTGCGGGCCTTACCAGCTTGCAGCTTCAGCGTGATCATGGCGCGGTCATACTCGGAGATCGCTCCCATGATCTGCCGCATCAGCTTGCGGGTGGGGTCGTCGATGCAGAGGTCCGGCTCCATGGCAGAAATGAGAGTGATCCCGCGCTTGCGAAGATCAGCGACGATGTGCTCCTGCACCATGAGGTCGCGGGCCAGGCGGTCGAGCTTTTCGATAACGATTGACCGCACGCCGTTGCTGGTGATTTTCTGGAGCATTGCGGTCCAGGCCGGGCGGTTCTCCCATTCGGTCTTGCCTGGGAGGGCTTTCTCCTCGAAGACCTCGGCCAGCCTCATGTCGTGGGCGGCGACGTATTTGCGGATGGCAGCCAGTTGACGCGGGAAGCCGTCACCGTCCAATTGTGCGGCGCCGGAGACTCGGAGGTAGGCAAAAGCGGAAGTTCTGCTCATGCTTTAGTTTAACCTAAAAGGACTAAAAGGTTAAGTCAATGAAAACACTACGGGTGGCGACTTGCGATACATCTGAGCTACTGATTCTAAGCTCCTTGCTTCTGCGGACCCAACAGTCCGGAACCTGGACGGGGTTTTGACGTACTAAAGGCGTTTATGCGCGAGAATAATGTTGCGTCGCCGAAGCATGACCCGCCCGTAAGGCGCGCCGAAATCCGGTGCAAAACCCACAAAAGGCGGACGCCAAATTGACGAAATTCCTTTGCAGATGCGGCCCTGATATCCGCTGGGTCGGAATTGGTGCGGTAATCGTGCCCGCAAACGCCTCACGCTGAAGAAAACAGCACAGTATCGCCCGCCAAAGGTAACGTGGTGTGGTTGCGAGCACAGGCTCAGAGGGCTACCCCTTCAGCGCGGCTTGGGTTTTCGACCAGCGGGCTTCGTCTGCCGTTCGACGCCCTTGAACAGGTCAACGATGCGGACGCCGAGCGTTTGTGCCACGAGATGCAAGCTGGCCAGGGTGATATTCATCCGTCCAGTCTCGAATGCTCCGACCTGAGTCCTGTGGAAGCCCGCGAGGTCTGCAAACTCATCTTGCGTCCAGCCACGCTTGAGGCGCAGGGCCTGGATGCGCTTGCCGAGCCTCTTCTGGATTTCCTCACGTTGCACCAAAAGCAGTTTGGAGGTATTCTGCTTAAACGCATACTACTTATACGAAGAGTCGATCGACTCGGTTGAACCGCTTGCATCTGGACACGAAAAGGGATACACGTTAGGCGATGCTCAGGTCAATGGCGCCTATGGTTGGGATCGGCGCTGCAATCCTGCTGCTCGCCATTGTGAGTTTCTTTAAGACCACAACGAGCACGACACGCGCGGAGCCAAAACTGGCGCAGCCGGGCGATGCAGCGACCAACTCGAAAAGTAAAGAAGAGGCAAATGCCAACGCCAAACCAGTCGATCTCAAAGAGCAGATCCTGAACGACGCGAGGAAGACGGCACGAGAAGACTATATAACCACCATGCGCGAGGAATTTCGCAATAACGGAGTGGATGCCTCCATTTCGGATCACAATGGCGAACTTGCTATCGTCTCGGATCTGCTGAAACTGAAACCTGACCGCGACGAAATCTTGCGCCGCCAGTTTGGGCCAGCCGTGCGCCGGAATCTGTGTACAATGGGGTTCAAATCGCTCTCACTCAGGAGCGGTGTGATCTTTGGCGACGGCGACGAATATTCGCTTGGCTGCCCGGAGACGAACGCGGAAAAGGAATCGCGATTACAGGAGCAGCGCTCGGCAAGGCAGAAGTTCGTTGATGATCTTCAGCGGACCTTCGATAGTGATCCACAGGGGCATGGCATGCAGATAGCACAGGCGAACAACGAAATCCTTTTCACGGCGGACTTTGGTGACCTCAGCCCGCAGATGATTCGGGCCATGTGGCTATCAAAGTTCAGCGATCAAGAAAAGAAAAATCTGTGCGGCATCGGCTTTAAAGGGATCAGGGCGAGAGCTGATGCCAAGAGCCCGGGCACGTTCATCTCGTTCGGTTGCGGGAGCGCGGCGAGCAAATGAAGCCCAGCACGGTCCGTACTTCTGAGCAGTTGCGCTTGAGCGATAGTGCCCATCTTCTCGCTCAAGTGTAGGTAGGCCCTAATGATTGAATGCCCAAAATGCAGATGTATCCGCCCGGACTCTCAGCAGAAATGCGATTGCGAAAAACTGAGGACGTGTTCATTCTGCGGAGTCCAAACGCTCGGAGATGAGGGAAAATGTGCACGATGTGGGCAGCCATTTCCCGTGCCAAAGGGAACTTATTCCGCGGAGGAGCCGGAGACAACGCCACTTTGGGGAAGGAAATCAGATTCTATCTGGCGCGGTGAAGGAAAGACGAATATGACAACCGCTGACGATCAAGTGAAATGCCCCAGATGCGGTTCGGCCCAGATTCATGCCGAGAAGCGTGGCTGGCGTCTCACGACTGGATTTATCGGTAGCAGCAAGATTTGGATAACCTGCCTAAAGTGTGGACACCGGTTCAAACCGGGAGCCGCCGGGGGCGGCATCGGATTTATGGGGGTCATTTTCGTGATCGTGGTTCTCTATTTCTTGCTGCGCTCGTGCTCCTCATGACGGCTTGCATCTGGATTAAGGATAAACAGCTCAAGATTACCAATTGGATGTATAATCACCTCGGGCCAGGATCTACAAAGGAGAGAAAATGAAAAAGGTTTTGCTCATTGCTGCATACGTGTGCGGTTCCGCTATGTGCGTGTCAGCGCAATCTCAGGACGCCCGACCAGTTGTTCCTCCAACTCCACAGACTGCCTCGGCTACTAATCCAAATGCGGACAAGATGACCAATGCTGACGTGATTGACCTGGCTGGCCTGGGCTTGTCGGACGACATCGTTATCGACAAAATCTATGCTGCAAAAGCTACCGATTTCGATACGAGCATCCCAGGGTTGAAAGCCCTCAAGGCTGCCAAAATATCCGATGCGGTGATCCGGGCGATGATCAATCCATCACGCCCAGCTCCACAATCAAGTGCGAGTTCGGTTGAATCGACCGGGCAGACGCCGCCACCAGATGTCGAACATCCACCAACTCTGCAGTCAGCAGGTAAGGCCCGCGTGTTCTTTCAGTCAGCGAGTCACGGTAATACAACTAACGCAAGCCGGGACCAGTCGATGGAGATGAGTAAGGATTTTGAGCAGGACTGCCCTGCCGTACAAATAACACTTGCGCAACAGATGGCCGACTACACCGTAGCCTTAAATCATATCGAAGTCGGCCTTGCGCGAGACAACCAGATACAAGTCGCTGATAAGAATGGCGACCTCCTATCTAAAACCAAAGAAGGCGGAAGTATCAGGGCAGGTATGAAGAAAGCGTGCGCCCTGATTCTTGCGGACTGGGCCAAGAAGACGAAATGAGAAACCCAAGGACCCCGGCGAAGCAGCCCAAAACAGCCGCTGACAAGCCGGCCAAGTATCCTCGCCACTCGCTTGAAAAGTCACTCAGGATTCCGAAAGCGACTCTGGAGCAGAACGGTGGGCACCCTTCCACGCCGAGTCAGGCGGCTGGGTAACGCCCTGAATTTGCACTTTTGAGACCGCAGGCATCGTCATTTGGGGGTCGGAGGTTTAAGATAGCCCGGAACCGCATTTTGGACGGGAAAACCGGCGCTTTTGCGGCTACGGAACCTCAGGGCGCATCGTCCTGGGCAGAGCCTGCGCCAATTCGGTGTGGTGTGCCAATCTGCCGTTCAGCCAGTTGTACTTGCAGTTGTACTTGCCGGGAGGCGACGTGGCGCGATTCTGGGTTATTCCCAATTTCACCAAAGCTGCGCCAGGTTGCATGCCGCGACCTGGGGCCGGCCTTGCCGGGGGCTTTAGGTTCCAGTTCCCGCGAGGGAGTGTAGGTTCAAGTCCTATCATCCGCACCAAATCATAATTAAGGACTTCGGTCTTCATGACGCCTTCATTCACGGTAGTGGTTTTGTAGTGGTTTCTCGTCATTTCACCCGCCGCAACTTGTCGCGGCCACCCTGCCGCATTCGCCGGAATCGCCAGCCGCTGCCACGGCCCCTCGCCAAAAGTCCGCTCCCTGTCCCCGTCGACAAGAACTCAGAAAACGAGTCAGAAAACGAGTTGCACCTCCCGCATCGGCTGTGGTAATGTTGCTCAACCTCAGACTGGAAGAGGGTTGGGTTCGTGGAGGGATTCCGGGATGCTGCTTGCACCCATCATTTGGGTTCTGACGGTTGGGATCGTTTACTTTTTTGCGGCCAAGACATGGTGGTTTCCGCCTCCGATCAATCAGCACGGAATGGATTACGATGCGCAATTCATGCGCACCCTGATCGTGGTCGGGATCGTCTTCACCTTGGCGCAGTTTGCGTTGGGCTGGGTGATCATGAAGTTCCGCAACGATGGCGGAAAGGCTTCACACTCCCACGGGAATAACGCGCTGGAGACGCTTTGGACCAGCGCCACCGCCATTCTGTTTCTGGGCCTGGTGGTGATGGGAACCAAGATCTGGGCGGGCGTGCATTTCGATGAGGCTCCGCCCGGCGCCATCCCCATCGAGGTCATGGCCAAACAGTTCTCGTGGAACTTCCGCTATACCGGCCCGGATGGAAAGTTCGGCCACACCGACCTCCATCTCATCAACGACGCCAACGGCGACCCATTCGGGCTCGACCCGAAGGACCCGGCCGGCAGGGACGACATTATGAGCGCCTCGCTCAAAGTGCCGGTCGGCAAGCCCATCAAGTTGATTCTGCACTCCCGCGACGTCATCCATAACTTTTTTGTTCCGGAGCTTCGCATGAAGCAGGACATCGTGCCTGGAATGGAGATTCCCATTCACTTCCAGGCCGACAAGATCGGCATCTACGAGGTGCCTTGCTCGGAACTGTGCGGGCTCGGCCATTTTCAGATGCGCACCACCATGCAGGTGATGAGCGAAGCGGATTTCGAACAGTGGAAACAGCAACAGGCGGCCAACAAGTAATGGCGGTCAGGACAAATTCCCAGAGGTAATCTATGTCTTCTCCAGCCCATGCGGCGCACCACGCGCCCCATAGCTTCATCCGGAAATACGTTTTCAGCCTGGACCACAAAGTGATCGGCATCCAGTATTACCTGCTGGGGCTGTTCTCGGTGCTGATCGGAATGAGCCTGTCGCTGCTGATGCGGTTCCACATGGTGAACCCGAATGTGTCGGTGGCGTGGCTCGGCAAGCTGTGGCCCACGGCCGCCGCGGGCGGCGTGATGACGCCGGAACTGTATCTCTCGCTGATGACCATGCACGGCACCATCATGGTGTTCTTCGTGTTGACCACGGTGCCGCAGAGCGGATTCGGCAATTTTATTCTGCCCATCCAGATCGGCGCCGAGGACATGGCCTTTCCGGTTCTCAACATGATGTCGTTCTGGACCACGTTTCTGGCGCTGGTGGTGATGGTGGCGGCCTTCTTCGTGCAAGGCGGCGCCCCGCTGGCCGGCTGGACCGCGTATCCCCCTTTAAGCGGCGCGGGTCCGTTGACCGGTCCGGGCGAGGGACTCGGCCAGACGCTGTGGATCGTGAGCATCGCGATTTTCTGCGGAGCCTCGCTCATGGGGGCCATCAACTTTATCGCCACCATCGTCGACCTGCGATGCAAGGGCATGAGCCTGATGCGCATGCCGCTCACCTGCTGGACCTGGCTGGTGACGGCCATCCTCGGGCTGCTGGGTTTCGCCGTGCTGCTGGCCGCCGGCGTATTGCTGATTCTTGACCGCCAGGCCGGCACCAGTTTCTTCCTGCCCGCCGGCATGTTGATCAACGACCACATCATCGCGAATCACAAGGGCGGCTCCCCGCTTCTCTGGCAGCACCTGTTCTGGTTCTTCGGCCACCCGGAGGTCTACATCGCGATTCTGCCCGGCATGGGCGTGGCGTCGCAACTGCTTTCCACCTTTTCGCGTAAGCCGGTCTTCGGCTATAAGGCCATGGTCTACGCCATCCTGAGCATCGGCTTCCTGGGCTTTTTGGTGTGGGGCCACCACATGTTCATGAGCGGGATGAACCCGTACTCGGCGATGGCCTTCGCCACCTTGACCATGTGCATCGGCGTGCCATCGGCCATCAAGACCTTCAATTGGATCGGGACGCTGTGGGGCGGCAAGATCCACTTCACCACCGCCATGCTGTTCGCGCTGGGCTTCGTTTCGCTGTTCGTGACGGGCGGCGTCAGCGGCATTTTCCTGGGCCAGCCGGCGCTCGACCTGTACTTCCACGACACTTATTTCGTGGTGGGCCACTTCCACATGATCATGGGCGTGGCGGCCATCTTCGGTATGTTCGCCGGCACGTTTTTCTGGTTCCCCAAGATGTTCGGCCGGATGATGAACGAGACCCTGGGCAAGATCCACTTCTACCTGACGTTCATTGGCGTGTACTGCATCTTCACGCCCATGCACATGGTGGGAATCGCCGGCAACCCGCGGCGCTACGCCGATTTCACCAACGTGGAATACCTGGCAAAGCTGATTCCGGTGCACCAGTTCATGACCCACGCGGCCTATTTCACGGCCGCCGTACAACTGATTTTCCTAGTCAACCTGGCGTGGAGCTGGAGGAAGGGTCCAAAAGCCCCGGCCAATCCGTGGAACTGCACCACGCTGGAATGGACCGTCCCTTCGCCGCCGCCGCACGATAACTTCAATGGGGTCCACCCGGTGGTGCTTCACGGCGCCTACGAGTACAGCGTGCCGGGCGCTCCCAGGGATTTCATCATGCAGACCGAGCCTTTGCCGGTCCCTTCGGGGGATTAGCGCATCTATATGGCTATGTCCGCTTCTTTGACGCACGACATCTTACACGGCCCGCCGCCTCCCATCGATACCGGATGGGGTGGCGGAGACCACGGCGGCGCCGCCGGCCGTGGCGCCAGCCGGGCTGCTTCCTTTACCGGCCTGTTCGTCCTGCTGGCGGCCAGCACCATGGCCTTCGCGGCCTTCACCAGCGCCTTCGTGGTGCGGCGCGGCCTCTCCGACATGGACGATTGGGTCAGCGTGCATTACCCGCCGATCCTTTTCCTCAATACCGCCATTCTGCTGGCGTCCAGCTTCGTGCTGGATCTTTCGCGGCGCGCGCTGAAAGCCGGCGATCGGAGTAAGTTCAATTTCTGCTGGAGCGCCGCCACCGCGCTGGGCGTTCTGTTTCTGGCTGGACAGGCCGCCGCCTGGTATCAGCTCAAGCAAACCGGCGTTTTTATCGCCACCAACCCGGCCAGTTCGTTCTTTTATGTTTTCACGGCGGCGCACGCCTTCCACTTGATCGGTGGAGTGGCGGCGCTGGTGTACGTGGATGTGCAGGCGCTGCGGCTGCGGCTCGGTCCGGCCAAGCGCACCGCCATCGACGTCACCGCCATCTTCTGGCATTTTCTGGATGGCTTGTGGTTATTCCTGATGGTTCTATTCTACGTTTGGGGGTAAGGGATGTCGTCGCAATCCAGCGTCGCACCATCGCTGTGGGAAGGCGGAGGGTCGCCCTACGCGACCAACTCGAAGAAGTTCGGGATGTGGCTGTTCATTATCTCGGATTCGCTGACGTTTTCGGCCATGCTGTTCGCCTATACCTACAGCCGCGTCACCAATCCGGACTGGCCCAAGCCGTTCGATTTTTCGCCGGCCATCATCTTTGCCACGGTGATGACGTTCTGCCTCTTATCGAGCAGTCTCACTATGGTGATGGCGGTGCATGCCATGAACCACGGCGATCGCAAAGCTACGGTGCGCTGGATCCTGGCGACCATGGTGGGCGGCGCGGCGTTCGTGGTCTTGCACTTGAGCGAGTGGATGAAGCTGATCAACGTGGAGGGTGTGACACCTTTCAAAAATCCCTGGGGCGTCCCGCTGTTTGGCGGAACCTTTTTTGCTCTGACCGGCCTGCACATGACTCACGTGATCTGCGGGCTGATTTACCTGACGATCGTCGCGACGGGTATCGCGCGGGGCAGGTTTAAAGCGGAGGACGTCGAAGTCAGCGGCCTCTATTGGCACTTCGTCGACCTGGTGTGGATGTTTATCTTCCCCCTGGTCTATCTCATGTCGGCCAGAGTCGGATAGGAGCGAACCCATGAGCGAACACATCGAAGAGCTTCACGTTGGCGGAACCGCCGGCACATTTGCCAAGGTCTGGATCGCCCTGCTGGTGATGACCGGGATCGAAGTCCTGCTGGCCTACGAGCAGGTGCCGACCCTGATCATGCTGACCGCGCTGCTCGGCCTGTCGATCATCAAAGCGGCGCTGATCGTCGCCTACTTCATGCACTTGAAATTCGAGAAGTTGAGCTTGTTCCTGACGCTCTTCCCGATGCTGATTTTCTGCATCGTCCTGATGCTGATTTTCCTCGGCGACGCCACGCGCATTCCGCACATGAGGCCGGGATTATGAAGCGGCTGCTGTTGGTTCCGGCTCTGTTCCTGGCGCTGGCGCTGCCCGCCGGGGCGCAGTGCGTGATGTGTTACCGCACCGCGCACGCGCAGAGTGAAGCGCGCTCGCACGTGCTGAACTGGGGAATCCTCATCCTGGGTGCGCCGCCGTTTTTGATCCTGGCGGGGTTTGTGGCGTTTGTGTTTTCGCGGAATAACCATTACCGGCAGGATTAGTTCTCTGACCGGCTGGTTTGGTGCGTTTGCGCAATCCATCGCTCACCCATGCGAGCCGCGACCGTGAGGGAGCGGTGCCATCCGGCGAACGTTTCCTCGCGGTCAGGCAACCGGCAGGACTCGGGCGCGCTGGTCTTACGCCCCGGCCCGGGGCCGGTCCCCAAGCCCTGGCGGACTCCATCTTTTCGACGCGCCGCGGTTGGGCTGCTAAGCTGAATGAACATGCAGAGGTGGGCAACCCTCTTTTTGATCTGTTGCAGCGCGGCCCGCGCCGAGAACGTCCTGGCGCTTCCGTTCTTCAACCATACCGGCTCGACCAACCTGGATTGGATCGGCGAAAGCATCTCCGAGACCGTCCGCGACGCTCTGGTCTCCGAGCGGGTGCTGGCGCTCGACCGCGAAGACCGGCTGGAAGGCTACCGGCGGCTGTCGCTGCGTCCCGGCGCCGAGCTGACGCACGCTTCGATCCTCAAAATCGGCGATTTGCTGGACGCCTCGCTGGTGATCTACGGCTCCTACGAATTGCTTCCGGCCGAGACCGCCAGGGCGCAGTCGCAGGGTTCTCTGCGCATCACCGCCCGCATCGTCGATCTCAAACGCATGCGCCAAGGCCCGCCGTTCAGCGAGATCGGCGCGGTGGAAGATCTGGCCACGCTGGAGTTCCGGTTGGGCTGGCAGACCCTGCAACAACTGGAATGGAAGGGAGTGCCCTCCCAAGAAGAGTTCCTCAAAGCGCGGCCGGCCGTCCGGCTCGACGCCATGGAGAGCTTCGCGCGCGGGCTGGTGGCGACCTCTCCCGAGCAGCGGCATCTCTTTTTCACGCGCGCCGCCCGGCTGGATGAACATTATTCGCAGCCCTGCTTCCAACTCGGCAAGATTTACTGGGATAAGAAGGATTACAAGATCGCCGCGGACTGGCTCGAACGCGTCGCGCGTTCCGACCCGCACTATTTCGAAGCGCAATTCTTCCTGGGGCTATGCCATTACAACGCCGGCAATTTCGTGGCCGCCGCGCTTTGCTTTCAACTGGTGGCGGAAGCCGTTCCGTTGAACGAAGTCTATAACGATCTGGGCGCGGCGCAAGCTCGCCATAAGGATTCCACCCAGGCCATCGCCAGTTTTCGAAAGGCCCTGGAAGGAGACAGCGCCGACCCCGATTACCACTTCAACCTGGGCTATACGCTCTGGCGCTCGGGCGACTACGCGGGGGCCGTCGAAAGCCTGCGCGCCGTGGTGGAGCGCAATCCCAGCGATGCCGAGGCCACCGCCTTGCTGGGCCGCGCCCTGAAAAAAGAAGGGCCGCGCCCCGGAGATCCCAGGACCGAAGCCCGCGAGAGGCTCAAAACCGACTACGAAGAAACGGCCTACCGCCAACTGCGGGCGGAACTCGGCAAATAGCTCGCCCTATTTCTTGGGGGCGGCCGGTGTTGCGCCTTCGGCCGGCAGGACCGTGGCGGACTTGATGCTGTCCAGCTTGGGGAAATTCTTATCGAGGTACGCCTTGCCCTGGGATTGCACGAGATCCTGCCTTGGTCCGTGTCCGCCTTCATCGGGGCCACCACCATAGCCGCTGTAGAGGCCCAGGACTATATCCATGCCTTCCGTTACCTCTGCAAACGGTGTGAAATGTCCGGGGTTGTTGTCGAGGCTGGGGCCGTTGTCGGCCACATTGATGAAGAACTGCGTGGTGCGAGTGCCGGCTCCCGCCGTGGCATATACCAGGGTGCCCTTCTTGTTGCTGACACCGGGTTTCTTTGGATCGTCGGGAATGTTGGCGTTCTCCCAGGCCTTGGCGATCTCCGGCTTGGCGGGAATGCCGAACTGCACGATGAAGCCCGGGACGTAACGGAAGAAGGCGGCATCGGTGAAAAACTTATTCTTGACCAGGTTGTAGAAGCGGTCCGCGCCGAGCGGCGACCAATCGCGGTGCACTTCCACCGTGAATTCGCCGTGGGTGGTCACAAACTTCACTTTGAAATTATCCGGTGCTTTGGCTTTCAAATTTGCCGGATGCAGCAGGGGGCTTTCGGCCGGCGCCTTGGGAGCGGCGGCCGGCTGGGTGGGAGCCGGAGGTTGGGCCAACATCGCGGCTCCGGTTGCGAGAAGAACAATCAAAGCTTTCATCAGGTCCGATTATAAAATAACGGCGGCGCCCGATGCACGCCGGGCAACCCATCCGGGATAGAATGGAGGGCTGATGAAACGCCTATCGATTCTACTCATCCTGGTTACGTGCGCTTTCGCGCAGAAGCCGGACAAGCCCCTCAAGAACGGGTTGTACGCCATTTTTAATACCGAGCTCGGGAAATTTACCGTGCAGTTGTACGAAAAAGATACACCCAACAGCGTGAAAGTGTTTGTGGAACTGGCGCAGGGTACGCTGGCGTCGCGCGACCCGAAAACCAACGCCATGGTCAAACGGCCGCTCTACGACAACACCACTTTCTACCGCATTCTGCCCGGGCAGGCGATCCAGGGCGGAAGCCCCAACGGCACTCCCGCGTACGATTGCGGTTTCACCATTAAGGACGAGATTCTGCCCGGGCTGATGTTTTCGCAGGCGGGCAAACTGGCGGTTGCCAACGCCGGTCCGGATACGGGAGGCTGCCAGTTCTTCGTCACGACCGGACCGGTTGCGGGCTGGAATGGAAAATACACGATCTTCGGCCAGGTGGTGGAAGGCCTGGATGTGGTCGGCAAGATCGACAAGGTCCCGGTGCACGGCGACCAACCGGTCACCCCGGTAAAGCTGATCAGCGTGACCATCCAGCGCGTCGGCCCCGAGCCGGTGGTCAAGCAGCCGAAGAAGTGAGCGGGTTATCGACCCGTCCCGGAGTCATCCGGGCCATCTGCCGGCAAGTCTGTCCACGATGCCGGCAAGGGCCGATTTTTCGCGGGCCGCTGTGGCGCCGTGGTTTGGCCATGCATCCGAACTGCCCGGTGTGCGGCCTCAAGTTCGTGCGCGAGCCCGGCTATTTCGTGGGCGCGATGTACTTCAGCTACCTGCTTTCGATTCCGCCGGTATTGCTGCTGGTGTTGCTGCTCTGGCGGTGGACCGGCTGGCGGTACGACCTGGTGATCCTGGCGGCCTTCGTCTGTTACCTGCCGGCCGTGCCGGCGGTCACGCGGTGGGCGCGAGTCATCTTTATGTACGTGGATCAGCACTTCGATCCGGAGGGAACTACCTGATCTCCAGGGTGCGTACGATTCCATCGGCTCCCGACGCGCCGGCCGGCAGCGCCTGATACTCGATGCGGATTTGGGCGGCGGGCTTTGCGCCGCATTCCAGGCCTGCAAACTCGGTGAGGTCCGGGGCCAGAAACACTTTCGGAAAATCGTTGACCCGCACGTGCAGCTTGGCCACTTTCCCCTGACACTCGATGGTTTCCAGCAGCCCCTCGACCACCGGCGGTCCCACGGCTTGAGAGAGGCGTTCCAGCGCCGCGGTCTCCTCCGGGATATGGGTGAAGCCGCGTCCCTGTGCGATGAGCTCGCGCGCCTTCACGCCATCACCCATGCGGTATTCGGCATACGCCATGTTGTAGAAGTATCGGGAGGCCTGCTGGCGCGTCACGGGCACGGCCAATTGCAATTCGGCCGCGGCCTCGCGCCACGCGCCCGCGCGCACCTGTGCCAGCCCCAGGTCGAAATGCGTTTCCTTGCGGGCGGGATCCAGCTTGACCGCTTTCTGGAACGCAGCCAGCCCGTCCCGCTCGCGGCCGGCCAGTCCCAGAGCGCGCCCATAGTCCGCGAAGGTGAGCGGGTCGGTCGCACCCAGTTCGGCCGCCCGCGCGAAGTGCGCCAGCGCCTCGTCATTGCGGCGTTCGCGAAACAGGAAGCGCGCCCAGGCCGATTCCACTTCCCAACGCTGGGGATACTCGGCGCCTAACTCCTGGTAGGCCGCCCGCGCCTGGCTCACCTTGCCGGGATAGGCGGACAGCAGTTCCGCCAACGCCAGCCGCGCCGCCATACCGGCGCCAGTCTGCACTTCCGGCGCTTCCGCGGATTTCGGCAGCTCGACCCGGATGCCCACGCCGTTCCCGTGCGGCGAGCGGATATACGCCTGCAAGTCCTGCTGGACCTCCGCCACGCTTTTGCCGTACGCCGTGTGAAAGGCCGCCGCCGCATCTTCGGTCTTGAGCGCATCCAGCATGGCGTGCAGCCGCGTGCGGTATCCGTTGTCGAGGTTGAACATGTGAACCAGCGCCCAGCTTTCCGCGTAGAACATTCCGGCGTGGTTCTTTTCGTTGTAGAGCGGCGAATCGTTTGCGGCGCAGAGCAGCACGTCCAGGTCAATCCATTTCTCCGTGGCCAGCGCCTGCGCGCGACCGGGGGCCGCTCTGCCGACGACCATCAGCGGGCCTTCCCGCTCCAGGGTTTCATACAGCTCCGCCATCCCCTCATTCAGCCAGACCGGAAGCGTCTCGCTGGTCTGGCCGGCCAGCAGGTGCGTGTACTCGTGGTTCGCCACCTGGTACTGGCCGGTTGAGTCGTTGATCATCACGATGAAGTCGTGCGCCGCGCCGGGATGAAAAAAAGCCGCAGCCGCCTGGTTGGGCGTATAGGGAGCGAATTCCTTCTGGTTGCGGAAGACCATGATCGAGACCGGCTTGGAACCGGCCACTTCGCTCCCGAAAGCCTGCAGAAAGAAACTGCGGACCATTTCGAAATGCTGTACCAGGTCGCGCCCGCTGTGTTCGCCGGCCGTGGTGAAAAGCTCGAAGTTGGCCGATTGAATGCGCAGCCACGGATCGTGCGGCGCGGCCCGCGCGCCAGCGGCCAGCGCGATCCCCAGAAGCGCCCGAAGCACCAGCCGCAAAGCGGGGACTGCTACCAATTCCCGCCTTTGGAATTGGAGAGCTGTCCCCGTTTTGCGGCCCGCGGCACGCATCATGACGAGGAGTGTATCACCGGCTCGGCGGACCCTTCCAGCATGCGCGCCACTTCGGCGTGCAGCCGCTCGGTCAGGTCCATGCGGTCGGCCAGTTTCAGCCCGCGGGTGTCGATGGGATCGCCGATGCGCACCGTCACGCGCCCGCTGCGGATGTGAATCGAACCCATGGGCAGCAATTCCCGCATTCCCACGATGGCCATGGGGACCACCGGCACTGCAGCCTTGATGGCAATGTAGGCGGCGCCTTCCTTGAAGCCGCGCAGGCCGTGCGCCGACCGGCCGCCCTCCGGGAACAGCAGCACCGAGATGCGCCGCTCGGACATGATGCGCGCTCCGTCGCTCATGCTCTTCAGCGAGGCGCGCGCGTTCGAACGGTCCACCGGGATATGGCCGGCCCATCGCAGATGCCAGCCCAGAAACGGAATCGAGTATAGCCCCTTCTTGGCAAAAAAGCGGAACTGCTGGGGCAGCGTCGAAAGAATGGCGGGGATGTCCATGTAGCTGGCGTGGTTGGAGACGAAGACGTAGCTGCCGTTCCGGTCTAGTTTTTCCAGCCCCTCGGCCCGCACGCGGATGAAGCTCTCGGCCAGCAGCAGCTTGGCCCAAAGCCGCGCCGCCTGATGCGCCGGGTTGCCCGAGCGGTCAAAAAAAGCCAACACCATGGACGCCAGGCTCATCACCACTGTGGAGAGCGCGATCAGTGGCGTGGAGATGAACAGGGACCGGAGGAAACTCATGGCTTCGAGCCAATCATAGCGCGCCCTCATTTTGTCAGAATCGCCCGGGCTTCCGCCACCAGAAACAACGAGCCCGTTATGAAGATGACGTCTGCTGGTGAAGCGTCCCGCACCTGTTCGAGCGCGCTTTCGATGGTCGCCGCCGTGGTCAGGTTAGGGTGGTCCGAAACTTCATGCATGGCCTCCGGAGAAAAGGCGCGCGCCTGCTTGGGGGCCGTGACGACGACCTGCTGCGCCCGCGGAAACAGGATGCCGCTGATTTCAGCAATGGCCTTGTCGCGCATCGCGCCGTAAATCAGCCGGACGCGGCGCCCCTCGTAAAAGCGCTCGATGTAGGCGGCCAGCGCGCGCGCCCCGGCTGGGTTGTGCGCGCCATCCAGAATGATCTCCGGGTGCTCCTTAACGCACTCCAGCCTTCCAGGCCACTCGGCGGCCGCGATGCCGGCTTCGATAGCGCGGTGCGACGCGCCCAGGCGCAGCAGCGCCACTGCCGCGGTGACCGCGTTGCTCACCTGGTGTTCGCCCGCCAGTCTGCATTGAATCCGCAACTCGCTGCCATTGGCCAGAACAAACCGGCTGCCTCTCGAGTCCATCTCTAGGTCGCGCGTCCGCCAGTCCGTGGTGTGCGCCACCGTTATTCCCAGCGCGGCCGCCCGGTCTTCCAGCACGCGCGCCGGCTCCGCGCGCTGTTTGGCGAATACCGCCGGAACCCCCGCTTTCAGGATGCCCGCCTTCTCTCTCGCAATCGATTCCAGGCTCTTGCCTAGAAAAGCTTCGTGGTCGAAATCCACCGGCGTGATCACGCACAACTCGGGAGTCACTACGTTGGTGGCGTCCAGTCGCCCGCCCAGCCCGACCTCGAGTATTACCCGGTCCACGCCTCCTTCGGCGAAAATCAGCATCGCCATGGCGGTCACGGTTTCGAAATAGGTCGTGTGGAGATCGATCGCCCCCGCCTCGAGCAGTTTCTCCACCACCCCATGCACGCGATTGAAAGCGTCCGCGAATCGCTCGGCCGCGACTGGGCGGCCTCCAATCCGGATGCGCTCGGTTGGCTCGGCCAGGTGCGGCGAAGTGAACAATCCCGTGCGCAGCCCCTCCGCCCGCGACCCGGATTCGATCATCGCGCACACCGAGCCTTTGCCGTTGGTGCCCGCCACATGGATGAAGCGCAGCCTGTCCTGCGGCCGGCCCAACGCCTCGAGCGTGGTGCGGATGCGCTCCAGACCGAACTTGGCCGTCTGGATTTCGTTGCCCAGGGCGTAGAGGAAATGGACCGAATCGGGGTAGTTCAAAAGCTTATGCCGCGAAAAACTTCAGTGCCCGCGCGATGTACGGCTTCAATTCCAGGCGAGGCACCACCGCGTCCAGCATGCCGTGCTTCAACAGGAATTCGCTGCGCTGGAAGCCGTCGGGCAGCTTCTGGCGGATGGTCTGCTCGATCACGCGCGGCCCGGCGAAACCGATCAATGCGCCCGGTTCGGCGATATTCAAATCGCCCAACATGGCGTAGCTCGCCGTCACTCCGCCCGTGGTAGGGTCGGTCAGCACGCTGATGTAAGGCAGCCGCAATTCATCCAGGCGCATCAGCGAAGCCGAAATCTTGGCCATCTGCATCAGGCTGACCGCCCCTTCCTGCATGCGCGCCCCGCCGGAAGCCGAGACGATCACCAGCGGCGTGCCGTGCTCGATGGCGCGATCGATAGCCCGGGCGATCTTCTCGCCCACCACCGACCCCATGCTGCCGCCGATGAAGCGCGCCTCCATGGAACAAATCTGGATCGGCCGGCCGGCCAGGCGCCCCGCGGCGGAAATCAGCGCGTCCCACAAGTTGGTGGCCCGCTGCATGCCTGCCAGCCGTTCGCTGTATGGTTTGGCGTCCACAAAGCCCAGCGGGTCGGAGGAACGCAGATCGACGTCGAACTGTTCAAACTCGCCATCGTCCATCAGCAGCTTGAGCCGCGTGAGCGCGTCGATCCGCGAGTGCCAGCCGCACTTCGGGCAGACACTCCAGTTCGCCTCAAGATCCTTTTTCCAGATGATCTGCCGGCAACCTTCGCACTTCTGCCACAGCCCCTCTGTCCGGACCCGCCGCTCGCCGTTCTCCTGCTTCGGGCGATTCTCGTCAGCCGGTTTGTCCCGCCTAAACCAAGACATGCATCGACCAAGTTAGCGCGGGTAGGGATGGCCCCGCAAGGTGGCCAAGGCGCGATAGATCTGTTCGGCCAGCATGGCGCGCGCCAGTTCGTGTGGAAATGTCATAGCGGAAAGCGAGACCAGCGCATCGGCCCGCTCCGCCCAGCCGGGCGGCAAACCGTCGTGGCCGCCGATCAAAAAGACCAGGTCGCGCGCTTCCCCTTCCGCTCGCGCCATCCAGTTGGCGAAAGCCCCCGAATCCATCGGCTTGCCGCCCGGATCCAGAAAAACTTTGCGCGCGCCCGCGTGTTTGGCCCACAAGTCCGTTCTCTCCGGCCGTATTTCGCGCATCTCCGTCCAGCAATAACGCGACGCGCGCTTGACGTATTCCTCCGCCAATCCATTGGCATGCGCGTCCTTCGGCTTGCCGATGAAGTAAACGTAAATCTTCACTCTTCCGGTATCTCAAGCCGCTTGCCGTTGCGCCAAAGGCGCTCCAGCCCGTAATACTCGCGGGCCTTCGGCGAAAAAATGTGGACCAGCATGTCGCCGTAGTCCGCCAGCACCCATTCCGCCTGATGGTAGCCTTCGACACTGAGGGGCAGTTCGCCGGCTTCGTGCTTCAGTTGCAGCCCGACCTCGTCGGCGATGGCCTGAATCTGGCGTTGGTTGGCGCCCGTCGCAATCACAAAGGTGTCGGCAAAGGACGTGACGGCGCTCAGATCGAGCACCAGGATGTCGGTAGCTTTCTTGGATTGTGCGGCGCGGACGGCAACCAGCCAGGATGGCGCGGCGGTTCTCGTGGTGGGGGTTCGCTTCAGATCTGCCTTGGTCAGAACACGCTCCTGAAAGTATCGTACTACATCGCTCGACATACGCGAATCTGTGGAAATAGCTACAATGAAACTTCATGCGCTTCGTTCCGGCCCTTATGCTGCTTGCTGGCACGGGCTTTCTCTCCGCGCAAACCGCAGACGATCCGGAAGTCTCCGCCGCCCGCGCTGAGATGGCCAAAGTGCGCGCCATGGTGGAAGCCGGCGCCGCTCCACGCGCCCAACTAGCCAAAGCCGAAGAATCTCTCGCCGACGCCGCGGATGCCGCGCTGCTCCGCAAAACGGCTTACGGGCAGGATCTGACCGTCGAGCAGGCCGGCGACATGATTGCCGCCGCGGAACGCCGCTTCAACCGCCGCCAGAAGGCTCTCGACGACGCCCGCCGATTGGTGGCTGCGGGCGTGAGCACCGAGCTCTCGCTCGGCCCTCTGCGGGACGAAATCGACCGCGCCCGGAAGGAATGCGACTTGGCCGATTCGCGGGCCAAACTGACCCGCGAACTGAGCGAGATGGCCCAGGCCGAGCAATTGGTGGCTGCCCGCTTCACACCTGGGCTTTCCGAAACCGAGAGCGACGGCGTGCTTGCCTATGCCACCTTCGCCCGCGTCGAAGTGGCCTTCGAAGAACATTTCGGGAAGAAGCTGCCGGTAAGCGCGGTCGGTGAGACCGCGGTGCATCGGGCTCTCGGTTTTGACCATCACGGCCGCGTCGATGTGGCGCTCAATCCGGACCAATCCGAGGGTGTCTGGCTTTGCCAATACCTCAGGCGAAACCACATTCCATTTTTTGCGTTTCGCCAGCCAGTGCCTGGAAAAGCCACCGGCGCGCACATTCACATCGGTCCCATGAGCACCAAACTGGTTTCCGGCGGATAATGATAGCTCCATGGTCGATCCTAAACTACGAGTCCTGATCTCCGCCGAGAAGATCCAGGCCCGGATCCGCGAGCTGGGCGCGCAGATCTCCCGCGATTATCCCACGGGCCAGTTGCAGCTTATTTGCATTCTTAAGGGAGCCTGCTTTTTCCTCACGGATCTGGCCCGCGCCATGCAGCGCGACGTCTCCCTCGATTTCATGGGCATCTCCACTTATGGGAAGGGCACATCCAGCTCGGGTGAAGTCAAGGTCACCAAGGACCTGGACATTTCGCTCGAAGGCGCCGAAGTCCTGATCGTCGAAGACATTGTCGATACGGGTGTCACTCTCAACTACCTGATGCATCTGCTCGAGCAGCGCAAGCCCCACTCCATCCGCATCGCCGCGCTGCTCGACAAGCCCGAACGCCGCCTGCGGCCCATCCACGTGAACTACGTCGGCTTCCAGATCCCCGACCAATTCGTAGTGGGTTACGGTCTTGACTACGCCGAGAAATATCGCAACCTCGACGACATCTGCGTACTGGATGGCAACGCCTAGTCCGGCGAAGAATCCGGGTGTAGGATGGAACCAACCATCTTATGAAGCTGCTTTCGACGCGGTACATCGCAATTGCCGGCTGCCTGCTCCTATTCAGCGCCTGCACCAGGCCTCCTGGTACTTCCAAGCTGCTTCCCCCTGTTCCGGCAGCGCGCGCCGGCGGCCTCGATCACGACGCCGATGGCGACAATGACGACGACGCTTCCCCGATGGATGCGTTGCACTATTACCTGTTGAAGCGGCTGCCGGAAGGAGCCACTGAGCTGTCGCCGGACTGGTTCGTCCAGGCGCAGCGCCACATCGCCCTCATGCCCCGGTTGCGCCTCGCCGCCGAGGCGGCCGCCGCCGGCCTGTCTTGGACTCAGCTCGGGCCCGGTAATATCGGCGGCCGTACGCGCAGCCTGCTCATCCATCCCCAAAACACCAACCTCATGTATGCCGGCGCCGTCACTGGCGGTATCTGGAAGAGCGTCGACGCCGGGCTCAACTGGAGCCTGCTCACCGATCCCTCCGCCAACATCACCGTAGGTTCCATGGTGATGGACCCCACCAATCCCAACATCATTTACGCCGGCACCGGGGAATCCTACGAGGACTATTCCGGACTGGGTATTTATAAATCGACCGATGGCGCCACCTTCAACGTTCTTCCCGCCACCGCCAACTCCAGTTTCACGTACGTGAACAAACTGGCCATCGGACATAGCAACCCGCTGCATATCTATGCCGCTACCACCAACGGCCTGTGGGCCTCCATGGACGGGGGCGCCACGTGGAAACAGCAGCTCACCGTGGCTACCCACGGCTGCGACGACCTGCAATCCCGCACCGACTTGACCACCGACTACCTGTTCGCTACCTGCGCCGGCAGCGTATCCACCGCTGGCTTCATCGTCTACCGCAATACCGATGCAGGCGGGTCCGGCGCCTGGCTGCAGGTTCTATCCAACCCGGCGATGGCGCGCACTTCTCTTGCCATTGCTCCTTCGCAGCAATCCACCGTCTACGCCCTCTCTGCCAGCAACGGCACCGACAACCCGAAGTACAAGGACGGCCTCCAGGCCGTTTACCGCTCCCAGTCGAACGGCGACTCCGGAACCTGGGTGACGCAGACTTCCAACGCCAACCCGGTGCTGCTCAACACTTCCGTGCTGAGTTCCCCCATCTGTTCGGCCTCCCAGACCTTGTACAGCATCGGCTGGTATGCCAACCTCATCACTGTCGACCCCACCAATCCCAACCGGCTCTGGGCCGGTTCCGTGGACATCTATCGTTCCGAGGATGGCGGCGCCAACTGGAACTCCGCCGCGATCACCACTGCGCATGTGGACAACCACATCTTCACCTTCCATCCGAACTACAACGGCGGCTCGAACCAGACGCTGTATCTCGGTAACGATGGCGGCCTCTTTCGCAACGACAACGCGCTGGCTGCATTGACCGGTACCTCGGGCACTTGCAGCGCCGTCTACCCGATGACCTGGAACAACCTCAACAACAGTTACGTCGCCACGCAGTTCTATGACGCTACCGCCTTTGCCGGCGGCGGCGCTTATTTCGGTGGCACCCAGGACAACGGCGTGATCCGCGGCAATGACACCACCGGCCTGAACGGCTGGACCTCCATCTACGGGGGTGACGGGGGATTCGCCGCCATCGACCCGGCCGACGCCAGTACCCTCTACATGGACAACAACTCGATGAATTTTCACAAATCCACCGATGGCGGAGTCACCACGCCGTTAGCCATGAACGGCATCCCCAGTACCCAAACCGGCCTCTTCATCGTTCCCTTCGCCGTCGATCCGAACGATGGCACGAAGGTGTGGCTGGGCGCGCAGTCGGCTCTCTACCGCACCGCCGATGGCGCGGCCACCTGGACCGTCGCCGCTCCGCAGCCTTCCGGCGCCAGTTACGACGTCTCCGCCGTGGCCGTTTCGCCGTTCGATTCCAATACGGTTTTTTTCGGCGCCACGGACGGAAAGATCTATCACAGCAGTTCCGCGCTCTCCACCACCGGATCCACGCCGTGGGCTTCCAGCCAGCCGCGCTCGACCATGGTTTCCTGGATTGCCTTCGATCCCAACAACCGCGGCGTGGTTTATGCCACCTATTCCGCTTACCGCAACGGAAATACCAACGTCAGCCACGTTTACAGGAGCGCCGATGGCGGCGTCACGTGGAATGGAATCGATGGAATCGGCTCCACGGCTCTCGCCGATATTCCGATCCACACCATCATCGTCGATCCCGCAAACAGTTCCACACTCTACGTGGGCTCCGATACCGGAATCTTCATCACCCAGGATGGCGGCAACACCTGGGCCCATGACCAGAGCGCCTTTGCCGACGCCGTGGTCGACTCCTTGAAGCTCGACCGGCCGCTCGGCGGCTCCGTCCTGTTCGCCTTCACGTTCGGACGCGGCGCCTGGAAGACGCCGCTCGCCAACGCGCCCATTGGTTGCACCTATTCCGCTTCACCCACCAGCATTGCCGCGCCTGCGCTGGGAGGATTGTACCCCGTGGCTGTTACCACCGGGTCGGGATGTTCCTGGGTGGTAGTGCCTTCCGGCAGCAACGCATTTGCCGGCGGACAATCGCCCGCATCCGGCACCGGCAGCAACAACGCCATCGTTTCGGTTGGCCCGAACTTCACCGGAGCCGCGCGCAGTTCCACGCTGCTGGTGGCCGGCACGACCGTCTCGGTCTCGCAGGCTGCGGATTCCCTGACATCAGAGGGGCCGACGGGAGATGGCAACGACGAGTACGCTGGCCTGACTCCGCGGACCCTCCCCTACACCGGCTTGGCATACGACACGCGAACCCTCACTTCCAACGCCTCCGACCCGGTCCATAGCTGCAGCCCCAACAAGTCGGCCGACTACAAAACCGCCTGGTGGCTGCTCACCGCGCCTTCCACCGGCATGATGGAAATCACCGTCCAAAGCGAACGCTGGGATACGGGAGGAAACGCCGGGTTTGTCCTCACGGCCTATCCTTCCGGCAACGCCAGTGCCGGTAACGAACTGGGTTGCACCGCCGTCCCGCGCGACACATCCACTTGGGTTTACAGCAAGATCCGTTTCGCGGTTACGGCCGGCACAAACTACCTGGCGGAAGTCAGCGCGACCGGGAACACCGCCAACGATGGCGGCTACACCCTGCTCTTCGCCGCCATGGGACCTCCCAATTTCACCTTATCGGTCGGTCCCTCGCCCGCCCAAGTCACATCCGGCGGTTCACTTCTGTTTTCCGCCAATGACACTGCCAGCCTGAATCCCGCGGTGCGTTGGTCTCTCAACCCGGCGCTGGGCGTGATTTCACCGTCCGGTCTCTACACCGCTCCGCTGGGGATCGCCGCAGCCACCAGTGTCACCGTGACGGCCACTGCCTTTGCCGATACCAGCAAGCGGGCCAGCGCCAACTTGACGGTCAATCCAGCTCCGGCGCCAACCATTTCGGCAGTTCAGAACGGCGCTAGCTTTGCGCCGGGCTTCTCACAGGGCTCCTGGATCACCATTAAGGGAACCAACCTCGCCGGAACCACCCGCATCTGGACCGGCGCCGATTTCGTGGGTAACAATCTTCCCACGCAACTTGATGGCGCCAGTGTCACGGTCGATGGCAAGCCGGCTTACGTTTACTACGTCAGCCCCAGCCAGCTCAACGTGCTCGCGCCTGCCGATACCGCCCTAGGCCTGGTGCAGGTGCAGGCGACCTACGCGGGACAGACCAGCACCAGCGTGACCGCTGTGGAGTCGCCCTTCTCTCCGGCCATGTTCATGTTCGGTCCGTTAGGGCAGAAGTACGTAGCCGCCGTGCGCTCAGACGGACAATACATCGGGCCGGCCAGCCTGTACCCCGGTCTCACGGTGCCCGCTCAGGCCGGCAATATCCTTCAGCTCTACGGCACGGGCTTCGGTCCCACCAATCCAGCCACTAACTTTGGCCAGACGTTCAGCGGCGCGCCGCCGACCACCAACACAGTTACCTGTACCATTGGCGGCGTCCACGCCACCGTCCAGTTTGCGGGGCTGGTAGCTCCCGGCGAATACCAGCTCAACATCCTGGTGCCGCCCGGCCTTCCGTCGGGCGACAACCTGGTGGTGCTCACAGTCGGAGGCGTCACAACGCAGGCTAACGCCTACCTGACGGTGCAATAAAAAGAGGAGAAGGAGTGGAACAGGCCATCGCCTTTTGTGGCCTGTCACGCATCGGCAAGCGCGGCAGCCCGACAGACGATGGAAACCGATGTCCCACTAACCGCGTAACCGCGGCGCGTTTCAGCCGCCCGCGGTTTAGTGCTTGTCTTTCTTCTGAAAGAGTTTGCGCTTCACGTCCGGCCAGAATTCTTTCAGAACGTTTGAAAATGCGTCGGTGCCGCAAGCGATCAGCAGTCTCCCCGCATTATTGGAGACCGTCCGCGTATCGGGATAATAGGCGTTTGAGATGGCCACCGCCGCGGCGTTCCCGCCCCACTCCGAAAAATTGAAGGCTTTGCGGCCCGAATCCATCCGCGCCACCACGATTTGGGTGAGTGCATACGAAGCGCGTCCCAGCTTCGGGCCCTCGCCCAGCCGGAAGTACCGCGGATCCTGGTGGAACACGGCGGGTATGAGGCCTTCCGTCATCATGTTGCCGATCATCTGGTCGCCGTAAGCCGTGCCGAGCCGCTTGGCATAGCCTTTCGTACCCTGCCCGAACGAGGGATTCTGGTTTTCGATCTGGTACAGCCCCGCAAATGCCGCGGCTGTGGGGAACACCGGCCAATCGAACGAATCTTTCGCGGCGATCGTCACTTTCTGCCATGGTGTAATCGGATGGAAGGGGATGGAATTCTCAGTGGTCCGGTTGTTCGGAAGCACGCCGAAAATGCGCTTATCCTCGGGAGCTTGAACCGGGGGAGCTTGAACCGGGATTACGGAATCCCCCGGCGTGGCCCCGCCGGTCGGATTCTGCGCGCGGGTGCAGCATACCGTCAGAGTCGCGAAAACCAGCAGCCGCAGTCTCGGAGGCATTTGTTCTTCAGATGAAGCAAATCTCCGTCCGGTTACCAAAAAGTTATCGGCCGCTTCGCGAGATTTCGCACAGGCCCGGCCGGGCCGCGGAGGCAGGTGCGGCGCCGTTAATTGATCGGCGCGTCTTTCTTCTTGGAAAAGTGGCGCTTGACGTCGGGCCAGAACTCCTTCAGCACGTTGGACAGAGCGTCGGTTCCGCACTGAATGAGCAGTCTCTGCACGTTGTCAACCGCAGTCCGTCCGTCCGCGTAGTAGGCGTTGGAGATGGCCACGGCTGCCGCATTGCCGCCCCATTCGGCAAAGTTAAATGTCATGTGATTCTTGTCCGTAGGGGTGACGATGATGCGGGTCGCCGCATACCAGATGCGCCGTTTCTTGGAACCCTCTCCGAGCCGGAAATAGCGCGGGTCTTCGTGCAGCAAGGTGGGCGCGAAGCCTTCGGTCATCATGTTGCCGATCATCTGGTCGCCAAAAGCTGTGCCAACCCGTCGCGCGTAACCCTTCAATCCCTGTCCGAAAGAGGGGTTATCGTCTTCCGCCTGATACACCACCGAATAGATCGCCGCCGTGGGGTAGACTGCCCCGTCAAAGGAGTCTTTGGCCGCGATGGTGAGTTTCTGTCTGGCTGTGAGCGCGTGAAAGGGATTGGAAGCTTCCGTGGTACGGTTGTTGGGAAGTACTCCGTAAGCCCGCTTGTCTTCGACAACCGGCCCCGGTTGAGCGGAATCGGTGGGAGGGCTTTGCGCGTGCGCGAAGGACACACCTAGAACGGTCAGAAGCAGGACGGGATGGCGCACACTCATTATTATTAACAATTAGATGGGCTGAAACACGCGCCGGGTGCGCAAAGTTGATGACTCTTTTGGGCTAGTAAATAGTGGAACTCAAAATAAGCGCCCGCCGGCAGGGCCGCGCAGAGCGCGTTCTGCCGCCCTGCTAAAATTAAGTTTCCCCTTGGAGGAGGGTTCATGGCAGTAAAAGACCGCCGGCAAACGGTGACGGTGGACGTGGGAGGTGTTAAGGTCGGGAGCCGGCATCCGGTTGTGGTGCAGTCGATGACCAACACCGACACGGCCGACGTAGCTTCCACGGTCAACCAGGCGATGGCGCTTGCGCGCGCGGGCTCCGAGTTGGTGCGCGTCACCGTGAACACGGAACAGGCCGCCGCGGCGGTGCCGAAGATTGTCGACACCATGGAAAAGTTCGGCGTCCGCGTGCCCATCATCGGTGATTTTCATTACAACGGCCACATTCTTCTGAAGAAATATCCGGAGTGTGCGCGGGCGCTGGCGAAATACCGCATCAACCCCGGAAACTCGGATATCGGCAGGAAGAACGACGACAATTTCCGCACCATGATCGAGGTAGCGATCGAAAACCGCAAGCCGGTGCGCATCGGAGTGAACTGGGGCTCGCTCGATGCGGCGCTGCTGACCCGCATGATGGACGAGAATTCGCTGCTGCCGGAGCCCAAGGACGCGCGAGAAGTGACGCTCCACGCGATGGTCGAAAGCGCCGTTCAATCGGCGCAGGCGGCGGAAAAGCACGGCCTCGCGCACGACCGCATCATCCTCAGCGCCAAGGTGAGCGGGGTGCAGGATCTCATCGACGTGTATCGCGCGCTGGCCGCCGTGTGCGATTATCCGCTGCACCTGGGCCTGACCGAAGCGGGCCTCGGCAGCAAGGGAATTGTGGCGACCACGGCGGCGCTGGCGCCGGTGCTGCAAGACGGCATCGGCGATACCATTCGCACTTCGCTGACGCCCATGCCCAATGGCGACCGCACCGAAGAGGTGCTGGTCTCGCAGCAGATTCTGCAGTCGCTGGGCATCCGCAGTTTCACTCCGCAAGTGACGGCCTGCCCCGGTTGCGGCCGCACCACCAGCTCGTTCTTCCAGGAAATGGCCGACCAGATCCAAAACTATCTGCGCGACCAGATGCCCAAGTGGAAGGCCGGGCACCCGGGCGTCGAAACCATGAAAGTCGCGGTGATGGGCTGCGTGGTGAATGGGCCCGGCGAATCGAAGCACTCCAACATCGGAATTTCGCTGCCCGGCACGTTCGAAGAGCCCAAGGCGCCGGTGTACGTGGACGGGCGCCTGATGACGACCTTGAAGGGCGGCCGCATCGTGGCGGAATTCATCGATATCCTGAACGACTACGTGAGCTCGCACTACGCGATGTGACGGATGGCCAGGCGATTCACTCTCGCGGAAGCTCAGGGCCTCATCCCGGAGGTGGGCCGCCTGCTGCGCGATGCGGTGTCGCTGAAAGGCAGTTACCAGGCGGCCGAGCGGGCCATACAGACTTCGACCCAGCGGATCACCATGATGGGCGGAGTGTCGGTGGACCGCAACCAGGCGATTGAGACGCGCAAGCGCCGCGATGCCTCGGTCGCCAACCTGCGCAGCGCCGTCGAGCAGGTGCAGGCCATCGGCTGCGTGGTGAAGGATCTCGATATCGGGCTGATCGATTTTCCGACGGAGTTTCGCGGCGAGGAAGTTTACCTGTGCTGGAAACTGGGCGAGCCGAAGATCGAGTTCTGGCACGGCGTGGAGGAGGGATTTCGCGGCCGCAAAGCCATCGACCAGGATTTTCGCGACCACCATCGCGGCGACCCCGCGCAGTGAAGCCTACCCCATGCCACACCCCGCGAACGAGACCGAAATCAAGCTGGCGGTAGAGAGCGCGCAGGCTACGCGGCGTTTGTTGCGCGCGGCGGGTTTCACGGTTTCGCGACGCAGGGTTTTCGAAAGCAACATCATATTCGACACACCCAGGCTGACTCTGCGCAAGGCCGACACGCTGCTGCGCGTGCGTCGGGCGGGCGGCCTCTCGACCATCACTTACAAAGGCCGCCCGGCTGTTGCCCGGCACAAGAGCAGGGAAGAGCTGGAACTGGAAATCTCCGATGCAGGGACGATGAGCGCCATCATCCAGCGGCTGGGGCTCGGTCCGGTGTTCCGCTACGAGAAGTACCGCACGGAGTACCGCCAGAGCCGCGGCGCGGGCATGGCCATGCTGGACGAAACCCCGGTGGGGGTGTACCTGGAGCTGGAAGGTTCCCCGCGGTGGATTGACCGCACCGCGCGGCAACTGGGATTCGGCGAACGGGATTACATTGTGCGCAGCTACGCGCGCCTGTACCTGGAATGGTGCCGGCGCAAGCGCGTGAAGCCGGCGGACATGGTGTTCGCGAAGGCGGGCGCGAAGCCGCGGGGCTGAGGACGCAACCCGAAAGTGGGACATCCATGATAAGGGCTTGTCAAGGGAAAACACACCTTTCCCTGAACCTAACGGAAGATTTTTCCGAAGCGCGATAGTCGATAGGGTGACGGTTGCTCCGAATTGCCGAATT
>Ga0187874_10000123_pt1 | contig 101100 bp, 94 predicted proteins | sample June2016WEW_16_1_3_FD_132993 | JGI IMG/M metagenome (GOLD analysis project Ga0187874, IMG submission 132993) | Peatland microbial communities from SPRUCE experiment site at the Marcell Experimental Forest, Minnesota, USA - June2016WEW_16_150 | ecosystem: Environmental > Terrestrial > Soil >... | reverse complement strand
TTCTTCATCGGCTACCTGATCTCCATCGCCCTGTTCGGTTTATACCAGGCCCTCTTCATGGCCAATGCCGGCGGCGCCTGGGACAACGCCAAGAAGGTGGTCGAGACCGAACTCCGCGCCAAGGGCACCCCGCTGCACGATGCCTGCGTGGTCGGCGATACGGTGGGCGATCCCTTCAAGGACACCTGCTCGGTGGCTCTCAACCCCATCATCAAGTTCACGACTCTATTCGGCCTGTTGGCGGTTTCGCTGGCCGTGGACCTGACCGCCAAGCAAGGCGCGGCCCTCACCACTTCGCTCGCCGCCGTGTTCTTCGTGATCTCCGCCTGCTTCGTGTACCGCAGCTTTTACGGCATGCGGATCCAATCGGGAAAGGAGTAGAAATCAGGAGTCAGAAGTCAGAAGACAGGAGTCAGAATGAAGGAGCGCGCTTCGCGCGGATTCTGACTTCCTCGACTTCAGACTTCTGACTTCCGGATTCTTTTTTCGCTACAATCTCATCTCATGCACTATCCGCTTACGCCCATCCGCTGCCTCTACCGCGCCGTAGATCTTTACCCGTCGAAGGTCGGCGTGGTCTGCGGCTCCAGCCGGTTTACTTACGCCGAGTTCGGCGAGCGCTGCGAGCGCCTGGGCGCCGGCCTGCTCATCCAAGGCGTCCGGCCCGGGGACCGCGTCGCCTACCTCAGCTTCAACACCCACCAGCTTCTGGAGGGCTACTTTGGCGTCCTGCTGGCCGGCGCCATCGTGATGCCTCTGAATGTGCGGCTCACCGCTTCCGAGCTCACCGCCATCCTCAACCACGCCGAGCCGCGCCTGGTGATTTACGAATCCGATTTCGCCGAGACTGTCGCCCAACTGCGCCCGGCCTGCCCCCACGTGCGCGCCTGGATCGAGATCGGTGCGCCTTACGAAGAGCTGCTCTCGCACGGCCTCGTGCAGCGCCCCGACCCTTTCTCGATAGACGAAACCGCCATCGCCGAGCTGTTCTACACCTCCGGTTCCACCGGAACGCCCAAGGGCGTGATGCTCTCCCACCGCTCGCTCTATCTGCATACGCTGTACGTGAATGGAGTCTTTGCCAGCGACGATTCCGGCGTCGAGCTCCACACCATCCCGCTGTTCCACGCCAACGGGTGGGGCCGCCCGCAGTCCTGCACGTTTCTCGGTATGCGCCAGGTGATGGTGCGGCGCTTCGATCCGCGCGAGGTGCTCGCCCTGATCCAGCGGGAGCGCGCCAACAGCATGGCCATGGTCCCCACCATGGCCAACGCGCTGCTCAACGAACCCACGCTCGCCGGCTACGATCTCTCAAGCATGCGCCACATCGTGCTGGGCGGCGCCGCGGCATCGCCCGAACTGGTGGCGCGCCTCGACGCGGTGTTCCATTGCCGCATCGAAGCCGGCTACGGCATGACCGAAACCTGCCCCGTGGCCACTTCCTCGCGCCCCAAAGACGGCGTGGTCTTCGCCAATGAGGAGGACCGCTGGCGCCGCCAGTCGATGACCGGCTGGCCCGTGCCCGGCTGCGAAATCCGTGTGGTCGATTCTTACAGGAACGATGTGCCGCGCGACATGCTCTCGATCGGCGAGGTGGTCATTCGCGGCGACATCGTGATGGACGGTTACTACAAGGAGCCGCGGGCCACCGAAGCCGTCATGACCAACGGCTGGCTGCACACCGGCGACATGGCAGTCTGGGACCAGGACGGCTGGCTGCAGATCGTCGACCGCAAGAAGGACATCATCATCAGCGGCGGCGAAAACATTTCCTCCATCGAAGTCGAGCGGGCCATCTTCGCGCACCCCGCGGTTCTGGAATGCGCGGTGGTTTCCGCGCCCGATGCGAAATGGGGCGAAGTGCCGGCCGCTCACGTGGTCGTCAAGCCGGGTCACACGCTCGACGAGCAGCAGCTCCGCGCTTTCCTGGAAGACCGCATCGCGCGCTTCAAGATGCCGCGGCGCTTCCTGTTCTCGACCGGCCCGCTGCCCAAGACCGGCACCGGCAAAATCCTCAAGCGCCAATTGCGCGAATCTTTCTGGGCCGGGCACAGCCAGCGTGTCCAAGGGTAATTGACACTGTTCAGCAGGTTTGGATAGACTCCTGGGTGTCCGACCAAAGGAGAAACCGCCGATGCTGCGATTCATGTTGCTGACTGGATGCGTGAGCCTGATGGCCCTGACCATGGCCTGCTCGAAGGATACGAGCGCAGCCGATGCGCAGGCCATCAAAGACAAAGAAGTTGCCTGGAGCAAGGATTGCGCCTCAAAGGACCCGGCCAAGTTCGCCTCGTATTACGCCGACGACGCGACTTTCATGATGCCCAATGAGCCCATCCTCCATGGCGCGTCCAACGTCAAGGGGGCGGTAGGCCCCATGATGCAGGACCAGAATTTCGCGCTCTCGTTCCAGGGCGACAAGGTCGAAGTTTCGGGCGACCTGGCTTACACGCAGGGCACCTACAGCATGACCACGACCGACCAAAAAGGCAATCCGGCCACCGACAAAGGCAAGTACCTGACAGTCTGGAAGAAACAGGCCGACGGCAGTTGGAAGGTCATCGAAGACATCTTCAACAGCGACCTGCCCGTCGGCGGCAACTAGGCCGCAAAACGGGGACTGCTATCCAATTCCCGCCTTTGGAATTGGATAGCTGTCCCCGGTTTGCCCAACGCTACGCCTTCGGTTCCCGCACCTTGGCTTTGACAAAGTCCATCTCCACCTGCTTGGGGATGCCGGGCTCGAAGCAGCGCCGGCAGCGGGCTTCGTACATGTCGGAGCCGGCCACCACGATCAGGTCGTCGGAGCCGCGCAGCCGTTGGGTATGCTTGGCGGGGTTGCCGCAGCGGACGCAAATGGCCAGCGTCTTGGTGATGGACTCGGCGTGCGCCAGCAGATCGGGAATGGGGGCAAAGGGGCGGCCCAGGTAGTCGGTGTCGAGGCCAGCGATGATCACCTGCTTGCCGCTGTCGGCGAGGCGCTGCGCAACGTCCACCAGACCCGGGCCCATGAAGTTGGCTTCATCGATGCCCACCACTTCCGAGCGCCAGTCGATCCGCTCGGCGATTTCGGCCGAGTTGGCCACCACTTGCGACTTCATGCGGAGATCGCCGTGGGAGACGATCTCATCATCGGAGTAGCGCTTGTCAATCGATGGTTTGAAGACTTCGACGCGTTTGCGCGCGATCATGGCGCGGCGCAGGCGCCTGATCAGCTCTTCGCTCTTGCCCGAGAACATGGGCCCGCAGATCACTTCGATCCATCCGACGTTGCCGGTGATGATGTCCATACGAACCGTTCAGCATGGCACAAATGGAGGCCGCGAATCCAGTAGGCTGGCATGGCCCTTGTGGACCGCCTGCCAGTGGCTCACTTGGCTCCCAGGCTCGACAGCACCTTATCGAGCTTGTCCAGTTGCGCGTCGCTCTGGTGAAGCCGGCAAGATTGCTCTTGAACATAATGCAGTTTCGCCTCCGGGACCGCCTTCGTCTGCCCGGTTTAGGTTACCCTGTCCTCTGAGGCATGCCACTTGCCGAGGAGGGATTGACGATCATGTCAGTGTGCGCCACAGTACGCGTGTTCAGCCTGCTAGCCGGCGCCATAATCGCGAGCCCGGCTCCGGCCAAATCCCTGGCGATCGTTGATGCTCTGGTCTACCCTTCGGCGACTGCCGCGCCGCTTCCTCACGCAGCCGTCCTCATGGAGGACGGCAGGATTGTTGCCGTCGGAGAACGCATCCAAATTCCGGCCGACGCCGAAGTGATCCGGTGCAGCGGCTGCGCGGTGATGGCGGGGTTCTGGAATTGCCACATCCACTTTACAGAACCCAAGTGGGAAAATGCGGCAGCGCAGCCGGCGCAGAAGCTTGTCGAGCAACTGCGATCTATGCTCTTGCGCTCCGGCTTTACAACCGTCGTTGACACGGCATCCATGCTGGCGAATACGGCGGCCCTGCGCCGCCGGATCGAATCGGGTGAGATTCCGGGCCCGCGGATCCTTACCGCGGGCGTTCCCATTTACCCGCCGGACGGAGTCCCGTACTATGTGAAAGAGAGTTTACCTCCCGCAATTCTGGCGCAGATCATCCCACCCCGGAACCCCAGGGAAGCGGCGGCAGCCGCCGAACTCGACATACAAAATGGCGCCGATATCATCAAGTTATTTACCGGTTCCTGGATATCGCGTGGGAGCGTTTTGCCGATGCCCGAGGCAATCGCGAAGGCAGCAGTCACCGTAGCGCATAAGCATCATCGGCTGGTGTTTGCCCATCCGTCCAACCTCGCTGGAATTAAAGTTGCGATTTCGAGCGGAGTGGATGTCCTGGCACACGCTCCCGACGACACTCGCGATGTGAACGACACGGTTCTCCGGGAGGCCCTCGCCAATCATATGGCGATGATCCCTACTTTCAAGCTATTCAGCGGGGCAACCAATATCGCCGATATCCGCCGCATCGTTCGCCGATTCCACGATCTTGGTGGTGAGCTGATGTTTGGAACCGACACGGGCTATCTCACCGACTATGACGTTGGGGAGGAGTTTCAGCAGCTTGGGAAGATGGGGCTGGATACAGTTGAGATCCTGCGCATGCTGACTGAGAATCCAGCCCGGAGATTCGGTTTGCAAGCGGAACGAGGTCGAATTGCGCCGGGGATGATCGCGGACGTTACCATTCTTGAGTCCGATCCGGCGGTTGACCTCGCCGCATTTTCGCATGTCCGCTGCGTGATTCGCGGCGGAGGCGTCATCTACAATTCCCATTAGCTTATCTTTGGCCACCGGGTGGCCACTGGCCAGGTTGGGCCTTCCCCGCCCCGGGGCAGAAAAATGCGTCCGTCCCCTTTACGCCTTACGCTGGTTTCCCGTCCCCTGGTTTCCCTGGTTTCCGTACGCTCGCGATGGTCACCTGGGTTCCAGGCGGGCTGCTGTACGGTTTGTCCCCCCAAACGTAATGATCTTGGCGAGCCGCAGCTAACGCGTCGGACGTGTTTCGATTCTCACTTCATAAGGTAGTCGGAACCGCACACTGGTTTCCTGCCCTAGCGATGGAGAATCAGAGACTTCGAAATTGTAGGTAATGCGCACGCCGTCTTTGTGCTTGCCGGGCTCGAAGCGCCATGTGCTGAGGTTTTGCATTGCCGAATCAACGAGCACAGCTTGCCGTTCGGGGGGATTCACCTTGGCATCAACGACAGCCAGGTCCGACAAGACCCCATCGCGCCGAATGTTCCCAGCAAGGATGACCCCTCCGGAGATTTTCGCCTTACCTTCGACAGAGGGGTAATAGATATGCTGAAACTCGAGAAGGCAACGACCATTAATCGCAAGCCTGCAGACGGGCGTACCTGTGACGGGCAGATCGATTCGCGTAGTCGAGGGCGAGTCCACTTCCTGACTGCGTACATCAGGCACGATGAGCAGGTGATTATCGTGCTTCTCTTTGCTATAAAAATAGTATCCATGTAATTTGGACTGATACTCCACTACCTTTGGCGATGGGTCTATCGAACCTGGTAAATAGCCCAGTGCCGCGTCCCGGGAGCTAAATATGTATGCCGCCACATCCCGCCCAGTGTATTTCTGTCTTAGCGCCCCCGCCAGACAGATCAACCGTTCTGGCGCGAAGTCCTCCAGTCGAATGCTGATGTCTATGCTGATGCCTGATGCGTTGTCCTCCCAAGTTCGGCCCCTGCGGTAGTGAGGCACATTGCAAGCGCCGAACGCGTAGATCGCCTCAAAGAGGGCAACCGTTACGAGGAGTGGCCGTGCGGCCATGCGATTCAGGGCTCTACATCTTTCCATAATCGTCATTATTTTCCAGCGCAACCATTTTGTTCCAATACGGTGTTGATGATGACCGTCGGACCTGGGGGCAATATCTTGCCGGTCAACAAATTGTACAGATCAGGGTCGTCCAACCCCGTCAGGTTGTGAAGACTCTCGTGTAGAATCGTGGCTTGCGTCAGATTCTTCAGTGCGTTTTTCTGGGTGGCAATGTAAGCGTCGGTACCTGGGGGCTGGGTTTGGGCACTGGCCACCGTTCCGCTCCAATGCCCGCCGTCCCAGTACTGACTGCAGACAGCGACCTTTTGGAAAAGTGGCCACGTCGGCTTTTGCGTGTCTTTCTGGGTCCATTCTCCCGCAGCATACAGACTGAGATTGGAGAGGAGGCCGTCGTAGGCGACTTGTCTTGTGACCGCAGTTGTAAGCTGACTAAAATAGGGAGCCCTTTGAGGGTTCGAATTGAAAAATGTGGAGCATCTTGATGTTGGGGTCAGTGAACCCAGGACAGTCAGGAGGTTCTGTTTCAAAGAGCTAAATTGCGGCAAGGCCGTCCCGCCGAGCTGTATTTTGTCGGTGCCAAGCTTGCAACTCGACGCTCCGGCAGACAGGAACCATAGCGGCAATCCCTCGGATAATCCAAGATTTGGGACAGAAGTCGCGTTACCGGACGGGTTTCCACCGAACAGCGACCAGAAGCCCGCACCAAAGCCGACCCAAGAGTAGTCGAGTTGCAGGCCTGATGTTCCGATAGTATAAATCTGTCCGGCCCAGTTCGGCTGACTCGGGACGGCTACCTGCCCAGTAGCATTTCCGTTCTGATCGTAGGTGATTCCGGACTGGCCGATCACGCCGCCGTCGGCGGTGGCGATCTGCGGCTGTTCGTTGGGCACCATCCAGCGCACGTTCCCGGTGGCGTCGAAGGCGACCATGTCGTTATTGCCGGTGTTCCCATCTTCCGCGTAGCCGACAAACGAACCGTCCTGTGCCTGCAGGACCGGCACGACAGTCGCGGTTTGGCCTGGTACCTGCGGCGCGCTGACAACGCTTGCGCTGGCGCCTGTCGTTAGCGCCATGCCAAACGTCGGGGGAGGCAGCCCATCGTCAAAACGGGGTGTGGTCCCCGACACGCGATACCCTCGGCTGGGCCGATGTAGGCTATGAGGCGCTGTCGCTACCATCGGTGCTAGTTGGTAACCCAGTTCCCAGGTGAGCAAGATTCCCTGGTCGGCGTTGGTGATTGTGTTGACCGAGAGATACTGATTGGCACAAAGAGGCCAGTCGGCAACCCAGTTCATAACCTCGAACTTGTCATACGCGCCGCTACTGTTTATCCGCAGAAGCATAAAGTGCGTAATCTGGGGTGTATCTCCATCGCAATGGTTGTTATACGTGTACGGCAGGTAGGCATAGCCGTCGCCCGCAATGATAAAACTGTAGGCGCCAAACTCAAGGTTGGCTGCCAATGGGTGACCCGACGAGGTGTAGTTCACGGGCACGGTGAATTTCTGCGTGCCCGTGGTTGGATCAATGCCAATCACCGAGTCTTGCTGCCACCAGTCCGCGAAAGCGCCATAACCCTCGGTCTCCATCGCGAAGATGGTGCCATCGGTATGTATGCCCGGTTGGCCGGTCCACAGATTCGCCGACGTGGTCGACGTCTGAGCCGGGGGGATGTAGGCGGGATAGGGCTGCCCAGTAATTCCATCAAACTTCACAATCGAACCGGTCCAATTATTCGAGTCGCCGAATGACAAGGCGACTAGGCCACCTTGGAAGTCCGGCAGAACGGGCTCCGAATAGGCTAACGCCTGACTCACGTCGGCGGTCCAGGCCGTTATGCCGTCGCTGGTGATGGCTTGGACCGTCCCGTCGTTCTGGAAGGCGAACACATCCGCTACGCCGCTTGCGCTGGGAACCGCCGGCACTATGTTCGTGACTCCCGATCCGTTGCCGGGATTGGACCAAACCACCGTTCCCAGGGCGAGCGCGCCAGCGGAAACCGTGACGTCGGCGGACGCGGTGCCGGCCGTAATCGTTATGTGTCCGGCGGCTTTGGCTGTTAGAAGCGGCGGGTCGTCGGTCGACAGGCTCACCACCGTCGTGTCGCTCGATGCCCAGGTCAGTCCCGTCACGGGTTGCCCGGTTGGACTTAACGCCTGGATGGTATGGGTGTCGCCCACCACCATGTTGAGCATGGCGGGCGTCACCGTGTTGCCGCCCGCTACCGGCACGATAAAGCCAAACGACTTGCTCCACACGCCATTCTGTTGAACCCGCGCAATGCCGGTCACCGCCGTGGGAGCCACCGCGGCCACTATCTGCGTATCGCTCCAACTGAGGACCTGGCCAGCGGTGCTACCCAGCCAAACTGTGCCGCTGCCCTGAAGGGAGCCGAAGCCGGCGCCGGTAAACGTGACGGAAGTTCCGGGGAGTCCCGAGGCCGGGCTGACGCTCGCGAGCTGAAGCGTATTCACCGTAAATGCAAACCCCCCACCGCTCATGACGCCGTTCTGCAAGACCTAGACGTTGCCGGAGGCCGCTCCAGCGGCTACCAGTGCGACGATCTGGGTATCGCTCCAGCTTTGCACCACGCCATTCAAGGTGCCCAGCCAAACTTGGCCGCTGCCTTGGGCAGCGCAACAGGCCCGAGCAGAAAAATGCGTCCGTCCGCCTTACGCTCCCTTACGCTCTACGCTCGATTCGACCCCGATCACTTGCAGTGCTCATCCGCTTGCTGGGGCGCAAAGCTACGCAGGTAGCCGCACGCAGCTTTTCGAACCTCAGGCCGCACGTCTTCAGCGTAAACTTCGAACATTTGGGTCATGTAGTCGGTACAATGCTTTGAAAATAGGGAAGAGGGATTTATCCGCAACCGCGCCGACAAGTTCGCGCCATCTTCTTTGAGATCTTTCGCAGCAGCCCGTCGATCTCTGGCGTCAGGGCTATCCAGGACTTGCTCAAGGCATTTAGGACGATGCCAGAACATGGTTGCAGTTTCTAAGCAGGCTGAGTCGCGGAGCTCTCGGTTGGGGCTGAGCTCCAGTTCCTTCAAGCGCTGGTTCACATACCTCGGATCACCGTATCGAGGCCAACCCAGCGCCATCCCGAAATCGTGGAGATCGCAATCGGCACCGGGCGTCAATTGTATGTAGGCAATCGTCGCTTCCGGACCAAGCTCAAGCGGGAGATCCTTCTGATTGTGCGATCCACTGCGGACCCAGATCTTGAGTTGCGTGGCGTCAGCAAAACTGCGCCATACTCCCCCTTCGTTCCGGAGAGAGACAATGTACCGCTTGCCAGGATCGAGATAGTAGGTTGGGTTTTGGTCCGCTTTGGCAAAGAAGAAGAATGCGATCTCTTTACCGGGCAGATCCCCTTTGATCACATTCTCAACGTTCGCCACAAACTTCACGAGCTGTAACGTTTTGGGGGCGCCTTGAAAGAACGGCTCGCGAGGACCTTGCAGGTTCGCACTCGTGATCTTTACCACCGCCACACACGGCGCCGTCAGCCAAAACTCGTCTCCAACCTCCTCTCCCTGCAAAATCAAGCGCGGCCTCAGCTTGGGCACGCGGCTACAAGCGGCGAGGGAGCCGAGGGCGGCAAGCGTGACGAAAAACTTGGTCATCAATTTTGCTTGCATGTGCGCGCCGTGGTGCTGCCTGGATCACCATTTACCAGCACCGTCTGTGATGTGACTATATTGATATTCTGCCAGCTGGGCTTCCCAAATGTGCCATCGGCATTACATGCCTCGATCTGGACTCGATAAGCACGGGTTCCGGGTGGGCTCACGGTGAATTGCTGCGTTAGGCCGAAGGGGCCCTTTCCCCTTGCGCCGATAAAGTCGTCAAATGGCTGACCAGCGGGACTGCGGCCGGCGAGTGGTTCCTGACCATATGAGTATATTAATTTCTCCTGAATGACCGTATTTTTGTCCGGCGCAAATTTCTTCGTTCCTTGGTATAGCGTATATTCTATTTCTCTCAGGACACTGCCGTTGCCAAGCGGGTCAGGCCCCACAACGTCGTAGAGCGCCAGCACTCGGTCCGGCAGCGGCTCGGCGGCGGTTGGAGTGCGTGACAGGTTACCCCCCTGTTCCACGCAGAAGCTCGTCGCCAAGAGAAATGGTAAGATGGCCAGTTGTTCGACTGGGCCGTCCTGGTACATGTTGCCTGTCCATGATTGTGTCGGCAGGCTGCCCAATTGCCCCGTCGCATTCTCGTTCTGATCATAGGTGACTCCCGACTGCCCGATCACTCCGCCATCGGCGGTGGCGATCTGAGGCTGTTCGTTCGGCACGCTCCAGCGCACGTTCCCAGTGGCGTCGAAGGCGACCATGTACTGAGTCGTATAGCCCGGCCCGGTCCAAATGTAGCCGACAAACGAACCGTCTTGGGCCTGCAATACCGGGACGACAGCATCGCTCTGGCCGGGTATTTGGGGCGCCCTGACAAGGCTCGCACTCGCGCCTGTCGTTATCGCCATGCCGAACGTGCTGTCGCTGCCTGCCCAGGCGAGCAAGATTCCCTGGTCTGCATTCGTGATCGCGCTGATACCGCCGATCGCCCAGTACTCAATGCCGTCGATGAAGCTCGGATCGTCAAGGCCCTGCGCCCAGTCCAAGATATCGATGTTGTCGTAGGTTCCGCTGCTGTTTACCCGCAACACCCGGAAGTGGTTGAGCACGTGGCCATTACCAGGCCATTCTCGATACCCGTAAGGCAGGTAGGCATAGCCGTCGCCCGCAACCATGAGAGCGGAGGCGAAACTGCTATACACCGGCAAGTCATCGTCAAACAATTTCATTGGCAGCGGCACGCTGAATTTCTGCGTGCCCGTGGAGGGATCAATGCCAATCACGGCGTCCGAGTTCGAGTTTTCTTGGAGGGCAAAAATTGTGCCATCGGGATGCACGGCCCACCAAGGCCCATAAGGGAGCAGCATTGACGTTTCGCCCGGGGAGTACGCGGGATAGGGCTGCCCAGTAATTCCGTCGAACTTCACAATCGAATATGGGGCGCTATCGTTATAGTCAAGCATCATGACGGTTAGGCCACCTTGGAAGTCCGGCATAATGTATCCCTGCGACGCCCAACCATACGCCCGGCTTAAGTCCGCCGTCCACGCCGTCGTACCGTCGCTGGTGATGGCTTGAACTGTGCCGTCGTTCTGGAACGCGAACACGTCCGCGACGCCGCTTGGGCTGGGCACCGCCGGCACAATCCAACCGACTCCCGATCCGTTGCCGGGATTGGACCGAATCACCGTCCCCAGGGCCAGGGCGACAGCGGGTTCACTTCTTCACCCCTGCGGTTGCTTTAGCCCTCCATTGCAAGCGCCGGGCCCAACGCCGTAGCCTGTGACCCTCCAGGTTGCGCCAGTTCGATTCAAGTGGACGTAGCCGATTAGGCACTCCTTGTTGTTGGCCGGCTTCTCCCCCCCTGTAAGCCTGTAGAATAGCTCGACGCCTCTAGCGGAGTCCCACCGGTTGACAAGCCGCCACCCCGTTGCGCGGAGCGGGCGCTCTGTTACGAACTTACAAAACTTCTTGTCCAAGTCGGGCGTACACTTTGCGTTGGATGCCGCACGCAAGAACACGTCCGCTACCCGCTCCGGAGCACGGGAGCGGAGCGGATTCAGTATGCTAACTTCAGTCCCAACCTCAAGGAGAACGGGTTTCGACGTGAGCCCCCACACGAGAATCGCCAGAGCACTCAGGGCGAGCAGCACTCCGAGCCGCCAGCGCGACAAGATATCGGAGAGCCTCATGTTCATCATTCGCCGCAAGCTGGCTCTCATGCCGGCGATCTTCACTTGTGCCACCCGGTTCCCAGTGTGCTCTTCCAAGCGTTAGCAGTGACAGATTCCCAGCTAATGGGTCCAAAACCGTAGACCCACCGTGCTCTCCCACCGTCGCAGCCCTGGCCGTTGTAAGTATTGGTGGAGCTGTCGTCCATGCCGAAGCCCGTCAGAAAGAACTGATGACCGATCTCGTGGGCGGCATTGTTTCCGATTCCGGTGCCTATCGCCCTCATTAGATCGACTCGGCCCAGCGCGTTTTGGACGTCTTGGAGCGTGTTGAGGAGAATTGGCAGCGCCCATTGAGACTGTTCCATATTCGCCAAGTAATACCACGGGTGCTGCCCAGCCACACGGACCCCGTCCCCTGCGCCGATCCGAAACCCGAACCGGAAATGGTGACTGGCACGCCCGCCGCGCCCGACGTTGGCGACAGGCCGGTAATCGTGGGCACCGGGATCACCGTGAAGCTCACGCTGTTGCTGGCCAGGCCGGCTGCCGTCACCACCACGTTGGCCGCGCCGGGGGTGGCGCTGCCGCCAATGGTGAACATGGCGGTGATCTGGGTCGCGCTCACCACCGTCACGTTGCTGACGGTGACGCCTGTGTTGGTGGTCGATACCGTCGCGCCGGACACGAAGTTGGCGCCGGTCAGGGTCACTGGCACGCTGGCGCCCTGCACACCGCTGGCCGGGCTCACGGAGGTGAGGGTGGGAGCCGGCGGGTTGACCGTGAAGGTCTGCGCACCGCTGGCGCCGCCGCTGGTGGTGACCGTGACGTTGGCCGCGCCGAGCGCAGCGCTGCCGCCGATGGTGAAGGTGGCCGTGATCTGGGTAGCACTCACCACCGTCACGCTGCTGACGGTGATGCCGCCGTTGGTGGTCGATACCGTCGCGCCGGACACGAAGTTGGCGCCGGTCAGGGTGACTGGTACGCTGGCGCCCTGCACGCCAGTGGACGGACTTACGGAGGTAAGGGTGGGAGCCGGAGGGTTGACCGTGAAGGCCAGCGCGCCGCTGGCGCCGCCGCGGGTGGCGACCACGACGCTGACTGCACCGAGGGCGGCAGTGCCAGCGATGGTGAAGGTGGCAGTGATCTGGGTGGCGCTCACCACCGTCGTGTTGCTCACCGTGATGCCAGACTTGTTGAACAGGAAACTGGCTGGCGTTTGGAAGTTAGTGCCGGTCAGGGTCACGGGCACACTGGTACCTTGAGTGCCGATCGACGGGCTCACTGAGGTGAGGGTGGGCGCCTGGGCGAACAGCACGGCGGAAAAAAGGAAGGAGAACGGGAGTAAGACCACTAGTGTTTTCATATGGTTCACCTCACGCAAGGCGGCGCGACATAGAGGCGGCATCTAGTCGTTCGGCGGCCGGATAAGACGGCCGCAGCCTAAGGTAATATCCCAATTAGGGTCTTAGGACTCTTATATCTCTTAGTACTTGTAAGTTTGGATTATGCCCCCCCCTGAACGCGCAAGTCAAGGAAAAACTTTCAAGAACAATTCAAATGCCTGGATGGCGACCGGGCCAGACTGCCCCGCCCCAGCCATGTCATAATAGGCCCCATGCTTCGTGCTTTCCTGCTCTCACTCGCCGCGCTGGCTTGCTTCGCCGCTTCCACTATGCCGCCGCAAGCGGATCAGCGCCTGGCACACGATATCTATAAGGAAATCGTCGAAATCCAGTCCGGTTATACGACCGGCGCGACCACGCCGGTCGCCGAGGCCATCGCTCGACGGCTGCGCACAGCCGGGTTTCCGGATTCCGATATTTTTATCGGCGGCGCCATCCCCAAGAAGGCCAACATCGTGGTTCGGTATCACGGCACGGGCAAGCTCAAGCCGATTCTGCTGCTGGCCCACGAGGACGTGGTCGAGGCCAAGCGCGAGGACTGGAGCATGGACCCCTTTGTGCTCACCGAGAAGGATGGGTATTTCTACGGGCGCGGCACGGCCGACGATAAAGCTCAGGCCGCCGTCTGGATCGCCAACCTGATCCGCATGCGGCGCGAAGGCTACAAACCGGACCGCGACATCATCGTGGCGCTCACGGCGGATGAGGAAGGCGGCGGGCCGTACAACGGCGTCGCCTGGCTGCTCAAGAACCATCGCGAGCTGATTGATGCGGAGTTCGCGCTGAATGAGGGCGGCAGAGGCCAGTTGGTGAATGACCAGCGGATCTCGAACGACGTGCAAGCGGCCGAGAAGTGGTATCTGGATCTGCGCCTCGAAGTGCGCAACAAGGGCGGGCACAGCTCCCAGCCGGTGCCCGATAACGCCATCTACCGCCTGGCGGGCGCGCTGCTGCGATTGAGCCAGTTCGGATTCCCGCTGAAGACCAACGAAGTCACGAAGGCTTACTTCAGCGGCATGGCGAAGATCGAGACCACCGCGGCCAAGGCCGACCTGGGGAAGGTGGCCGAGGGCGATCAGGCAGCCATGGAGCGAATCGCGAAGATTTCGCCGGCGTGGAATTCGATGCTGCGCACCACGTGCGTGGCCACCATGCTGGAAGGCGGGCATGCCCGCAACGCGCTGCCGCAACTGGCCGCCGCCAACGTCAACTGCCGCGTGCAGCCGGGCGATTCGCTGGAGTACGTCGTCGCCACTCTCAAGAAAACCATCGGCGACGATCAGGTGGTGATTTCGGTCGCAAACCGGGAGGAGGAAGCCGCGGCTTCGCCCTTGCGGCCGGATCTCCTGCGTGCCATGTCGCGCATCACGGACACGATGTGGCCCGGCGTAATCGTGCTTCCCAGCATGAGCACGGGCGCCACCGACGGCCGCATGCTGCGCTCGTCGGGCATCCCGACTTATGGCGTGCAGGGCTTCTTCGGGGAGCGTGACGACAATCGGATTCACGGCCGCGATGAACGGATGCTGCAGCGTTCTTTCTACGAGGGGCAGACATTCTTGTATGAGCTGGTGAAGGAGCTCGCGACGGCGCGGTGATTGGCCTCAGGGCGAGATCTAATTTCCGGTCGGCACTCTCTCGCAGTGGTCGATCACCAGCACTTGCACTGGGGCCTTGCGCGCTTCCAGATTCAGCCCGAGCTGCTCTTCGAGAGCGCTGAAAATCGAGGATCCGGGGAGACTGGCGTCGTCCCAGGCCGCGGCCGGCCACGACTGCTCGAGCTCGCTCGGTGCCCATTCCAGTTCGACGATGAACGGCCCTTTCAGCTCGGTCTTGTCGAGAACCGGACGGCCCAACTGGCGCGAAAAGTAACTCGCCAGCAGGTCCATGGGCACGTTGCCGCTCACGCATGCAGTGCCGGCCGGCGCCGGACGACACCCACTCAGACCGCCGGCCTGCTCCGCCGCTTTCAGCTTTGCCCCGTTCTTGGCCACGATGAGAGCGTACACCGGCATCTCCCGGTCTTCCCGGTGACAGGTAAGTTTGAACCGCTCCGCCAAAAGTGTCTCGAACATCTGCCAAACCCGCTGCCGAGGCGTATCGGCCGGCATGGTGGCGGCGATGTCCCATCCGTCGGAGCTGAGCCACGCCGGTCCCACGAGCTGGTAGCTCTGCAAGCTGTACATCCTGGTGAGGATGCCTGTCAGACTGACGTTTTCATAGTTCACGCGTCCGGGAGTGATCGACCAGTTCACATAGACGCCGGGACCTGTCTGCTTGGGCGCCGGCTTGATGGAAGCCACATCAAACGCCGGCGCGCCTGGAGCAACCGAAGTCTGACCGAACATACAACACGCCATCCCCGCAACGCTAATCATCACCCGTCTCAGCATTGGGCATCTTCCTGCATCTATTCACCGCTGGGAGTGGCCTTGGTTCCTTTTTTTCGCGGCTTACGACCCTTCTCCATCCTGAGGCGGCAGGCACTCTGCAAGGCGGCTTCCAGGATGTCCGGAGTCACCTTCGCCAGGCGCACGCGCGTTGAACCCTGGCGGCCCCATCCGCCCGGGACCGGTGAAAAGATTTCAGGCTCGTCTACCACCATGCCGGCCTGCTGTTCGGGCGTCAGCAGCAGGACCCCGAAGCCTTCCCGCTCCAGGCTTAGCGTGGCGAAGATTTTTCCGCCCACGCGGAAATCGGCGTTTCCGAAGTGAGAGCCTTCCACGGCGTCGGGTATGCTCAGAGCGATTCGTCGAAAGTCCGCGGCTGTCACGAGTGTTCCCGCCCGTCAGTTCTTCGGCTCCAGTGTCGCACGTCACGGGACGGCGGAGCGGACGGTGGATTCCAGGGCGTCCAGGGCCCCGGCGAAGAAGTGGTCGGGGGCATCGATCCAGATCAGTTGCTTGGGCGGGGCGAAACACGCGTAGGCGGATTCGAATTCGGAGCGGGGGGCGTATTGGTCTTGCGTGCTCTGGATGAAGATCTTGGGAATAGGACAGGTCCCTAAGTGATCGAGGCCGCCGAAACGCGGGGAGAAACCAACGGCCAGTAAGAAACGCGCGGCGGCGTCTTCGGCGCAGCCCAGTCCGGTGATGACACGGGTGCCGAAGGAGAAGCCGGCCAGGGCATAGGGGAGATCGGGATAGCGGGCGCGGAGCCAGGCGAGCGCGGCACGGGCGTCTTCCAGGCCCTCGGGGATGCCGGCTTTGCGGAAATTGAAGCGGAAAACCACGGCGCCCGAATCGCGGAGAGCGCGCGCCATACGATGAACTACTTTATTGTGTAAAGTTCCGCCATAGAGCGGGTGCGGATGACAGACCAGGGCGGCGAAGCGCGGGGGCGCGTGGCCGGGCTCTTCCAGTAGAGATTCGATGGGGCCGCCGGGCCCCGGGAAGGAGTGGGTTTCGATGCGGCGGGACACTCAGTTGGTGCGGTAATTGGTGAACTGCATGTCGATGCCGAAATCGGTTTCGCGGAGGAGCTTGATGACGGTCTGCAGGATGTCGCGGTCGCGGCTGGAGACACGGACGAAATCGCCCTGGATGGAGGCCTGCGCCTTGAGCTTGGCGTCCTTGATGGTCTTGACAATTTCGCGGGCCTTCTCAGTGGTGATGCCTTGCTGCAAGCTGATTTCCTGTTTGACGGTGGAGCCGGCCGAAGGAATGATGTCGCCGTACGAAAGGCCCTTTAGCGGCACGTGGCGTTTGACTAGCTTGGACTGGAGGATATCGACGACGGCCTTGAGTTTGAACTCGTCCTTGCTGGCGAGCAGGATTTTATTGTCCTTCTCGTTGAGCTCGATGTTGGAATGGGAGTCCTTGAGATCGTAGCGCTGATGCACTTCCTTGAGCGCCTGCTGCACGGCGTTGAGCACTTCCGGCAGTTCTATTTTGGAGACTACGTCGAAGCTATTGTCGGGCATAAACGGCTAGCTATTATGTTACTCGTTATCGGGAGGAATCTCGGGCGGCGGATCGGGGCGGCTGAGGTCGAGGCCGAGGATGGAGCCGGAGCGGATGCGCAGGGGGGTGACGCGGCGGACGGGCTCGATGGGACTGACGGGCGGCGGCGCGGCGGGCTTGGGCGGCTCGGGCTGGAGCGGGGCCATGCCGGGCTGAAACTTGCGCGGCTCGCCACTGCGGGAATGCAGATTGGCGAGGACGCGGCGGGTGATTTGCTCGACCATGGATTCCATGCAGGCGTCGAGCGCCACGGTGACGGCGGCGCGCACCAGGCCGGCATCGACGACGGCGATGAAAGGCACGCCGCCGGGAAGGGACTCAGGAGGCGCGGGGACAGCGCCAGAGGCCGGCGCGTCCGGCGCCGGGAACGCGGAACGATCGTGAGTGGCGGCTTCGGCCAGGGGTTTGACGGCAGCCAGCAGGACGCTGGCCTCGAAGGGCTTTTTCAAGGCGCCGTCGGCTTCGACGCGAGTGGCGCGTTCGGGATCGAATATTTCGAGGACGCCCGCGGTGAGGATGACGCGCACGTGGCGGTGGCGCGGGTTCATCTTCAGATACTGGCAGATTTCGTAGCCGGTGCGGCCGGGCATCACGGTGTCGGCGATGACCACGTCGGGATCGACGTCGTCGAGACGGATGAGGGCGGAATCGGCGTTGCTGACGGTGACGACTTCGTATCCCTCGTCGGTGAGGATGCGTTCGCCCATGCGCTGGGCATGCGGGCTATCGTCGACCAGCAGGATGCGGCTCATTGTTTCTTGTCGGGCGTTGGGGCCGTCTCAGCGGTGCCCTTTTGGGCGGCGGTGCCCTTCTTGGAAGATTTGGGTGCCTTGGGAGGCTTGGGGGGCTTGGCGGCGACCTGTTTCAGTTTTCTCGGCGCCGGGGCGCCCTTCTTTCCGGCGGTGGTGGATGGAGCGGCGGCCGGCTGATCCTGCGCGCCGGGCGCGACCGCGACGGCGGAGCCCGGGGTAGCAGAACCCGGGGTAGCGGCGGCGGGTGCGGCGCCGTTCTGGCGGGCGTCGGGACTCTTATCGATGACGTCGGAAGAGCCGACTACCGAGATACCGACTTCCTGCGTGGTGAGAGCGCCGGCGGCGGTGGCCGGGACGTCGAGAGGAACCGCGGGGTGGTAGTTTTCCATCTGCGGCGTGCCGGACTTGGCGGCCATGGAAGTATCGGGGCGAGAGCTGATAGGCCCCATGAGTTTGCTCAGGAGGCTGCGCTTGGTGCGGTTATCCTGCTCGTACTTCATGCGGGCATAGGCGACAGGGTCGGGCTCGGGAATGGGGCGGCCCATGGCCTGAAGCTGGGCTTTGGCGTCTTCGACGTGGGAGCTGAGGGGATAATCGCGGATGATGCGGGTGTAAGCGTCGGCCTGGCGGCTCTCATACTTGTCGCCCATCTGGAGGTAATCGTCGGCGAGCATCCACAGGGCGTCATCGGCTTGGCTGTAGAGCCCGTACTGATCGACGAGGGCCTGCAAGCGGTTGGCGGAAGAATAGTAGCTGCGCCCGCCTTTCTTATGGTAGTACCCGGCAACTTTATATTCGCCATCGGCAATGGTCTCCTGCACTTCGAGGAGGCGCTGCTGGGCTTGGGGAGCGTACTTGCTGTTGGGGAACTTGAGCAGCACGTCCTTGCATTCGAATTCGGCGGTGCGGGCGTGGGCCGGATCCCGATCGGCCTTATCCATCTGCTTGTACTGCATGTCGCAGATCTTGAACTGGGCTTCGGCGGCCTCTTCCATGTTGGGGTAGAAGAGGATGAAATCCTTGTACTCGGCCTCCGCCTGGGCGAAGCCATGGGCGCCGCCTTCGCGCAACCAGCTATCGGCCACGGCGAGCTTGGCCTTGGCGAGGTATTCGCTGGTGTCGTAGGTGTTCATGAGGGTCTGCAAGGTGAGGCGGGCGCGCTCGAAGCGGCCTTTCTCGATGTCGTCAATGGAGGTATCGAAGAGGACTTTGTCGGGCTGCTGGGTGTCCTTGGCGATCGGGTTCTCGTACTTGTGGCGGCGGCAGGCGGAGGCTGCAAGGAGAAGCGCGACCACACCGAACACGGCGGCGTGGCGAAGCGAATGGCGACTCATCATCGGTTTACTCACCCCTAGACCTTTTAACACTGAACGGCGGCCGCCTGGGCCGCGATCTGGCGCATTTCGCGCACGGCAGCTTCGGGGTCGGGACTGTGAAAAACGGCCGACCCTGTGACGATCCAATCACACCCGGCGCGGACGACCTCGGCCAGGTTTTCCCGATGGACACCGCCATCGATTTCGATGGGAAGCGCCAACCTCTTCTGACGGCGGAGGGAATCGAGCTTGCGCACCTTCTCCAGCACGTAGGGGATCAGCTTCTGTCCCCCGAAACCGGGATTGACGCTCATAAGGAGCACGTAGTCGGCCACTTCCAGGACGTCCTCGAGAACGGCGACGGGCGTGGCGGGATTGAGGACGATACCGGCCATGGCGCCGGCGGAGCGAACGAGGCCGAGAGTGGCGTCGAGATGGCGGCAGGCTTCATAGTGGACGGAGACGGAATTGGCGCCGGCCTGGACAAAAGCGGCGGCGTAGCGATCGGGATTCTCAATCATGAGGTGGACGTCGAGGTGGAGGCGGGTGACTTTGCGAATGGATTCGACCACCGGCGGGCCGATGGTGAGATTGGGCACAAAATGGCCGTCCATGACGTCGAGATGGAGGATGGAGGCGCCGCCGCGCTCGGCAGACGCGATCTCTTCCGCCAGGCGGGCGAAATCCGCCGACAGGATTGAGGGAACAATTTCAAGCATTTGCGGGCTGAACTGATTTTATCACAGCGGCGTAAAAGCCGTCGCCGGGATCATGACCGGGGAGGCGGCGCATGGTCTCAAAAAGGCACGGGGGCGGGACGGCGGCGACGATGGATTCGTTCTCTTCGGGTTCGAGAGAGCAGGTGGAGTAGACGAGGATTCCGCCGGGGGCGAGGGCTTGTAGAGCCTGGTGGAGAAGGGCGGCCTGGCGGCGGTGGAGGTCGTCGAGATCCGCGGGGGTGAGGCGCCACTTGATTTCGGGATTGCGGCCGAGAGTGCCGGTGCCGGAACAAGGGGCGTCGAGGAGGATGCGGTCGAAGGGCCGGGCGAAAGGAAGGGGTTGCGTGCCGTCGAGGACCAGGAGGTTGGGCGTGAGGTTCTTGAGTTGGGCGATGCGGTGCAAGTGGAGATCGCAAGCCGTGACGCGAACGCCGGATTCGAGGGCTTGCGCGGTCTTGTTGCCGGGGGCGGCACAAAGATCGAGGAAGGACTGGCCGGCGGCGAGCTGGAGCAAGGGGACTATGGATTGCGAGCCGATGTCCTGGGTCCGGCCGGCGCGAGTGTATTTTTCGGGCTCGCGGAGGGCGGAGCGGGCGATCGAGGCGGCGGACTCGGGGCCGAAGCGGCGCTCCCAGCGGGCCAGCAGCCATTCGGGACAGGAGAACTCGATTTCGCGGGTGGGCCAGGCGACGGGTTCGCGATCGACCTGGCGGAGGATGGCGTTGACGAAGCCGGCGGCGGAACGCTTGCGGGCGCGTTTGACGAGATCGACGGAATCGGTGACGGCGGCGTGCGGCGGGACGCGCTCCAGGTAGCGGAGCTGGTAAATGGCCATGCGGAGGGCGATGCGGACTTCGGGGTCGAGCTTCTGGCGGCGGGCGGAGTAGTGCTCGATCAGGTAATCGAGCTGGGCGCGGAAGCGGAGCACGCCGAAGACGATTTCGGCGGCGAGGGAGGCGTCGCGGGGATCGAGCGCGGCGGAGTGAGCGAGCAAAAGGTCGGAGGCCCAGGCGCCGGATTCGACGCGGCGGAGGATGTCGAACGCGAGGACGCGGGCGGGCGCGGGCATGAGGTGATGGTAGCAGTGAGTGGGACAGAGCATCGCCTTCCGAGGTCTGTTGCGGTGGGCCTGCGGCCCGCGAAATTTCATGAAAAACGTGAGGACCCTCGCCGTTGTGGGGCGGGGCTATACAACCCGGGGAGCCGCCTGAAGGCGGCTGCGGCCAGAATTGGCCGCCCCACTCCATCGGCTCTTGTTTTTCGACCCTGTCATGCCCCGGCGAAGGGCCGAGGGGCGGAGTGTGTATCCAGTCTGGCAAGAGGAAAGTTATAATCGGCTGCTACGGGACGAGCGGGAGCGTGGGCAAGGAGTTTCAGGATGGACAGGGACACGGCGATGGGCGGGCCTCATGGCCATTTCCCTTCCACCCAGGTATGGTTGCTCGAGGCGGCGGCCGCCGGTTTGCCGAACGAAGCTTTAGACCGCGTAACGGCGCTTTATTGGAAGCCGGTCTATCGGTACATTCGCGTCAAGTTTCGCCAGGACAATGAAGACGCCAAGGATTTAACGCAGAGCTTTTTCGCCGCGGCGCTGCAACGCGATTTTTTTGCGCGCTTTGATCCGGTCAGAGCTTCTTTCCGGACCTATCTGCGGATGGCCGTCGAACGGTTCGCCGCCAACCAGCATGCGGCCGCGCACCGGCAAAAACGCGGCGGCGATGTCGAGTTCGAGCCGGTGGAGGAACACGCGGCTACGGCCGAGTCGCCTGAAAAGGTTTTCGAGCGCGAGTGGCATCGCCAGTTGTTCGCCCTGGCCCTTGATGACCTGCGCGCGCACTGCGAAGAGTGCGACAAGCAGTTGCAATTCGAAATATTCAGAGCTTACGACCTCGCCGAGGACCAGCGGCCCTCCTACGCCGCACTGGCTGCGCGTCATGGCATCGCCGAAACCGCCGTGACCAACCATCTGGCCTGGGCGCGCCGCACGCTGCGCGCGTTCGTGACCGAACGGCTGCGCGGCGTAACATCCGGCCAGCAGGAATTGCGTAAGGAGATGCGGCTCGTATGGAAGTGAGCGACTCCCTCCTGGAACATTTGCGGCACGTGGCGGCGCTACCCGACCTCACGGGAACCCGGTATCAACTCGAATCCGAGATCGGCCGCGGCGGGATGGGAGTGGTTTACCGAGCGCGCGACCGGCAGCTCGGCCGCCGCGTAGCTCTCAAAATTCTCGACGCGGCTCTGGCCGGAGAAGCGCAGATCATCGCAGGCCTCGAACATCCCGCCATCGTGCCCATTTATGAGGCCGGTACTTTGCCGGATGATCGCGTCTTCTATGCGATGAAGCTGGTCACGGGCGCACCACTGGACCAGTACGTGGCAGGATCCCCCCCACTTGCCGAGCGCTTGCGTGTGATCCGGCGCGTCGGCGAGGCCCTGGCCTTCGCCCATACGCGCGGCGCCATTCATCGCGACCTCAAACCCCAAAACGTGATGGTCGGCGAGTTCGGCGAGGTCTACGTAATGGACTGGGGTGTGGACGCCGTGGCGGGAACGCCGGCGTTTCGCGCGCCCGATGCGCGCCTGGACCAGCGCTCCGACATTTATGCGCTGGGCGCCCTGTTGCGGTTCGCACTGCCGGCGCCCGCACCGCCGGCCCTGTGCGCCATCGCCGGCAAGGCCATGAAAGCGGAACCGTCCGCCCGATATTCCGACGCTCCGGCGCTGCTGGCCGATATCGAACGCTTCCAGGAAGGACTGGCGGTGGAGGCCTGGTCCGAGCCCTTGTGGCACCGATTAGGCCGTTTCGGGTCGCACAACGCCGTTCTGCTGTGGCTGCTGGCGGCGTATGCAGGCGTGAAGTTCATGCTGTTTTTTCTGCGAAAGTTTTAAAGGAATTGCCGCCAACGTGGAATTCCCTAGTGAGAGGAGCACGCAATGAACAAGATTGTGGTCGGAATTCTGTTTGGAGTGATTCTGGGGGCCCTTGACGGCGCCACCGCCTGGTTCTACCCGGAAGCGCGGCCCTTGCTGGCCGGCATCATGGTTGGGTCGTCGATCAAGGGCATGGTGGTGGGTCTGCTCAGTGGCTGGTTCGCGCGCCGGGTGCAATCGACGACATGGGGAATCCTGGTGGGCGCGGCTGTCGGGCTGTTGTTCGCCTTTCTTGTGGCGGCAACCGATACGGTGAACGGCAGACATCCGTACCTGGAGATGATGATGCCCGGCTTCGTGGTCGGCGCCATCATCGGCTTCTTGACGCAGAGGTTGGGCATACCAGGTGGCGCCGGGAAGGCGGAAAGATGAACGATGGCGATGCTGATCGCCTGCGGCGCCGCGGCCCAATCGGACCCATGGGCAGCGGGAAGTGGCGCAGTCCGGGGTGAAGGCTTCACGCCTTCCGTCACCTGCCGGCGACCGCTCATCACAATTCCTCCCCGTGGCGCCGCGGCCGGCGCCACAATCGACTCATGAAACTACTGATGATTTCTCTGGCACTCGCCGCCGCCTCGATGGCGCAGGAACCGTTTCAGGTCAAGGTGACCGGCCACGGCCGTCCCATGATCCTGATCCCCGGCCTGTCGTCGTCGGGCGAAGCCTGGGATACGACGGTCGCCCGCTACAAGAACCGCTTCGAATGCCATGTGCTCACGGTCGCCGGATTCGCCGGCGTGCCGCGTGTGCCCGCCCCAATGCTCGATCGTGTCCGCGACGGCCTCGCCGACTACATCCGCAAACAGAAGCTCGATCACCCCGTCATTATCGGCCACAGCCTCGGCGGGTTCCTCGCGCTCGACCTCGCCGCGAAATATCCGGACCTGCCAGGCCGCCTCGTGATCGTCGATTCGTACCCCTTCCTCGCCGGCGTCGCCGATGCCCAAGCTACCCCCGCCAGCGCCCGCGAGGCCGCCGCGCAGATGCGCCAGTACATAGGCGGGCAGACCCAGGACATGTACGAACGCTACGTCAAATCCGGCGTAGGCACGCGAACCATGGTCGAGAAGGAATCGGACTTCGACCGCATCACGGCCTGGGGCCTCGCCTCCGACCGCACCGCCGCCGCCGACGCCATGGCCGAGCTCTACGTCGCTGACCTGCGCGACGACCTCGCCAGAATCAAGGTCCCTACACTGGTCTTTGGCGCATGGATCGGCTATAAGCAATACACCGACCGCGCGCGCACCGAGGCCAATCTGCGCAGCCAGTATGCCAAGCTGGCCGGCGTCGAGATCCAGGTCACCGACATCGCGCACCACTTCATCATGTGGGATGATCCGGATTGGATGTTCGCGCACCTCGACCGCTTCCTGAATGCCATGGGCTCGAACGCGACCCGATGAAAACCATACACGCCTACTGGACGTGCCAAATCCTCGGTTGGGCCAGCTATGCCGGCTTAGGCATGTGGATGGCTGCCCAGCGGGTGGGCTGGACCACCGAGGTGACCGTCGGCTACGCGCTGTACTTCCTCTACAGCATCGCGTTGACTCACCTGCTCCGCCGCTACGTCAATCAACGGGGCTGGGTCGGCGCCTCGCAGTACTTCCGCCTCTTCCTCGCCGCGTGGATCACCGGCCTGGTACAGGCGGCCCTGGTCATCGGGATCAGTTGGCTGATCGCCGGCCAACGCAGCACCTTCCTCGAGTCTTCCACCGCTGCCCCCGGCGCGATCGGCATCTCCTGCGTCACCGTGGGCTGGATGGTCGTGTACCTGGCGGTCACCTCCGGGCGCCGCTACCGGGAGAAGCAGCTCGCTCTGCGCGAGGCCGAGCTGCGCGGCCTGGAAGCGCAGATCAATCCTCACTTCCTCTTCAATTCCCTGAACTCCATCCGCGGGCTCGTCCTCGAGAACCCGCCGCTCGCGCAGGACCTCATCACGCGCCTCGCCAACATCCTCCGTTACAACCTGCACCGCGACGCCGGCCATACCGTGCCGCTCGATTCCGAGCTGGAGGCCGCCGCCGACTACCTCGCCCTGGAATCTGCCCGCTACGAGGACCGGCTGCGCATTCGCTATGCCATCGATCCCGCAACGCGGCCCATCGCCGTGCCGCCCATGCTTCTCCAGATGCTGGTCGAGAATGCCATTAAACATGGCATCGCGGCCCTGCCCGGCGGCGGCGAGTTGCTTGTCCGCTCCGCCCTGGAAGAGGGCACGCTGGTTCTCCAGGTCGAGAACACCGGGCAACTCGCGGAAGAGGAATCCGGGCGGCCGCGCCTGGGCCTGAACAACATCCGCGAACGGCTGCGTATTTTGTACGCAGGCCGCGCCGGCCTGGAGCTCGCCAGCCACGACGGACGCGTCGCCGCAACCGTGCGCATCCCCACACGACCATGAGAGCCCTGATCGTAGACGACGAGCGCCTCGCGCGCGCCGAATTGGCGCGCCTCCTGGTGATGCATCCCGAAATCGAGATCGCCGGCGAAGCGCGCAACGGCGAGGAGGCGCTTGAGCTGATCGCCAGGCTCGTCCCGGACCTGGTCTTCCTCGACATCCAGATGCCCGGCATGACCGGGTTCGAGCTGCTGGAGCGGCTCGACGATGTGCCGCAGGTCATCTTCACCACCGCCTACGACCAGTACGCCATTCATGCCTTCGAGGTAAACGCGCTCGACTACCTGCTGAAGCCGATCGCCCCCAACCGTCTGGCCGCCGCCCTGGCCAAGCTGCGCCCGCGTCCCGAGAGCTCGCGTCTGGAACAGGTCTTCGTCCGCGACGGCGACCGCTGCTGGATCGTCCGGCTGCCCGACATCTTCCTCCTCGAATCGGAGGGCAACTACACCCGCCTGCACTTCGGCGGCGAGCGCCCGCTGATTCGCCGCTCCTTGAACGCGCTCGAAGAGCAGCTCGATCCCAGCCTCTTCTTCCGCGCCGGCCGCAAAGAGATCATCAACTTGAAGTGGATCGACAAAGTGGACATAGGCGGCAGCGGCGGACTCACTGTGACGCTGCGCGGCGGCCTGACTGTGGAAATGTCCCGCCGCCAGTCGTCGCGGCTGCGCGAGATACTTAGCCTGTGAGTTTTCGGTGCACCCCTCGCGAAAAACGGAGACATCCCAGCCCGCGCGTGAACCCGCGGAATTGTGCCACCATAAAGGCAAATGGAATTGGAAAAGACATTGCTGCGGAAGGTGGGGGAGGCGGTAGAGCGCTTCAAAATGATCCGCGACGGCGACCGGGTGGCGGTGGCGCTCTCGGGAGGGAAAGATTCGGCGACGCTGCTGGGGGTGCTGCTGCTGTTGCAGAAGCGGGCGCCGATCGATTTTTCAGTGTGCGCATTCACGGTGGAGCAGGGAAAATTTCTGCGGCCCATCGAGCCGCTGGGCGAATACCTGAAAGAACGCGGGGTGGATTGGACGTACTTCCGGGATGCGCCCTCGATGCGGCTGCTGGAGGAGGAGCCGGAGCATGGGTGCGATTTGTGCAGCCGGTACCGGCGGCGGGCGGTGTACGAGATCGCGAAAGGGCTGGGCGCGAACGTGATCGCCTTCGGGCACACGGCGGACGATTTCTGCGAAGCGCTGCTGCGCAACACGATGTTCACGGGGCGGTTGAGCGCGCTGCCGGCGGTGACCCACTCGCGGAATCGGGATTACCGGCTGATCCGGCCGCTGGTGTTCGTGACGGAGGACATCACGCGGGCATATGCGGGACAGATGGGCGTGCCGCTGGTGCCGTGCGGCTGCTCGCAGAAGACCGGGACGGTGCGGCGGGCGCTGCGCGGGATGTTCATGGAGCTGGAGCGGGAGCATCCGCACCTGAAGGAAAACATTCTGGCGGCGATGGGGAACGTGGACACGGGCCGATTGCTGGATCCGCGGCTGCTGCACCTGGACAAGCGGGAGCTGCTGCCGATTGTCACGGATCTGTAACCTGAATTTGACCCGATTGTGACAATGCGATTAAGATGGGGTTCTCTCTAGACCCTGCTTATGAGACTGCTGCCACGCGAAGAGAAGTTTTATCACCTGTTCCTTAAACAAGTTGAACTGATTTCGCAGGCGTCGCGGCTGCTGCTGGCCGGGGTGCAGGCGGGGAACTCGCGCATGGCGGGCTGCGCCACCGAGATCAGCGTGCTGGAGCGGCAGGCCGACGAGGTGATCCACGAAATCTTCATCCGGCTGAACCAGACGTTCATTACGCCGATCGACCCGGAGGACATCCACAATCTTTCGTCGGCGCTGGACAACGTGATGGACGGGATTGAAGACACTGCGCACCGGCTGGTGTCGTACCGGATCGACCCGATTCCGCCGAACATGATCACGCTGGCGGAGATCGTGGCGGCGTGCGCGCGGGCGCTGCGGAGCGCGTTCGAGGCGCTGGAGAAGGGCAAGCCGCTGACGGAGCAGACGATTGAGATCAACCGGCTGGAGAACGACGCGGATCTGATTGGGCGGAGCTCGGTGGTGGACCTGTTCAGCAAAGAGAAGGACCCGATCACGCTGATCAAGCTGAAGGAAGTCTACGAATTCTTCGAAAACACCATCGATAGCTGCGAGGACGTGGCGGACGTGCTGCAGAACGTGACGGTGAAGAACAGTTGAGCGGCTGCGAGCGCGGCGGGGCGCGGGAAGCGCCACGCGGCACAAACGAAAACCGATGACACCCTGGACACTGGCGTTCGTGATCATTACGATCGCGCTGATCTTCGACTACATCAACGGGTTTCACGACGCGGCCAATTCGATTGCGACGATTGTGGCGACGCGCGTGCTGACGCCGCTGCAGGCGGTGTTCTGGGCGGCGTTTTTCAATTTCGCGGCGGCGTTCGTGTTCGGGACGGCGGTGGCGAGGACGGTAGGCAGCGGGTTCGTGAACCTGAGCCTGGTAACGCCGTGGGTGATTCTGGCGGGCCTGGTGGGGGCGATTGCGTGGGACCTGATCACGTGGTGGTGGGGGCTGCCGACGAGCTCGTCGCACGCGCTGATTGGGGGATACGCGGGCGCGGCGATGGCGCATGCGGCCTGGACGAAGGGATTCCAGCACGCGATCGACGGGCTGATCATGGGGGAGTGGCCGTTGACGGTGCTGTTTATTTTCTGCGCGCCGCTGATCGGCATGATTTCGGCGTACGGGTTGATGATCGCGGTGTTCTGGATCTTTCGCCACACCACTCCGGCGAAGATGGACGTGTATTTCCGCAAGCTGCAGTTGGTGTCGGCCGCAATGTTCAGCTTGTCGCACGGGTCGAACGACGCGCAAAAGACCATGGGATTGATCACCGGGGTGCTGGTGACGTCGGGATTCCAGAAGAACTTCGACGTCAAGGTGTGGGTGATTATGGCGGCGTACACGGCGATCGCGCTGGGAACGCTGAGCGGCGGATGGCGGATTGTGCGGACGATGGGGGGAAGGCTGACGCGGCTGCGGCCACGGAGCGGGTTCTGCGCGGAGACGGGGGCGGCGATCGCGGTATTGCTGGCCACGCGGCTGGGGTTGCCGGTTTCGACGACGCACGCGATTGCGGGAGCGATTGCGGGAGTGGGAAGCATCCAGCGGATGAAGGCGGTGCGGTGGGGCATGGCGGCCAACATTCTGTGGGCGTGGGTGATGACGATTCCGGCGACGGCGGCGATCGCCTGGGCGGCGTTCACGGTGCTGCATCTGGTGGGAGGAGTGTAGGGACTTTCCGGAACCACGGCGCCGCATCTATGGGTCGTGAAGGTGGTGCGCTCGCAGCCTGGAGCGAGGTACCATCGTCACAGTGCTTACCAACTTGCGGGTCAAGAACTTCAAGCGCCTTGAAGACGTTGAGATCGAACTGGGCAAGACCGTAGTTTTCGTTGGGCCCAACAATTCCGGCAAGACAACTGCCCTACAAGCGCTCGCGTTGTGGGAAGCTGGTCTCCGGAAGTGGCTGGAGAAGCGTTCCGCCAAGGACACACCCGAGAAGCGGCCCGGTGTGACAATCAATCGGCGCGATCTGATTGCCGTGCCTGTGCCCGATGCGAATCTGCTGTGGCGAGACTTGCACATCCGGGGGAGCCAAGAACGGGAGGGGGAGAAAGGCACTAGGAATATCCGGATCGACATACTGGTCTCGGGGGTCACCGACGATAAGTCGTGGGAATGTGGTTTCGAATTCGACTACGCCAATCAAGAATCGTTCTATTGCCGTCCGTTGCGGATGAATGAGGAGCCCCAACCCGAGCGCATGCCGGTCCCGCTCGTGGCGGCGCCAGTCCGTGTTGCCTTCTTGCCTCCAATGTCTGGAATGGCGGCGACGGAAGACCGCCTCCAGGACGGAGCCGTCAACGTGCGAATCGGTGAAGGGCGCACTGCGGAGGTCCTCCGCAACCTCTGCTTTGTCATACATTCCGCGGCCGACCAAACCAATTGGACAGCGTTGGTCGCCCAAATCAAGAACCTCTTCGGAGTGATCCTGAACCCACCCGAGTTCATCAAGGAGAGGGGACAGATCACCATGTCCTATTCGGAGGGGAAAACCGAGTTGGACTTAGTCTCCTCTGGGAGGGGTCTCCAACAGACTTTGCTGCTGTTGGCTCACCTTTACACACACCCATCGTCCGTCTTACTACTCGACGAACCAGATGCCCACCTTGAGATCCTACGGCAGCGGCAGATCTATCGGATCTTGACCGAAACGGCCGAAGCGCAGGGCTGCCAGGTGATTGCCGCGAGCCACTCTGAAGTACTGCTCAACGAAGCTGCCGAGCGCGACATAGTGGTGGCCTTCGTTGGGAGACCGCATCGCATCGACGATCGTGGCAGCCAGGTGCTCAAATCGCTGAAAGCTATTGGCTTTGATCAATACTATCAGGCGGAGCAAGTGGGATGGGTCCTTTATCTGGAAGGCTCAACGGATTTGGCGATCCTTCAGGCATTCGCAGAGTTATTAGACCACCCTGCGAGGCGATGGCTAGAACAGCCGTTTGTCCATTATGTCGCCAATCAACCGTCCAAGGTCAGGGAGCATTTCTTCGGATTGCGAGAAGCGAAACCCGACTTAGTTGGCATGGCATTATTCGATTCTATTGCACAAGATTTGAATGAGCACGGATCGCTTTTCGAGGTGAAGTGGCGTCGCTGTGAAATCGAGAACTACCTCTGCTATCCGGAAACACTGCTCGCATATGCGGAACACGTCGAAGGCGAGCCCGGCCCGTTGTTTGTCGAACCGCTCCGCGATCGCCAGAGGACGGCGATGCAGGAGGCCATTAACGAAGTGTCCGGGGCACTACGGGTTTTGAGCAAGCCCGACCCGTTTGGCCCGGATGTGAAGGCCAGCGACGAGTTTCTCGCGCCTGTGTTTCAGAGCTATTTTAGTAAGTTAGGACTCCGCAATCTCATGCAAAAGACAGATTACTACGTCCTGGCGAAGTTTGTTCCCAGAGAGCGAATCGATCCGGAAATCACTGCGAAGCTGGACCTGATTGCCAGGGTTGCCGGCCTGGCACGACCAGTGACGTGAGGTCGTTCGACCAGATTCGCTCGCGGCCGGTTCTTACTCCGAGCGCGCGGCAGGCCCTCACTCGCGGGGCATGCTGAGGTCGGTTTCGTCTTCGGCGTGGTGACGCACGTCGATGCCCTTCACCAGGAAGACGACGTCTTCGGCGATGTTAGTGGCGTGGTCGCCGATGCGCTCCAGGTTGCGGGCCACAAAGATCAAGTCGACGGCGGCGGGGACGACGCCGGGATCGCGCTGCATGGTAGCCAGGAGATCGGCATAAACGGCGTCGCGCAAGTTGTCCACCTCGTCGTCGGAGAGGAGCACGGTGCGAGCCATTTCGGTATCGCCGTTGACGAAGGCGTCCAGGCACTTGAGAAGCATGGATTGCACCAGCGAGGCCATCTTGGGGATGTCCGTCATGGGCTGGACGAGGGGATGGTGCATGAGGGAAAGGGAGCGCTCGGCGATGTGCTGGGCGAGGTCGCCGATGCGCTCCAGATCGGTGTTGATTTTGAGCGCGGACGTGAGGAAGCGAAGATCGCGTGCGACGGGCTGGTTGAGAGCCAGCAGGCGGGTGACGAGGCCGTCGATCTGCATTTCCATGCGGTTGATCGCCGGCTCGTCGCGAATGACCTGTTCGGCCAGTTCCTTGTTCTGGTCCACCAGGGAACTGACACTGTGGTGAATGGCGGATTCGACCATGCCGCCCATCTCCAACAACTTGTGATTCAGCTCCTCGAGCTCGACGCTAAAATGGCGCAACTCACTGCCTCCCTTCTCCGGTTGGCGCCTGGACACAACCCTCCCTCACGGTCGGGGCTCGCATGGGAGCCGCGAGCGTAAGCCAGCGGGGTTCGTCCGGCGAATGTTTCCTTGCGGTCAATGAACCAGCCATTTCGAGTTTAACCGAACCTGCCGGTGATGTAGTCTTCGGTCTCTTTCTTGGCGGGATTGCGGAAGATGACATCGGTGAGGTTGTATTCGATCAATCGGCCCATCAGGAAAAAGCCGGTAAAATCGGCGACGCGGGCGGCCTGCTGCATGTTGTGGGTGACGATCACCATGGTGCACTGGTCCTTGAGGGTGAACATCAGCTCTTCGATTTTGGCGGTGGCGATGGGGTCGAGGGCGGAGCAGGGCTCGTCGAGGAGGAGGACTTCAGGATCCACGGCCAAGGCGCGCGCGATGCACAGGCGCTGCTGCTGGCCGCCGGAAAGCGCGTAGGCCGACTCGTGGAGCTTGTCCTTGACTTCGTCCCAAAGGGCGGCACGCTGCAAGCTGCGCTCCACTTTGTCGCGCAGGTCGGAACGGGTGGACATCCCATTGATGCGCAGGCCGTAGGCGACGTTGTCGAAGATGGATTTGGGGAACGGGTTGGGGCGCTGGAAGACCATGCCGACGCGGCGGCGGAGGTTGGTGACATCGACCGAGGCGACGTCCTCATCATCCAGCAGGATCTGCCCTTCCATGCGGGAATTGCGGATGGTGTCGTTGATGCGGTTGAGGTTCCGCAGGAAAGTGGATTTGCCGCAGCCGGAAGGGCCGATCAGAGCCGTCACGCGGCTGGTCAACATGTCGAGCGAAACATCGTACAAGGCCTGGAACGTGCCGTAGTAGAAGTTGACGTTGCTGGCCCGCAGTTTGGGTCCGGGCTGTGGAGTGGGAGGGGGCGACGGAGCCGCTTTTTGACCCTGGTTCTGCTTGGGCTGTGAGGCGAATTCGGGTGCGGTGCTCATAAATTTCGGAGTGCTAGCCACGTGGAACGGAAACCCCCTTTGCCAAAACCAGACGCGCCAGGATATTGGCGGTTAAAACCATCGCGATCAAGACGAGGCCGGCGGCCCAGGCCTGCCGGTGCCAGTCGTCGTAAGCAGAAACGGCGCGGAAATAGATCATCACCGGCAGTGAGGCCGTCGGCTGGGTGATGCCCCCTCCCCAGAATTGATTGTTGAAGGCCGTGAACAGCAGAGGAGCAGACTCGCCCGAGATGCGGGCAATCCCTAGGATCATGCCTGTCAGAATTCCTTTGCTGCCTGCCGGCACCACGACCGTGGCGACCATTTTCCACTTGCTGGCGCCCAGCGCCAACGCTCCCTCGCGCAGCGAAAGCGGCACTTCGCGCAGGAACTGCTCGGTCTGGCGGGTCACAATCGGGATCAGCATGACGGCCAGCGCGACCGATCCGGCCAGGCCCGAAAAGCTTTTCAGCGGAACCACCACCAGGCTCCAGGCCAGAATCCCGACGACAATGGACGGAATGCCGTTTAACAGATCGGCCACGTAGCGCACGGGCGCTCCGAACAGCTTGTCTTCGAATTCCGACAGGTAAACGCCGGCGAAAAACCCGATCGGCAACCCGATCACGGCAGCCATGCCGACGATTTTCCCGCTCCCCACAATCGCGTTGGCCATGCCGCCGCCAACCTCGCCTGTCGGCAGGGGCAGCTTGGTGAAGAAGTTCCAATCGAGCGAGCGCCCTCCGTAGTAAAGCAGGTAACCCAGGATGAGGAAAAGCGTGGAAACCGTCAGCACGGTGAAGGCGGCCGTCGTCGCCAGCATGACGGCGTTGACGCCCTTCCGCCACATCAAATGCGCGCTCATGGTCGCTTAGAGCCCTTTCGAGTGGTCGCGATAATCATCAGGCGCGCCGCACCGTTGATTACAATCGTGAGGCCGAATAGCACCAGCCCCAGCTCAACCAGGGCAGCCTGGTATGTCGCCGTGGTTGCCTCGGAGAATTCGCCCGCGATGACCGCCGCGATGGAATGGCCGGCCGAAAGAAGCGACGCGGTGATCTTCGGGTCGTTGCCGATGACCATGGTGACCGCCATGGTCTCGCCCAGCGCGCGTGCGAGGCTGAGGAAGATGGATCCAAGAATGCCCAGCTTGGCGTAAGGAACGACTACTTGCCAGGTAGTCTCCCAGCGCGTCGCACCCAAGGCCAGCGCGGCTTCGCGCTGTTCCCGCGGAACGGCCAGGAGAGCCTCGCGCGACACTGAGATGATATACGGAACCGTCATGATCGAGAGAACGATCCCGGCAGTAAGGAATCCGACTCCGTAACTTGGGCCCTTAAACAGAGGAAGGAATCCCAGGGTCGATTTTAGGAACGGCCCACCGTATATCCTCATGAGCGGAACCAGGGTGAAGAGCGCAAGCAGACCATAGATGACGCTGGGAATGGCCGCCAGAAGCTCAATCAGAAAGGTCAAAGCGCTCGAGACGCGGGCAGGCGCCAGCTCCGAAAGGAAGATCGCCGCCCCCAGCCCGAGCGGGACCGAAATGAGGATCGCCACGGCCGAGGTAACGACGGTGCCATAGAGAAAGGGCAAGGCTCCAAATTCTTCAGTGACGGGGTCCCACACTCTAGAGATCAGGAAACCCCACCCGGACTTGTGCCGGCTTAACGCGGAGGTGTGCCAAAGCTCGTAGACCAGGACAGCGGTTATGAGCAGAATACTGGCCGCGAACGCGAATACGATCAGACGGGCGATCATGTCGCCCGTCTGTGTTTCCTTGCGGATTGCCGGTGCTTGCACTGCCGCTGAAGTAGCCATTCTTTCGCAGGTCCCGCCAGCTACTGGATCTTCTTGATCTGTGCGATTTCCTTGGCCACCACTTCTTTGGGTAGCGGGGCGTAGGACAGGCCAGCGGCGAACTTCTGCCCGTCGGCCAGCATCCACGTGAGAAACTCCCTGATGGCCTTGGCTTTGGCGGCATCCGCAATGTGGGTAGGAACCAGCATCCAGGTGAAGCTCGAGATCGGATAGGCGTTCTTTCCGGGTGCGTTGGTAATCGATACCCGGAAATCCTCCGGCATGTTCTTGGCAGCGCCCGCCGCGGCATCGGTCACCGTGGCCAAATCGGCTTTCAGAAACGTCCCGGCAGGGTTCTTGACGTACCCGTAGGCCATCTTGGTCTGGACGGCATAAATCAGTTCCACGTAACCGATAGAACCGGGGGTCTGCTTCACGAGCCCGGCTACGCCCTCATTGCCCCGGCCCCCCAGGCCGACCGGCCAGTTCACTGAGGTGTTTGCTCCGACTTTGGCCTTCCAGTCCGGGCTGATTTTGGAGAGGTAGTCAGTCCAGACGAATGTCGTACCGCTGCCCTCACCGCGATGCACCACTACAATGTCGTCGCTCGGGAACTTCACGCCGGGATTATCTTTCGCCAGCTTGGGATCATTCCACTTGGTGATCTCTCCCAGAAAAATGCCGGCCAGCGTTTCAGGCGTGAACCTGAGCTCCTGCGTGACCCCGGGGAGGTTGTAGGTGGGCACAACACCGCCCAAGACGGTGGGAAAGTGCAGCGCCGGCACCTTCAGCTTCGACATCTGATCCGGGGTCATGGGCATGTCCGACGCCCCGAAATCCACGGTCTCGGCAGTCAATTGCGCGATACCACCGCCCGAGCCGATCGACTGATAGTTGACCTGAATGGCTGGGTGCAGCTTGTGATACTCGTCGAACCACTTCTGATAAATCACCGCCGGAAAGGTCGCTCCGGCTGCGTTGATCGATTGCGCCATCGCGACGGTGGCGCTCCCCATCAGCAGGCCAGCCAAGGCCAGAGATATTCTCTTCATGTTTGTCTTCACCATAATCTTCTCACCCGTAAGTTACAGTTCTGTTAATTTATGTTGCGGTTCCGTGAATTGTTGAGCGGACCCGTGGGTTATTTTATGCTCGGCACGCCACCCGGAAGCGTGTAGCGGAAGTTGACGTAAATGGTGTTGTCATGGGTCCCCTTGCCACCGGCGACACCCGCGGCCCAATACCAGGGGGCGCGCATGAGGTATTCGTACTGTGCCATAAAGTTGAGCGCGCCGTACTTAGCGTCTTTCCAGATGCTCTGGTTGAGACCGAAAGTCATTTCCTGGATCGCGCGGTTCTGGCTGTTGGCGGCGCCGTGGTAGCCATAGCCGACCAGACTGGCGCCGTTGGCGTCCAGGGCGACGTCGCGGCCGATGTAGATACCGCCGTAGTAGGCGTAAAGCAGCGTGTTCTTGTTGACCGTGGCTTCAAAGCCATCCACCGTGCCGCCCGAGTGAAGCGGGCTGACGCTGCCATCGGAGCGTACCACGAGGTCCGGCGCCTGGCCAAACATATAGCGGCCGCCGCCATCGCTCCAGTAGTTGTTGGTGATGAGGCGGAAGTTAGGCAGGATTTCGAAATTGCCGTTGAACGAGCCGCCGCCGCCGGCTTTGGTAGAGTACAGGCCGGAGGCCGGTTGCCCGGTGGTGGTGTTCCAGATCTTGAAAGTGCGCTCGATGCCCGCGATCTCGAAGTGGACGTGCGAACTGGGGTCAAAGGCAATCTTGGCAATGATGTCGGGGTGCAGATTGGGAGTAGTCTGAACGTTGGTGGCGTTATCCAACTGAGAGCCCGCCAGCCCGCTCAGTGCGGACGGAAGCGTGATGCTGGAGCCGCCGCCGGAGCCGCCGATATACGCATCCGGATTCTCCAACGACAGGCCCACGGTCACGCGATCGCTCGGATGATAGAGGAAGCGAACACCCGGCTGGCGCGTCCAAGTCAGTCCCGCCATGTAGTTCACGTCTACGACCTGGCTATAGAAGAGGTCACCCGGCAGCGCGGAGATGCCTTTGCGGTTGGGCGTCAACATGCTCCAGCTCTGGCCCGCCAGCACTTCCCACTCGCCTTTGCGGACATCCACCCAGAACAGGCGGAGGCGCGGCACGAAAGCGCCGTTGGTGACGCTGAGGTTGTTGGTTCCGCTGGTGCCGAGGAAGTCAAATTCGTTGTAAGCCAGGAAGTGAGCGCCCTTCCAGTTGCCATCGACGCGGAATCCGATGCGCGAGTTCTGCGGGCTGAAGCGGAACTCGGAAAGCTTGGCGGTGGCGGCGTTATTGTACGGAACGCTGCCGAAGTTAGAGCCGATGCTGCCGCCGGCGTCTTTATCGCGCCAGTAGGCCGTGGCATCCATGAAGCCCACCGGCATGATGGTGGTGTTGCCAATCTGGATTTGCAGAGGCGGCGTGACTTCCGCGGCGGCTTGCGGAGGGGGCGGCGGGAAGATGCGGGGTGGGGTGACCGGGGCGGGAGCGGGCGGCAACATGGGAGTGGTGGAAGCGATCTCTCCCAGGCCGGCCGCGCGGGCGGGCGCCACGGCGGCAGTGTTGGCCGTCACCTGATCGAGCAGCTTCATTTCGGCTTGCAAGGCGGCTTGCAACTGCTCGATCTGTTTCTGCTGCGCGGCAAGCTGGGCCTTCAGGGCGGCAATTTGCGCTGCGGTATCGGCAGGAGTCGCGGGCTTGTCCGCCGGGTCGGCCGCGAAGCCGATGCCGAGGAACGCCACTGCCATCAGGGATAATGCGAATGGTGCTGTGCGTGATTTCGTCATTGTTCCTTCCCGAGAAATAGAGATGAATTGCAAGGCCGGGGCGCGACGATAGACACGCGCGCCGACAGACTTGAATTGGAGAGCCAAGGCTTGAGGTTATCGAAGCGATATTACCGTGGGATGACTGGGAAATTAATATTCACTTACTGGAATTGCATTGCGGCAGGGTGATGGTAAAGCGGGTACCACTTCCCAAGCGGCTCTCGACGGCGATGGCGCCGTTCATTTGCTCGATGGCATGCTTCACGATGGAAAGGCCCAGGCCGGTGCCGCTCACCTGGCGGGAGCGAGCCTTATCCACGCGGTAGAAGCGCTCGAAGACGCGCGACAGATCGTCGGGCGGAATGCCTACGCCGCTATCGGAGACGGAGATTTCGATGCGGCTTTCGGGCACCGGGCGAACTTCCACGCGCACCTCGCCGTTTTCGCGATTGAACTTGACGGCGTTGTCCAGAAGGTTCAGCAAGGCTTGTTCGAATCGAATTCCGTAGCCGAGGATATAGACGTCGGGGATGGGCCCGGCGCTGAGAGCGAGGCCGCGCAAGCGCGCGGCCGGCTCGACCGCGTGCATGGCGCCGTGGACGGCGTCGCTCACCGGAATGGGTCCGGGCTCAGGGTCCGGCCGGCCCGCTTCGAGTTCCGACAAGGTCAGCAGATCGGACGCGATGTTATTCAGCCGCACACCATTGGCCTGGATGATTTCGACAAACTTGCGGCGGTTCTGATGGTCCTCGAGGCCGCCATCGAGCAGGGTCTCGGCGTAGCCGCGAATGGTGGCGAGGGGCGTGCGGAATTCGTGAGAAACGTTGGCGATGAAGTCGCGCTTGACGCGCTCCAGCCGCTCCTGCGGCGTGACGTCATACAAGATCGCGATGGCGCCGCGCGAAGTGCTGTTGGAGAGCGGCGCCGCGCGGACCTCAAAGGTGCGGGCTTCGCTGGCCGACAATCGCAGCCGCTGGTGGAGCGTCTCGCCGGAATCCACCACTTGCTTCAGGACGCGGAAGAGTCCGGGATCGCGCACAATGCGGATCAGGGGGACGCCTTCGGCGGTGTGGTGGTCGCCGACCGCCTGCTGGAAGGAGTGATTACAGAAGGTAACGTTCAAGTGCGCGTCGACTGCCAGCACGGCTTCGGTCATGCTGGCGAGGACCGCCTCGCGGCGCGTCAACTCCACGCTGAGGCGGTTGACCAGTTCCGCAATCCGCGGAGCCATGCGCGACAGAGAGCGCGCGAGCGAGCCCAGCTCGTCGTCGCCGGTTTGCAGCCTTTGGCCGGCGGCGCCGCGATCCAGCATCCCATCCACGAAGCGAGCAAGCCCGTTGATGCGGCGGGTGAAGGCGCGCGCGACGAGCCACACGACCAACAAGCCAGCCAGCGCCACGACGACCGAGAGAATGCGGATTTGGGCGCTGGGAACCCAGACGAGGATGATCAGCAGCAGAGGCGCCGCCGCGGCCCCGGCGATCACAAGGGCCTCACGCGAGATCGAATCCCTCATCGCAATAATGCCCCCAATGGTATCACGCCGGTCCGATCCGGCTGGAGGAGCGCGGCTACTTTCCCAACCCAGCCTCGGCCTCGGCAACGGAGGGATAGATACTCAACAACCCGTCCACTCCGCACACCTTGAAAAGGGTCTTGAGCCGGTCCGACACGCCCACCATGGCGTAGTATCGGCCCTCCTTCTGGCAGGACACGTGCAAACCCAGAACCGACCCCAGGGCGGCTGAATCCATGTAGGGCACGCCCGTGAGGTCAAGAATCAGGACACGCGGCGGGTCTTTGCGAATCTCCGCCTGGAAATCGAAGACGGCCGCGAGGGTAAACGGGCCCGTCAACTGGAGAATGCGCACATCTTGCTTGCTTCCCGGCAACCACTGCGACGTGAAAATACTCATCGAGGCAAGTTTACTACGGCGCCAGAGGTCCGGCAAGGTAAGTCGACTAACACGGCTGAGTAAGTTAGTTACGAATCAATTACAGACGCTAAGGAAATGGTTGGCACGGCGCTGGCGCCGACAAGAATTGCGACGTTTGACCGGCCAGGAGGCCTGCCGAACACCGGCGGCAAGACCGCCGGCGCTGCCAGTTTCTTAACGGAGGTTGAAAATGCGGAAACCCCAGTGACCGGCCAGGAGGCCGGTCCCACTGTTATTCCGACTCCACGACGCGTTCTGGCTGCTGGCTGGGCCCCAGGTGGGGGTTTTTCCGCAACACCCGCACGCACGTGTTCCAGCGCAGCACCGAGTCGTCATTCCCGGGCGGCCGCAACGACCCGGCTTTCTCATACCACTCCACGCTCCGCTTTGGCAATCGCTCCCGGAACCGCGTCCTTCGATAGTGGCTTGAGCGTGAACATGATCCGCCTCCCGAGTGTCTATCGGGCCAGACTACGCCCGTCGAACCCCGAATGCAAGCCCGGTTTCCAGAGCGTCCGGCGGCGACCCCGTGCCCGCCGCCATTCGCCGGTAATTCCCGTACGTTCGCCGATAATTCCGAACCCGGCTGGCCGTCCGGCTCGTACGCTCGGGATGTGGAGCCATTCACCCGTCGCGAGAATCCGGCGGCTCATCCCGCCAATCGCCGTTTCGTCGGCGATCCGGACTCTTCCGGAGGCGAGGCTGCTAACCTCAAAACGGTACAATACGGATTTACTCGATGTTTCGATATCTGCCCCTGATTCTGAAGAACTGCTGGCGTAACCGGCGCCGGACCGTGCTCACCATCGCCAGCATCGGGATTTCCATGTGCCTCCTGGGCGTCATGGTGGCCATGTTCCACGCGTTCTACCTCAGCGACCCCACGCCGGAACAGGCGCTTCGCCTGGTGGCGCGCAACCGCATCTCGTACACCGTCTCCATGCCGCTCTCCTACCGCGCCCAAATCAAACAGGTGCCCGGGGTGCGTGAGGTCATGGTCTCGCAGTGGTTCGGCGGTGTATATAAGGATGCGCGCGACCCCAAGAACCAATTCCCCCGCTACGGCATCGAGCCGGACAAGCTCTTCACCATCTTCAGCGAGCTTCACATTCCCGAGGATCAGAGGAAAGCTTTCGTGCGCGACCGCACCGGCTGCGTGATCGGCCGCGACCTGGCCAATACCCTCGGCTTCAAAGTGGGCGACCGCCTCAATATGACCGGCGACATCTTCCCCGGCACCTACGAGTTCACCATCCGCGGCATCTTCGACAGCCCGCGCTCCAGCGACGAAATGTACTTCGACAACGAGTACCTGGAACAGACCATGGCCGAGCGCCGCCGCGGCAACGTCATCATGTACGACATCCTGATCGACAACCCCGTCAACTCCGCGCGTATCGCGGCCGCCATCGACAACCAGTTCCACAACTCCACGGCGCAGACCAAGACGGAATCCGAGCAGGCCTTCGTGGTGGGCTTCCTGGCCCTGCTGGGAAACGTCAAGATGTTCCTCCTGGCCATCTCCGGCGCCGTGCTGTTCACCATCCTGCTGGTTTCCGCCAACACCATGGCGATGTCGGTGCGCGAACGCGCGCGCGAAGTCGGCATCCTGAAGACTTTGGGCTTCACCCCCGCCTCCATCCTCATGATGATTCTCGGCGAAGCCTGCGCCATCTCCATGGCCGGCGGCATCCTCGGCTACCTGATCTCCACGTTGCTGATGCAGGGAGTGGCCAAGAGCCCGTTTGGGGGCTTCCTGCCGGCGATCCGTATCTTCGAGCCGCCGGTAGCGCTGGTCTGCGTCCTGGCGGCGGGCATTATCGGCGTGATGAGTTCGCTGGTGCCGGCGCTGAGCGCCTCCCGCACCACCATCGTGGAAGCCCTGCGGAGTACGGACTAACCGCCATGGGAATCCCCCTCGCTTACAACCTGCGCAACCTGGTGGTCCGCAAGACCACCACCATCATGACGGCCCTCGGCATCGGTCTCACGGTAGCGGTGCTGCTGGCCATCCTCTCGCTGGTGAACGGCCTGCGCACGACGCTATCGGTTTCGGGCGACCCGCTGCACGTGTTGGTGCTGCGCCAGGGAGCCGAGTCCGAACTGGTCAGCCTGTTCACGCGCGAGCAGTTTCAGGACCTGAAGTTCAAGGCGGGCATCGCGACCGGCAGCGATGGCCAGCCGCTGGCCTCCATGGAAGTGGTCACGGTGATGATTCTGGGCAGCGTCGACAATCCCGACGGCGCCAATCTCACCGTGCGTGGCCTGAACCAGAGAGGCGTGGAGATGCGCTCCAACGTGCATATTTCGAGCGGCCGGTGGTTCCAGCAGGGCCAGAAGGAAGTGGTGGTCGGCAAGTCTGTGGCCAGCCGCTTCCCGGAGGCCCAGATCGGCAGGAAGGTCCAGTTCGGCCACAGCGATTGGGAGATCGTGGGTGTCATGGACGCCGGCGGGGGCGTTCAGAACAGCGAGGTGTGGGGCGATCTGAACCAAGTCAGCGCCGACCTCAACCGCGTGCAAACCGTCAGTTCCTGCCTGGTCAAAGCCACCGACGCCGTCACCGCCAAGGCCCTCATCCAAAGCCTCAATGACGACCAGCGCCTGGCCGTCCACGCCATGTCGGAAACCGAGTATTACGACCAGCAGACCGGCAACGCCAAGCCCCTGGAATATACCGGCTTGATCGTGGCCGTGATCATGGCCATCGGCAGCAGTTTCGCCGCCATGAATACCATGTACGCCGCCGTGGCGCGCCGCGCCCGTGAGATCGGCACCTTGCGCGTGTTGGGTTTCTCGCGCGCCAGCATCCTCTTCAGCTTCCTGGTGGAGTCCGTGCTGCTCTCCGCGCTGGGCGGGCTCCTCGGTTGCCTGCTGGCCTTGCCGCTCAACAGCGTCACCACCGCCATTGGCAACGGAAACTTCGCCGAGATGGCCTTTGGTTTCCGCGTGACCCCGCAGATCATGCTAGCCGGCGTGGTATTCGCGGTCATCCTGGGCAGCGCGGGAGGACTCTTCCCCGCCAGCAACGCCGCGCGCAAACAAATCCTCACCGCGCTGCGGGAGGTGTAGGGCCGTCATGGATGCCGAACTCAAGAATCTGCAAATCGACCGGACGCGCCGCGCCTCGGGACCTTCCAAATGGGCCACCATCTGGATCGTCACCGGCGTCCTGCTGCTGGTGGGCCTGGGCGCGTGGCAACTGCTCTCCGGCAAGCTCGATTCCGCGCCGGTGGTGGAAGTGCGCCGCGTCACCGCCGTATCCGCCGCCAGCGCCCCAGAGGGCGTGATCCTCAATGCCACCGGCTACATTGTGGCCGCCCACAAAATCGAGCTAGCCGCCAAAGTGGTCGGCAAGGTGAACTGGATCGGTGTCGACAAAGGCGACCGCGTCACCGAGGGCCAGGTGCTGGTGCGCCTGGAAGACGACGAGTATCAGGCCTACGTCACGCAGGCCAAGGGGCAGCTCGCCAGCTTGCAATCCAAGCTGGACGAAGCCACGCACGGTTCCCGCCCCGAAGAGATCGCGCAGGCGCTGGCCAACCTGGATTCCGCCAAGGCCGACCTGGAAAATGCGCGCGTGAACCTCGACCGCGCCCGCAATACCCTGCGGGACCACGTGGGTTCGCAACAGACCGTCGACGATGCCGTGGGCCGCAACGATTCCGCCGTTCACAAGGTCAACGCGCTCGAGAAGGCCTACGAGCTGGTGAAACTCGGCCCGCGCCAGGAGGAAATCGATTCGCTGCGCGGCCAGGTGCAGCAGGCCAGGGGCGCGCTGGCGTACGCCGAAACCAACCTGGCCAACACCGTGATCCGCGCGCCCGTCACGGGCACCATTCTGGAACGCGCCGTGGAGAAAGGCGAGTTCGTCACCACCAGTTTTGTGGGCGACCGCGGCGCTAAGGGCTACGTGGTTTCCATCGCCGACCTCAGCGACCTGGAAGTGGAGCTCGACATCAGCCAGAACGATTTCGCCAAGCTCCACTCCGGCCAGCACGGCACGGTCACTACGGACGCCTTCCCCGACCTCAAGTACGACGGCTATATTAAAGAGATTTCGCCCGAAGCCAACCGGCAGAAGGCCACCGTGCAGATCAAGGTGAAGGTGCAGAAGCCCGACAGCCATCTGCGGCCGGAGATGAACGCCAGCGTGGCGTTTCTGGCCGAAAAGAAGGCGGGCACCGACAGCGGCGCCGCCAGACCGGTGGTGATCGTCCCCGCCTCGGCCGTGAAGGAGGGCGCGGTCTTCGTATTCTTCGCAGGCAAGGCCGTGCGCCGCGCCGTGAAGACCGGCGCCACCAGCAGCCAGGGAATTCGCATCGAAGAGGGCCTGACCGGTGGAGAAGACCTGATCGTCACGCCGCCTCCCGGCCTGAAGGACGGCGACAGAGTACGCACCAAGGCATGAACCCTATGAGCGAAGCCATCATTCAGACGACCAAACTGACCAAAGAGTTCATCCGCGACGAGTTCCACGTGGTCGCGCTCAAGGATGTGAACCTGGAAATTGCCAGGGGGGAGTTTGTGGCGCTGATGGGCCCATCCGGCTCCGGCAAGTCCACGCTGCTGCACCTCATCGCCGCCATGGACCGCCCCACCGGCGGTGAGATCCGCGTCCTGGGCCACGCCCTGCGCGAGCTCAACGACCGCCAGATCGCCCACTGGCGCAACGAAAACGTCGGCTTCATCTTCCAGCAGTTCAACCTGATTCCGGTGCTCAGCGCGCTGGAAAATGTCGAGCTCCCGCTCAAGCTCACGAACCTCAAGAAGTCCGAGCGCATCGAGCACGCCACCACCGCGCTCGCACTGGTGGGCCTGGGCGATCGATTGCATCACCTGCCGCGGCAACTCTCCGGCGGCCAGGAGCAGCGCGTCGCCATGGCGCGCGCGATTGTCACCGACCCGTCGCTGATTTTGGCCGATGAGCCCACCGGCAATCTGGACGCCACGTCCGCGCTGGAAGTGCTCACCATTCTGGGGCGGCTGAACAAGGAATTCGGCAAGACCGTTGTGATGGTGACGCACGACCCTCACGCCGCGCAGTTCGCCAGCAAGATGCATCATTTGGAAAAAGGCGAGCTGACAACGTAGGGTGAGGCTGTGAACTGGAGAGGTTCGAGGGAATCGGCCGATTATTCCATCACATGTCGTTTGGGCATCATTCGTTGATGGAGGATGCGGACCAGCGGCCAGTCTTCACCTTGGCGAGCACAAAACGGTCCAGTTCGTCGGTTAAATTGACATTGCGCGTGGGCATCGCGGGCGCTCCTTCCTGCTGTCGCAAGCTGTCTCGATTTTAGCGGGCCTGGCAAAGTTTGCCAACACCTCGCAGCCGCCCAAGCCGCCCCTCCACCCGGAACGCGGGGAGATGCGGTCGTCGTTCCGCCTCCCCCCGCCTCGGGCGCGCCTCAGAAGCTAAAGCGGACGCCGAACTCGCCCCAGAGCGAACGCGGGATCACCGTGCTGGCCGGGTTGATGAATCCGGCCGGGTGGCCGAACGTCGACTGGCTGGCGATGTTGCCGTTGAAGTCGGCGCCGTAGTTGGCGCGGTTGGTCAGGTTGAAGGCCTGCGCCACGAACTGCACCTTGATGCGTTCGCCGAAGTTGACGTTCTTGGACAGCCGCACATCGAGCTCGAAGAACGGGTCTCCGCGGAGCGGATCGTAGGCGGCGATGGTGCAACTCTGCGCAACGCCGTTCAAACCATAGAAGCAGTTTTGCGCGCCCTTGTTATTGCCGGCATACGTAAACCAGCTCGTGGGGCTGCTGGTGGGAACCACCACGGCAACCGTCGTGCCGCCGCCGGTACTCAAGGTGTTCGAAGAGTTGGTAAGGTTATACGGGCGCGCCGAGCCGAATTGCATGATGGGGGCGAGCTGAAATCCTTTCCACAGGTCGATGATCCCGCTCACCGTGACGTGGTGGCGCTCATCGTTGGGGTTCGGGCCCCACTCATAGCTGGCAAAGGGGTTCGTGGCAAGCCGCGGATAGTTGCGGAATGAGGTGCCCCCGCTGTCATAGGAATAGGCCCAAGCCAGCGTGTAATTCGCGACCAGCGAAATATGATGGCTCATCCGCTGGCGGAAGCTGAAATTGATGCCGTCATAATGGGAACGGCCAATCGACTGTTCATCGCGAACGCTCGCCAGTTCCGACAACTGTGTCGAGGCCGCAAAATAGGGGTCCAGCGGACGCGTGCAGCACACCCCGTTCACCGGCACTTCCTGGTCGATGTTGATGGTCCTGTTTTCGTGCAGGCTAAGAACGTGCGTGTATTCGGCCTCCACTACCGAGTTTGGATGCGGCGACCAACTATAGCCAAGGTTGAACTCTTCAGTGACCGGGTTGCGATAGTGGGGGTCCATCAAACGCCCCACGCTGCCCCCCACAAGCTGTGAGGAAGGAGCGGGCATCACCGGCATGGGATCGACACCGTAGCGCCATTTCCCCAGGGCAATGCCGGTTCCCGTGACGATATCGGTGGGAGAGGTCAGGCTGATCGCGCTCTGGAAAATGGTCGGATTGCTCATCTGTTCCATAAACAGCGGGATGTTCTGGAATATGTTCCCGTAGTAGAGCCCAAACCCGCCGCGCAGAACGTGCGTGCCGTGGCCGGTCAGGTCATAGGCGAAGCCCACGCGCGGGCTGAAGTCCTTGTTGTCGTCGTGCGGCACGCTGCTGACATACGGATTTGAAATCGGGCTGTTGAGCGCCACCAGTTCCTGGTAGGTGCGGCTGTTCTTGATGTCCGACAGGCCAACCATGTTGTAGTCCTTGTCCCAGCGCAGCCCCAGGTTTAAGGTCAGCCGGGTGGATACCCTCCAGTCGTCCTGGAAGAAAAGGCCGAGCTGCTTGGTTCCCACCAGGAAGTATGGATTGCCGTTGGCTTCCGTCATGCCGGTGACTGCCCCGGGAGTGGCGAATTTCTGCGGATAGGTCGTCGGGCTGTTCAGAATCACGCTCGGATCGGCCGCAAAATCGATTTCGAGGGTCGAGCTGAACTCGAAGAAGCCGCCCTGCTGCGGCGTATTAATGAAGTCCACGCCGAATTTCAGAGTGTGCTTGCCGATGGTCTTGGAAAGGTCGTCCCGGAACTGCCACTTTTTCTGCCAGGACTGCTGCGGAACGTTGGTGTTGGTGCCGAACGAAGCGTCCGGGAAGGTCACCAGCGGGGCACTGATATTGCTGGCGATCAGGTTGTTCCAATATTGATACCCCGCCGTGAACTGGTTCACCGCGGTGGTCGAAAGCAGCGAGTTCAGCGTCACGTTCGCCACAATCATCTGGTTGGTGGTGAAATTGCCGTTGGTCAGATCGCCGGTGCCGGTCGACTGGTCGTTCAGGCTGTTGTTCGACTGCGCGCTGTAGCTGGCATAGGCACTGTTCTTGCTGTTGATGCTCCAATCCATGCGGCCGTTGTAACGGGTCTCGTAGAATGGACGCGGGATCGAAGTAGCGGGCTGGGCCGCGAGGCCGGCATTCTTGGCGAGCATCAGCTCGTTGTACGAAGTCCCGGTCTCTTCCAGGGACTCGTCTTCGCGCAGGCGCTCGATACCGAAGAAGACGAACAGCTTGTCTTTCTGGAGCGGACCGCCAACCGAGCCGCCGAACTGCTGGCGGCTGTAATCGGGGTGCGCCAGGCTGTAGCCGCCGGTGCCATCCGGCACCTTTTCGTCCGTGTCCAGCGCCGTGTCACGGAAGTAGCCGAAGACGGAACCATGATACTGATTGGTTCCCTGCTTGGTGATCATGTTGATGGCTGCGCCTTCCGACCGGCCGTTCTCGGCTGAGAACCGCTGCGTGCTGATTTGGAATTCCTGCACGGCGTCCAGGGGAAGCTGCATGACCGGACCGCCGACGGTGTTGTCCTTGTTATCGATGCCGTTGACGGTAACGTTTACGTTGCGCCCTCCTGCCCCGTTGACGGAAAGAATCGCATAGCGGGCCTTGGTCGGGTCATACGAGTCCGCCGCTTTTACACCCGGGGCCAGATAAGCCAGATTGGCCACGTCGCGTCCCACCATCGGCAACTGTTCGACCTCAGTCGGCGTGATGTTCTGGCTGACGCTGCTCTTGCCGATGTCGACCAGCGGAGCGGCGGCGGTGATTTCCACCACCTGGGTGGTGGTTCCGGGCACCAACGTCGCGTTTGCCGTGACGGTTTGGCCCACCATCAAATCCACGTTTTGCACTTGCGCGGAAAAACCCTGCTTCGATACCTTAACCGCGTAAGTGCCAGCGGGAAGCAGATCGAACCGGTAGTTGCCCACGCCGTTCGTGTTGGTCGTACGCTTTTCTCCGGTCGCCTTGCTGGTAGTGACCACCTCGGCGCCGACGATCACCCCTTGGGATTGGTCGATTATGGTGCCCTCGATTGTTCCGCTGGCGGTGGCCTGGGCGAATGCATTCCCCGGGCCGAACATGGCCAGCGCAAGGGCCGTCAGACACAAATAGAAAGATGTTTTCATTTGTTTCTCCGTTTTCCAGTTTTGATTTGGGCCGCATGGAGTCGCTCGGGACCATCCGCACGGCCAGCGCGGTCCAAGCGTGCCGATGAAGTACCAGAAGCTTCCTGGCGAGCTTTCATTCGCTTCGCCGCCCCCACATGGGGCGCTCGTAATGGTGAAGAGAAAAACTACCACCCGCGTGCCGCAATTAGCCATCCAAAGCCATTGGGCACGTAAACCATGAAACAGAACTTACGAACCTAAACTCCGTTATTATATGAAGCTTTTGGTTAGTATACACCCAGCCGGCCTCGGTTGAGCCTCCAAGTCGCAGTTTTTCTTGGCGAGCCGTCTTGGCCTCCGCAAGGCGCAGTCTTGGCCCTGCCGGAAAAATCCAAAAGGCGGGAAGTCCCTGTCTTTCCATTGCATTCTGCGGACCGCTGCGCGACTCGGAAACGCGGTCTAAAATGCATGGGGCCGGCTCGCTGTACTCATACCTGATACAGTGACCGGCCCCGAAACAAGTTCCGTTGGTTAGCGCGCTATCGGCCGCCGCCAGTGGTTTGGCCGGCTGGCGCGCCTCGACCGCCGCGGCCGGCCTGCTCGGTGATCGTGTAGCCGGCGGGAATCATGAAGAGACCGGCATCCGGCGCGGTCTGCGAAATGTTGGTCATCTCGTAAGTGGTCACACCGAACCGCGGATCGGAGTTGACGGTCTTTACCATCATCTGCAGATCCTTCGAATACCACTGCTCATTGACCACGTGAATGTCGCGATTGTTGCCGATGGTACCGGCGGGGATGGTGCGAGTCACGCGCGTGCCTTCCGCCATCACGCCGTTCTGCATCTGGAGGCCCAGATCTTCGCGCTTGAGCTGCTGGTTGGTGGTCGCCGCGGCTACCCTCGGCTCCAGAGCGACTACGTATGGCTCCGCGGAGGTAGCAACACTAACATTCACAGCGCCTCCGCGGCCACCGCGGCCCGCCGCAATCACCATGGTCACCCTGGTGGCGGACTTCGCCGCCGGGTCCAGCATGATCCGCACGGAGGCGACGGGATCGAGGATCTGGATGTTGGTCCCACCGTCAACGGTACGCTCCGTGCGCGTGCGGCCCTGGCTGTCACGATAGAACTGGCTGACCTCGGAGGAATCCAACTGGGTGCCATCGCCCAAAGTTTGAACCGTCCTGGTTTCCTCGCGAGCGGAGACCGGGCTTCCGGTAACTCCTTGGCCGCCGCGGCCCCCTCCAACGAACACAAAGGTTCCCAGGGTATCGGCCTGCTGGGAAGTGAAGAACTGTGTGACGCCATTGGCGGTGTTGATGGTGACGCTACCATCCTTGGTGACGGTACCGGTTTGAATTTGAGCCGACCTGCTGATGGTGACGGTACCGCTTTGGGCCGGCAAGCCTGTGGCCATCAAGGTCAGGCCGGCTGCGATTGCGAAGAGTTGCTTTTTCATGTATTTACCTTTCCTTAATTCAGTTTGAGCTTGAAATCGTCAGGGGCCGGATCGCGTGGGCACGGCCGTCCTGCCCCACCAGAACATCGGCCTCCACCACGGCTCCCGGATCGGAGACCTGGACGCGATAGCCGACGGCCCTCAGCCTGGCCACCGGGATCTCCATTCGCCAAACCGTCGCGCGCTCCTGAGGCGACAGCGGCACGGTGTAGGGAATCGGGAGGAACCCTGGCTCTTCCTCGGCCACTGGCGCGGGCGCGGGGACACTCCGGTTGCTCCACACCGCGCCTAAAATGACCGAGGCCGCCAGCGCGCCGGCCAGAACCCAGCGCAGCACCGGCCTTCGAGCTGGCTGCACTTTGCCGAACTCCGCCATCACGCGCGCCTGGAACTGCTCCGCGGGCGGCAGCGGCTCGGCCGCCAGACTGGCCAGGGCCGCGCTCAGAGCGCGCTGCTCGTCAAGAAAGCGCGCGCATGGCGGGCACTCTTCGAGATGGGAGACGACCTCCGGGGCCGGCGGATTGCCGCGCGCCCATTCCATCAGACTGTTCCGGTATTCCCGGCAATTCATAAGCATTTCTGTCTTTCCCTGTTTCCTTGGAACTTGCGCGCCAGCAATGCGCGGGCGCGGAACAAACGGGACCGCACGGTTCCCACGACACATCCCAAGGCCGCGGCGGCCTCCTCATAACTCCTGCCTTCGAGGTCGCACAACACCACGGCTTCCCGGTATCGGACGGGCAGGGCGGCGATGGCCTTGCGCAAACCGGCGGCCTCCTGTTGGCGCTCGAGGGCGCCCGCGAAATCGGCCGAATCGCCAGGCCGGCCGGCGGCCTCTTCAAGCGGCAGCCAGCGCTGGTCATGGCGCTGCTGGCGGTGAACGAACTTGCGGGCCACGCCGCCGAGGAACGCGCCCAGGTCGCCGCGCGTGGCGTCGAACTGGGCGGCGTGGCCGGCCAGCCAGATAAAAACGTCCTGCGTGATTTCTGCCGCGCGCGGTCGATCGTTGGTCATATAAGACGCGAATCGGTACACGGAGAGAAAATAGCGATGATAGAGCGCGGCGAACGCCTCGCGATCGCCTTGTCGAAACCGGTCCACCAGGTCGCGATCGGATCTCGGTTCGGATTCCGCCATGTGCCGTTCGAACATATTGCCACGGAAAGACGACGAAGTTCCAGGATAGTTTGCGGCACGGCAAGCGCGGTGTGGCGCGGTGGTTCGGTCCCTGGCCGGGCATCGGGCCGCCGGCCGGCGCGGGGCGCGGGCATCCGCTGGTGTGATGCGCTATAGTGACCACAAATGCAACTGAAACTCGTAAGTTTGATGGCTGGTGCCGTGCTCCTGCGCGCGGCGGCGCCGGTGTGCGGGGGACATGGGGATCAGGCCAGCATGATCGTTTCCACGACATGGCTGGCCAAGCACCTGAAGGATTCGAGCCTGGTGATTCTCTCGGTGGGACAGAAGCAGGACTACGACGCCGGCCACATTCCCGGCGCGCTTTTCCTCGACTTCAGCGACATCCGCACGATGGCCCCGGAGGGACAGGAGCCGAATGTGGAACTGCCCCCCATGGCGCAATTGAAGGAGGTCTTCGAGAAGCTGGGGGTGAACAACGATTCCCACATCGTTCTCTATGTGGCGAAGGACCAGCTCTCCACCACCACGCGCGCCTTCCTGACCCTGGATGCGATGGGCTTCGGCGCGCGCACGTCCATTCTGGACGGCGGATTTCCGCTCTGGCAAAAAGAGGGGCGCGAGATCGCAGCCGACGTGCGCCAGGTGAAGCGCGGCAAGCTCGACGTCTGCCCGCAGAACGACGTGATTGTGACCCTGGATTACGTGCGCGACAATCTGCATCATTCCGGCGTCGACATCGTGGACGCACGCACCGCGGAATTCTATAGCGGGGCGCGGACTCCGCGGGGACAGCGGGCGGGCCACATACCGGGCGCGAGCAATCTGCCTTACGGGACGCTGGTGGATGCCGACGGGAAGTGGAAACCGGCCGGCGAGCTGCGGAAGCAAATGGAAGGCGTGGGGATTAAGCCGGGCGACCGGGTGGTCTCGTACTGTCATATCGGGCAGCAAGCCACGGTGGTCTACTTTGTGGCGCGGTATTTGGGATGGGATGCGCGGCTCTACGACGGATCGTGGGAGGACTGGAGCGCGCATGCGGATCTGCCGGCGGAAGTGTCCAAGTAGAGTGGAGCAGCCAATCGTGGCTGCCGCCGGCTTTCAGCCGGCGCCTGGCGCTGTGGGAGGATTCGCGCCTGGCCAAAACAGCCGCCTGAAAGGCGGCTGCGGGCAGAATTGCCCGCCCCACAACCATGGCCGGCGGAGTGTTTTGGGGCACAGCAATACACGGTGGACGAATGATTCTCCGATACGGCTTTCTGCTTGCTGCTTTGAGCTGCCTTGGCGCGGCCGATGGCGCGCGCGTGCGGCGGGGCTTCGACGACGCCTGGCGATTTCACCTGGGGGATGTCACGGGCGGCGAGCGGGCCGACCTCGATGACAGCGGCTGGCGGAAACTCAACCTGCCCCACGACTGGTCCATCGAGCAGCCCTATAGCGCGTCCAACCCCAGCGGCAACGGATACCTGCCGGGCGGGATCGGATGGTACCGGAAGAGTTTTTCCATGCCGGAGGCCGGCGGCGGGCGGAGAGTGTCCCTGGAGTTTGACGGCGTCTACCGCGACAGCGATGTCTGGATCAACGGCCACCACCTGGGACATCGGCCGTACGGGTACTCGTCCTTCGAGTATGATGTAACGCCCTACTTGAAGGCCGGCAACCAGGCGAACCTGGTGGTGGTGCGCGTGGACCACAGCCAGTCCGCGGATTCGCGCTGGTACACAGGCTCAGGAATCTACCGGCATGTGTGGTTGACCGTCACGGCGCCGGTGCATGTGGCGCACTGGGGGACGTACGTGCGAACGCCGGCGGCGGGCGCGGCGGAGGCGCTGGTATCGGTGGAAACGGCGGTGGTAAACGATTCGGCCTCCCTGACGCGCGTGCGCCTGGTGACGACCATCGAAGATGCGGCCGGTCATGAAGTGGGCACGGCCACCGCGGAGGCGCCGTTGAAGGCGGCCGAGAGCCGTTCGTTCGAGCAGCAGGCAGTCGTGACGAATCCGAAGCTGTGGGACCTGGAGCGGCTCGAGCTCTACACGGCGGTGTCGCGGGTCTATGCCGATGATACTCTGGCCGACGAATACCGGACGCCGTTCGGCATCCGGGCCATTGGTTTTGATGCCAACACCGGCTTCTACCTGAATGGGCGGCCGGAGAAGCTCAAAGGCGTGTGCATCCACCACGACCTGGGCGCCCTGGGAGCGGCCTTCAACGCGGCGGCGCTCGAACGGCGGCTGAAGCTGCTGAAACAGATCGGCGTGAATGCCATACGCTGTTCCCACAACCCCATGGCGCCGGAACTCTACGCCATCTGCGACCGCCTCGGCCTGCTGGTGATGGACGAAGGTTTCGACGAGTGGACCCTCGGCAAGAATAAATGGGTGCAGGGACGGAATTTCGGCACGCCCAGCCACGACGGGTATAACCAGGCCTTCGACGAGTGGGCGCTGCGCGACATCTCGGACATGGTGCAGCGCGATCGCAATCATCCGAGCGTGATTCTGTGGAGCATCGGGAACGAAATTGAGTATCCGAACGACCCGTTCAGCCATCCGCGCGGCCGCGGCGGCCTGCGGCCCAACGCGCCCTCGGCGGACCAACTGCCACCGATTGCGCGACGGCTGATTTCCGCCATCAAGCTGCTGGATGGCACTCGGCCGGTGACCCAGGCGCTGGCCGATATTGCGTCCTCCAACGCCACCGGGTTGGCGGGGCTGCTGGACGTGGTGGGGTACAACTATCTGGAACAGGATTACGCGCGCGATCACCAGACATATCCGCAGCGCATCATCTTGGGAAGCGAAAACTCGCATTCCCTGGCGGCGTGGCAGACGGTCGCGCGGAACGCCTGGGTGGCGGGGCAATTCCTGTGGACGGGCGTGGATTACCTGGGCGAATCGGGGCGCTATCCGGACCGCGGCAGCACGGCTGGGCTGCTTGATTACTGCGGATTTCGCAAGCCGGAATCATACTTGCGGGAAGCCTTGTGGAACGACCGGCCGATGGTGTACGCGGCGGCGCGCGAGGCGGCCCCGGCGGGAGGTCGCGGAGGCGGCCGGCTGGTGGAACATTGGAACTGGAACCAAGACCCGCGCAAGACCATTCCGGTGGAGGTGTACACGCGGTGCAGTTCGGTGGAGCTGTTCCTGAATGGACGGTCGCTCGGAACGAAGTCGCCGCCCAGCCTGCTGGAGCCGGTGTTGCGGTGGGACGTGCCCAATGAAGCCGGGGCGGTGCGGGCAGTGGGGCGGTGGGCCGACAGGCCGGGCGAATGCGCGCATTTCGAGCTGGCAACGGCAGGGGCGGCAGCGCGCCTGGAACTGACGGCCGATCAGACCAACCCGGCGGCTGGTCCGGAGCTCGTCAGCATCGAGATCCGCGTGGTGGATGCCGAGGGCCATCGCGTGTTCGGGGCGGCGTTGCCTATCTCCGTAACCGTCACGAGCCCAGGGGAACTGGTGGCCCTCGACAACAGCGACCCGCGCGACGTAACTTCCGTGCAGGCGGGCCGCCGCAACGCCTATCGGGGCCGAATCCTGGCGTTGGTGCGGCGGGGGTCCGAAGGCGGCCTGGTGACGGTTAGGGCGTCGGCTAATGGACTGCCGGCGGCGGAACTCCGGTTACAGCGTATCCCGCGGGCCATCGAGAAATTCTAGCCGATATAGCCGATAAGTAGGTTGACATCATCGGCGCCGTTTGCTCCGATAAAAGAGTATTCGACCTTTATATATGCATCGTGCTTTCTGCTGCCTTCTGCTGGCCGCGTTGCCAGGGAGCAGCCAAGTAGGATCGATCGCGATCTATACCCAATTCCAACACGAGCCTCCCAAGGCCGTGTTGAGCGCCATCCAACAAGAGGCTTCAGTTCTGATGGCGCCCGCGGGGCTTCGCCTCCAATGGAAAAGCCTGCCCTCGACGGGAAGTGACGTTTCGACGGCGGTGGCGGTGGTAACATTTCAGGGCCACTGCACAGCCGCCGAGCTGCCCACCCAGCCGCAATGGGAAGCCCGCCTCGGATGGAGCCACGTCAGCGATGGAGAAGTGCTGCCGTTCGCGGGAATCGACTGCGACAGCATCCTGGGGTTCATCGACAAACGCCTGTTCACCGTGCCGCCGCGGCAGCGCGACCAGGTGCTGGGAAGAGCGATCGGACGGGTGCTGGCGCACGAATTCGATCACATTTTCGCCGAGACGCGTGACCACCGGGCTCGGGACATGGACCAGCCGGAATACTCAGTAGAAGAACTGGTGGCGCCGAGCCTCGATAGCGCCGCAGCCAACCGGCACATTCTGCGTCCGGCGGCGGCCGAGTCGGGCGTGGCGAAGGCTGGATCGGCGCCCGCGGGGGCTTCGGCGTTCGCGGGAAGCGGCTGCAGTGCGTGCCATGGCGCGCACGGCGAAGGAAGCCGGCGCGGGCCGGTGCTGCACGCGGCAGGACGGCTATTGAATACCGTGATGCTGGCGACGCGACTGGCGCGGGCCGAGCAGAAAATGTGCCAGCGCGCCGCGGCCCTAAAGCTGCCGCCGCCATCGCTGGAAGAGACCGAGATTCAGGACGTCGTGAGTTTTCTGAACCAGGGGTATCAGTAGCTCCTATCCCAAGCGAGCGGGCCGAAACGGGCGCCGGCCGCCACCGGCTCGATGCATCATCCGACTAATACCAGCACCGCGAGATTCGGTGCTATCGGGCCACCGCTTGCTGACGCGCGCGGTTCGGTTACGGTCGCGGCTCCCTTGCTACTGCTTGTCGTAGACCGCTTTGACTTTTTCGGTGGTGCCGGCAGGTACACCGTCGTCGGTGAGCGTTTTGCCGTCGGCGGAGACGGCGAAAGAGTCCACAAAAACCACTTTGCCGCCCACTTTCTCGGTCATCTCAAGGGAGCGCGCACCGGTCTTCTTGACGGCCAGGGTGAAGTTCTTGGGCACCGTGGGACCCGTGGCCGGGTAGTCTTTGCCATCGAACTTCATCGTGCAGATTGCGTCAAAGTCGACGATCTTCATGGTGAGACCGTCATCGCCGTTGGGGGTGATCTCCCACATCTCAGTGGAACTCTTCACTTCGGTCGATTTCCATTTGCCGGCCAGGCCAGGGCCGCCCGAAATGCGCTGCAAAGTGGTGCTGTCATTGAAGGCTTCGCCATTGGGCTTGGTTCCTTTGGCGGTCACGGTCATGGTTTTGCCGTCGGCGGAAATGCGCGTGGTGCCCACGCTCAAGACTTTGCCGTCGAGCCGGTAGGTGGTTTCCCAAGAAGTGGGATCGAGTTGCTTCCAAGTGGCGCCCGCGCCGAACGCGGTGGGATACTCCTTGCCATCGACCTTGAATTTGTAGGACTGGCCTTCGGAGGTTGCCTGCATCTCGCCGGTGGGCAGCGCTTCGTAGGTGGTGGTCATTCCGGTGAACTTGCTTTTAGCGGTGTTGAGTTTCCACTTGCCGACAAAAGGCGAATCGGCGGCCATCATCACCCCGGTGACGGCCAGACAGAATAGTAGTGTGCGTCGCAGTTGCATAAAATCCTCTGATAAATTATGCACCTCGCGAGGCCCAGGCGCAACCATCTGCCAGTCGTCAGACCTGTTGGTATTTGCCGGCGCCCTGGTCGACGTGCGTCCAGTCGAGTTGCGCCAGGTATAGCGCATTTCCGTCGGGATCTTCGAAGGACGCGAATTTGCCCGATTTGCCTTCGTTCACCGGGCCTTGGAATTTGACGCCCTTGGCTTCCAGGCTCTTCATGGCGTCTTCAATGGAGCCGCTCAGCTCCAGGCCGATGGCCATCGAGCCCTTGCGTCCGCCCGGGATTTCTCCGGACGCCGACGCCGGGTGCAAACCGATGGTGAGACCCTTGCCCAACTCCACCGATGCCCAATGGTCGCCGAACCGGTACGCCAGTTTCAGCCCGAGGGTCTCCGTATAGAAGCGCACGGCGCGATCCATGTTCGCCACGCCGATGGTTACGTTGCCGCTGGAAAACATAAGTCCCTCCCAACTGCTCTTTCCCTAGCATGCAACAAACGGTGCGAGGATGGAAGGAGCCATTTTGCGGCCCACCATCTGCATTCCCGACGATGCCCCTCCGGTGCTGCGCTCGAGCGCGGTCTGGGCGGAGCTGGCTGCGCACCAGATGGATTATCACGACAGCCTGCCGGGATCGGAAGAGCGGCTGGCGGAGCGCATCGCGAATGCCGAAGTGGTTCTCAACATCCGCGCGTCCTCTCAGTTCGGCGAACGGGTTTTCGCCGGCTGCCCGCGGTTGGGGCTGCTCTCGCTCTGGGGAACCGGCACCGACCACGTGGATCTGGCGGCCGCCGCCCGCCACGGCGTCACCGTCTGCAATACCCCGGGCGTCTCGGCCGTCTCGATCGCGGAACATGCGCTGGCGCTGCTGCTGGCGGTGGCGCGCCACATTCCGCAACTGGACGCCGCCACGCGATCCGGCGGCTGGCCGCGCGGCCAGTCCATCGAGCTGCGCGGAAAAACCTGCGGTGTGATCGGCCTCGGCGCGGTCGGCCGGCAATTGGCGCGGCTGGCCGGTGGCATCGGCATGCGGGTGGTGGCCTGGACCATGCACCCCAAGCGTCTCCGGGATGTCGAACCACCGGACGTCGAACTGGTGGAACTGGACGAACTCTACCGCACGAGCGACGTGGTCAGTCTGCACCTGCGCCTCTCGCCGGAAACCACCGGCTTGCTCGGCCCGGCGCAGTTCGCCCTCATGAAACCGTCCGCCATTCTGATCAACACGGCCCGCGGCGCGATTGTCGATGAAGCCGCGCTGGTGGACGCGCTGGCGCATGGCCGCATCGCCGGAGCCGGGCTCGACGTCTTCACGGTGGAACCGCTGCCGCCCGCGCATCCGCTGACGCGGATCGCGAATGTGGTCCTCAGCCCGCACTGCGCCGGGATTACGCCGGAAGCCATGGCAGCCGGCTTGCGCCTGGCCGTGGAGAATATCCGGGCTTTCCTCGATGGCCGGCCGCAGAACGTGGTGTCAGCGTGAATCCCAGCGCCGCTCCCAACCGCGCCGCCACCCGGTGTTTTCCAGGTTCAGCGCGTTCCAGCACAGATCGAGCGAGTGCGCATCGCGCCGCAGCACCGCCGCGCGCGCGACTTCCGGCGGCAGCGTGACCAGTTGTGCGAAGCGGTCGAAGACCGCGCCCCGATCGCATTCCGCGGCGCGCGTCAGCAGATGCCACAGCGTGAGAGCGTCCGCGGGCCGCGCGGCTGTGTTAGAAACTCTGAGATCGCCGGGTTGACAGACGAAGCGTCTGTCCGCTTTGGTTATCTTTTAATAATGCCAATAATGCGCTGCCCGTCGGCGGGTAGCTTGTGCGGGCTCCGCTCCGGGCGCGCGCCGTTATTCGTCAGACCGTTGCCGCCCGGCACCACAAAATAGAATCCGTCGCTGAAACCGCCGCCGTAGTTCTGTTGCCACGAGTTTCCAACCAGCGGCAGGTAGCCTTCGGTATACCCCCCGACGTACAGATTGTTGCTGGAATCCACGGTCAGGGTATTCCCCACGATGGTCGCGTCGATACCGATATACGTGGAATAGTCGATTCCCGCGGGTCCCGCCACGGCCGGGTTGAAGCGCGTCAGAAACAAGTCGACGCCGCCGCCCCAGTTCGGCTGGATGGCGTTCACCACGGGGAAGTCCGGCGAAAGCGTGTAGCCCGTCACGTCGATATAGCCGGTGGCCTGCTCCGCAAGCACCGCGTAGGCCACGTCTCCCTGCGAACCTCCCAGGAATGTGGAATACACCAGCGACCCGGCGCTGGGCTTGGTAATGTCGAATATGGCCACGAAGGCGTCGCCATTGCCGCCATAGGTTGGCTGGATCGCGGTGGCGGCCGTCACCGGCAAATCGGGCGAAATCGTAAAGCCCGTCACCAGCACGCGCCCTTGCGAATCCATCGAGATCCCGCGCGATTCGTCCTCGCCCGATCCGCCAAAGTAGGTGGCCCAGATCAGCGAATTCACGCCCGATTGCGTGGTATCCACCACGCCCACGACCGCGTCGTAGTTGCCCGAGGTATTGCCGTTGAAGGAGTAACCCGCCATGGGAAACTGTGTGCCCAGGGTGGTGCCGGCAAAATAGACCACATTATTCGCGTCGAGCACCAACCCGCACGCATCGTCATCCAGTTCGCTCCCCATGAAGGTGGAATAAACCAGGTTCACGTTGGTGACGTCGATCTTGCTGATGAACACGTCCGACGGCCCGTAGAGCGACGCCGCGTAGGCGTTGTCGGTGGTGGGAAAATCCGCGGTCTGTGTCTGGCCTACCACGTAGATCATGTTATCGGAACCCACCTTGATTCCCTTAGGCGTGGTGTTTCCCAAGGTGCCGCCCAGGAAAGTCGAATAGACCAGCGAATTCCCCGTGCCGGCCGCGTGGGGATCGATCTTGGAGACGAACCCGGATACGGTAGTCGCCGCTCCGCTGGTCTGCACCGAATTCCCCACCACCGGAAAGTCCGTGGACGTGGTGGTGCCGGTCAGATAGATGAAGCCCGGAGCGTCCACATCGATGGCCAGCGCCTCGTCGTCGTTGCCGCCGCCCAGGTAAGTGGCGTAGAGCACGCCGTAGCCGCCCGAAGGCGAAGGATCCACCACCTGCACATAAGTATCGGTCAGGTTGTCGTACGGCATATCAAGGGTCAGCAACTCTCCGGTCTGCGTCCAGCCGGCGATGTAGAGCAGCCCGTTGGCCCCTATTTTCATGGCCGTCACCACGTCGGTTCCGGTGCCGCCGATCAGCGTCGAATAGACGATTGCCGGGTCGATCACCAGCGGCTGGGTGCGGTCGTACCCGTCCACCTGGATCCCCACCAGGTTCGCCGCGAGCAGCTTGTAACGTCCCGAAACTCGCCGGCCCTGCTGGTAAATCACCGGTTGCTTTTGCAGCACGAGGCCGCTCGACGTCACCACCGCCAGGTCGCCCGCCGGCGTCACCATTACCTTGCCGGCGTCCGAAAACTGCATGCGGATGGCGTTCGCGTCGGCCCCCGGCTGCAGCACGAAATCGTACTCCAACTGGCTGCCTTTGCCGTAATAAACCACGTCGATGCCCGGATACACGGCCTGATACTTGACGCGCGAATAGTTGGTCACGCCGGGGCGCCAGTTCTGCCTGGCGCCGATGAAATAATCCGTCTGCGCGCTCAGCCGGTCGAGCGGCTGGATCAACGGCCACGGGTTGGAATCGAGCAGGGAAATGTCGAGCGGCCGCGAATCCGCGAAGCGCAACGACGCTCCCCGGGCCGTCAGGGCCAGCGCAAAACCGGTGGTCCGCGCCGCATACCGCACGGACGGAGCGAACTGCCCCTGGTTGGCTTCGAAGCGAAGCGGCGACCTGGCGAGCGCCGCGGCGGCCTGCGCCAGGGCAGGGTCCTGGCGCACCGGACGGCCCGCCGCCACAAGGACGGAGGCCGCGCACACCATCAACCCCAGACGATACGAAGGAATCATAGTGAAAAGAAACCGCGAAACTCTATTAGAACACGCCCACCGCCCCGAACGGAATGGGCCGAATCCTCACTGGTGTGACGGCTGCGCCCGCGATCCGCAACACTTTACCCGGGATTCCATTTTGGCTCCGGGCCTTGGTCCGCATACACCCAGCCCCGCATCGGCGCGGGGTCGATCAAAAATGGAACTTCAGCGCCACCTGCATCAGGCGGGGCGGCATTGCGTTGGTAACCTGTCCGAACGTCGAATCGTTGATATTGCCATCGACAGAGTTCGCGCCGAAGAACTGGGCGCGGTTAAACGTGTTGAACGTCTCCATGCGGAATTCCAGCACCTTGGACTCGGAGAAATGGGTCTCCTTCAGCAACGCAATGTCCCAATTGTCCATTCCCGGTCCGTAAAACAGCCGCCGCGATGCGGTTCCGGGCGAACCGAGCGCGGGAACGCTGAGGAGCGCGGTATTGAAGTAGGGCTGACCGTTTCGTGGGTTGCCATTGATCTGCAGAGGGCCTGGCGCAACGTCCAGGCCGGCAAACCCGACACCGTTCACGCCGTTGTTGTAACTTCCGATCAGGGAAGTATCGTTGGGGTTGACCAGCGTCACCGGAAGACCGCTGCTGAAACGCGTGATCCCGGAGAGGGCCCACCCCGTCGTCGCTTTGTTCGAATGATGGAAGAGCTTGTCAAACGGCAGGTCGTAGCGGTAGCTCGTCACGAAATCCTGCCTGATATCAAAAGACGAGGGGGCTCGGGTGAGGCCGTAATTGTACGGATCCACTTGTTCGCCCAGATTGGAGGCCTGATCCAGCGACTTTCCGTAGGTATAGCTGCCCATAATGGTCAAGCCGCCGCCGCTATGTTTCAGGCTGACCTGCAATGAATTGTAGGCCGAGTTGCCCATCGCGTCGAAATAAATATCGGTGCCGAAATTGTTGCCGAATGGAGCGCGTGTCCCATTGACAATCTGGCCGTTGCTTCGGGTGTAGACCAGATTTTCCCCGAAGGGTCCGCACGTGGGCATTCCCGGCATCACGTCACTCGGTTGGCTCAAGCTCAGACACAATGCGGGGTTCCCGGGATTGGCCGCAAGCATGACCAGCAGGTGATGTCCCTGACTGCCAATATAGCTCGCGTCGAACACCGTGCTCCTGGCAAACTGCCGCTCGAAGGAAATGAAGTAATTCTCCGAGTACGGGTTCTTGTTTCGCGGGAAATACGCGTCAAACCCATTGATCGGATAGTAGGCTGCCCAGTTGATGTTCGGGTCGGGGTTTTTGGCCGACGAATTATAGGGTGGAATGGAGACGGGAAATTGCTGCGGATATTGCGTTCCGGTCTCGGCGCCGATGAGTGGATTCGTGAAAAGCGGAGGCTCCGGGCTGGTGTAGGTAAGGCCATAGGGCGCATTCCCGGTTTCAAACGCCAGTGTCTGCCCTTCGATGGCGGTGAAGAACCGTCCATACCCGGCGCGAATACTGCTGTTACCCGGTCCGCCGGTCAGCCTCTCCAGAAATCCATCCTTCCAGCCGGGCGACCAGGCAAGACCAAGACGAGGCGAAACGTTGTTATAGCGGGTCGGCGCAATGGTTCGGGGAACGCCTGGGTCGCCGGGGAACACGAGACCGGTGGGAGCGGTTGGGAAGACAACCGATTGGTTCCCCGGGATGAGAGTGCCGGTCCGGTTGTGTTCTTCTTCCCAGGGCACGATCAGGTCCCAGCGCAAACCATAATTGAGCGTCAGATTCGGTTTGATGCGCCAACTGTCCTGGGCAAAAATGCCTGCGTAATTCGATCGCTCGTAAAACGCCGGGGAGAAGCCCTGGCTGTACAGGCTCGGCAGCCCCAGCAGGAAATCGGCGAAATCCGATCCGGTTTGGTATCCGGTAAATTGAAATTGTCCATTGGCCGTGAAATCAGGCAACAGTTTGGCGGTTTGCAGCATAAACTGACCGCCAAACTTCAGCGAATGAGTCCCCATCACCTTGGACAAGCTGTCCTGGGCTTGGTAGCTGCCGTCGGTTTGCACCAGGGAGAAAGGGCTCGTACCGAAGTTAATCTTGTTGAAAACAATGGATTCGACACCCTCAGTCGCGGGGGCTCCCGGAACAATGCCTGCCGGACCAACGGTGAACCCCTGAGACGAGAGGCTGGTGCCTACTCCGCCCTGCTGCTGACCCAGGTTGTTGAAATCGCGCATATAGCTAAGCCGGAATTCATTCACCAACGTCGGGCCGAAGGTCTTGGTGTCGCTGAGACTGGCCAACTGGGACCGGCCGTTCGAGAGCGCGTTGAATCCGGGGATGTTGGCTCCGCCCTGTTGGGTAGGGTAAGGATTATTCAGAGTGTAGTTATCGATGAAGTAATAAGCCGCGAAGGCCCCCAAGCGCGCCGTCTGGGCATCCACTCGCGCCGATCCCTTGCCATCGTTGAGCCGTTGCGCCAGAGACGCGTTGGAATACTCGCTCGTCCCGACGTTCGGCAACGGAATGTACTGTAGCAGGTGCTGCGCAGGAGCCGACCACGCGCTCTGGGGAATCACGGCATTCGGGAAAACGCACTCCGTCGCACTGGTGCAACCAGGCGTGTAATACGCTTCTCCGGTAGAGACGCCATAGCCCAGCCTGTGGGAGAGCAAGTTCGCGGCGTTCGACCCCTGGACCGTGCCGGTTAACGAGCTTGCCAGATCGGACAAATTACCGGTGCGGTCGGCCAATGAAGGGACCGGAAGCAATCCAGTCCCAATCCCCTGAATGTTTCGCGTGCCCTGATAGTCGCCGAAGAAGAAAATCTTGTCCTTCTTGATCGGCCCGCCGAGGGTTCCGCCGAACTGGTTTTGGATGTATGGCGCCCGCGAGGGATCGAAGAAGCCGCGCGCATCCAGGTCCGTGTTGCGCAGGAACTCAAACGCCGAGCCATGCAGTTGGTTTGTGCCGGACTTCGTCACAACGCTGATCAAACCGCCCGAATAGTTGCCGTATTCAGCGTCGAAGTTGCTGGTCAGAACGCGGAATTCGGCAATGGAATCCAGATTCGGAATAATTGCGGCGCCCTCCGCGACACCTTCCTCCACATTGGCGCCGTTCAGAATGAATCCGTTCGCCGATTCCCGCTGGCCATTGACGGAGAACAATCCGGGATTCAGTCCTCCCGAGGGCGCGACTGCGCCGAAACTGCCACCGGACGACGTGCTGGATGTCGCACTGGTCGTCACCGGCGCCACTCCGGTCTGCACAGCCAGCAGATCCGTATAACTGCGGCCATTGAGCGGCACTTCGGTAATCCGTTGGCTGGCAATCGTCTGGCCCAACTGCGTATCCGACTTTTCCACCTGAACTTGCGCCGCTTCTTCATCTACCTCGATAGTGGTCGATTGGCCTGCGAGCTGCATGGTCACATCCACTTGCAGGGCGCTGTTGACGTCAATGACCAAGCCGGTTTTGCGGTATGCTGCGAAGCCTGGGGCAGTGATCTCGATGTTGTATTGGCCAACAGCGAGCGCCGGCAATGAATAGACGCCCTGATCGTTTGCTATCGTCGAATGCTTTACCCGGGTCGATGCGTTGACGGCGACTACCGCGGCCCCGTTCACCGAAGCGCCCGTGGGATCCTTCACCGACCCCGTGATCCTTCCCCCAACCTGTGCAAAAAGCGCGTTGGCGGCAACCAGTGCCGCCAATGCGACGAACCATTTCCAGTGCATGAAGCATGTATACGCGAAAGGCGCCGCTCGTGGAAGACAGGAAAACGGCTTCCGGATCCACTCTTCCGAACATCCGAATGCCTGTCCGTTGGATTGATCGTCTACGGAATCGGAGCGTTCTTGAGAAACCCGTGCACAACATCAAACGATTAATCACGCGCAGATCGCGCGCGCATTGGGATCACCGCATCGCTATCGAAAGACCAAGCCGCTCACCCAAGTGCCCGGCCATGATCGGCAGCGCCATCAGGTGGTCTCTGGAAGGTGCGTCCGCCTCGTCGGGCCTACCCCCGCAGCGCGGCCACGGTTTCCCGCGCTTTCTCCAGCAGCAGCCCGTGTTCGCCCGAGGTGCCGACGAAGCGCATGCCGCGTCCGGCCCAGAACTTGGACATGGCCACGCTTCGCGTTTGTATGCCCGGCACTACGCCGTGGGCCACACAGCGTTCGATCAGCCGTTCCACGGTGGCAATCAGCAGCGGGTGATCCAACTGGCCCGGGATGCCGAGGGAAATCGAAAGGTCGGCCGGCCCCACCATGGCGATGTCCATGCCGGGCACCGACAACAATTCGCCGGCCCGTTCCATCGCGGTTACGGTCTCAAACTGCACCACCGCCAGCGTGTTCGAGTTCTGATGCTGGATGATCTCCGCAAACGTGCGCGCTTCGTAACCCACCATAGTGGGGTTGACCCCGTATCCCCGCTTACCGATCGGCGGAAACCGCATCCACGCGAGCGCCTCTTCGAGCACCCGCGGATCTTCCACGCGCGGCAGAATGATGCCCTGCGCTCCCCCGTCCAGCAGCCGCGCCACCAGCGAATAGGCCAGCTCAGCCACCCGTACGATGGGCGTGATGCCGGTATCGAGCGCCGCGCGGATCATGGCGTGCGCGGTTTCCAGGTTGAAGGCGCCGTGCTCCATGTCGATGAAGACGTAATCGAATCCCGCCGCCGCAAAGGTGCGGGCGATCTCCGCCGAGGGGTACACCTGCAACCCGCACCCGAACACCGTTGCGCCGCTGGCCAATTTTTCCCGCGTCAGATTCACGCGCATGCGCCCACTGCTCCTCTCCGTGATCCTCGACTATAACGTACGGCGCGCCCCGAGGCTTGCGGCTCACATCATGCGCGGGATGCCCTGGTGCAGCGTGGCGTCGAGAGCGTTGATGGCGCCGGCCACTTGGCGGCTGATGGTCTCCAGGTTGCACAGCATCTGAATGCGCTGCCGGCGCCTCGAAAGTTGCGCCTCGGTGAGCACGTAGCCGAGCAGGCCACAGGGTTCGGCGATGCTCACCAGCATGATGTCGCGCGTGTCGGGGATGATGTCGGAGAGGATGGCGTCGGCAAGGCGCAGGCGGACGTCCTGCTGCGGACGGTTGTCTACCAGGGGGAAGCGCTCGACATCGATGATCCACAGGCGCTTCGATTTTTCGTGGCGCAGGATGCCCTGGCGGATGAGCGAGCGAAGCGCTTCCCCCTCGAGGACCAGGTTGAGCTGGAATTCGACCTCCGCGACGAGCGAGTGTTGGCGGCAGAATCGTGCCGTCTCCGCCGTGAGGCGTGGAATTTCACTCAATTTGCCGTCGAGTAGCAAAGAATCGGTTGATTGTGGCACAGGGAGGAGGCAGCTTTCAAGGTCGGGATGAAAAAGGGGACATCCATGATAAGGACTTGTCAAGGGAAAACAGAACTTCCCCTGCACTCAGAAGAGCGTCCTGAATCGCGGTAGCGGTCTCGACAAGTTGCGCGCCGATTTGCTTTTTTCGATCCGTTACGAATTCGGCCCACGCGTTAGCGGGACCAGACATCCATTTGCGGGAACAGCACGGGGCCGTCCACGAAGATTGAGTTTGAGTAAACCGGCCGGCCTCGAAACAGACGCCGTGGGACATGAGGAGGCAAACCTCCCTGTTGCAGTCCCCTTTTAGGCGAGGAACGGCCGGTGGATCGCTAACAAATCGTCGCTGTACTGCGCAGCCTCGGGGGTTGTTTTCCCGCCGGAGCCGCCCGTCGCGACTGTTTCTCCGCCAGAACGGCCCGGAGCAGTCAAGGGCGCGCCCGGTTTTGGCGCGGCGTAGCGAACCCTTGACGGCGAGGACCGTTCTGGCATCAGCGGCATCTCGACGGGCGGCGCAGGTGGGAAAACAACCTTTCCCGCTGGTGAGCTCTGAGTTTGTTCTTACGCCACTTTCTCGACCTTCGTTTCGGCCACCAAGGGAGTGCGGGGCTGGAACGGCTGGCCGGATTTGTCCACCGCCAACAGATACGCCACCAGCTTCCGCGCCACCGCCAGAGTGGCCCGGTTGCGATTCCCCCGCTCCACCTCCCGCGCGTGTACCGCCTCCAATTGCGGATTCCACCGCGGCGCTATTTTCGCCGCCTCGACCAGCACCGTTTGCAAATGCGCATTGCGCTGTTTCGAGATCGGCCCCCGCTGTTGCTTGTCGGCCGACGAGACCAACGCCGATGTCAACCCGCAGTAACTCACGGCATGCGCCACCGAAGAGAACCGGTGTGGGTCGCCCACCTCCAGCACCCACGTCAGTGCCGTCACCTCGCCCACCCCGCCAATACTCCTCAGCAGGCTCACCCGCTGGGCCAGCAAGGGATCTTTTCGCAGCCTCGCCAGCAGTTGCTGCTGTGTCGCTTCGAACATCTCCATCGCGCCTCGGCTCAACCGCAAAAGGTCTTTTACCGATTCCGGCACTTCTGCCACGGTCTCCAGCAGTTCCGTGAAGTATTGCTTCCCGTGCAATCGCTGCTTGTTGTACTCCGCGCCCACTTCCATCAACATCCCGCTCATCTTGTTCTGCATCCGCACCGACTGCGCTACCAACAGGTTGCGGTAGCGCAGCATCCGCCGCAGCTCGCGGATCTCTGGTGGCGCCATATGGCACACCGGCAATAAGTTGCATCGCACCAGGTCGGCGATTTTCCGCGCATCCAGCTTGTCGTTCTTCTTCTTGGATGCGCTGATAGCTTTCATCAGCGCCGGATGCCCCATCTGCAGCTCGGCCGCAAGCGGTTTCAACGTGTCGTAGATCCAGCCGCTGAACAGCGTCGCTTCCATGGCCCCGTGCCACGGTTCCGGACGCTTCCCGGCCCACTGGCGCAGTGCGTCGTGCGTCGCTCGCAGCTTGCCTTCCTCGACAATCTGCCCGTCGGCGGTCTTCACGCAGTAGCTGATGCTTTTCTTGTGTACATCCAATCCGATATAGTGGTTGACGTTCATTGGGTTCTCCTGTTTGAGGTTTCTGAGCCGGCTGTTCAGAGCCGGTCTCGGCATTGTACCCTTCAGGAGAACCCTTCGTCATCTCAGGCCTTATACATTCAAACAAACGCATTTTCCAGCCTCCACTTCTCGCTGGAGCGGCGCCCCGCGGGAAAATTCGTCTGTCCCCCTTTTTGTGGAGCGGAGATGCAACGTGGTAGATTGCGGGTTGAGAGGCCTCGCCATCGCACGTCGTTCTGTGTCCCCCGCCGTAGAGGACCTACGGCCCACACGTTGGTTCCAGCGGAATTGGTGCGTCTATCTGGCGTTGTTGGTTGTCGTGGTCGTTCTGTACAGCCAGGTTCGACACTATGGCTTTATTGGCTACGACGACCCCGACTACGTGACGGAGAATCCTCACGTACGCGGCGGATTAAGCTGGCCTGCCGTGGAATGGGCTTTTACCACCGGCTACGCCGCGAACTGGATTCCGCTGACCTGGCTCTCCCACATGTTGGATTTCGAGCTTTTTGGGCTGCGGGGCGGCGCGCACCACTTGATGAATGTTCTTCTTCACATTCTGGGCTCAATGCTGTTGTTCGCCGCTCTGAAACGCATGACTGGAGCGCACTGGCGCAGCGCGCTGGTGGCATTGCTGTTCGCCGTCCACCCCCTCCACGTCGAGTCCGTCGCATGGGTCACCGAGCGTAAGGATGTCCTGAGCGGGGTATTCTGGTTCCTCGCGCTGTGGCTCTACTCCCTCTATGTCGAGCGACGGAGCGCCGGCCTGTATCTGATGTTGCTTACGGCATTCGTATTTGGGCTGATGGCCAAGCCCATGGTGGTCACCCTGCCGTTTGTGCTTCTGCTTCTGGACGTTTGGCGCTTAGGCCGTTTTCGGAAGGCCGCGCGCACGGCGGCGTCCTTGCGCGCCATTCTTCTGGAGAAGGTTCCGCTACTGGTGGCGGCAGTTGGCGCATCGGCTGTGACCTATCTCGTGCAACTGCACGGCGGAGCTGTCTCAAGGTTCGCGACCGTCCCGCTGTCCTTGCGTCTCGGAAATGCGCTGATTTCCTACGTCATCTACGTCGCCAGAACGTTTTGGCCCACTCGCCTTGCCGTCTTCTATCCCCTGACCGCAGTATCTTTGTGGCTGAGCGTCGCGGCCGGCGTGGCCCTATTGGCAGTCTCCGCGGCCGTGCTTCGTGCGGTGCGTACCCGGCCCTATCTGGCCGTGGGATGGTTCTGGTATCTGGGAACTCTTGTGCCCGTCATCGGCCTGGTGCAAGCGGGCGCGCAGGCACGGGCGGATCGGTACACATACCTGCCCATGGTGGGAATCCTCATTCCGATCGCCTGGGCCCTGGGCGAGGTTGTAGCACGCAAACCGAGTCTGCAACGCGTGGTCTCGACGTTGGCAGTAGGCGCCTGTCTGGTGTGTTCGCTGGTTACATGGCATCAGGTGGGGCTCTGGCGGGATACCATGACATTATTTCGCCACGCGATCGAAGTATCGGAGGGCAACTATATAGCCTACAATAACCTGGGCTTGGCGCTGAGAAAGCAGGGGCAAATAAAAGAGGCGATCGCGAACTACCAAATGGCCTTGCGAGCCAGGCCGCAGTTTCCAGACGCGCTGATGAACCTCGGTGAGGTCTACATGCTTGAGAACCGGCCTCAAGAGGCCGTGGTTTGTCTTGAGGAGGCCGTTCGCCAGAGCCCCGCCGCCGTAGAAATACGCACGAATCTAGGGAATGCTCTGAACAGGATAGGCAAGAACGCCGCCGCAGAATTGCAGTATCGTGAGGCTCTTCGGCTGGAGCCCGACAGCCCGGAGGCGCACATGGGGCTGGCCGCCATTCTGGCAGATCAGAACCGGGTCGAGGAGGCGATTCGGGAGTTGCGGGAAGCCATCAGACTGAGGCCCGACTACGCCGATGCCCACTTCAACCTGGCTGGGCGGCTGGTTACGGCGGGACAGATGGAGGACGCTCTCGGCGAATATGCGGAGGCGGTGAGGCTCAGGCCGGACGATGCGGAAGCCCGCCGCGGTTTCGGCGTTTCGCTGGCCGCGCAAGGGAGGCTGAATAAGGCGCTGGAAGAGTTTGAGGCCTGCGTCCGCTTGAAGCCCGACGATGCCCAGTACCGTTTCAATCTGGCGACTGCCCTAGCCTACCTCGAACGAACCGACGAAGCCATCGCGCAGCTCTCGGAGGCCATCCGCATCCAACCGGATTTCCCCGAGGCGCTGGAAGCCAGGAAATATCTTTTGGGACTTCGCAAGTCCGGGCACTGATGCGGCGTGGTTTGGGTGTGCCGTCTCCGCCGTCAGGCGCGGGATCTCGCAGAGGGCGCCGAGGGTATCTGCCCACAGGCCCGAGTGTTACACTGCTTTCAGAGGCGCCAATGCCAGACCAATTGGTCACCATAGGATCGTACAGTACTCCGTATGAGGCCTGCCTGGTGAGAGGGGAGCTGGAAGCCTTTGACATTGATGCAACTCTCGCAGATGAAAATGCCGTAAGCCTCAACTGGTTGTGGTCGAATGCGCTCGGCGGAGTCAAAGTTCAAGTTCCCGAATCCGAGGTCGAAGAGGCGTTTGGGGTCCTGGGTTCAGAGCAGAGCGATGAACCCGACGGGCAGGACTTGCCGCAGGCCATCATCTGCCCGAGCTGTGGGAGCGCTAACACGCACTACTACCTCGATAAGCGGGCTAGCTTTCTGACCTGGTTAGTACTCGGGATTCCCGTCATGCCGGCAGTTTCCAAAAGGCTGTGCGCCGGCTGCGGACGCAAATGGAAGGCATGAAATGCGCTGGCCGTGCCTCAGCGCGCCGGTTTAGTCCACGCGGAACCAGTCGTAATCGGCGTAGCCGTATTCGCCGCCAGGGGCGTTGCGCACCGCGAAAAGACCCACTTTCGCACCGATTCAGCGGCCGGGGCCGTCACCTGTAGGCCTGGGAGCGATGGCGGACGCCGAAAATGCGCATGGCATCTTCTTCTAGGGTGAAGAGCACACGGTAGCCGCCAAGCCGGAGCCGAAACGCACCGGCCATATCGCCGTGCAGCGCGCTCACGTCGCCCGAGCCTGTCTGGGCGAAACGGAGAACGCCCTCGAACAGGCGCATGGCGGTGGGCCGGTCCAGGATTCGGACGTCGGCCTTGGCTTCATCGAGCCACTCGATGCGGTAAGGGGGCACTACTGGGCGTCTTCCGGCGAGCGAGGAAAATCTTCCGGCTTGAGGCCGAACTCGGCAAGAACCTCCTCCATCGGGATCCCCTTGCCGCCGCGTTGCGAAAACCAAGCCTGGCCGGCCTGAAAGCGGCTGCGGTCCTGTTCGGTCACGGGTTCATCGTCGGGCGGGGCAGTGGCCACAGCGCGGGCGACGGGGTCGAGGAGGATGAACTCCAGGAAGCGGATGGCAATCGAAATCTGTGAATCCGGCAGCCGTTCAATGAGTTCGTGCGCGTGACGTTTCTCCGTGGCTCCGTTCATAGCTTCCCTTTAGCTTAGCCGGTCCCTGGCCAAAAGTCAGGCGCGCCGGTTTACTCCACGCGGAACCAGTCGTAATCGGCGTAGCCGTATTCGCCGCCAGGGGCGTTGCGCACCGCGAAAAGACCCACTTTCGCACCGATCCAGCGGCCGGGGCGAGCGGTGAAGGGCTCACCGATCGGGCTGAAGTCCGCGCCGCCGTTGCTGTAGCTGAAGCGGCATACAGCGCCGGCGCTCACTTTGACGCGTAGATAAAATGTGCCGCCCTGGGCTGGGCGGGTTTCGTTTTCCTTTTCGCGGTCGCCCTTGTCGGCGTTGCGGGCGGCGAGCTGCACAATGTGCAGACCATGGGCCTCCTTGACCAGGGACAGGTAGGCGTAGTCCGTGCCCATGACGATGAGGCCGGTGGTTTCTCCGTTGGTGGCGGCGGTGAAGGTCACTTTGGCGGTGGCGGTGAATTCGGGAGCGGGAAACTTCTGCAGCAGCAGATTGGGCACATCCCAGAAGTTGCGGAAAGCTTCGGGCAGCGGCACGCAAATGAGCCGGAGAAAGCCCAGGCGGCCGGCGGGAAAGGCCCAGCCGGGCTGTGGATTGGCGTGCCATTGCCACTGCAGGCCAAGCGAATCGGCGTTGAACTCATCGGAATCGGGCGGCGTGCGGATGGGATAAGTTTTGCCGACGTTGGGTTTCTTGTACGTTGAGACGGGTTCGCCGGCGGCGCCGACGACGGGCCAATCGTCTTGCCACTCGACGGGTTCGAGGTGCAGGATGCGGCCATAGGCGCCTTTGTCCTGGAAATGCAGAAACCAGCTTTGGCCGCCGGCGGTATCGACCCATGCGCCCTGATGCGGGCCATTGATGGCGGATTTGCCTTGCGCCAGCACGACCTTTCGCTGGTACGGGCCGTAGACATTTTTCGAGCGCAGCGCGAGTTGCCAGCCGCCGCCCACGCCGCCGGCTGGCGCGAAGATGTAGTAATAGCCGTGGCGCTTGTAAAACTTGGGGCCTTCCACGGTGGGATCTTCGGCGTGGCCATCGAAGACCAGGGTTCCGGCATCGAGCAGGCGGGTGCCGTCGAAGCTCATGCGGCTGACTACCAGAATGCTCTTGATACCCGCACGGCTGCCGGCCATGGCGTTGACGAGGTAGGCCTGGCCGTCGTCATCCCAGAGCGGGCAGGGATCGATCCAGCCTTTGGCTGATTTGACGAGCAGGGGCGCGCTCCACGGGCCGGCGGCGGTTCTGGCTTTGGCCATGTAGATTCCGAAATCCGGGTCAGGCCAGTAAACGTAGAACTCGCCGTTGTGGTAGCGGATGGCGGGCGCCCAGGCTCCGTTGCCGTGCTGCGGTTTGCGGAATACATCCAGAGGCGGTTGTTGGTCGAAGACGTGGCCGATGAGTTCCCAGTTGACGAGGTCGCCCGAGTGCAAAATGGGAAGCCCGGGTACCGCGTTGAAGCTGGAGGCGGTCAAATAGAAATCCTGGCCCACGCGAATGGCATCGGGGTCGGAGTAGTCGGCGTACAAGACCGGATTCTTGTAGGTGCCATCACCGCGATCGGCCACCCACACTTTGGAAACCGCGGCAGGCTGCCGGCCCCAGCAGAATAAGGCGAGCGCCACCAGGCAGGCGGCGTTGATGCCGGCGGGAAAGAAGGCGCGTTTCACGAGTGTCGGAGATCCATGCTAGCGCGAGGCGCCGCGGCTGCGCTCAGATGAGTTGCTCCATCAGGGAGACGAGGTATTCCTGGTCGAAGGGGCCGGAGCGGTAGGTGCGGGGATCGAAGAATCGCCACATCTTGCGCTGGTGTTCCAGGGTGTAGAAGAGCAGTTGCTCCTCGATGAGGTCCTTGTCCAGGAGTTCCTGATTGAAGGCGCGCACGGAACCGGCGAGGGTATAGGGCACGCGAAAATCTTCGGTGGAAACGAGATCCGGCGTGGAGGCATACTCGATTTGCAGGAGGCGGCCGCGTACGTTGATCTGCACCAGGTTCACACCATTCTCCCGAAAAGAGGCGGATGAGAATTCGGGCGGGTCGAGCAGGACTTGGCCGCGGGTTGTGTACCGGTTGATGGAGTCCACGAAGGACCGGCAAGCGGAATACAATTCGGTGGCCGCCGCCAGGCGGGTCTCGGCGATATCCCGGGCGTGGCGCAGGTAGCGCTCATCTTTTCCGTCGAGGTCGTCGATGCGGGCGGCAAGGCGCTTCCAGCGCGCGTCGCGAATCAGAGAAGGGTCACGGGATTGCCGCAAAGGCAGGCCTCCGCAACCAATTTCAGCACATTGGCGTCCGCAGTGCACGTTTCATGCCGGTCAGCCGTGCGGATGGCGTCGATTCCACTCGTCGGGATCGATGAAGTCCAAGACATCCAAGCCGAGCGACCGCAGCACCTGGTCGGCTTTCTCCAGCGAAAAGAAGCGCTTGCCCTTCAAAACGTTATGGATATGCGGTTGGGATACGCCCACCATGCGGGCCAGGCCGCGCTCGGTGACTGCGCCGCTCCGCACGCGCTCCCGGAGTTCGGAGAGGAAGCGATGCTCCAGATGTTTGAAGTTCACGAAAAATTCCCCAGGGCTATTTCCGACAGAAATAGGGTACTAGGGGAATTACCTCAGCAGGTCGTGGGCACGGAGAGTCCATACAATTGAAATAGTCTATCAGATTATTCACACAACTCAATAAAAATAAGACAGTTATCGACTCAACCATGAGTACTGGTATGGTTAGTATTTCATTATTTATCATTTGAATTGTTGACGTTTTTCAACGAGGGGTTACTGTTAGTTAGCAGTAGAAAGGAAGGGTGCAACCCGGTGGAACAGGTATGCACCCGCAAGGACAAAGCCACAATGATCTGGGATCGGTCAAACGTAATTGGGCTAGCCAAGCCTTCGTGCACATTTTGTCACGGAAACGGAATGCGCCCTGTCCTCAGAGGAACGGCGACCCCGTGCAATTGCGTCTTTCGGGCCATTTTTAGAGCCTGCTATCGCCGCTTCCGGGAATGCGTTGTCATGGGAACGCAGACCGGTTCGGTTGCCTGGGAGATATGCGGCGGCCAGGATGGCTACCGCATGTACTCGCGGAAGAGAGAAGAATTCATCGCCGACTTTTGTCTGATCAGTCAGCGAACCCTCGATGATTTCGGGTACAAGCTACTGCGATACCATTACCTGCTGGGAGGCGATTGCAACCTCTGCTGCCAGCATTTTAAGATGGATCGCGGAACGTATTTCCACTCCATCTACCGTATTGAAAACCGTTTGGGCCGTATTTTCGCAGAGGTAAAGCCATACCCGATCTACCCGATCGACGAGTACTTTGGGGGAGCGACGCGCAGAAAAAGGCGGCGTGGACCGGAGACCGAGCTCGATCTTTTCGGCCGCGACGTGCTGGAGGAGCTGCGGCTTTCCGCGTAGTTTGACGCAGGGTCGCTGATCTGATTCAGGGGGGCTCGGGGGATGAACCAACCCATCTTCCTCATACAATGGGATTCTCGGAGCTCCTCATGGATCCTCTCACTCATACCGCGACCGGTCTCTTCCTGAGCCGGATCGGGCTCAAGCGCTGGACCCCGTTGGCGACACCGATTCTGCTGCTGGCGGCGAACGCCCCGGATATCGACATCGTAACGGTCTCGGGCGGGTCGCTCAGCTATCTGCACTATCACCGGCACCTGACGCACTCGCTGGTGGCCATGCCGGTGCTGGCTCTGTTGACGGTGGCGCTGGTGCGGGTGGTGGCGCGGAAACCGGTCGCTTGGGCCGGAGCGTTCTTCGCGGCGCTGATTGCGGTGGCGTCGCACTTGCTGCTCGACTGGACGAACGCTTACGGAATCCGCCTGCTGCTGCCCTTCTCCGCCGAATGGCTGCGGCTGGACCTCAACAACATCTACGACCTGTGGATCTGGGGCGTGTTTCTGCTGTGCGTGGCGGGGCCGTTCGTCGGCCGGCTAGTGGGTTCGGAGATTGCATCGGGTGGCGCACCCAGCCAGCACCATGGGCGCGCATTTGCCTGGCTGGCGCTGCTGTTTGTGCTGCTTTACGATTGCGGACGCGGCGCGCTGCACGCGCGGGCGGTGGCGACTTTGGGATCGCGGCTTTACGCAGGCGCGGCGACGGCGCGCGTGGCGGCGCTGCCGGGTCCGGCCAACCCGATGCTCTGGAAGGGCGTGGCCGATACCGGGGACTTTTACGCCGTGGAAAACGTGGACCTGCTGGCGGGCTTCGACCCCATACGCGCGCTGATTCTCTACAAGCCGCCGCCGGATGCCGCGATTGAGGCGGCGCGCCGCACGCCGGTGTTCCAGGAAGTCGAGCGATTTTCGCAGTTCCCGCTGTGGCGGGTCTCGCCGGCGCCTGACGTTACCGACGGCCGGATGGTGCAATTGAGCGACCTGCGCTTCGGCCCACCCGGCACGCCGGCATTCATGGCCACCGCCATCCTGGACGCGCGGCTCGAACCCGTGCGGGCGTGGTTTGCGTGGGGGATTGCCTCGCGCACTCAAGGCAAATAACCCAGCTTTCTAAGATGACCTTTGGATAGGAAAACCGCCCGCGGGAGGCCACAATCGGGACGTGCGAGTAATCGATCCGACTATCGTCCTGGACCTGGAACAGCTTCGAGAGGTGACGCTCGACGACGACGAGCTCATGGGGCAGATCCTGGCGGCGCTGATTGACGACACGGCACGGCAGATTCCGTTGCTGGAGGTGGCCATCCGCGAGCAAGATGCGCCGAAATGCGCGAGGCTGGCCCACTACTCCAAGGGCGCATGCGCCAACGTGGGGGCCAACGCGGCGGCGGCGGTACTGGAGGCGATGGAGCGCCAGGCGGCCTCGGGCTCGGTGGCCGAATGCCGTGTGCAGCTCGCGCGGCTGGCGAGTGAGGTGGATAGACTGCGGCAGGAGGCGAAGTAAGGGTGGGAGAGGAAAGAGCCGGCTAAAGCCGGCTGCGGCCAGAATTGGCCGCCCCACAGAGCAGGAGTTTGACGGCGTCGAGGCATAGGACGGCGGCGTGCTTCGATTCCGAAGATAGACCACCTACGGCCTCGTCTACAATCGACGGGGCGAAGGCCGCGATCTCCGCGAAGGTGCGGCCTGCGATCCATTCAGTGAGTGCCGACCCGGCGGCGATGGATGCCGTACAGCCGCGCACCTTGTAGCGAACCTCGACTGCGACGCCTGATTCGAAGCGCGCCGAGAGGCGCAGGATATCGCCGCACGCCGGGTTGGAGGCTTCCACCGTGACGGCCGGCGCCGCCAACTCGCCGACGTTGCGCGGATTCTGAAAATGATCGAGCAGGCGTTGGGGATACACTCGGGTATGTTCCAATAATGCCATGGTCCAAGTGGTGGCGGCGATCATTGAGCGCGAAGGCAAGATCCTGATCGGGCGGCGCAAGGCGGAACAGTCGCACCCGCTCCAGTGGGAGTTTCCCGGCGGCAAAGTGGAACACGGCGAAACGCCCGCCCAGGCGCTCGACCGCGAGCTGGAAGAGGAATTGGGAATCCGCGGCGCCGCCGGCCGGGAGATCACGCGCTACGAGTACACCTATGCGGGGCGCGATCCCATCCGGCTGTTCTTTTTCCGCGTCACCGAATTCCAGGGCGAGCCGGTCAACCTGATCTTCGACGAGATGCGCTGGGAGCCGGCACAATCCCTGAGCGGTTTCGATTTTGTGCAAGGCGACATCGAATTTCTGCGCGGCCTGAGCGCGGGAGTCTACTGAGCGCCTCTATACTGGTTTCATATGGCAACGGCAGTCAAATTAGTGGACCCCAAGGACAACGAACTCTTGGCGAGCCTGGAAGCGCGCGGCAAACAGGCCAATCTTTTTTTTCGCGCCATGGCGCATCGTCCGGAGGTATTGAAGAACTTTCCGCCCTTCTACACGGCGATCGTGGGGCCGGGCTCGGTGGCGCGGCGCCTCAAGGTGCTGGTGTACCTGGCCTGTTCCTACGCCAACCGGTGCCAGTACTGCATCTCGACCAATCTTCCGGGAGCGCGCAAAGCGGGAATTACGGGAGAGGAAATATTGGCGGTGGAAGCCGAGAAGAACGAGATTTTTCCCGCGGAGGAGCGGGCCGCGCTGCGATACGCGCGCGAGCTGACGCGTACGGCCAGCGCCGTGGAAACGCGGGTTGCGCTCGCCGCGCATTTCACCGATGAGCAGATTGTCGAGATCACGCTGCTGATCGGCCTCGCGAACTTCACCAACCGGTTCAACAACGGGTTGCAGATTCTGCCGGAAACCGGCCAATCGAGCTGATGGCGATTCTGAGCGGGATACATCCGGTGGCCGAGGCACTGCGGTCAAACCATGCGCTGGACCGGGTGCTGGTGGCGCAAGGGGCCGGCGGCGCGCGCATACAGGAAATCATCGATCTGGCGAGGCGGGCGTCGGTGCCGGTGCGGTTCGAGCCGCGGCCAGCCCTCGACCGGCTGGCGGGAACGGCCGCGCACCAGGGAGTGGTCGCCCTGGGGGCGAGCAAGAAGTTCGCCGATCTGGAGGAGGTAGCGGGCTCGCAGCTTGTGGTGGTGCTGGACGGCGTCGAGGATCCGCATAACCTGGGCGCCATCATCCGTACGGCGCACGCGGCCGGCGCCGGCGGCATCGTGATTCCGGAACGGCGCGCGGCGGGGGTCACCGACGTGGTGGCCAAGGCGGCGGCGGGCGCGCTGGAACACGTGCAGCTCACGCGCGTAACGAATATCAACCGCACGCTCGAAGACCTGAAGGAACGCGGATATTGGATCTACGGTCTGGACGAGCGGGGCACGGAGACCTACGACCAGGTGGAGTACGCGGCGCCGACGGCGATCGTGCTGGGCGGCGAAGGCAAGGGGCTGCACGAACAGGTTCGCAAACATTGCGACGCGCTGGTGCGCATTCCGATGGCCGGCAAAATCTCCTCGTTGAATGTCTCGGTGGCCGCCGGCATTGTGCTGTTTGAATGGCGGAGACGCCGCCCGGCCCATTAGTACAGTAAAATCGAGTTCTATGCGTCGTCTTGTGCTTCTGTTCGCAATCGCGACCGCCCTACCGGTGTGGTCCGCGCAGCCGGTTCGCGCCAAGAACGGGATGGTGGTCAGCGTGGAACCGCACGCCACCGAAGTGGGGGTGAAGATTCTCGAAGCGGGCGGCAACGCGGTGGACGCCGCGGTGGCGGTGGGACTGGCGCTGGCGGTGACGCACCCCGGCGCGGGCAACCTGGGCGGCGGCGGCTTCATGCTGGTGCGCCTGGCCGATGGACGCACGGCCTTCTTGGATTTCCGCGAGCGCGCTCCGGCGGCGGCGGCGCGCAACATGTATCTGGATGCGAACGGCAAGGCCACCCAGGACAGCACCGTGGGATACCGCGCCAGCGGCGTTCCGGGCACGGTGCGCGGACTGGAGCTGGCCTCGCAGAAATTCGGCAAGCTGCCGTGGGCGCAACTGGTGCGGCCGGCGGCGGACCTGGCGTCCAAAGGCTACGCGCTTTCCTATAGCGAAGGCAACTCGATGCGCCGCGGCGGCTTAGAGCGGTTCCCCGAGTCCAAGCGCGTCTTCCTGCGCGACGGCCAGTATTACGAGCCGGGCGAGACCTTCATGCAGGCCGACCTGGGACGCACCCTCGACCGGATTGCGCGTCTGGGCGCGAAGGATTTTTACGAAGGCGAGACCGCCAACCTGCTGGCCAAGGACATGCAGGAGCACGGCGGACTGATCACCCTGGCCGATCTGAAGAATTACAAAGCCATCGAACGGCAGCCGCTGACGGGCAAGTACCGGGGCTACGACATCATCACCGCGCCGCCGCCGAGTTCGGGCGGTGTGGGCATCCTGCAAATGCTGGGGGTTCTGGAAGGGACGGAGTTCGCGAAGGCGGGCGCCGGCTCGGCCACGGCGGTTCACTACATCACGGAAACCATGCGCCACTTTTTCGCGGACCGCTCGGAACATCTGGGCGATCCGGATTTTGTGAAGGTGCCGCTCACCGCGATGCTCGACCCGAAGTACATCCTCAAGATTCGCGGCTCGATCGATCCGGAAAAGGCCACGCCCAGCAGCCAGGTGCATGCGGCGGTGTTCAGCGGGCACGAATCCAACGAGACCACGCATTTCAGCGTGGCCGACGCGCAGGGCAACGTGGTGGCCGTGACCTACACGCTGAACGGCGGCTACGGCAGTAAGGTGACGGCCACGGGACTGGGCTTTCTGCTCAACAACGAAATGGACGATTTCGCGCCGAAGCCCGGCGAGGCCAACATGTACGGGCTGATCCAGGGCGAGTTCAACGCCATCCAGCCGGGCAAGACACCGCTCTCCTCGATGGTTCCGACGATTTTGATGCGCGACGGCAAACCGTTCGCCGTGCTGGGATCGCCGGGCGGGCCCACCATCATCAATACGGTGCTGGAAGTGGCGATCAATATGATCGACTGGAACATGAACGTGCAGGACGCGGTCAACTGGCCGCGCTTCCACCACCAGTGGATGCCCGATGTATTGCAAATGGAGAATGGATATTCGCCCGATACCGTCGACTTGCTGACCAAACGCGGCTACATGGTCCGGCGGGTGGGCGCGCAGGGCGAGTGCGCCGCCATCCGCTTCAACAACGGGTGGCTGGAAGGCGCGGCCGACCCGCGCAGCGCCGGCACAGCCGGAGGATACTGAACACTTGATGACCCACGCACTGTCGACGCATCTGTTCGTCAACCACCGGCTCACCGTGGCGCTGTTGGCGAAGATCGAGCAACTGCCGATTCCGCTGGTGGAGATTTTCTGCGCGCGGCAGCATCTGGACTACCACAACAAAGCGCAGGTGGCCGAGCTGGGCCACTGGTTTCGCGATTCCGAACTGAAACTGCACTCGCTGCATTCGCCGATGTACAACGACGAAATCTGGGGCCGCTCGGGGCCGCACGCGGTGATCACCATCACCGAGCCGGTGAAGTCCAAACGGCTGGAGATGGTGGATGAGATCAAGCGCGCGCTGGAGATTGCCGAAGTGATTCCCTTCCGCCACCTGATCCAGCACGTGGGAGTGAGCGGAGAGGAGTTCGAGCTGGCCAAGGTGGATGCGGCTTGCGCGGCGCTGGAAGAGTTGAGCCTGTTCGCGCGGCAGAGGGGCGTGGAGATTCTTCTGGAGAACATCCCCAACGATCTTTCGACCGCCGAGCGGCTGCTGCAGTTCGAAGAGCTGACACACCTGCATCTGAATTTCTGTTTCGATACCGGGCACGCCAACCTGGGCGCCGGCGTCGAATCGAGTTACGGGCGGATGAAGCAGCGCATCCGCTCCACGCACGTCCACGACAACAACGGCAAGGACGACAACCACCTGGCGCCGCTCGGCAGCGAGGGCGGCACGGTCGATTGGAAAACCACCATGCAGCTCTTGCGCAGCCGGGAGGATCAGTATCCGCTGCTGCTGGAGCTGAAAGACCGCAACGATCATGCCCACCCGCTCGATCTCGTCCTGCCGGTCTTCGAGCGGCTGGAAGAGCAGTGAGGCCGGCGAAGCGCCGGGCCGGCCGAAGGGCCGTTCCATAACCTATGATTCCGCGTATTACAATTGCCCAAGCGGGCCAGCACATCGGCGAGACGGTCGAGATCGCCGGTTGGCTTTACAACATACGACGCTCCGGAAAGATCGCGTTCCCGATCCTCCGCGACGGCTACGGCCTGATGCAATGCGTGGCCGTCAAGAGCGCGCTGCCGGAAGAGCTGTTCGAAACGATCAAAAATCTGACCCAGGAATCGTCCATTATCGCGACCGGAAAAATCCGCGCCGAACAGCGGGCGCAAGGCGGATTCGAAATGGACCTGGAGAGCCTGCAAGTGTTGCAGCGCGTGCCGGAATCCGACCCGTACCCGATCACGCCCAAAGAGCACGGCACCGACTTCCTGATGGACCATCGCCACCTGTGGCTGCGCAGCCAGCGCCAGCACGCCATTATCCGCGTGCGCCACGAGGTGATCAAGGCGGTGCGCGACTATTTCGATTCGCACGGCTTCACCCTGGTGGATACGCCGATCTTCACGCCGGCGGCCTGCGAGGGAACCACGACGCTGTTTGAAGTGGACTACTTCGACGACGAGAAGGCCTACCTGGCGCAGTCCGGCCAGCTTTACAACGAAGCCACGGCCATGGCCTTCGGCAAGGTGTACTGCTTCGGGCCGACGTTCCGCGCGGAAAAATCGAAGACGCGCCGCCATCTCACGGAGTTCTGGATGGTGGAGCCGGAAATGGCCTACGCCACGCTGGAAGACGTGAAACGGGTGGCGGAGGAACTGATCGTCTTCATCGTCGGCCGCGTGCTCGAAAACCGCCGGGAGGAATTGAAGCGGCTGGAGCGGGACACCAGCAAGCTGGAGGCCATCCAGGCGCCCTTCGGGCGCATGAGCTACGACGACGCCGTCAGAATTTTGCAGGCGAAGGGCAGCGAGATCCAATGGGGCGGCGATTTCGGCGGCGCCGACGAAACCATGATCACCGCGGATGAGCAACGGCCGGTGATGGTGGACCGCTTTCCGACGTCCATCAAGGCTTTTTATTTCGAGCCCGACGCGGAACGGCCGGAAGTGGTTCTAGGCGTCGATGTGCTGGCGCCCGAAGGCTTCGGCGAGATTATCGGCGGCGGCCAGCGCATCCACGATCCGGAGCTGCTGTTGAAGCGCATCGAGGAGCACAAACTGCCCAAAGAGGCCTTCGACTGGTACATCGATCTGCGCAAGTACGGCAGCGTGCCGCACGCCGGATTCGGCATGGGAATCGAGCGATGCGTGGCCTGGATGTGCGGGCTGGAACACATCCGGGAGACCATTGCGTTTCCGAGGATGCTCTACCGGCTGCGGCCGTAGCGGGGTACCCGTATGCCCCATTCCCACATCGCCATCATTGGGGCGCCGCTCGATCTCGGGCAGGGACGCCGCGGCGTGGACATGGGACCTTCGGCGGTCCGCGTGGCCAACCTCGACGCGCGCGTCAAGTCGCTGGGCTACCAGGTGGAAGACCTCGGCAACATCCCCACCGAGCAGGCCGAATCCTCGCCGGAAGGCGACCCCCACGCCAAATACCTGCCGCAGATCGCCGCCGCTTGCGAAGCGTTGGCGGCACAGGTGGAGGACGCACTCTCGCGCGGTAACGTCCCGCTGGTGCTGGGCGGCGACCATTCGGTGGCGATCGGCACGGTGAGCGGCGTTTCCCGGCACTTTCGGCAGCGCAGCCAGCGCGTCGGCCTGATCTGGCTGGACGCGCACGCGGATATGAACACGCCCGGCTCCAGCCCGAGCGGCAACATTCACGGGATGCCGCTGGCCTGCCTGCTGGGCATGGGGCCGGTTGAACTTACCGATATCGGCGGCTACCGTCCCAAGGTGGCGCCCGCCAACACCGTGATCGTGGGTCTGCGCGCGGTGGACCAAACCGAAAAGGAATACGTGCGCGCATCGGGCGTGCGCGCTTTCACCATGCGCGACATCGATGAGCGCGGACTGTTGGCCGTCATGGAAGAGGCCATTCGAGCGGCTTCCGAAGGCACGGCCGGTTTCCACATTTCGCTCGATATGGATTTCGTGGATCCCAAGGACGCGCCGGGTGTGGGAACGGCGGTGCGCGGGGGCGTTACCTACCGTGAGGCTCATTTGGCGATGGAAATGCTGTGTGATTCCCGCAAAGTTACGTCGATCGAAGTGGTGGAAGTGAATCCCGTGATCGACGAAGCCAACCGCACGGCCGATCTCGCCGTGGAGCTGGTGATGTCCGGATTGGGAAAACGAATTCTATGAAACTACGGGTAGCCGTCGTTTACGGCGGCCGCAGCGGGGAACACGAGGTGTCGGTGCGCTCGGCGCGAGCGATTCTGGACGCGCTCGACCCGGCCAAGTACGAGAAGCTCGAATACTTTATCGACCGGAGCGGCAAGTGGCGGCCCGAAGCGATCCGCCCGGAGCCGGGCGCGCACCCGGGAATCGACGTGGTCTTTCCGGTGCTCCACGGCACGTTCGGCGAAGATGGCACGGTGCAGGGCCTCTTCGAGTTGGCCGATTTGCCTTACGTGGGCGCGGGCGTGCTGGGGTCGGCGGTCGCGATGGATAAAGAGATGATGAAGCGTGTCTGCGCGGAACGTCTGTTGCCGGTGGTAGACTACGTCACCGTGACGCGGCAAAAGCCGGACGTGGCTGAAGCCTGCCGCCGCCTGCCCTTCCCGATGTTCGTCAAGCCGGCCAACCTGGGCTCTTCGGTTGGCATTTCGAAGGCCCACAACCGCGCGGAGCTGGAAGCCGCCGTGGCGCTGGCCGCGCAATACGATCGCAAAGTGATCATCGAGCGCGCGATCGACGGCCGCGAGCTGGAATGCTCGGTGCTGGGCAACCAGGATCCGGTGGCTTCCCTGCCCTGCGAGATTCTGCCGTCGCGCGATTTCTACGACTACGACGACAAGTACCTGCTCGACCTGGCCAAGACCCAGGTGCCCGCCGATTTGTCTCCTGAAGAAACCACTGAACTGCGACGCCTGGCCGTGGAATGCTACCGCGCGGTGGAGTGCGAAGGCATGGGCCGGGTCGATTTTCTGCTGGAAGCCGCCACCGGGAAGCTGTATATCAACGAGATCAATACCATCCCCGGCTTCACGTCGATCAGCATGTATCCGAAGATGTGGGAGCACAGCGGGCTGGGCTTCGCCGCATTGATCGACCGGCTGATCGCCCTGGCGCTGGAGCGTCACGAACAGAAGAAGGCGACCAGGTTCGCGCGGTAGCATGGTGCAATCGAAGCTCCACCTCACGGCGCTGGTCTGCCTTTTGGCATGGCCTGCCTTTACGCAGCCCAAGCACTACCGATGCCCGCGCGCCGCGTCGCCGATTCGCATCGACGGGCGCCTGGACGACGCGGCGTGGCGCAACGCTCCCTGGACGGACGATTTCGTCGATATTCAGGGCGCCGGCCATCCGCGGCCGCGTTTTCGCACGCACGTCAAGATGCTGTGGGACGACGCGTACTTCTATGTGGGCGCTGAACTGGAAGATCCGCACGTCTGGGCCACCCTCACCGAGCACGATTCGGTGATCTTTCACGACAACGATTTCGAAGTCTTCCTCAACCCTTCGGGCGACGGCCGCGACTATTTCGAATTCGAGATCAACGCGCTGAACACCGGGTGGGATCTCTTCCTGCCGAAGCCTTACCGCGAGGGCGGCAGCGCCGACAACAGTTGGGAGATTCCCGGCCTGCGCACGGCCGTCAACGTGAATGGAACGCTCAACGATCCGCGGGACCGCGACCGCGGCTGGAGCGTCGAGATGGCCTTCCCCTGGGCTGCCTTCGCCTCGCGGGCGCCGGTGAAGAGGCCGTCCGGCGGCGACCAATGGCGCGTCAACTTTTCGCGCGTGGAATGGCGCACCACCATCGAGGGCGGCAAGTACGTGAAGGCGCCGCGCCTGCCTGAAGACAACTGGGTCTGGTCGCCGCAGGGGCTGATTGACATGCACGTGCCGGAGCGCTGGGGATATGTAGAGTTCGCGGACACAACAAAGAAGTTTGCACGATCGAACCTTGGTGGGAAGGACCATCGGGTTTCGTGGTCTGTCATGCCTCGCTAACCCCCGGCTGCTTGACAGACGACAAAAGGCGATGTCCCACCTCCAACAACGACGGGTCCGAACGGCGCGCCGCGATAGAATAGAGGAACGCCGGTCTTGCCGATGTTTCGCCTCCCCGCCATCCTGTTTTCGGCCGCCCTCGGACTCGCCGCCGCGGACGACCTCGACACGCAAATCAAAAGAGCGATTGAAGCCTTCGCCGTCGTCGAGCAGAATGCCGCCACGCCAATTTCCTCCGAACAGGTTTTCTATCAAGGCGCCATTCCGGGGCTGTTGCGCAAGCTCGATCCGCATTCGGCCTTCTTCGATCCCGGCCAGTACGACCAATTGCGCAAGATGGAGGCGTCCACGCAGAAGGGCTTCGGCACGATTGTTTCGCTGTTGCCGGGGCGCGTGATCGTGCTGCAAACCCTGCCTGGGACGCCGTCGGCGAAGGCGGGGCTGGCGGCGGGCGACGAAATTGTGGGCATCAACGGGTACATCATCAACCGCCTGGACCTCGATCAGCTTAGCGAATTGCTCACCGAATCGCGGCAGCGCCCGGCGCAGCTCGACGTCCGGCGGCCGGGCAGCAGCGGGATTACGCGGATGGTGCTGACCCCGGAAGACATGGAGACCCCGAGCGTCGACCGCACATTTTTTATTGGGCCCGGCATAGGCTATATCCGGGCTGCCAGTTTCGACGAAAGGACCGGCAAGGACATCCGCCGCGCGATCGAAAAACTGGGCGGAGAGCATCTGGCCGGCCTGGTGCTCGATCTGCGCAACAATCCGGGTGGTGTGGTGGCCGCGGCGCTGGAGACGGCTGCGCTGTTTCTCCAACCGGGAGAGCGGGTTTTTACGATCCGCGGCCGCGGCGTTCCGGAAAAGGCGGAGACCGTCCCGGAAACGGCCTCGCCGTATGACTTCAAACTCGTGCTGCTGATCAACGAAAAATCGGCCAGCGCTTCGGAGATCGTCTCCGGCGCTTTGCAGGACCACGACCGCGCCACCATCGTGGGTGAAGTCAGTTACGGCAAAGGTTTGGTGCAGAGCGTTTTCACGCTGAGCGAGAATGCGGGCCTGGCGCTGACCACGGCGCTCTACTATACGCCCAGCGGCCGCTCCATCCAAAAGCCGCTCGATACCAGCCAGTTCGAGCTGGCCGCCGCCACCGTTCACCCCAACAAGCAGCAGGAGTTTCGCACCGACAAGGGCCGCACGGTAACCGGCGGCGGCGGGATTCACCCGGATTACCCGGTGGGCCCACGGCCCCTGAACCGCTTGCGGATCGCGCTGGATGCCAGCGGATCCATCACCAGCTTCGCCACCGACTATCTGCAGCGCAACAAGGTGGACGCCGATTTCGAAGTGACGCCGGCCATTCTGGACGAATTCGAAGCCTTCGCGGGCGCCCGCGCCATCCAGCCGAATATCGGCGAGTGGGCGGCGGAATCCGATTTCCTGCGCGGCCGGATCAAGACCGAGATCTTCAACCAGGCATTCGGCGTGGAACGCGGCGACCAGGTGGAATTGCAGCGCGATCCCGTGGTTCTGAAGGCGCTCGCATTGCTCGGTGGATAACGCTGCAAGGCATTTGTGGGGCAGACCCCCTGGTCTGCGCGGGTCCCCCTGGACCCGCTCTCCTGTCGAAGAATCAAGTCCTCCGACCACTGCGACGGGCCGACGAGGCGTCGGCCGCAGTCCAGGGGGACTGCCCCACCATCACTGCCGGTGTTCGGTTATGCGAAGAGTGTGGCATTAGATTAGTCCGAAGCCTGGCCGCACAGGGGTCCGCGTTTCCAGTCGGCATAATACAATGTTGTTGGAGGGTTGACCCGTGGCCACGTTGACGCCGCAAGTTTCCATATCGCTGGAGAACGAAAAAAACCCGTGGCTGGCCGCAGCCGCGCGCTTCGACGAGGCCGCCATGCGGCTGAAGCTCGACGACGGCATGTGCAAGGTGTTGCGCACGCCCGCCAAGGAACTCACGGTCAATATTCCCGTGCAACTGGACGACGGACGCCTGGAAGTTTTCACCGGCTACCGGGTGCAGCACTCGCTGGCGCGCGGGCCGGCCAAGGGCGGCATCCGCTTCGCTCCCGACGTGACGCTGGACGAAGTGCGCGCGCTGGCCTCGTGGATGACATGGAAATGCGCGGTGGTCAACATCCCGTTCGGCGGAGGCAAGGGCGGCGTGATTTGCGATCCCAACCTGCTTTCCGATATCGAGCTGGAAAAAATCACGCGGCGCTACACCGCCGAGATCATCGATTTCATCGGCCCGGAACGCGACGTGCCGGCTCCCGATGTCAACACCAATGAAAAGATGATGGCCTGGGTCATGGACACTTATTCCATGCACGCGCGGCACACCGTCACCGCGGTGGTCACGGGCAAGCCCATGGCGCTGGGCGGGTCGCGCGGACGGCCGGAAGCCACCGGCCGCGGCTGCATGATGGTGACCCAGAAAGCCCTGCAAGTGCTCGGCATCGCGCCGGAATCGGCCCGCGTGGTGATTCAGGGTTTCGGCAACGTGGGCGGCATGGCCGCCAGGCTGATGACCGCGGCGGGCTTCAAGATCGTCGCGATGGTGGAGTACGACGGCGCGGTCTACAACTCTCACGGACTCGACATCCTGGCGCTGCAGAAGCATCGCAAAGAGACCGGCTCCATCACCGGGTTTGCCGGCGGCGAAGATATGGATAAGGCCGAGGCAATGTTCCTGCCGTGCGACGTCCTGATTCCCGCCGCCACGGAAAACGTCATCACATCGCAGAATGCCGGCCGCGTCCGCTGCAAGATTCTGTGCGAAGGCGCCAACGGCCCCACCACGCCGCTGGCCGACCTGGTGCTGGCGGACAACAACGTCTTCGTGATTCCCGACATCCTGGCCAACGCCGGCGGCGTGACGGTTTCGTATTTCGAATGGGTGCAGGATCGCCAGGGCTATTTCTGGAACGAGAAACTGGTGAACGACCGCCTGCAGGAGATCATGGACGAGAGCTTCGACGCGGTGGTGGAGTATGCCCGCGCGGGGCACGTGAACAATCGCATCGCCGCCTACATGCTGGCGCTCGACCGCGTGGCCAATGCCATCCGGCTGCGGGGCATTTACGCGTAAGACAGGGCGCGTCTGATGGCGTCCGACGCCTCCACGCCGCTCATGCGGCAGTACAACAGCATCAAGCAGCAGGTGCCCGGGGCGCTGCTGATGTTCCGCCTGGGCGATTTCTACGAGCTGTTCTTCGAAGACGCGGTGGTGGCGGCGCGCGAGCTCGAAATCACGCTGACCGCGCGGAACAAGGAAAAAGGCGCCGCCATTCCCATGTGCGGCGTCCCTTACCACGCGGCCGAGGGATATGTCGCCCGGCTGATTCAGCGCGGATACCGCGTGGCCATCTGCGACCAGGTGGAAGATCCCAAGCTGGCCAAGAAACTGGTCAAGCGTGAAATCACTCGGATTGTGACGCCGGGCACCGCCATGGACGCGAACCTGGTGCGCGCGCGGGAGAACAATTACCTGGCCGCCGTGGCCCAAGCCGGCGGGCGCGCGGCGGTGGCGCACGTGGATCTCTCGACCGGCGAATTCCGCGTGACGGAAGTGGAACCAGCCGAGGTGGCCGGCGTGCTGGAACAGCTTGGCGCGCGCGAAGTGCTCTTCCCCGGGGAGTTGCCGCTGCTGGCCCGGGAGCGCACAAACCCGCGCTTCACGCGCACGGAGCTCGAAGAGTGGATCTTCACGGCCGATTACGCCGGCCGCACTTTGCGCGACCATTTCAAGCTGCTGACGCTGGATGGCTGCGGGCTGGCAAACCGGCCGGCCGCCACCGGCGCTTCGGGCGCCATCCTGCACTACCTGCGCGACACCCAGCGCGCCGCGCTCGACCACCTGGACCGTCCGACTTTCTACGATCGCGCCGATTCCATGGTGCTCGACGCCGTCACCGTTCGCAACCTGGAGCTGATCGAGCCGCTCTTCGCGGCCGACGCCGGCGGGCCGCAGCCCGAAGCCACGGTGCTCGCCGTGCTCGATCAAACATTGACCGGCATGGGCGGGCGCCTGCTGCGGCAACGCCTGCTGCGGCCATCCATGGACCGCGCCGAAATCGAGGAGCGGCTGGACGCCGCAGGCGAACTGTTGCAGCAGACCATTCTGCGCGCCGAACTGCGCAAGCAGCTTGGCGGCATCCTCGACCTGGAACGGCTGCTCGCCAAAATCACCCTGGGGTCGGCCGGCCCGCGCGACCTGCTGGCGCTCGGCCGCTCGCTCGAAAAGATTCCGGCGCTCAAACGATGCTTCGATACCCAGCAGGCCCTGCGGCTGCGCGCGATCCACGAACGTCTCGACGAACTGCCGGATGTCGCCAACCTGATTCTGGAGGCCATTTCGGATGAGCCGCCGCTGGCTATCGCCGATGGCGGCGCCATCCGCGCCGGTTACCACGCCGAGCTCGACGAGCTGCGCGATCTCAGCCTGAACGGGCGCCAGTACATCGCCCAGATTGAAGCCCGCGAACGCCAGCGCACCGGCATCCAATCGCTCAAAGTCCGCTTCAATAACGTATTCGGCTATTACATCGAGATCACGCGCGCCAACCTGCACCTGGCGCCGCCGGATTACGAGCGCAAGCAGACCCTGGCCGGCGCGGAACGTTATACCACTCCCGAGCTGAAAGATTACGAGCACAAAGTTCTGGACGCCGAAGAGAAAATTCTCACGCTCGAAAAGGAGCTCTTCGCCGACGTCCGCAAGCGCGCCGCCGCCCAGGCACAGCGGGTGCGCGCCACCGCCGCGGCCGTGGCCGAACTCGATGTCACGGCTTGCCTGGCTCAGGTGGCCGCCGAAAACCGCTACCAGCGCCCGACTTTCCCGGACGATGGCCCGGACGCTGGTTCAAGCAATGGCGAAATGCGAATTCTGGCCGGCCGCCATCCCGTGATCGAACGGTTCACCGACCAGGAATCCGGCCACTTCATTCCGAACGATCTCTACCTCAACGATTCCACCAACCTGATCGCCATCATCACCGGGCCCAACATGGGCGGCAAATCCACCTATCTGCGGCAGGCCGCGTTGATTGCGATTCTGGCGCAGATGGGCTCGTTCGTGCCGGCCGAGGCCGCCAGCCTTCCCCTCATCGACCGCATCTTCACGCGCATTGGCGCGTCGGACAACTTGTCGCGCGGCCGCTCCACCTTCATGGTGGAGATGACGGAGACGGCGGTGATCCTGAACACGGCCACGCCGCGCAGCTTCATTGTGCTCGACGAAATCGGCCGCGGAACCGCCACGTTCGACGGCCTGGCGCTGGCCTGGGCGGTGGTGGAACATATTCACACGCGCACGCGCGCCAAGACGCTCTTCGCGACCCACTACCACGAGCTCACGGAACTCGCGGATCTGCTCGATGGCGTGCGCAACCTGAAGGTGTCGGTGAAAGAAGCCGGCGATCACATCATCTTCCTGCGCAAGGTGGACCCGGGCCGCGCCGACCGCAGCTACGGCATCGAAGTGGCGCGCCTGGCCGGACTGCCCCTGAGCGTGATCGAGCGCGCGCGGGAAGTCTTGAAGCTGCACGAACGCACCGAGCACGCCGTCACCGAGGAACTCGCCAAGACGGAAGAAGCCGGGCCGGTGCAGATTCAGCTCTTCGAACCCGTGGGCTACGGCATCGCGGAACGCATTCGCAGCCTCAACATCGACCAGTTGCGGCCCATCGAAGCGCTACAGCTTTTGAGCGAATTACAGAAGGAGCTGAAGCGGCCGTGAGAATCGCCGGAGTCATGAGCGGCACGTCGCTTGACGGCATCGACGTGGCTGTCGTCGAAGTGCTGGGCCGCCGCATCCGCACCATCGGCTTTCTATCGACGCCCTACTCCGAAGCCACGCGCGCCGCCATCCTCGCGGTCTCCGATGCGGCGACGCAGACCTCCGCCATCTCTCGCCTCAACTTTCAACTCGCCGAACTCTACGCCCGCGCCGTGCTGCGCGCCGTGCGCCGATTCGGCCCGGTGGATCTGATCGGATGCCACGGCCAGACGGTCTATCACGAAGGCCGCTCGAACACCCTGCAACTCGGCGAGCCGGCCATTCTGGCCGAACGCACTGGCCTGCCGGTGGTCTCAAACTTCCGCGCGCGCGATATTGCCGCCGGCGGCCAGGGCGCGCCACTGGTCCCGTACGTCGACTACCTGCTCTTCCGCCACGCCACCCGCACGCGCGTCGCGCTCAACATCGGCGGCATCGCCAACATCACGGTGATTCCCGCCGGCGCCGCACCGGAGGACATCGTGGCCTTTGACACCGGTCCCGGCAACATGGTGATCGACGCGCTGGCGCGCGAAATGGGCCAGCCCTACGACCGCGGCGGAAAGATCGCCGCTTCCGGCCGCGTGGACACCGCCCTACTCGACGAGTTGCTGGCCGACCCGTATTACCGCCGCAAGCCGCCCAAGAGCGCTGGCCGCGAACAATATGGAGCGGCGTTTGTCGCGCGGCTCAAAGCCACTGGGCTACGGCTGCGCGACCTCATCGCGACGGCCACGGTGCTGACGGCCGCGACCATCGCGATGGCTATCGGCAACCGCAGGGCCGACCTGATCATTTCCGGCGGTGGCGTTCACAATTCACAGATCGTCGCGCACGTAGCCGGCTTTCTGCCCAATACCTCGCTCTCCACATCCACCGACCACGGCATCGACGCCGACGCCAAAGAAGCCATCGCGTTCGCCGTCCTGGCCCACGAAACCTGGCGCCGCAAACCCTCCAACCTGCCCTCCGCCACCGGCGCGCGCCGCGCGGTGATCCTCGGCAATATCACGCCGTGATCGAGGGCTCAAGCACTCCCCGCGCCGAGCAGGATGTCAGCGACATTTGGGATTACATCGCAGACGACAGCAGCCAAATACGAGAATCCTAGCGTAGGAGTACGTGAGGCGGAGCCGCGAACGTAAGAGAGCGGTAGAATTGGGGTCGGTCCGTGATTTCTCTGATCACCTTCGTCTGCTACGGACGCCACCTGCACGGCTGCGAATCGGGCTCCGTCGACCACGAGCACAATGTGCCCGGAAACCCGATCCTGGAAGTAGATTCCGCGCGCGCGGCAGCCGAACGGGAGCGTATGGATCAGGCGCCCTATAACAACCGCTCTCTTACGTTCGCGGCTCCGAATGTGTCGCACGCCCCAGGTGGACTGCCTCACCAACCGCGAGAAATGCGAGGTCGCCTCAGAAATCCAGCGCCACCACTTCATGGTCCAACAGCGACGGCACCGTCAGACGCACTTCCCTGCCCGCCTGTTGCACGCGCGGCGCAAGCCCGCTGACCAGCAATTGCACGTGCTTCACCTTCTTTCCTTCGGGCAAGCGAATGGTGATGCGCTGCGCCGGCAGCGGGATAAATTCCCGCAGCGGGCCCTTCATCATCATGGGGTTCGTCAGGTTCACCAGGTGTACGGTCATCGATTCCTTCTGCCGCCACACCGTCACATCCAGCACGCCGGGGCCCTCCACCGCAACCGGGCGCGGTTCGTTGGCGGCCCATTCGACGGCATTGCGCAGCAGCCTGCCATGATCCGGCGCCAGCACTTCCCAAAATGTCCGGTCGATGTCCCACGGGAAATAGACCACGCGGCCCGCGCCCACTTCGCGCGCGTAGACCTCGGGAATATCCGTTTTCGGAACGCGCGGGAAAACTTCTTCCATCGGAAGATCGGGGTACGACGGAATCAGCGTCAGCGGCGGATTCCGGTACTCCGGCGCGGGCTTCGTGTGAAGGCGCGCGACGCCGTTGATGATGCGCCCGGTCGATTCCAGGCCGGCGAGAATCGGATGCCGCCGGCCAGTCTGCGGATCGGTTTCCAGTCGCAGATAGGAATTCATCATGCGCTCGTCGAGCGAGCCATCGAAATGCGCGCCGAATAAATCGGCGAGGCCGAAATCGGCGCGCCGCACGCCCCACTCGTTGTAGAGCGACGTCTCATGGGTGGCTACCAGGCTGCCGCCGCGCTCGACAAATTCGCGAATCTGGCGGCATTGATCGTCGGAAAGCGCGGCGATATTTGGAAGCACCAGCACTTTGCACGTCGCCAGGTGTGAAGCGTCCAGCAACCGGTCATGCACCATTTCGAAGGGAATGCGCGCCTCGATCAGCGCCTGGTAATAACCCAGGGTGTGATCTTCCACCTTCTGGCGCGCCCGCTCGCCGCCATAGAACTGCGCCGTCTGCTGCGAATAGACCATCGCCACGCGTGCCAGCGGCGCTTGGTTGCGCAGATATCGCTCGTTACGGTAAAGCCACCCGTACAGCTCTTCCACCACCGGAAGCCATCGCTGGTCGTAAAGCGTCCCCCCGAACTTTGTGAACCAGGGCCGCAAACCGTTGGCAACCCCGTCGAGCGCCCACAGGCGGATCTCCGGCGCGCTCTGCACCGAATCCTTCCAACGGTATGCCTCTTCCACTCCCACGCTGAAGATTCCGCCGATGGGCTTCGTCCCCATGGCGGCGCTGTATTCCTTGGCGCTCTTGCCGGCGGTCCACGGCGGCGCTACGCCACTGCGGGCCTGGCGGTCGGCAAACAGCACCGGCGCCAGTTCGCCGATGGTTTTCATGTCCAGCTCGCTCAAGGCGCCGCCGCCCGCGTTGGCGATGAACCGGGCACTGGGGTTCGCCCCGCGAACGACACCGTCCATCACGCGCCAGAGTTCGAACAGGCGCTGCTGCTTCCATTCGATGTAGGCGCGCCGCGCCGGGTCTTGCGGATTGAGCGTGCGCGGCAGATCCAATCCGGTTGCTTCATGGAAATTCCGGCGGCAGTGCTCGCAATAGCACATCCCCGAGCCCGACCAGCGATTGCTGAAGACGCCGTCCACCTGGTAGCGCGACACAATCTCGCGTGTCACTTCGGTCATGAAGTCGAAGTTGTACGGCCCCAACCCGCAGGTGAGCCACAATTCCGGCATCGAGCCGTGACGGCGCTTGCGGCCCTCGGCGTCGACGGCGATCCAGTCGGGATGCGCGTCGTAGACATCCTGGTGAGCGGCGTGCGGGTCGGTGCGCGCCAGCACCACCATGTTCAGCTTGCGGCATCCGGCCACCAGGTCGCCAAACGGGTCGGTGTCGCCCATCCATTGGCTGCGATAATGCAACGGAATTTTGGTGGGATAATAGGCGACGCAGCCGCCCGCGCTGAGGCAGGCCGCGTCGGAATGAGTGCGCGCGAAGTAATCCAGCCAGAAGTGCAGGTCATACCGGCCGGGATCGTTCTCCACCAGCGTCAACTGCGCCCAACGCATGGGGCGGTCGAACCACGGCGCCGGTTCGGCGGCCGGCTGCATTGCACTTGCCTTACTCCCCGCCAGCGCCAGCGCCGAGCCCGCGAGAGCGGCGTTTCGCAAGAATTGCCGGCGGTCCCATGGTCGATCCATCATTTTGTCTTTTCCGGCCAGCCGGGCGTCCAGCGCAACACATTTCCCGTCAGGCTGGCGGCGAAAATATCGCCCAGAGGGGACACCGTGAGCCAGTGTCCGGGGCTCTCCATCGACCCCAGAATCTTGCCGGTCGCCAGATCGATGTGCATGATCCGCCCCGACAGCCATTCATAGGCGGCGCCCTCGGTGGCGTCGCGGAAAGCCAACACCCAGGCTTCGTCCTTGGGCGTGATGAACATGCTCAACGCGCAGCCCAGGTGGGTCCACTGCCGCAGAAACTTCCCCGACGCGTCGAAGATCTGGATGCGATTATTGTCGCGGTCGCACACATACACGCTGCCCCCGGAATCCACCGCAACCGAATGGGGGGTGCTGAACTCGCCCGGGCCCGCGCCGTGCTTGCCCCAGGCCGCGACGTACTGGCCGTCGGGCGAGAACTTCACCACGCGCGAATTCCCATAGCCATCGGAGACGTAAAAATCGCCATTCTTAGCGAACGCGATGTCGGTGGGCTTGTTGAAAGTCTTCTCGTCCGCGCCGGCCTTGCCTTTCGCTCCCAGGGTCAGGAGCAGTTCGCCCTGTTTGGTGAACTTCATGATCTGGTGGTCGGAGCTATCGGTGATCCAGACATTGTCGGCGGCGTCGATGCGCAGGCCGTGAGGAGTTCCGAACATGCCTTTGCCCCAGGAGCGCAAGTATTTGCCCTTGGGGTCGAAGACAATCAGAGGGTCGGCTGTTTTGCCGCGTTGGAAGGCATAGAGGTTGCCGGTGGAATCCGTCGCCACAGCCGACACGCGGCCGAATGTCCAGCCCGCAGGCATACTTTCCGGCTCCAGGCCGAAGCGGGGGGTGGCGCGATACTGCAACAAGCCTCCTTCATGCGGGTACCACCCTTGCTGGGCAAACGCCGCAAAGGCGAAGAGCAGCGCCAACCAAATCTGCGGCTTATGCATATTGCGTCCTGAGTTAAGAATATCGTGAACCCGGGTCTCTGTAGTGGGAAGAGCCAGTATCGCAACCACTTGGGTGAAATCCCCCAAACCTCTCACAGCGGCTGCGGCGCCTGCTGGAAATTTCAACATTGATACTGCGCCACTTAGCCCAATCCCGCTGCCGCTCCGCGTTTGGCCCCCGAAGTGCCTCCAGTACCTCAATTATGTGCTTGGCTATTCCGGGTAAGGTCGTCGAAGCCACCGACCTGGGCTTCACGCGCATCGCCAAGGTCCAGTTCGGCGGGGTCACGCGCCAGGTCTCGCTGGACTTCGTCCCGGAGACCCAAATCGGCGACTACGTCCTGGTTCACGTGGGCTTCGCCATCAGCCGCTTGTCTCCCGAGGAAGCCGAGCGGACCTACGAATTGCTGCGCCAAATTCAGGAAGCAGACGAGATCGCGCCGGAGGAACCTCTGTGAAATATCTGGACGAGTACCGCGACGCCGATATCACGCACGCCCTGGCCGCGCGCATCCGCGCCCGGGCCACCAAGCCCTGGGTGCTGATGGAAATCTGCGGAGGCCAAACCCACACCCTGATGCGTTATGGTCTGCCGGACCTGCTACCGCCCGAAATCGAGCTGGTGCATGGTCCGGGGTGTCCGGTGTGCGTCGCGCCGCTGGAATTCGTCGACCGTGCGATCGAAATCGCGTCCCGGCCCGGCGTGATTTTCGTCTCTTACGGCGACATGCTGCGCGTGCCCGGCTCGCGGCAAGATCTGTTCCGGGTCCGCGCCGCCGGCGGCGACGTCCGCATCGCCTATTCGCCCCTGGAAGCCGTCAAACTGGCGCAGGAATACCCCACGCGCCAGGTGGTCTTCTTCGGAATCGGCTTTGAAACCACCGCGCCCGCCAACGCCATGGCGGTGTGGCACGCTAAGCGCCTGGGCCTGACCAATTTTTCGATGCTGGTGTCGCACGTGCTGGTGCCGCCCGCCGTCAGGCTGCTCCTGGGGTCGCCTGCGAATCGCGTGCAAGGCTTCATCGCCCCCGGCCACGTCTGCACCGTCATGGCTCACCGGGAGTACGAAGCGCTCAGCGCCGAATTTCACGTCCCCATCGTGGTGGGCGGGTTCGAGCCGGTGGATCTGCTGGAAGCCATCGCCATGCTGGTGGATCAATTGGAAGACGGCCGGGCGCAACTCGAGAATCAATACTCCCGCTCGGTCACGCGCGATGGGAATGTGGCCGCGCAGAAGCTGATGGAAGAGGTGTTTGAGATCACCGACCGCAAGTGGCGCGGCATCGGCATGATTCCGGCCAGTGGCCACCGCTTACGCGAAGAGTACGCGGCCTACGACGCCGAACGCATCTTCGGCGCCCAGGAAATCCACGTGGAAGAGCCCGCCGAGTGCATCAGCGCGCTGGTGCTGCAGGGCCTGAAGAAGCCGGTCGATTGCACGGCCTTCGGCACGCGATGCACGCCGGAGCAGCCGCTGGGCGCTCCCATGGTCTCGAGCGAAGGGGCCTGCGCCGCGTACTACGCCTACCGCCGCCACACGGCGTCGGAGGCCGCCCAATGAACGCCTTCGTCTGCCCGGCGCCCATCGCCGTCCAGGATACCGTGCTGCTAGGCCATGGCAGCGGCGGAAAATTGAGCGCGGCGCTGCTCCAGCAGATCTTTCTCCCGGCCTTCCACAACCCGCTGCTCTCCCGCCTGGAAGATCAGGCGGTGCTCGATGTCGAACGCGGCCGCCTGGCGTTTACCACCGATTCCTTCGTCGTCAAGCCGCTGTTTTTTCCCGGCGGCGACATCGGCTCGCTGGCCGTACACGGCACGGTCAACGACCTGGCCATGGGCGGCGCGCAGCCTCTGGCGCTCAGCGCGGCCTTTATCCTGGAAGAAGGTTTTTCACTGGCCGACCTCCGCCGGGTGGTCGATTCCATGGCGCGCGCCGCGGAGAACGTCGGCGTGCCCATCGTCACCGGCGACACGAAGGTGGTGGAGCGGGGTTGCGGAGACGGCGTCTTCATCAATACGACGGGCCTCGGCGTGGTCGCAGCGGGCGTCGATCTTTCGGCCGCCAACGCCCGCCCGGGCGATTGCGTGATCCTTAGCGGATCGTTGGGCGACCACGGCATCACCATCCTCACGCGGCGGCAGGGCCTCGAACTCGAAGGCGCCATCGAGAGCGACTCCGCGCCGCTGCACACGCTGGTGGCTGCCATCCTGGCTGCGGCCGGCGATGTCCGCGTGATGCGCGATCCCACGCGCGGCGGCCTCGCCAGCACGCTGAATGAAATCGCGGTGCAGTCGCACGCCGGCATCGCCATCCGCGAAACGGCCCTCCCCATACACGACGGCGTGCGCGGGGCCTGCGAAGTTCTGGGCCTGGACCCGCTCTATGTAGCCAACGAGGGAAAGCTCGTCGCCATCGTCCCGGCGGCGTCGGCCGAAGCCGTACTCGCCGCCATGCGCCGCCATCCGCTCGGCGCCGAGGCCGCCATCATCGGAGAAGTGGTCGGGCGCCATCCCGGACTCGTCACCATGCACACGCCTTTCGGCACCACCCGCATCGTCGACATGCTGGCCGGCGACCAGCTTCCGAGGATCTGCTGATATGCATGAAGTCGGCATCGCCAACGGAATTCTTGACGCCGTGCGCAAAGAAACCGAGGCGCGCAAACCCGCCCGCGCCGTCAAGGTGGGCGTCCGCATTGGCGAAATGGCGGGAATCGATCCGCAGTCCCTGGCCTTCTCCTTTGAGGTGCTGGTCAAAGGCAGCGACCTGGAGCCGCTCGACCTGGCCATCGAGCCGGGCGTCGCCGATGAACTGGAATTCGCATACCTGGAGTTGGAGGTCCCATGACACGCGTACCCATGGAAGGCAAAGTTCTCAATGAGAACAACCGCGCCGCCGCCGAACTGCGCGCCGAATTCGCGCGCCACGGCGTCTTCGTGGTGAATCTGATCAGTTCGCCCGGCTCGGGCAAGACCGCGCTGCTGGAGCGGACCCTGGAATCCTACGCCCCGGGCCGCCGCGTCGCCGTGCTGACCGGCGACATCCAGACCGATGCCGACGCCGCCCGCCTGGCGCGCTACGGTTTCCCCGTGCGCCAGATCACCACCGCCGGCGCCTGCCACCTGGACGCCCGCATGATCCGGCGCGCGCTGGAGGGCTGGTCGCTCGCCGCCATCGATCTCCTCTTCATTGAAAACGTGGGTAACCTGGTCTGCCCCACCAGCTACGATCTCGGCGAAGCCTGTAAGATCGTGCTGCTGAGCGTAACGGAAGGCGAAGAGAAGCCGCTCAAATACCCCGGTATCTTCTTCAAATCGGAACTGATGCTGCTGACTAAGATCGACCTCTTGCCGTACGTGCCATTCAGCATCGACGTGGCGGAAGCCAACGCGCGCACCATCCACCCGGAGATCCAGATCGCGCGGCTCTCATGCACCACAAAGCAGGGTCTCGACGAGTGGCTGCGTTGGATCGATGCCCGCGCCCTCGGCGCAACCAAGGCTGCGCCCGCCGCGCCGGAACTCGTGCGGTAACCGGCTTGCCCTGGCGCATGGCTTTCCAGTCAGACGAAAATTCCTGGCCGCAATCCAGGCAGGCGACATAAGTTCCGTTAGGGGTCTCGCCACTCAGCGTAATCTGAACGTCGTACTCACCGCATGGCCCAAGACGGCGATCCTAGCCAAACGTGCGCCACTCCCCCAAACTGCAAACTAAAATGATCTCCTGCTCCCAATACCGTGCCGCGACTAACCGCAGAGGATAGCTCCCAAGGCCCGAGGCACAAACGAGCAGCAATAACGGGCTCAGCTGGTGGCATCGGACGATGGTCACCGCGCTCAGGAGCGCGCCGACGACTGCTATGAGTGCAAGGGTCAGCGAAAGCGAGAGCATGAACAGCAGTCTAGCGTGAGCATCGGCAACTGCCGTCAACACCGTCGAAGCGTTGGGGACCGAAACACGCGAAACTAACTTCCGAAACATATCGAGCCGCTGCCACGGGCTCGAGAATCGGGAAGATTCAAAAGTATGCGATACCGACTCATTGAATTCGGACATCATCACCTGGGCTCGAACGAAGGAGAATCGCATTCGCGGCAGCGGCATTCCATGCATGAGCCACACCCCCGCATCCAAAACCCTCCTCCGTGCAGACGTCCCTAAACGCTCCGGTCGACCCAGTTGCTCCAACTGGACGCGCATGAAGTATCGGGTCCCCGCGTTCACCCATTCCAGAAGCAGCGATCCAACAGCGTACGCGGCAATCAATACGGTCACCGTCACGGCGAGCGAATTGCCCGATACACTGGGCCCCAGAACATCGGTCAGGTCGAACCGTAGCCAAGCGTGCAGAGCGATCAAAGCGACAAAGCCCGGGGCCAAAACGCCCAAGATTTCAATGGTCGAGAGCCTAGCGACAACCTTGTCCATTCCCGGAGTCTATCACCGTAGCAGGCGCGTCATGCTATCGGGGGGACCAGCTTTCTCGCTTCCTCGAGAGTCTCGTCTAGCGTGTTCATGAGCTTGAAGCCCGGTAGGGCTGTGAGGCCGAGACTGGTGAGCGACTCCAGATAAGCGACGGGGTAATTTACGCAGAACAGTGTTCCCGAATCCGCGTGGATAACCTCGTAGACGGCAAAGATCGCTCTTACGAGGGGACTACCCGCGGTCGTTGCTTTGATGACGAGGACGCAGGCCGGGGGCGGGACATCGAGCCCAGACTCGGCAAGCAGCGAGCGGTACTGCGAGATCAGCTTTTCGCTAAGAAGCTGCGAGGTCCTTGGCTGAAACATTTGGGCTGGAAGGTAGTCGATCTCGAGAATGGGTACGCCATCGCGCCACTCGCCCTTAATTTGAAGTTGCTCAATCATGTGTGGTTATACCTTTTTCATTTGGCGCGGCAACGCGCTTGAATACCAAGGTCAGCCGTCGCCCTAACATTGAAGCCGTGACCGTGTCAGCGAGCTTCAACAAAGCAGCCGTCCCGCCAATATCGGCTGCTGTTCGAGGCGCCCCATCTGGAAGTCTCTTTCTGGCAGCTTCGCCCAGAAACTCGTCCCAATTACGCCACTCCGTCGGCTGTTCAACTTCGACGACTATGAGATCCCTGCTCCGGCGAAGCTTCAGTAAGATGACTTCTCCTCTGTTACTGCCGTGAGAAACAGCGTTCTTCAGAGCCTCCCAGATCGCGCACCAAATCCTACCGGGGGAGTATCCGGCTGTTTTGCCTATCCACCCTCTAACCGCGGCTTGAAGCACCAAATCGCAGACTGCAGCACAGTCCGCCGCGTTTGTGATGGTGAAATCGGCTTCGGACTCATCTGAACTAACCTCGATAAGGGTCTGCGCACCGGCACGATTAGGACCATAGCCCCCGAAACGAACGACCACAACCGTTTGATCGTCGGCTGGCAATGAGTCGCCCGAACTTGCTGCAGCTGCTGAGAGAATGTTCTTCGCGATTGTCCCGGGTTCGTCGTCGCGGGCTCGCGCCACAGCCGACTCAATCCCCGGCCTCCCGAACAAGCCACCGAAACTGTCACGAGCCTCAAGGACTCCATCACTGAAGAGAATCAGCAGATCGCCTTCGTTTACCGAAACCTCGACAGAGCGAGGCTCCACCCGGAAGCGACCGTATCCGCCGCCGACGTACACGCCCGCCGCCTGAAGTTGCTGCGGCTGAGCCTGCCCGTGTCTGAACAAAAGCGGGGGAGGCATGCCAGCATTTGCCAGGCGGACGAGGTTGGGGTAGATTTCGACCAAATTCATCGTAACGGCAATGTTAGGTTGGCCCAGTTCCTGAAGCATGTGGTGGTCCGCGTTCTCCAACAGTGCCGGCGCCTTCTGGATGTCGCCTCGCGTCAGTGTCCGCTCCAGTACATTCGCGGCGTGCGTGGCCTGGATCGCCGCGTCGATCCCACTGCCTTCGACATCCACGAGGTAAATGCAGACGCTGCCATCGCTTCGATTAAACCAATTGTAGAAGTCTCCCGACACGGCGGTTGCATCTTTGAACGCGGCGGCGATCGTAAAGCCGGGGCGTTGCTCACGATCCGGCATAGTGACGAATCTCTTGAGTACCGAACGGGCAATCTCGTTCTGCTCCTGCAGCGTCTTTTGCTCTCTGATCTCTAAATTCTCGCGATTCAACCCTTCGATGATCACCATCTTCGCTTTGATCGTACGATAGCCCCAAATAAGAATTACCACGACTCCGAGGAAGGCCACAACGCAGACCATGAAAGTATATGGCGCAGCTGCCTCCGCGATGGACTGGTACCTGGTCTTGGCAGCAACGGGTGCCATGAACTCCAGGTAGCTCAGACACACGTCTACCGGAAGCTCGTACTGGCGTAAGCTGGCGTCTGCCGCTGCGGCAAACGCTTTCCCGATCACCCGAATTGCCGAAAGCTGAGGCAAGCACGCGGGCCCGAGCAGCGCGCACTTCTCGACGGCCCTGGAAATAGCGACCGCCGAGCGGCTCTTGACGTCATTATCCAGATCGTTCAGAAGGAATGCCGCATCTGCGGCCAATCCGACGGTGAAACCATCGACCTCAGCTAGAAGCTCCGCGGCGAATCGTCGCGATGTGATCTCCGCGTTTGAGCGGAGGACCTCAACGATCGCAGGCGCAGCACCGGCTCCGATCCGAAGGATAGCGGCTCTCGCAGCAGCGCGAACCTCAGGCCGATCATCGCACCGCCCTAGAAGCCCGCTAACCGTATCGCTGACCACCTTGCCGGTAGATCCGCTGACAACTTCTCCAAGGGCGTTCGTGGCGGCTTCTCGAACACTGGAATATCGGTCCCTCGTCGATTGCAGCAGGGCGGGGACGGCCTGCATGGCCTCCGGCCCAATCTTTGCCAACGCCTGCGCGGCCGAAACCCTGACCTGCCAACTCTTGCTAGAAAGGCTCTCGATATCGCCCTGGACTTGGCGGTCAGTGGCCGTCACCTGCGGATTCCCTGCACCTTGGAACGCAACAAGCACCGCGCTTCCGAGAACTTGCAGAAGCAGACCCGTCCAAACGCTTCTCGTCGACCGGCGCATGTATGCCCCTATTATGGCCCGAAAAAACCGGGGATGCGAGAGCTCCAAGTGTCCGGAGAAGCACATGACACGCGTCATCAGCCAACCACTTGTGACGAGATTGACTCTGCAATTAGCTTACCGTGGTATCTTCCATTCTCGACGAAGGTTTCGTTGGTGTGCATGCCGGCCACGATGACGCCGGCCAGATACACGCCGCGGCATTCGCTCTCCAGCGTATCGGGATTGGTGCGCGGGCGCCGGGTTTCGGGCTCGAGCGTGAGGCTGGTCGCTCGCAGCCATCGATCTCCTCTTCATTGAAAACGTGGGCAACCTGGTCTGCCCCACCAGCTACGATCTCGGCGAAGCCTGTAAGATCGTGCTGCTGAGCGTCACGGAAGGCGAAGAGAAGCCGCTCAAATACCCCGGCATCTTCTTCAAGTCGGAGCTGATGCTGCTGACTAAGATCGACCTGCTGCCGTACGTGCCATTCAACATCGGCGTGGCAATAGCCAACGCGCGCACCATCCATCCGGAGATCCAGATCGCGCGGCTCTCATGCACCACGAAGCAGGGCCTCGACGAATGGCTGCGTTGGATTGATGCCCGCGTTAAGTGGGACATCGCCCTTCGTGGCCTGTCCTGCCTCGCTAAACCACGGACGCTGACAGACGACAAAAACCGATCGTCTGTTTGAATGTATAAGGCCTGAGATGGCGAAGGGTTCTCCTGAAGGGTACAATGCCGAGACCGGCTCTGAACAGCCGGCTCAGAAACTTCAAACAGGAGAACCCAATGAACGTCAACCA
>Ga0187874_10000118_pt1 | contig 102621 bp, 92 predicted proteins | sample June2016WEW_16_1_3_FD_132993 | JGI IMG/M metagenome (GOLD analysis project Ga0187874, IMG submission 132993) | Peatland microbial communities from SPRUCE experiment site at the Marcell Experimental Forest, Minnesota, USA - June2016WEW_16_150 | ecosystem: Environmental > Terrestrial > Soil >... | reverse complement strand
GCGCACGCCAAAGGCTTCCTTCAAGTCGCTGTATCGAAAACGCTCCGGCCTGCGAGATTCGCTCCTCTACTCAAGCGCAGTTCCGCCGGAGCGTTTACGATACAGCACTAAGACATATCGGGATCTATCCGATCTATCCGGAGGAAGAGAAGTAATAGTCGGAGAATCATCAGGTTGAACGGAGCTAGATCGGTGAAGCGCGCCGGGAGGCGGTGGGGGGAGCGAACGCGTCCGGATCACCGAACATAAAGGACGTTATGTTGCGCTATTTAGGGGACCCGAGAAGCCCCGGTGATGAGCGCCGGAAGCGCAAGCCCCGCCCGTTGCGTATTGGCGACCACGTCAGACATGAATGCGAAGACGACGGAGGTCGTGCTGCACGGCTTCCGCATGGAAACGCAAGTGTAACGGCGGGGTGGTATGCTGAATGGCCACACAAAATACGTGTCTTTCAAAGAAGACTGAAAAGGAAAACTCTATGGCTGACGATGTAAAAGATTTTGCACCTCTTGATGATGTGCTTAAACGAGTTCAAACGGCCGTTGCCAAGTACCACGCCTCGGACGATAAGCTGCCCGCGTTAAACAGTGCTGACTTCACATTCAAGGCGGCCACTAAGAAGGACAAGAGTTGGTCGTTCACTATTTTGTTCTTTACGTTCGGGCACACTCACACCCAAGAGACAACACACGAACTCGCATTTCATTATGCCGTCCCCCCAAAAAAGCCAGCGGTCGAACTGCTCGGGGTGAAAAAAGAAGATGCTGTGCCGTTTGAGGACACACTCGCTAACGTAATGACTGCTCTCGGAAGCGCACTCGACGCGACTCGAGCTCTAAAGATTGAGGGCGCAGGGTTCGTGAACGCCAGCATGACAGTTCAATTTGTTATTACAAAAGCCACTACACTAGGTGGGACGGGAACCTACGATATGGTGACTATAACAGCGGGTGGAGGTGTGAGCCATAGCAACACGCACTCCGTCAAACTGGTCTTCGGAGAAAAGTCTATCGCCGACACCTTGGTCTAAAGCGAAGGCAACGCTTCAGCTTGCCGCAAGTGCCCGGTAAAGCGTCGTCCGGTCCACGTTCAGGAGCGCGGCCACGTCCTCGCGGCGCTGGCCGCCGTCGATCAGCTTGCGGGCGTGAGCGATTTGGTGGGCCTTCAATTTCCGCTTGCGCCCGAATTTCACGCCCCGCCGCTGCGCCTCCTTCACCCCGGCGCGGGTCCGTTCGCTGATAAGGCTCCGCTCCAACTCGGCCAACACGCCGATCATCTGCCACATGGCGCGGCCCGTGGGCGTCGTCGTGTCGATGGCCTCCGTGAGCGACTGGAATTTAACGCCGCGCGTTTTCAGGTCGTCGAGCATGGCGATAAGATCGCGCAAGCTGCGGCCTAGCCGGTCAAGCTTCCACACAATGAGCGTGTCGCCGCGTTCGAGTTTCTTCATGCAGCGAAGCAGGGCAGGGCGCTTGGTGATCGCGCCGGATAGTTCATCGGTGAAGAGAGTTTTACACCCGGCCCGCTTCAGCGCCGTGTGCTGCATGGCGGCGTTCTGGTCCTCTGTGGAGACGCGGGCGTAGCCGTATTTCATGCGCTCCATTTTGCACTAGACATTTGCAACATTCAAGACCCAATGTTTACAGGCCTCCGGCGAACGTTGCAGAACTTACCCGTTTTGAGACGGGGGCGTCTAGTTTGGGCGGCACGCCCCGGCGATGTTAGTGAAGATCGGCGGCCCACGGCGCGAACGCCTTGACCAGGACGCCCGCGCTCGCATCGTCCAGCACCTGAACGGTGTACCAGCCCCGCTGAATCCCATAGGGGCCTGGGTCTTCGTCGGCACCAACCACGGTAAGCCAGACCTTCCGACCGTCTGAGGTCTGAATGATGGTTTCTTCGATGTTAGCGGCTAGGTTCGGTTTGAATGCTAGCCGCGCGCTGTCGGCGTAGGAATGCAGCTTCCCGTCCACGACGAAAGAAAAAGGCTGCAAATCTGTGAGCTGAAACGGAACGCGCATAGCTGCCGCCCATGATAGCGCTTCGACCACGTGATTCACAATCTGCCCTTTTCGAGACACTCTGGCGGCCGGAAAAACTGATTGACGGGTGGGTTGGGTTGGCATAGGATAAACGCAGTTATCCTACCCCCGTCCGGCAGTGGGGCGTGGCCGTTGTATATTCGTTCCCCTACGGCGCTTCCACAAGCCAGATAACCTCCCGCCTGGGGGTGGTAGACAGAAGGTCGCGCTGCCGAAAATCGAAGCCCAAAGTAAAGCCCCAGATTCCATCGACTCGGATACATCCCGTGACACGCCGTCCACTGAACCACGCCGGGTTGGCGTCAACCCGCCAGCGATTTTTCGGCGGCGGCGCGGGGGTCGCCCGCGGAGCGGTAGCCTTGCCGCTTCAGGGCGGCTTCCAGAGCTTCGAGAAGCATCAGGACGTTTTCGCGCGTCGAGCCGTAGCCCATGGTGCCGATGCGGAAGACTTTGCCGGCCAGCGGGCCGAAGCCGCCGGCAATCTCCATGCCGTGCTCGCTGAGGAGATACTGGCGGAGTTGGGCGTCGTCCACGCCGGCGGGGACGCGCGGGGTGTTCAGAGTCCAGAGGCGATTGGCCGGATCCTCGACGTGCATGCTCAGTCCCATGGCCTCGATGCCCGCGACGAAGGCCAGGTGGTTGCGGCGGTGGCGCTCCCAGCGGTTTTCCAGGCCCTCTTCGGCGACCATGGCGAGACCCTCGCGCAAAGCGTAGAAGAGAGTGGCGGAAGCGGTGTGGTGATAGCGGTGGCCGGTGTAAAACGTGTCCAGCAATTGCAGGTCGAGATACCACGACTGCACGGGCGCGGTGTGGGCTTTGAGCCGCTCCAGGGCGCGCGGGCCTAAGGTGATGGGCGCGAGGCCGGGCGGGCAGCCGAGACCTTTCTGAGTGCAGCTATAGGCGATGTCGATGCCGTTTTCGTCCACCAGGACGGGCATGCCGCCGAGCGAGGTCACGCAATCGGCGATGGTGAGCGCGCCGGCCTCGTGGGCCGCTTCGCAGATGGGCTTGGCCTGATTGAACATGCCGGTGGAGGTTTCGGCCTGAACGAAGCCGACCATGTGGGGCTGCTCGCGGCGGATGAAATCGCGGACTTCCTGGGCGTCGAATGGTTCGCCCCAATCCTTGGCGAGGCGCACGACGGTGGCACCCTGGCGGCGCGCCATCTCGCCGATGCGATCGCCGAAGAAGCCGTTGGACAGAAGGGCAAACTTGCGGCCGGGTTCGGCGAAATTCGCGACGGCCGCCTCCATGCCGGCGCTGCCGGTGCCGGAGATGGCGATGTTAAAGGAATTGCCGGTGGAGAAGGCGTAGCCGAGCAGGGTGCGGATCTCGTCGGCGACTTCAAAGAAGAACGGATCGAGGTGGCCGACCACGTTCTGCGCCATGGCCTGGTAGACACGCGGGGCGACCATGCTGGGGCCGGGACCGAACAGCAGGCGGCGCGGCGCCTGCAAGGGAGGGTATTCTTGCGGCATAGAAAGATCAGTGTAACGCGGCGGGTGATGACGGCTCAGCGATGAGTGCGCGGGTGAACTTCGCTCGCCTTGGCAGGCTGAAGCCTGCCCCTGGAGTTTCTACATTTCCGGCTGTATGAGGTTATGATCTGGTTTGTATCAGGGCATGGCTTCAGCCATGCCGAACCGCGAAAGGAATGGGCTTTAGCCCCTGGTAATGGCAAGGCCTGCTCGCAATGCCCTGCCGGGCAACATCCTGAGTTCAGCGCGTACGTTCTTCGCCACCACCAAGACCAGCCAAGGCCGCGCCCGGCTGCAGTCGGAACGGAATGCCACGTTGAGGATCGACGTGCTTCGCTCCTACCTAGCGGCCAGGAAATTCCGGCTCCACGACTTTGTGGTAATGCCAGACCATCTGCATTGATTGGGGACGGTCGGCGACGGCATGACGGTGGAAAGGGCCATGCAGTTAGTCAAGGGAGGATTCTCATACCGCTTGAAGAAGGAATACGGCCATTGGGGCGAGGTCTGGCAGCGCGGTTTCTCCGAGACGCGCGTGGAGGATCGGCAGAGCTTCATCAAGCATCGGGAATACATAGCGGCGAACCCGGTGAAGGCAGGACTGGTCGAGACGCCCGAGGAGTTCCCCTATTGTTTCACGTACCTGGCAAGGAGGCAGGCAGCAGGGGCTAAAGCCCTGAATTGACTGCCTCCAACGGCACGGCTGAAGCCATGCCCTGATACAAGGCATGAGCCTCGGCCTGGTTGAGGCGCAGTGGGACCATCAGGAAATCCGTGCCGAAATGTGGAAACTCCAATGGCAGGCTGAAGCCTGCCCCACCTGGTGCGGAGTTTTTCCCTACGGGCGGAGTAGCGCGACCCTTTGCGAAATCCTGTATACTGCCTTGAGCCACAGCGCCACTTCGCGCCGCGGCAAATCTCAAAACATTGTGAGGGGAAGATCATGTTGGGCGAACAAATCGGAGAAGGTAACGGAAAACGAAGCTACCGGAAAGTGGTATCGGTGGAAGGCGGCACATTCTCAGTCGAGGTGTCGTTTGAAAGCACCGGAAAAACTCTGGGCGTCGACAGCCACGAGGTGGGGACTTACTGCTCGCAGCCGCGGGCGGACGGCAGTTTGTACGGCGAGGGGCACGGGGTGCTGCTCACGGGGGACGGCGGCGTCGCCACGTGGAAAGGCGCCGGCGTGGGCAAGATACTGCCGACTGGCGCGGTCAGCTATCGGGGGGCGGTTTACTACAGCACGGCTTACGCCAAGTGGGCGCGGCTGAATACGGTCGCAGGCGTATTTGAATTCGAGATCGACCCGGAGGGCAACACTCACAGCAAATTGTGGGAATGGAAGTAGGCGTCGCCGATTTCTATTTCCTGCCCTTGGCCTGTTTGTAGGCTTCGCGGATTTCCTGCAACTGCCGGGCGTGCGATTCGGCATGCCCGGCATAACCTTCCAGCATCTGGTACAGCGTCATGACACCGTTCACGGAGTGCATACAGGTGCGCTCGAAGACGGCGGGCGGCTGGTCCTTCAACAGGTCATAGTTTTCGGCGCGGATGCGGCGAAAGGTTTCGAGCGACTGCTTGGGCTTGCGGCGGGCGTAATCCAGATTCCGCGCCCAGGCATCCTGATCGTAGGCGTTGATGGCGGGATTGTCTTCGGCGATCACCTGGCGGAAGCGGGCTGCGCCGACCAGTTCGGCATCGGCGACGTGGGCGACGATGGTGCGGACGCTCCATTTGCCGGGAGCGATCGCGAAATCCTCTTCCTCACCGAAGACGCCGGTGAGCACCATGGCCAGCAGCTCGGCGCCGCGGCGGTAACGTTCGAGCAAAGCGGGAAGGTCGGACCTCTGTTCCACGTTGAAGCGATTATAGCAATCCGGCGGTGGTGCGAACGCCATACAATGGGACTACCTTATGAAATTCAAAGTGACGGTCTTGATGGTGTTGGCGGCGGTGTGCGGATGGAGCCAGGCGCGGGTGCGGCCCATCAAGTTCGCGGCGCGCGGCACACACGGCGCGGTGGCGGGCGGCAGCGAAAGCTCCACCGAAGCCGGGATGCGGATGTATTACAGCGGCGGCAACGCGGTGGACGCGGGGATTGCGACCATGCTGGCCGCCTGCGTGGCGGAGTTTTCGAACATCGGTCTGGGCGGCGAAGCGCCGATTCTTGTGCGCACTAAGGATGGCAAGGTCCACGCGATCGCGGGCGTGGGCACGATGCCCGGCCTCGGGACGGCGGATTTCTACCGCAATCATGTGCTCAGTGCCCTGGAGATTAGGGACCGGCCGGGAACGAACGGATTGAAGGACTGGGTTCCGACGGCAGGCATTCTTTCCACGCTGGTTCCGGGGACGGTGGACGCGGCGCTGGTGACGCTGAAGGAGTATGGCACGAAGTCGTTCGCGGAAGCGGTGCAGCCGGCCATCGAACTGGCGGACGGCTTCCCGATCGATGAAATGCGGGAGTGGTCGCTAGAGGGGTACGAGCCGTACCTGGCGGCGTGGCCGGCCTCGAAACGGGTTTTTCTGGCGAGCGGGACGTACCCGAAGGCCGGCGAAATCCTGCGGCAACCCGACCTGGCGCGGACGCTGCGCAACATGGCGGACGTTGAGAAAAAGGCGCTGGCGTCGGGAGCCACGCGCTCGAAGGCCATGGACGCGGTGCGCGATTATTTTTACCGCGGGGATATCGCGCGGCGCATCGACGCCTTTTCGAAACAGAACGGCGGGCTGCTGCGATACGAGGACATGGCGGCGTTCCACGTGGAGCCGGAAGACGCGGTCTCGACCACGTTCCACGGCTACACGGTTTACAAGCCGGGATTCTGGAGCCAGGGTCCCTCGATGATTGAAGCGCTGAACATCCTGGAAGGCTTCGACATTACCGGCATGCAGATGAACTCGGGCGAGTACATTCACACCCTGGTGGAGGCGTTGAAGCTGGCGTACGCGGACCGCGACACGTATTACGGGGACCCGAAGTTCAGCCACATTCCGGAGGAGAGGCTGCTCTCCAAGGAATATGGAGCGGAGCGGCGCAAGCTGATTGGGGAGAATGCCTCGCTCGAATTCCGGCCGGGCAAGATCGGCGACCATCCGCCGCAGCATCCGTCGCTCTCGCAGATTGCGCGCTACCAGATAGACCCGAAGCTCAAGGCCAACGATACGACGTGCGTGGACGCGATCGACCAGGATGGGGTGGCGATTTCGATCACGCCCTCGGGGGCGTGGATGCCGCAGTATATCGCGGGAGACACGGGCATCCCGCTGACGCAGCGGGCGCAAAGTTTTCTGCTGATTCCCGGACATCCCAACGAGCTGGCGCCGGGAAAGCGGCCAAGGGTGACGCTCAGCCCGACCATCGTGGTAGGTCCGGGCAAGAACCTGCTGACGCTTTCCACGCCGGGCGGCGATCAGCAGGACCAGGCGCTGCTGCAAGTGCTGTTCAACGCCGCGGAGTTCGGCATGAACGCGCAATTGGCGGTGGAACGGCCCCGCTTCCAATCCGAGCACCTGGTGGAAAGCTTCGACAACCACGAAATGAATCCGGGCAGCCTTCTGTTGGACGAGCGCATTCCGGCCGCCGTCGTGGCCGAATTGAAACGGCGCGGGCACCTGGTGGAAATCCGGCCGCGCACGGACAGCGGATCGGCGCCGGTGCTCATCCGGTTCTACCCGAGCGGAGCCATCGAGGCGGGCGCCGACCCCTTCTACTACCGGTTCGCACAAGCGTGGTAGGCCCGCTTTTCGCCGATTTCGGCGGCTTCGACCGCGATGGGCTGGCGGCGCGCCTGCGCGCCCTGGCGCGAGAGAACATCTATATCGGCGGCAGCTCCTGGAAATACGAAGGGTGGCTCGGGCAGGTGTACACGCGCGAGCGGTACCTCACGCGCGGCCGCTTTTCGCGCAAGCTGTTCGAGGCGGAGTGCCTACGCGAGTACGCCGAGACCTTTCCGACGGTGTGCGGCGACTTCGCATTTTACCAGTTTCCCGACGAAGCATTCTGGCAGCGCCTGTTTTCCCGCGTGCCGGAGGGATTCCGCTTCGCCTTCAAAGTGCCGGAACAAGTCACCTGCAAAGTGTTTCCGAATCACGCGCGCTACGGGCAGCAGGCGGGCAAAGAGAACCAGGGATTTCTGGACGCCCGGATGCTGCGGGAAATGTTTCTGCGGCCGCTCGAAGCGTATCGCGAAAAGACGGCGCTGCTGATTTTCGAATTCGGCGCCTTCGGGCGGCGGAGTTTCGCGGATCTGGCGCAGTTTCTTCGCCGCCTGGACCCTTTTCTGAGCGCGCTGCCGCGGGAATTCCGCTATGCCATCGAGATCCGCAATCCGGAATTTCTGGAGAAAGATTACTTCGCGTGCCTGCGCAGCCACGGCGTGGCGCACGTTTACAACGCCTGGTCGAAGATGCCGGAGCTGCGCCACCAACTGGCCATGCCCGATTCGGCGACGGCCGATTTCCTGGTGTGCCGGGCCCTGTTGCGGCACGGACGGGTGTACGAAGATGCGGTGGGACTGTTTGCGCCGTACACTGAGATTCAGGACCCGAACCCGGAAGCGCGGGAATCGATGCGGGTGCTGATCGGGCGGGCGCGCGAGGAGAAGCAGTTTCTGTTTTTGTTTGTGAACAACCGGCTGGAAGGAAATGCGCCGCTGACGATCCTCTCGCTTGTGGAACCTTAAGCGGACGCGATATGCTGGACCACTACTCTTATGCTGCTGCAAATTGAAGAACATCAACTCGAGGGGGGCATCACGCTGGTAGCGATGTCGGGCAGGCTGGCGCTGGGCCGGGAAAGCCAACGGATCGAAAACATCGTGGACGATCTGGCAAAGAAGGGCGCGCGCAAGGTGATCTTCGACCTGAGCCAGGTGGAGCACATCGACAGCGCGGGCATCGGCCTGCTGGCGTTGGCGAGCGGCAAGACCAAGGAAGCGGGCGGGAAGCTGGTGGTGGTGCCGGGCTCGGGGCGGGTGCTGGAAATGTTGAAGCTGACACAGATGACGGCGGTGCTGACGGTCTCGGCGACGGTGGCCGAGGCGCAAGCGGCGCTCGGCTGAGCGCGCGGCAGCCTGCCCGAATGGGCTCCGCAGAATTCTCACAAGCGCTCCGGGACGCGCGGTTTTCGGGCCATGCGTCGCGATGGTATACTTGGTTTTCCAACCTGGAAGGGCCCGTAGCTCAGTTGGTTAGAGCGCTACCTTGACACGGTAGAGGTCTGGCGTTCGAGTCGCCACGGGCCCACCATTTGGTTGGCGGCTCGGCCGGAGTGGCGTCAGGTCGCCGGGCCGCCCGAGCTCAGATCCGCTTCCTGGATCTTGTACGTCGCCTTCAGTTCCGCAATCGCCTTTCCCAGCAGATCCTCCGCGCCCGTGTACCCGCCCAGCATGGAATTCAGCTTGTCGATCCCCGCCGGATACGTATCGCCCGTATATGCCCGGCTCTGCTCAAACTCGAGGAAGTTCGCGGCAGCGCCCTCCAGGGCCACCCGCACGTCCTGCAGCATGGTCTGCCGCTTCTGGATCTGGCTGAGCAGCTTGGCGCGAATCGCCTGCACATTTTCCTTCCGCAAAGGCTGGTCGTATAGCGACTGGCGCAAGTGGCCGAGCTGCCTGCTCACCAGGCTTGCCGACTGTGCCAGTTCCTTCGCCGAATCCGCGTTCCCTGACAAGTCTTTGCCATGCCCGGAGCCAGCCGCGATGATGCTTTCGCACCAACTCCGCGTGCTCCCCAGCAGGTCCTTTTCCAGCGCATTGGTGGCTGCAAAATCGGCATGCTTCTGCGTCAGCACCTTGCAGAACGTCACGGCCTCTTTCCGCTCTGCCCGTCCGCACCCGGTCCACACCAGCGCCGCCGCCAGAATACAGCCATAGCGGATTTTCATGCCAATCACCTCGTATATTCCGAAACCGCCCTAAGTATAGGTCCTTTCAACTCGGGTGTCTATCGGACCCCGATCCTCCATGGCCCCCTCTCGAAGAATTGCATCGCATTCGGGCCCCGGCAGGCGTACAATGCCATCAGCGGAGGTGGTTATGCCGCTTCTCGACAAGCTACGTGATTTTCTCGATGCCCACCAGGCCGAATTCACGCTGACCGTCCATCCCAACGCCTTCACGGCCCGCGAGGTCGCTGCGGCGGAGCATCTGCCCGCACGGGAGGTTGCTAAGGTGATTGTCGTCGCCAGCGACGATCGATTCTTCATGCTCGTGGTTCCCGCCAACAAGCTCATCGATTTTCACGAAGTCCGCATCGCCCTCGGATTGGCCCACGCTCGCATGGCTACGGAACACGAACTCGGGCGACTCTTCCCCGATTGTGAACTGGGCGCCATGCCGCCCCTTGGCAGTCTCTACGGCCTGCCGGTCTATCTCGACAGCACCTTGACCGGCCAGGACCACATCGCCTTCAATGCCGGAACCCACCGCGAGGTGATTCACATGCGGACCGCCGAGTATCGCCGACTCGCCCGGCCCGCCGTCGTCTCGCTCATCCAAACCGAGGTCGCGCACGGCTGGTGACCGGTGTGCTTTAGGAAAACGCCGGCCGGCGCTGCCTGTCACGCTAGTGGGGTGCGTCCGATATCCTGCCCCACAGCGGCATACCCGTTATTCCGCATGCCGCGTTACCCGAGAGCCTGTTTGCAGTATGCCAGGCACTTCTTCACCTCCGCCACCCGGTCGGATCCCGGCGGAACCGCATACTCCATCTCGATGTTGGCGGGAATGCCGTATTTTTCCTGCTTGAGCAACTGCAGCACCGCCTTGATGGGTGTGTCGCCCTGGCCCCAAGGCGTGTTCGGTCCGTGATCCTTCTTCCGGTCCTTTAGATGCAGGTTGGTGATGCGCGCGTGGTGCCCCTTGATGAAGGCCACGGCATCGTAGTTACACGCGGTAAAGTGGCCGATATCCAAATTCACGGCATTGTACTTTCCGAACGAAAGCACCTTCTCGTAGCTTTCCAGGGAACCGGTTTCGTTCGGATCGGTGTTGTTGTCGTGGCCGTGAAAACCGATCCGCATTTTGTGTTTCTCGGCGAACGGCGCGACGCGCTTCGCCACCGTGACCTTTGTGCTGGTGGAGATGGCTTTGGCGCCCAGGGCTTTGGCCATCACAAAGGCGTAGTCCATCTCGTCGTCGCTGACCGCCTCGTTCATGTTGAAGCACAGGATCGCGATCTGGATGCCGGCGCGGTTGGCCTTCCCGCGGAGGTCTTTGAATTTGTCCATCGACACGGACTTCCGCCACTTGAGGATTTCCTGCGCGCGCGCCGCGCCGCCACCAGGCGCCAAGCCGGCGGCCGCTTCGGCGGTCTCGGACATCAATTCCATTTCGTCCAGCCCGATATCCACATATGCCTGAATCACATCGTCCAGTTTCATGGAGCCGAAGCTGTAGGTGATGGCGCCGATCTGCACGCCCGCGAATTTTGAGTGGCTGCTGGCGGCGCCCAGAGCCTTCAACGCTGGCAGAACGGCCAGCAGGACTCGTCCCGCTTCTCGTCTGGTATAAAGCATGGTTCACCGTCTGACGGTGAGTATTGTAGCGCCAAGTGGGCCAGAGCATCGCCTTTCGTGGCCTGTCATGCCTCACTAGAGCACGGGCGCTGACAGACGACACAAACCGATGTCCTACCACACCATCAGCCGCGCCGCCAGACTCCGCTGCCGCGCAGGGCGAGGTTCGCGATGTGGCCCGCGCGCGCCGCCGAAACCCCGATCTCGACCGGCGCGTTCGTCGTGTTGCGCGAGCCCAGACAATCCAGAAAATTCTTCATGTGGTCCAGGGTGCCATCTCCCTTGGACTGGACTTCCAGAATCGGATTCGCCGGCTCGGGCCGCTCGCTGTATTGCGGGAACTCCTGGTAGACCGAAAACCCGCCGCGCCACAAGCGCATCGCCGCCTTCGTGCCGCGAATCATCAGCCCGCCGCCTTCGATGTATCCCAGCAGCGCACAGTCGAATTCCACCATCGCATGCCCCGGATAGGCCAGCGCGGCGCTCATGGTGTCGGGCGTTTGCCGTTGCGCCAGGATCGCGGTCAACCCGTTGGCGGTGGCGCGCTCGGGCACGTCGACACCCATGAACCAATGCGCCACATCTACCCAGTGGACGAAGAGGTCGGTCATCGCACCGCCTCCGAAATCCCAATACCAGCGCCAGTTGGCGTATTGATCGGCATCGAACGTGCGTTCCGAGGCCGAGCCCAGGAACCGCTTCCAATCCAGTTTGCCGGTATCGAAATTCCCCGGCCTGCCTGGCGAAAGATGGTTCTGATACCAGTAGGTGCGGATCAGCGTGACCTGGCCCAGCCTGCCGTCCGCAATCTCGTTCCGCGCCCGCGCGAAGTGTTCCCAGCTTCTCTGCTGGAGCCCGATCTGGACCACGCGCTTGGACTCGCGCACCGCGGCGATCAGCGGTTCGCCTTCTTCCAGCGTGTGAGTGACCGGCTTTTCGCAATAGATGTCTTTTCCCGCGCGGAGGGCATCCATGAGGATCGGCACATGCCAATGGTCGGGTGTGGCGATCACCACGGCATCCACGTCCTTACGGTCCAGCAACTCGCGGTGGTCCGCGTACTCCTGGGCGTTGGGGGCGTGGGCGGCGCGGGTGGTGGCGAGATGCGGTTTGTAGACATCACAGAGCGCCACGATCTCATTCGACTCGAGCCGGTTGAGCAAGCCCAGCAGGGTCTGGCCCCGCTGCCCGGTGCCGATGGCGCCGATCCGAATCCGGTCGTTGGCCCCAAGAATGCGGCCATAAGAAGCCGCTGTAATGAGCGCCGCTTGCATAAACTGGCGGCGGTGTGAGCCTGCCATGGTAGTGCTCATGTCGATTCCGTTTAGCTGGGGTCCGCCGCCCCGCAGAAGCACTGCCTTGCCAACTTCCGCATGTCGGAGAAGAAGGCTGCGCCCCATATGGCTGTCTGGTTGTAGTAGTGGATCCGGCCCGTGCTCCGATCCACCACCACGGGAAACTCGAATAGAGACCAGTGCTTGGGCGGGCGCCTCTCGGCGTATTCGATGAGCGCCCTGTCGGCGGTTGCCACGACGAGACACGGGATAACCATAAAGCCGAACTGCATCCCACGCAGGAGCGGGACGCGATTCACCTTTTTCGCCTGCCGGAAGCTCGCCTCGAACAGCGCCTGCCCATCCGCCGGGGTCGCGGCCGTGCCCTCATAGTCGCGCACAGCGACGTGCTGGGAAAGGATGACCAACCCCTTCCACGAGAAGTAGGTCCGCGAGCCGAACAAGTCCACCACCGGGCCGTCAGGCAGTTGGACTTGCCGGGAGACGCGCAAACCAAAGTCCCGCATGTTGGTGCTCACCGACGATAGGTAATCTGAGTTTCCAGCCATGAACGCTCCTTTTCCGCTTGACTCATGTTTGTCAGGATTTCCGTTTGTGAACATCCTGTGGCGACATGCTCCACCAGTTCCCACGGTAGCACCGAACCTTGCGGTCAAGGCACTGGTGGCAAGCGCCGCGCGCCTTCGCCCAATGATAAAATCCTCATCGTCATGAAAACCCGAATCCCGTGCGCCTCCGCGGCCGCGCTGGCCGCCTGCGTCCTCTTTGCGGCCGTCACCATTCCGGTCATTCCGTATCCTCCTGGCGATCGCACTCAGCCCTTGCCGCGCCAAATCACGCCCGGCGGCGGCGGGACCGAGTATCAACCGGGCGCGCCGCCATCCGACGCGGTGGTCCTCTTCGACGGCCAGAACCTTTCGGGCTGGCAGCACCCCGACGGCAAGCCCGCCGATTGGCTGGTAACCGGCGGAACCCTCCAGGTCAAGCCCAAGAGCGGCGACATCCAGACCACGCAGGCATTCGGCGATTGCCAGGTGCACGTGGAATGGGCCACGCCCGATCCGACCCGTGGATCGGACCAGGAGCCGGGAAACAGCGGCGTCTTTCTGATGACCCTGTACGAAATCCAAGTGCTGGATTCGTTCCGCAACAAGACCTATCCCGACGGGCAAGCCGCCGCCGTTTATTCCCAGTACCCGCCGCTGGTCAACTCGAGCCTGCCCCCAGGCGCCTGGCAGACCTACGACATCGTCTTTCACGGACCGCGCTTCTCGGCCGATGGCGATCTCACGCGCCTGGCGACGGCCACGGTCTTTCACAACGGCGTCCTGGTGCAGGACCACGTCACGTTGACCGGCCCCACGGAGTGGGTGAAGCGTCCGCCCTACCACGCGCACGCCGCGAAGATGCCGCTGCGGTTGCAAGACCACGGCCAGCCCGTGCGTTTCCGCAACATCTGGATTCGCGAAATTCCCGACGCGACGCGGTAGCGCGCGGCGCTGTCGCTCGAGTTTGGGGGGCAGTTTCGGGGAGTTTCGGAAGGCTACGAATCCCCCGCAGCCGCCACCATCCTGTCTGAACGCAGCGCGTCTCTTCTTTGTGCCGTTGGTCAATAAAGAGGCAAGCAGCCGGATCTATTGGGCCAGGGACCGGCCTGAAGGCAACGATTTTCTTCTCCGATTCCCTCCAGTTCAACCTTTTTCTCCCTCAAAATCAATCACTTCCCGGAAATTGCTTGCTCCAGACGCCTGCTACCTTTAAGACAGGTGAGAGTCGCGTGGGCCGCCCGCTCTCAATTCCCCCTAAACGCCCAGCGTTTTTTTCGATCCTTGTAGTAGTTAGCTACGATTGTAGCGGGCAACGAACCCAGTTTCGCTCCCGCCGCAGCTCCCCTTCTTTGTTTCTCCGCGCCTCCGCCTCCGCGGTGAACCCATTGCCGCAATCGAGATATACTGAGCGAAATCTCATGGACCCCAAGGAAGACGGCAAGGCACTCGACCGCAGGGACTTCCTCATCGGCTCTTCATTCGCCGCCGGAGCCGGTCTGGTGTTGGGCTCGACGCCCATCTCCGCGACGAAACTTTCCTCCAACGAAGTGCGCGTGGCGCTGCTGGGCGCCGGAGCGCAGGGGCAGGTGCTTCTGGACGCCTGCCTGCAGATTCCCAACGTGCGCTTTCGGGCGGTGTGCGACATCTGGACCGAGTACAACCAGCGGCGCGTTTCGCGATTGTTGAAAGACAGCGGACACGCCAACAACGCGTACGTGGACTACCGCGAAATGCTCGACAGGGAAAAGGGCAACCTCGACGCGGTGCTGATCGCCACCCCGGACTTCTGGCACGCGGAACACGCCATCGCGTGCATGAACGCCGGCCTCGAAGTTTACTGCGAAAAGGAGATGTCCAACAGCCTGGCGGACGCGCGCCGAATGGTCGAGACGTCCCGCCAGACCGGCAGGCTGCTGCAGATCGGACACCAGCGCCGCAGCAATCCGCGGTACCTGTTCTGCTATGAGAAGTTGATCCACGAAGCCAAACTGCTGGGCCGGATGACGGCCATCAACGGGCAGTGGAACCGCTCCAAACGCGACTTCGCGACCATACCCGAGCGGTACGCCATCAAGCCGGAGATCCTCGAGAAGTACGGATTCCGTTCGATGCAGCAGTTCCTCAACTGGCGCTGGTATCGCGGCCTGGGCGGCGGACCCATCGTGGACCTGGGGTCCCACCAGATCGACATTTACAACTGGTTCCTGGATGCGCGCCCGAAGGGCGTCACCGCCAGCGGCGGCACCGACTACTTCAGCCAGGCCACCCACGAATGGTACGACACCGTGATGGCGGTCTACGATTACGCCACGCCCGGCGGCGCCGTGCGCGCCTTCTACCAGACCATCACCACCAACGGTTTCGGCGGCTACTACGAGGTCTTCATGGGCGATCAAGGCACTCTGGAGATTTCGGAATCCGCGGGCCGCGGAAAGGTATATCGCGACGTCGCCAACGCGCCCGATTGGAAGTCGTTCGTGAAAGACGGGCTGTTGCTGGAGCCCAAGGAAGCCGCTCAGCCCGCTCCACCGGCCGGCGCTGTGCTGGACATTCGCGAGACCCTTCCGCCCCCCAGCTACGGATTGCCTGTGGAGATGCGGAAGAAGTATCACCAGCCGCACCTGGAGAATTTCTTCGGAGCGGTGCGGGGAAGAACAAAACTGAACTGCCCGGCCGAGATCGGCTATGCGACTGCGGTGACGGTGCTCAAGGTCAACGAGGCGGTGGATGCCCACGCTCGATTGGAGTTCAAGCCCGAAGACTTCGAGGTGTGAGGATGAGAGCGCGCTCGCACACATCGGCAGCAGCGGCCGCCCTCATGCTGGCAGCCGCGTGGCCGGGACTCGCGCAACCTCGGGGAAAGGCCTCGCCTCCCAAGCCCATGCTGGGCGACAACAGCGCGGGAAGCCGGGGACAGCCGGCCCATATCATCGCCTTGCGTGACCCCGAGGGAGACACCATCCAGCCCGAGGACCGGCGGCCATTGCCCTTTTCCCCCCGCCAGACCTGTGGCGCAAGCTGCCACGACGTGGCGACCATCAGCCGCGGATGGCATTTCAACGCGGCCCTCGCCGGCGTGCCTCCGGGCAGAAAAGGACAACCGTGGTTTCTGGTGGATCGTGAGACCGCCACGCAGTTACCCCTGTCTTACCGGGCCTGGCCGGGCACTTACAAGCCGTCACAACTGGGACTGAGCGACCGCGGCATGGCTCTCCGCTTCGGCGGGCGCATGGCCGGGGGACTGCCGCAGGGATTGCCCCAGGACGCCGCCGGCAGTGCCGATCGCGCGCGCTGGGCAGTATCCGGCGACCTGGAAGTGAACTGCCTGGCCTGTCACGATGCTTCGCCCGCTTACGATCAGGCGGAATACGCCCGGCAGGTCGCGCTGGAGAATTTCCGCTATGCGCCCACCGCCGCGAGCTCGCTCGCCGCGGTAACGGGCTCCGCCAAAGAAATGCCCAATTTCTTCGACTATCTTCTGCCATCTTCGGTGGAGGACTCCCTGCAGAGTAAGATTCCCAGGGTGGATTATGCCAGCCATCGCTTTCTGCCCAATGGCAAAGTGGCGTTTGACATAGTCAGGGACGTCAAAGTTGTCCGCTGTTACTACTGTCATACCAACATAGATGTGGAGCAGACCGGCGCGGCCCGCTGGAAAGCCAACGAGGATGTTCACCTGGCACGCGGAATCACCTGCGTGCAGTGCCACAGGAACAACCTCGACCATATGATTACCCGTGGCTACGAAGGCGACCCCGCCACCGCCGCCGATCCCTTTGCCGCCTCGCTTTCCTGTCGCGGATGCCACATGGGTGAAGATGCCGACCCGAATTCACCCGGTAGGATGGGCGCCCCCAACCCGGACCACGCCGGCATCCCTCCCGTTCATTTTGAAAAGCTGACCTGCACCGCCTGCCACTCCGGGCCTTGGCCCTCGGATGACACCCGGCGGTTGAAAAACGGGCTCTCGCACGGCCTGGGAGAGTTCAACGTCAATAAGTCGCCCGACGTTCTGCCGCACATTGAGTACCCCGTGTTTGCGCCGCAGCAGGATGGGAAGATCGGGCCGCACCGCATGATCTGGCCCGCGTTCTGGGGCCGCTTGCGGGCCGGCTCGGTCGCGCCCCTCAGTCCTGACGAGGTTCGGAAAACTCTGCAGAAAGGAAAACTGCAGAAGGACCTGGCGCCCGACGGAAGTTGGCCGCGGGTCGACGCGGAGTGGGTGGGACAGGTGCTGCGGCTGTTGGACGAAGAAGCCGCCACGGCCGGGCCGGCGGTGTATATCGCCGGTGGCAGACTGCACCGGCGGGACAGCGCGGGCCGGCTGGTGGCCGAAGACCATCCGCAAGCGCAGCCCTACCTGTGGCCGCTGGCGCATGATGTGCGCCCGGCTTCGCAGTCTTTGGGTGCGAGGGGTTGCCAGGACTGCCACTCCCCCGGCGCCCCCTTTTTCCAGGGAAGTGTGGCCGTGGATTCCCCACTGGCATCCGAACGTGCCGTGCCGTGGAAGATGTACCGGTTTGAAAAGAACCTGGACATCGCCTACAACACGCGCCTCGCGCGGTTGTGGGTTTTCCGTTCCTGGCTCAAGGCGGGAGGGATGCTGGCGGCGGCCCTGCTGCTATTGCTTCTGTCCGCCTACGCGCTGCCGGCGTTGGAACGTGTGTCGGCCGGCGCGGCGGGAAACTGGCGCGTCCGCGAGGCCGATGAGGGGCCGCAACCCGCCCTCCGTCTCTTCCGGTGGTCACGGGTTGCGGTCAACGTCGCCGGCGTGATCTCGTTCGCCGCTATCGCAGTCACCGGCTTCTACTCATATTTCATGAAAGGCGCGGCGATGACCGGTTACCGCTTGATGGTGCACGTCGCGGCCGCTCCCGTCTTTATGGTCGCCGCGGTCGCGGTAGCGCTGTTCTGGGCGCACCGCAACCGGTTCACTGCGGCATCCGGGGCGAACCGCGTCGTGCTGCTGCGCAAGTTCTTCTTTTGGGCCGCCGCCGCGTTATTGGCGCCCACCGTGGTCTCCATCCTGCTCGCCATGTATCCCTTGGCCGGGCCCGGCGATCAACAGGAGCTGTTCCTGGTGCACCGCTGCTGCGCGCTGGCGTTTACCGCCGCCGCATCGCTCTTCGGCCTTTTCGCGCTGCTGGCTTGGAGGAAGGGGAACGCGCGGTGATGAACCTCCGCGCCGCGGCGCTGTTCCTCTGCCTGATGGTCACCGCCGCTCTGTTCCGCTTCCCTCATCTCGCCGTCCGCCCCATGCACTGCGATGAAGCGGTGAACGCGGATAAGTTCGGAATCCTCCTGGAGCAAGGCCGTTATGAATACTCTAACCAGGACTTCCACGGCCCGACTCTCTATTACTTAAGCCTTATCTCAGCGAAGATACAAGGCATCCGGACTTACATCGACCTTAGCGAAGCAACCTTGCGCGCGGTGCCTGCGTTTCTGGGGGTGTTGTTGGTAGGTGCGCACATCCTGCTGGTCCCCTATTTCGGTCTGCGCGCGGCGGCGGCGGCGGGATTACTCACCGCGGTTTCCCCCGCCATGGTGTATTACAGCCGTTATTACATTCATGAAATCCTGCTAGTCTTGCTGACCTTCTGCGCTTTGCTGTGCGTGTTCGGGTATTGCCGCCGGAGGCGTGCCGTCTGGGCCGCCGGCACGGGCGCGTTGGCGGGGTTGATGTACGCGACGAAAGAGACCGCGATCCTGCCGGTGGCCTCGATGCTGTTGGCCGGCATGGCAACGCTGCTGTTTGAAAAGCGGCGAGCCGATCCCGCGCCGCGACGCCATCTGGCCCTGGCGGCGGCCGCGGCGCTGGTGGTCTCGGGGCTTCTGATGTCCTCCTTCCTGAGCCATCCAAGCGGCATTCTGGATTCGCTCCTGGCCTATCGAACCTATTTCGCTAGGGGCGCCGGGATCGACACGTTTCACGTGCACCCCTGGAATTATTACCTGTCGCTTCTGCTCTATTTCCATTCCCCCGGGAAGCCTGTGTGGTCCGAGGCGCTGATCGCCGCCCTCGCCTTGCCGGGATTTTGGGCCGCATTCACCCGCAAGGGTGTGGCTGGCATCAACCCCACAGCGCTGCGTTTTATCGGCTTTTACACGGTGTTCCTGATGGTTGTGTATTCGCTGGTTCCGTACAAGGTTCCGTGGAACGTGTTGGGATTTCTGCATGGTGAGATTCTGCTGGCGGGCGCCGGGGTTGCCTGGCTTGCCAGCCGCTGTCGCACGCGCGGAGCCGCAATCATTCTGGCCGGCCTGGCCGGCGCCGGAGTGGCTCATCTCGGCTGGTTGGCCTGGCAGAGCAGCACGCGGTATGGGGCCGACCCCTGCAACCCGTGGGTCTACGCGCATACCGGCAAGGATGTCTTTCGCATTGCCGCGCGGATGGAATCGCTCGCCGCGGTCTATCCCGGCGGCTATGCGCTGCCGGTTCAGATCATCAGCCGGGAGAATCTCTGGCCGCTGCCGTGGTACCTGCGGCGATTCACCGGGATCAGTTGGTGGAATGGCGTCTCCGCCACGGCACCCGACGCGCCGGTGATCCTGGCCACTCCCGACATGGAACCGGCGCTGGTGAGCAAGCTCTACGAGCAGCCTCCTCCGGGCCAGCGGGAGATGTACATGAACCTGTTCGACCAGTATGCCGAGTTGCGGCCGCGCGTCGAGATCAGAGGCTATATCGCGAAGCCGTTGTGGGACGACTGGCGGCAGCGCGGGGATGAGCGATGAGCGATGCCGGCGTTTCGCTCACCGAGCCCGCCGGCGCGCTGCGCTTCTCTCATCAGGCGATGAACACGGTGTTCGAGATCGTCTGCACGCACCCGGACCCGGCATATGCGCGGCAGGCGGCCTGGGCTGCATTCGACGTGGCCGGCCGCCTCGAGCAGGAACTGAGCCGCTTCATCGAGAACAGCGATATCTCTCGCATCAACAGCCTGGCGGCCGGCCAAAGCATGCGCGTGAACCGCTGGACCATGGAGTGCCTGGAGCTGGCGCGCCTGGCATGGGCGGAGACCGCGGGAGCTTTCGATATCTCGCTCGGCTCGGGTCTCGACAGGCTCTCGCTCGATCCGCGGCGGCTGGAAGTGCGCGCGAATGCGGCCGGCGCTCGCCTGGACTTGGGAGGAATCGGAAAAGGCTACGCGGTGGATCGCATGGCCGAAGTGCTGGCCGAGTGGGACGTCGAACGGGCGGTGATTCACGGCGGGTGCAGTTCGGTGCTGGCACTGGAAGCTCCGGTGGGCTGTGAAGGATGGCCCTTGACCATGAGCGCGCCCGATGGCGCCGTGGCTGCGCCGTTCGTGGTCATCCAGGCGAGGCGCATGGCCTTCAGCGCTTCGGGCACGCAAAAAGGGGATCACGTCGTGGATCCGCGAAGCGGCCAGCCGGCCCGTTTCCGCCGTGCGGCATGGGCGTCGGCCGCAGTGAGCGCCCTCGCGGAGTTTTGCCGGAAAGCGCGCAGCGTGCCCGGCGCCGCCGCCATCGGCCAATCCCCGGCTGCCGTAGTGGAAGCATTCTCCACCGCCTTCCTGATCCTCGACGCCCGCGAGATCCAGGACTGTTGCCGGAGGTATCCTGGCCTCGAATCGTGGACCCTGGATAACGCGCCGGCGCCCGCCGGGAAGCCCGAGATCGTGCATTTCCCGGATTGAGGATCGTCCTATGATGAGAATTGAGATGAAACATTACTGGCTGCTCCCCATGGCCGCACTGTTCGCCTGTCCGGCAGGCTTGCCGGCGCAAGCCAAGCTGGAGCCCGTTCCGATCATGCTGCCCAAACCCGGCTATGAAGGCACGCCGCCCAATTTTCTGAATATCCCCAACATGGAGAAACCCTCCGGCAAGGAGCGCGGCCCGTTTCTCGCGCCCGCGGGGGTGACGAATGTCGCCAAGGGAAAGAAGGTCACCAGCAGCGAGAAGGACCCGGTGGTCGGCGACCTCGACATGGTGACCGACGGAGACGATGCGCAGATTGAGGGGAATAATGTCGAGTTGGGGCGCGGAGTGCAATGGGTCACCATCGACCTGACGGCCTCGCACGAGATCTACGGCGTCCTGTTCTGGCACTACTACCAACCGAGGGTATACTTCAGCGTCATCGTGCAGACGGCGGACGACGAGGCCTTTACCAAGAACGTCCAGACCTGGTTCAACAACGACACCAACAACAAAGCGAAGCAGGGCGCGGGCAAGAACCTGAATTACGTGGAGACTTATGAGGGGAAGCTGGTGGATTGCAAGGGCGCGCAGGCACGCTACGTGCGCCTTTACAGCGCCGGAAACAACGCCAACGAACTGAACGACTACATCGAGGTGGAGGTCTTCGGCAGGCCGGCCAAGTAGGACGATCGGTTTTCGTCGTCTGTCTGGCAGGCTGTGGCTTAGTGCGCCGTTTCATCAATACGCTCTCGTATTCCTCGAAGACCGCTCCCTCACGGTCGCGGCTCGCATGCGAGCCGCGCGCGTCAGCAAGCGGTTTTGGATACGTGAGCGAGCTTCTGAAACCGCCTACTTAGCGAGGCCGACAGACCACGAAAAACATGGTCTGTCCTGCCGCCGTCACACGAACGACCAGCCCTTGCGGAAGGTGGGCTTGAGATACTTGTTGGCGTCCGCGTTGTTGGTGATCTTCATCTTGGCGGCATCGTATTCGATCTTGCCTTCCACGCGCAGCGCGATCACGCCCAGCAACATCCATTCCACAAACGGCGCGGCAATATTGAAATGGGAGCAGGCCGGATCTCCACCCTTGGCGGCGCGAATCCAGTCTTGATGGTGCCCGGGCGAGCGGGTCAGCAATTTCGGCGGGAACGTGTAGTCTTTCATCTTGTCGACGGGGATGAGCCGCGTGTTCTCGCCGTAGGTGCCGGTGGTCAGCATGCCTTTGTCGCCGATGAACAGGCTGCCGTTTGGCTTGGGAATGTTCGGGTTGGGGTCCTGGCGAACCAGGTCGAACTCGGCGAAGTCGAAAACCCTTCCCACAAACCCCGTGGGCGCAGGCACCGGCGCGGCCGCGGCCCGACCGGCAGCCCCTCCGGCGCCCCGGCCGCCGCGACGCACGCTCCTGGTGGGAGGATCGCCGAGATACTCGCCTTTGGGTACCCCGGGGATTTCAGGGTTCGCTGTCAATCCGTCGTACCAGAACAGTTTCAGCGCAGGCATGTTGCCGCGGGCGGGAAAGTCGAAGCGAATGGTCGACTTCTTCGGGAACATGAAATCGCTGGCGCCTTCCTTGTGGATGCATTCCACGCTGCTGGGGACGCCGAGCTTCAAAGCCAGGTTCGGAGCGCCCAGGATGTGGCACGCCATGTCGCCCAGGGCGCCGCAGCCGAAATCGTAGAAGCCGCGCCAATTGAATGGCTGGTAGAAGTACCCGTCGTCAGTCGGATAGCCGGAGCCGCCGTCGGTCCACGGCCGCGCCGCGCTTCCGCCCAGCCAGAGATCCCAGTCAAGCGTATCGGGGGCCTTGGCGGGCGCGGGGATCTGCGTAAGCCCCTGCGGCCAGATGGGCCGGTTGGTCCAGGCATGCACCTCGGTGACGTTGCCGATTTCCCCGGACCAGACGATCTCGGCCACCTGGCGCGTGCCTTCGCAGGAATATCCCTGGTTACCCATCTGCGTGGCGACCTTATACTTGTTGGCCGCCTCCATCAACTTGCGGGCTTCCCAGATCGTGCGCGTGAGGGGCTTTTGCACGTACACGTGCTTGCCGCGCTCCATGCACCACGTGGCCGCCGTGGCATGCATGAAATCGGGGATCGTCACGATCGCCGCGTCGATGCCTTTCTCCTTATCGAGCATCTTGCGGAAGTCTTTGTACTTGGGGACCTTCTCGTACTGGCTGAACTTACGCGCGGCTTGTTTTTCATCCACATCGCACAGCGCCACGATGTTTTCCGACGCGCAGTTGGTCAGATCGCTGGCAGCCTGGCCGCCGGCCCCGATGGAAGCGATGTTCAGCTTCTCGTTGGGCGACTTGTATCCCAGCCTGGCGAGCGAGGCGGTGCTCCCGAACCCGCCGCTCGGGATGGCTCCGGCGAGCAGCGAGCCAAAGAAGAAATGACGTCGAGTGAAATCGTATGCCATAGCGGCCCTCGCGGATATCGTACCTCGCGGCGCGCGTCAGCGCTTCGGGAGCGAAATCCCGATATTGCGGAATCGCAGGCCGCCGGTGTGGTCGCCCTGGAGGAAGATCGGGCCGGGCTCGGCTTCATGGGCGTCGAGCGCGCCGCCGGTGATCCCCGGAATCTCTTTGCGATCGATGGTGACCACTCCGTTGCGGATCACCGTGACCGTTCGGCCCACCAGGGTGATGTCGAAGCTCTCCCACTCGCCCGGCTTGCGCGGCAGATCGACCGCGGGCGTCAGAAAGCCGTAGATCGAACCGATGCGGCGTTCCGGGGGATTCTTGCTGAGGGGTTCATATTCCACCTGGACCTCGTAGCGGCCCCGCAGGTAGATTCCGCTGTTACCGTCGTCGGGGCAATTGTACTCGATGTGCAGCTTGAAGTCGTCGAATTGGCGCGTGGTCTTGAGATTGGCTCCGTGCGAGTCGTTGACCAGTTCGCCCGAGCGCGCGCTCCAGTGATTGTTGGCGGCGTCCAGCGGTTCCCAGCCGGTCAGGTCCTGGCCGTTGAAGAGCGGCTCGGAAGCGGTCCAGGCAGCCGGTTCCGCGCGTTTGAGTTCGGGCGCGCGGACACCAGTCAACTGGATCTCATTCGCACCGCGTTTCTGGAGCCCGGTGAGCCTGTCGCCGGCGGCATCCAGCTCCCAGCTCAGGGCCGGGTTCTTGGCGTCGGCGCGTTGCAGGTTGAGCGTCAGGTGCGAGCCTGCCAGTTTGAAATCCTTCACCTGGTAAACATTGCCGCCGGTCGGCTGGAACCAGATGTCCAGCGCGCCGTCTTTGGCGGTGACCCCCAACCAGTTGGCGCGCTGGGGAGCGATGGTGAAATCCCAACGTCCGAGGAACGGGTTCGCCGCCTGCTGCGATTGGGCCGGAAGGAGGCAGGCAGCGCCCGCCATTAGGAATGCCGCAAATAGCTTCATGACGCTTAGTGTGGCACGACGAACTGCCGCCGTGAAGGGGTTGAATGCGATGGCGCATCCGCGTGGTAGATTGTGATGGGCTCCCCATGGTTTACCAACACTGGCCGATTTGCTTCTCTCTGGCGCTGATGACGGGATGCGCGGGCTGCGCCGCGCCGATCAAAGTGCTGATCGTCGATGGGCAGAACAACCACGCGTGGAAGGAAACCACGCCCGTGCTGAAAGGGCTGCTGGAGGAAACCGGGCGGTTTACGGTGCAGGTTGCCACCACTCCGCCCAAGGGCGCGGATATGAGTTCCTTCCAGCCCAACTTTGCGGCGCACGGAGTGGTGGTTTCCAATTACAACGGCGACGCCTGGCCGGCCGCAACCGAGCGGGCGTTTGAAAAGTACGTCCGCGAAGGCGGCGGATTCGTCTCTTATCACGCGGCCGACAATGCCTTTCCAGAGTGGAAAGCCTATCAGCAGATGACCGCGGTGGGTGGCTGGGGCAACCGCCAAAGCCCGGAGTTCGGACCCATGCTGCGCTGGAGCAGCGGAAAGATCCGGCTCGATAACAATCCGGGCGCTTGCGGCCACCATGGCGCGCGCCTGCCGTTTCAGGTGACGCTGCGGGACGCCGAACATCCCATCATGCAGGGCCTGCCCGCGGTGTGGATGCACGTGGCGGATGAGTTGTACGATTCGCTGTGCGGGCCGGCGGAGAATGTCACGGTTTTGGCGACTGCGCATTCCGATCCGGCGAATAAAGGGACGGGCGAGGATGAGCCCATGCTAATGGCCATCCGCTACGGCAAGGGCCGCGTGTTTCACACCGCCCTGGGCCACGATACCGCCGCCATGCGGTGCCTCGGGTTCATCGTCACGTTCCAGCGGGGCGTCGAGTGGGCCGCAACCGGCAAAGTCACACAGAAGCCGCCCCAGGATTTCCCCACGGCCACGGGGACGCGCGTGAGATAAGCGGCTATTATCTATTCATGGACCCGAAACAGCCCATTCTCCGGCGCGATGTTCTCACCGCGGCCGGCACCGTGTTCACCACCTCTCTCTTCACCGGACGCGTGAAGGGAGCCAACGACCGCATCGCCATCGGCTTCATCGGCATCGGGGCCATGGGATCCTCCAACCTCTCGTACGCCATGCAGATGCCGGAAGTGCAGCCGGTCGCGGTATGCGACGTGTATCAGCCACATCTTGACCGCGCTCGAGCCGCTGCCAAAAAGGGCGGATTCGATGTCAAGCCGGTGAAAGACTTTCGCGAGTTGATCGCGGACCGGTCCATTGACGCGGTTTGCGTTTCCACGCCCGACCACTGGCACGCCTACATGACGGTGGAAGCCTGCAAGGCCGGCAAGGATGTCTACGTGGAGAAGCCCGCCAGCAAGGGCGTCGATGAAGGCCTGAAAATGGTCCAGGCGGCGCGCCAGTACAATCGCGTGGTGCAGGCGGGCACCATGCAGAGATCCGGCGGCAATTTCAAGAAGGCCGCCGAACTGGTCGCTGCGGGCGCCCTTGGCGACATCACGTTCTGCCACGCGTTTCAAAGCGCGTCGACCGAGCGCGAACGCTACGGCGATCTGCCGGATGCCGTCCCGCCGGACGCCCTCGATTGGGACATGTGGCTAGGTCCGGCGCCCATGGTTCCCTTCAATCCGAACCGGTGGGGCGAGCGCATCCATTTTCCGACCTTCCGCTATTTCTGGGACTACGCCGGCGGCGCCATGACCGATTGGGGCGTACACCTCATCGACCCTCTCCACCAGTGTTTCGGCGAGGTGATGCCCACGTCCGTGGTGGCGATGGGTGAGAAGTTCTATGTGCAGGACAACTGCGATGCGCCGGATACCATGCACGCGACCTTCGAATACCCGAAGTTCCTGGTCACCTACGAGAGCCGCACGTGCAACCCCATGCCGCTGCTCGGGCTGAACCAGACGGTCGGCACGTCCATACACGGCACCGAAGCGTCCATCCTGGTGAATCGCAGCGGGTGCTGGGTAATCCCCAACCAGGGTTCCAAGCTGACGGCCTCCACCTGGCAGAACATCCCGGACATGACGCCCATGAACCTGCCGCACTGGAAGAACTTCATCGAGTGCATCAAGACGCGGCAGAAGCCCATCAGCGATATCGAAACTTGCGTAAGGTCGTCGTCGGTGTGCCTGCTGGCCAATGTTTCGATGCGCGCCAAAACGCGGGTGGATTGGGACGAAAAGAACTGGACCGCGCAGCAGGACGCCGCCAAGCCATACCTGAAGACGGCTTACCGCAGCCCCTGGAAATTGGAAGTGTAAGCGCAAGGCCTTCGCCCTTGAAATCCCTGCGGGATTTGGAAGTCAGGAGTCAGAAGTCAGGAGTCAGAATGAGAAAGTGGAAAACGGCGGTTTTCGGAAGCGGTTTCATGGGGCGCGTGCACGTCGAGGCCCTGCGCCGCCTGGGATCGGTCGATCTCTATGAAATCGCCGATCGACAGTTGGATGCGGCGCGCCGGTTGGCCGCACAGTTCCCGGTCAAGCGGGTAGAAGCCGACTATCACCACATCCTCCAAGACCCCGCGCTCGACGCGGTGCACATCTGCACGCCCAACGCGCTGCACTTCGCGATGGCCAAGGATGCTTTGCGCGCCGGCAAACACGTCCTGTGCGAAAAGCCTCTGGCCACTTCGGTCGAGGAGGCCCGCACGCTGGTGGCCGCGGCGGCGCGGACCGGACGCCGCAACTGCCTCAACCACAACCTGCGCTACTACCCCATGGTGCAGCAAATGCGGCGGCTGTGCGAAGCCGGAGAATTGGGCGAGATCCTGGTGGTCCAGGGGACCTATTCGCAGGACTGGCTGCTGTACGACACCGACTGGAATTGGCGCGTAGACTCAGTTGCTGGCGGGCCGTCGCGCTGCATGGCCGATATCGGCACGCACTTCTTCGACATGGCGGAACACGTGACCGGCCTGCGCGTTCGCTCGTTATGTGCCGACCTGCAGACATTTCACAAGACCCGCAAGCGGCCCAAAGGCGCGGTCGAGACGTTCGCGGGCAAGCTGTTGCAGCCGGACGATTATGACCAGGTCCCCGTCTCGACGGAGGATTTCGGCGCGGTGATCTTCCGCATGGGCGAACAGACGCGCGGGGCCATGACGGTCAGCCAGGTTTCGGCCGGGCGTAAGAACCGGCTGAGCATCGAGATTTACGGTTCCAAAAGCTCGGCCGCGTGGGACCAGGAACGGCCAGACGAGCTGTGGATGGGCTGCCGGAATGCGCCCAACCGCGTACTGCTGAAGGACCCCAGCCTGCTCCTGCCTGGCGCGCGGCCCTACGCCGACCTGCCGGGCGGCCACAGCGAAGGATATGACGACACCTTCAAGCAGGTCTTCCGGCGCTTTTACGCATCCATCGGGAATCCGGAGGCCGCGGCGGATTACCCGCAGTTCCGCGACGGCTTGCGTCAGTTGACGATTGTGCAGGCGGCGCTGGAGAGCCATGCGGCGCGCGCCTGGGTGGACGTTCCGGCACTGGAAGAGGAGAAGGGCTGATGTTGATCCTGGCGGCGGTGCTGGCGATTTTCGTTTACGGGGTGATCGCGGCGATGCTGGGCACCATCCTGCCCGGCCTGGCGGAGCGGTTCCACCTGACGCCCAAGCAAAACGGGGTGATCGCGTTCGCCCAGGCGCTGGGCTTGATGATCGCCTCGTTGGGGGTCGGGCCGCTGATCGACAACGAAGGAAAGAAGATCGGGCTGATCATCGGGCTGGCGCTGATCGCCCTGGCGCTGGCGTCGCTACCCAAAGCCAGCGGATACGGCAGCATCATCGCGCTGCTGTTCTTGCTGGGACTGGGCGGCGGCGTGGTGGTGACGGGGGCCAACGCCCTGGTCAGCGACGTCGCAGAGGCGCACCGCGGGACAGCACTCAACCTGGTGAACCTGTTCTTCGGACTGGGCGGCATGGCGACGCCGTTCATTGCCGCCAACCTGCTCAAGCGCGACACGGTGAAACTCTGCTATGCCGCTGGTGTGTTCGCGGTGGTCGCCCTGGCGGTGCAGTGGGCGGCGCCCATTCCGGGGCCCACCGGTGTGCAGAGCTTTGTGCTGGCCGATGCCGGCGCCGTGCTGGGCAAGCCCATCCTGCTGTTGTGCGGGCTGCTTCTGTTTCTGTATGTGAGCTGCGAGGTGGGCATCTGGAACTGGCTGGCGCAGCACCTGATCGCCCAGGGCATTCCGGAATCGCGCGCGCTGAACGTGCTTTCGTTAGGTTTTGCACTGGGTTTGCTGGTGGGCCGGGTGGCGGTTTCCCCCATCCTGATCACCGTGCCGCCGGCTACGGTCACGCTGGTATCGGCGGTGGCGATGGCGGTGACCAGCTACCTGTTGTTTTCCGGTCGGGTTCCACTAATGACGAGGGCTTCCGGCGGATACGGCGGGCCCGCATTAGTCGGGTGCTTGGCTGGGGGAGCGGTCGGATTTCTCGGTGGTACGTCGCCGACGCTGTCTTTCCTCGACGTTTTGACACGCGGTGCCTCAATGCGGGGAATCGACGCCGTTCTCCGGAAGCCCGTTGCCGAAATCGCCTCTAATTACATGTTAGCTGGAGCTCTTGCAGGGCTCGTCGCCGGGCTTGGCCTGGCATCCATTCTTTCCAAACTACGCCACCGGGGCTTGCACGACAAGACGAAACCTAGTGCCAACCTAACACCCGCATGGATTTTGGTGTTCATTACCGGGGTGGCGATGGCTCCGGTCTTTCCGACCACGCTGGCCATCGTGGGCGACGCCTTTCCCAGGATGACCGGCACGGCCATCGGCTTCGCCATCACCTGCGGCTGGCTCGGCCTGGCTGTCAGTTCGCGCATCATCGGAGCGATTGCCGGCGGGGATCCCAAGAGACTGAAGAAGGCATTGCTGGTGATTCCGGCATTTTCCGTGCTGATGGTCGCGATCAACCTGGCGATCCTGTCGGCCCTGCATAAATGAAAACGAGGTGATCCATGAGAGTCGGAGTATTCACACCGCTGCTGTCGCAGCTTTCGCTCGACGACGTACTGAAGAAGCTGAAATCCAAGGGCATCGATACCGTGGAACTCGGTACCGGCAACTACCCCGGAGACGCGCATTGCAAGCTCGCCATGCTCGACGACGCCTCCGCGCTGGAGGATCTCCGCATGAAGCTTTCCGATCACGGCTTCACCATCAGCGCACTGAGTTGTCACGGCAATGCGCTGCATCCCGATCCGGAACGGGCCCGGCACGACCAGGAGGTCAGCCGCAAGACCATCGAGCTGGCCTCGCGGCTCGGCGTGCCCGTGGTGGTGGATTTTTCGGGCTGTCCCGGCGATTCGCCCAGTGCGAAACAGCCGAACTGGGTGACGTGTCCCTGGCCTCCCGACTATCTCGAGGTCCTCAAATGGCAGTGGGACGAGGTGGTCGCGCCGTACTGGACCAAGCACGCGGCGTTCGCCCGCGAGCGCGGCGTGAAGATCGCCATCGAGATGCACCCGGGGTTCGTGGTTTACAGCCCGGAAACCATGTTGCGGCTACGCTCGATCGCCGGGCCCACCGTGGGATGCAACTATGACCCCAGCCATATGTTCTGGCAAGCGATCGATCCGATCGCCGCCATCCGTCTGCTGGGCGACGCCATCTTCCACGTGCACGCCAAAGACACCCAGATCTATGACCGGAACCTACCCCTCACCGGCGTGCTCGACACCAAGCCGTACACCGACGAGCGCAACCGCGCCTGGATTTTCCGCACCTGCGGATACGGCCATGGCGCGGAATGGTGGAGTGAATTTGCCTCCACGCTGCGGATGTATGGCTACGATTACGTGCTGTCGATCGAGCACGAAGACAGCCTGCTTTCGCCGGAAGAGGGACTGACGAAAGCCGCGGACTTCCTGAATCGCATCATTCTCCGCGAGCCCCCGGCGGCGCCCTGGTGGGTGTGAGGACAAGACCGAGCCGCGAACGTTAGAGAGCGTTTTCGTGCTGGCAACCGTGGGCAGAAAGGAGTAGAATAAGCACAGAAACTGAGGATATCCGAGTATGGCAAGAATCCAGCCGGTTTTGACACCGGCCGAACTTGCACTGGTTGACCAGATGGCTGAGTTGACGGGATCCAAGCGAACTGAGGTGATCAAAAGCGCGCTGGCCGTCTATCACTGGTTCATGCAGCAGGCTCTTGTCGGCAGCAGGGTCGTGGCGCACAAGTCTACCGGGGAAGAGGTGGCCCTCGAGACCGCGGAGCTTGCAGTCCTGGCAGGCAAGGGTAACCGCCTTGGCCCCGAAGAATTGGGCTTGCTGGCGAAGCGCCTCGCGGCAGCTTCGACTCCGGTGGAGGCGGCTCGAACCAGAGAGCGTCTCACGCGCGGCTTCTATGGGATCTAAGGCCGGGAATTAGGGATCAGGGTGTGCCGAGAGTCCGCCGCCAAAATGTTCAGCCCGCTCTGTTCCAGCATCTGCTCGATCGCGTCCAGAGCCGGAAGATTCCCGCATCTCAGTTAGAACTCCTGGCGAAGTGGCTCGACAGCGAGCCCGAGGTACCCGAGGGCCAGTGGTACAAGCGATTCTCCGGTATGACAGTATGCGGCGAGCGGGAGCTGATCAAGACTTTTCTGCTCCCAGGTCAGGCGCCGAAGGGCCGGCATGTTCCGTGAAATCCGCTCAGGCAGGCGGGTGGCAACTGTCTGAAAGCCGCGGACTTCCTGAATCGCATCATTCTCCGGGAGCCCCCGGCGGCGCCCTGGTGGGTGTAAGCGCGTCAGCCCGGAGCCCCGCTGGGCTTTTTCGCCCCTCTCGCGACTCAGCGCCGCGATTGGCGATGCGCACCGCCGCCCAGGCCGCCCAGATCGATGATCACCGCGATCAGCAGCCATAAAAGATTGATTCCCGAGGTCGGCATGTTGCTGTTCAGTTCCCATGCGTACACGATCGTGGTGAGCGGCAGGAAAATGAAGCCGAGTACCGGCAGCACCAGGCCACCGTGGAATGCGCGCTGCAGGTAGGTCGAGTAGATCCACATCAACACGAGCGCGACGCGCGGAAACAGCAGGAGGACGAGCAGGACGAAGCAAGGCATAGTCGGTCTCAAGCCGCGCGGCACGAGCCCGCGCAGTGCGATGATACCAGATTCGCGCCCCGGAAGCTCTTCCTTACGTAATGTTCCTCACGTGACATTTCTCACGTGACATTTCTCACGTGATCAGCAGCGCCAAAGCCGCCGCGCTCATCACCGCCGCGCAGACCCATCCCAGCGCCTTGGTTCCCCGCGAGTTCGCGCGCGTGCCCATTACTTTCTTGTCGCTGGTCAGCAGCACCACCAAAACCACCAGCGGTGCCGCGAGCACACCATTCACCACAGCCGACCAGAACAGCATCTTCACCGCATTCAACCCCGCAAAGTCGAGAGCCAGCCCCACCACCATGGCTCCCGCAATCACCATGTAAAATGGCGCCGCGCGCAGCGGCTTCCTGCTCAGCGAATCTCCTTTCCACGACGCCGCTTCCGCAATGCCATAGGCGCAAGATCCCGCCAGTACCGGGACGCCCAACATGCCGGTCCCGATCAATCCCAGTGTGAACAGCCAATATGCGCCATTGCCTGCTAACGGCCGCAATGCTCCGGATGCCTGTTTGGCGGTTTCGATGTTCCGCACGCCATGCGCGTGCAGCGTCGCCGCGGTGGTGAGGATGATGAAGTACATGACCAGGTTGGAAAAGAACATTCCCGTGAACACGTCTTCCTGGGCCACGCTCAATTCCAGATTTGTGGAACCGCGCCGCTGCGCCACGGTGGTCTTCCCGCGCTTCCGGTCTTCCTCCACTTCCTGCGATGCCTGCCAGAAAAACAGGTACGGAGAAATAGTGGTCCCCAGAATCCCCACCAGCACGGCCATGTAGGATCGCGTCCATGCCACATGCGGCAGAAAAGTTCCGTGGAAGACGGCGGCCCAGTCCGGCCGCGCCAGGAACGCCGTTATGACGTAAGCGAACAGCACCAGAGTCAGCCACTTGAAAACGCGCGCCATGAGGCTGTAGGAAGTCCAGATCAACAGGCCGGTGATCAGCAGGGCAAGGAAGGGAGTCCAGTAATAGGACGGTATTCCCGTTACCGTGCGCAGCGCATCGGCCATGGCGCCCAGATCCGCGCCGATATTGAACACGTTCGCGACCATCAGCAGCAAGCATGCCGGCCACAGTACCCACCGTGGATACCGCAACCGGATGGCGCCCCCGAGCCCGCGGCCCGTCACCATTCCGAGCCGCGCGCACATCAGTTGCACCGCGGCCATCAGCGGGAAAGAAACCAGGGCCGTCCACAGGAAGGAATATCCGAAAACCGCGCCTGCTACCGAGTATGTTGAGATCCCCGAAGGATCGTCGTCCGCCGCGCCGGTAATCAGCCCCGGTCCGAGATTGGCAAAGAACCGCGCCACCATTCCGCGCTGTTTCGGCCGAGCCATTCGCGGTCTCTCCCGCCTACTGGACCGGCACTTCCTTCATGGAGTTGAGTTTGGAATCGATCAGCCGCAGCGTGATGGGCAGACCGCCGACGGAATCCGCCACGGAACGGATGAAGGCCTGCAGCCCCAATACGGAGCCCGCGTCATCCCACGTGCCGGCGTTGACCACCATGGCGATTTCTTTTTTGCCCCGATCGACCGAAAACAGAACGGTCATCTCTTTGTCGGGCACCCCGTTGTGGAAGGCCTCGGCCAGCGCCTTGGCCTGCGCCTCAGTGGCGCTGCCGGAGTATCGCATCTCGATGCCACCGGCCTGGACGTTGGCGTGGACGTCCATCTCGCGCTTCATCTTTACATCGTCATCCACCAGGCGCACCTTGAGGGGAAGGCCACCGACGGTCGAGGCCATATCGCGCCCGATCTGCTCGAAGGCGACAACCTTGCCCCACTCGGTCCAGCCGGCCGGCTGCACCACGAAAGAGATAATCGTGCCGGAGTCGCCCTTGTTGAGCAGCACGGTCACCCCCCGGTCAGCGAAATAACCGGAAGTCTTGAGGGCCTGGCCCAACGCCAGAGCCTGTTCCTTGGTGGCGGTTCCGGAGTAGCGGACCTCGTCCTTGGCGCCGATGACCACCTTGGACACCGACAGCTTCTCGTAGATCGCGGTTGCGAGCAGGACCAGGGACATGAGACCGACGACGAGGGAGATCCATCTGGGGGTTGAGCCTCGCGGTTTACTGGGCGCGCCCTGCGGGGACAATGGTTGGTCGGGTGACGACGACGGTGTGATGTTCATGGGTTTTCGGAATGAGGAGGCTATCAGATTGTTCCACAAACCAAAGCCACTGTAAAGGCGCGCGGGTTCGCGGTACGCTGTGACTTGTGCCGCTTTCCGCCAGAGCCATTCGAACCTATTTCCTGCTCCTGACCTTTCTCGCGCTGCGGGCGTTCGGAAACTTATGCCTGGCGTGGGGCACCAAGCACCTGCCGGAAACGCTGGCGGCCGACCCGCTGGTGTATCTCCGCTCCATGCTGGACCCGGCCATCGCGCTCGGGATCGTGATGCTGATCCTGGCGTTGCTGGTGCGGCTGGCCCTGTTGAGCGTGGCCGATCTCAGTTTCGTTTTGCCCATGACGGCCGTCGGATACGTGCTGGCGGCGCTGCTGGGAAGATTCTTTCTTCATGAAGTCGTGAGTCCTCAGCGATGGCTGGCGGTCGCGTTGATTTTTGCCGGCACGGCGCTGGTCAGCTCCACACCGCAAAACACGACACCGCCAAGCGCAAGGGGCATGATCGAGGGCGCCAAATGACCTGGGTTCTTGTGACTGTCATGGTGGTGGCAACCGCCCTGAGCGACCTGCTGCAGAGCTACGAGATGAAGCGGGCGGGCGTGCAATCCGTGGGGGCGCGCGGCGTGGGCCGGCTGCTGCGAATGATCGTGGAACGCCGCTATCTGCTGCTCTCGATCGTGTGCCTGGCGTTTTCGTTTTTCGCGTTTATGGCGCTGGTGCAAGCGGCGCCGCTCAGCTTTGCCGTGCCCGCGTCGGCGGCCAGTTTCATTCTGGAAACCCTGCTGGCGAAGGTTCTGCTGAAGGAACAGATTGGCGCGCGCCGCGCGGCCGGCGCCCTATTGGTGCTCTGCGGCCTGCTGGCGCTGGCACGCTGACAGCCGCCTCACTTCTCCGCGAGGCCCGAATTCAAGGGCACCAGCGTTCCGCCGCGAATGTAATAATCGCTGCCGCGCCAGCGGATGCTGCGCCGCAGGAAACTGGCCGCCCAGACCAAAAAAGCCACTGCATCCCACAGTGGGATCAGGCCCATTCTGCGCCAATAGGAACGCTGCTTCAGGCCCCAGATGGCGATCATCGCGGTGATCGCGCAGCGCATCGCGAGGTAGCCTCCCAGGTAGACCGCCGCGGTGGCCGGGGTTGGCTTGGCCGCCACCGCGGCCAGCGCCCAGGGCAGCCCAAACGTGAACACCAGGCCCAAATGGCCCCAGGGCCGCATGTGCCGCATCACCACAATCCACCGCAGCCGCTTATCAATCAACTCCCGAATGGATTGGTAGTCGGCCACCGTCTCCACCGGATACCGGGAGAGTTCCACCTCATAGCCTTGATCTGCGATCAGGCGGCCGACCAGCAGATCGTCGCCCGGGCGGTTCTCGATGGATTGATAGCCGCCGAAGGCCGCCAGCCGCTGGCGGGTGGTCGCAATCGTCGGTCCCAGGGCGAATTTGACGCCATCCAGTTGCCACGCCACCACGACGCCGGCGTAAAAATCGGACATCATGCCGACCGATTGCAGGCGATCCACGAAGCTCCGCTCCTCGATCGGAACATAGAAGCAGGTGACCGCGCCGATTTTCGGATCGGCCAGCGGCGCCATGACGGTCCGCAAATAGTCCGGCCGCGCCCGCACGTCGCTATCGCTGATCACGACGTGTTCGTGCTCCGCCTCGCTCACCAGGCGCGCTAATTTCGCGACCTTGTCGTTGGTTGCGTCGCGGCCCGAACCGAACAGCACGCGGATTCCCCGCTCCGGGAATTCCCGCATCAGCCGATCGATCAGCGGGAGAGCGGGGTCTTCGCGGTCGCCCACGCAAAAGAGCACTTCATATTCCGGATAGTCCTGCCGGCAGAAGCTGGCGAAGTTCTCATAGGCGTCCGGATCGAGGCCGCGGAGGGGTTTCAAGATGCTCACCGGCGGAGTGAATGCGCCAGCAGCTTTACGCGGCGGGCGCCGGAAAAACCGCCAGCAGCTAAACAGGGCGATACCATAGTAAATGAATGGGATAGCCGCCAATCCCAGAAACAGGAAGGTACCGATTCTTAGCGACATGGCCGGCCTCCGAAGGGCAATCAAGAATTGGACGTTGCTTCGCCACGGGCGGGTACAGAAATTTCAGTAGCCCTTATTGACCAGGCGGCGGGTGAGAAGCCTTTGTTAAAGTGGAGTCTACTCGGGGCCATTCGCCGCGCGCTGCGCCATTTCACGGCGTACCGAGGGGTAGTGCATCTTGTGTGGAATCGCTGGCTTTACACATTATAACTTTCGCCCCGACGCCCGACGGATCCGGGAGGCAGCGGCCACCATTCTGCACCGCGGGCCGGACCAGCAAGGCATCTTTGAATCCGACAGCGTATCGCTGGCGGCCACGCGCCTGAAGATCATCGACCTGGAATCCGGCGACCAGCCCATCGCTTCCGAAGACGGCGATTGCGTGATCGTCTTCAACGGCGAGATCTACAACCACGCGGAGTTGCGGCGCGAGTTGGAACAGCGCGGCCACCGCTTTCGCTCCCATAGCGATACCGAAGTGGTCCTGGCGGCATTTCTCGAATGGGACGTGGATTCTTTCGCGCGCCTGCGCGGCATGTTCGCCATCGCGCTGTGGACGGAATCGCGCGGCCGCCTGGTTCTGGCGCGCGACCGCATGGGAATCAAGCCGCTGTATGTGGGGCGGCGGGGCCGCGATCTCTACTTCGCATCCGAACTCAAGGCCATCTTCGTGCATCCCGAGGTGGAACGGAATTTAAATCCGGCCGCGCTCGATTGCTACCTTTCCCTCAACTACGTGCCGGCTCCGTACACCATGGTGGAGGGCATCGAGAAGCTGCGCCCGGGCTGCTGGCTGGAGTGGCTGGGTGGCCAGGCGCGGTCGGAGCCGTTCTGGCGGATACCGTGCCATACGGAGCCGCATTGGAACATGGAATCGGCCACCAGCGCACTCGACTCGCTGTTCCAGCAATCCATTCGCGAGCACCTGCTGTCGGATGTGCCGCTGGGAATATGGCTCAGCGGCGGCCTGGATTCCTCCACGTTGCTGCACTACGCCGCGGCCGCATGCACTGCGCGGCTGAAGACGTTTTCGATTTCCTTCGCCGGCCGGAGTTTCGACGAAACCGCCCACATCCGCCGCGTGGCGGCCCGCTACCAAACCGATCACGAAGAGTTCGACGTGAACCCCGGCTGCGGGCTGGCCGATGCCATCGAGCAGTTTGCGTACTATTTCGACGAGCCCAATGCGGACGGAGGCGCGTTGCCGGTATGGTTCCTTTCGCGGATGACCCGCCGCAGCGTGACGGTGGCGCTCAGCGGCGAAGGGGCCGACGAGTTATTTGGAGGATACCTGACCTATCGCGCCAACCAGCTTGCGCGGCGCGTGCGCCGGTTGCCCGCCTGGCTCTTGCGGGCGGCCCGCGGAGCGGTGCGGCAGTGGCCCGTTTCCGACGAGAAGATCGGTTTCGAGTACATGCTGAAGCGCTTCGCGGAGGGCTGCCTGATGCCGGCCGGCCGGGCGCATGTCTACTGGAACGGCACCTTCTCCGATGCGGAAAAAGCCGCTCTGGTGAACATGCCGCTGCCCGCGGCGCTGGCCGACATGCTGCGCGACCTTTCGCCGCAAGGCGACGGCCTGGATGCCTACCTGCGGTTCGACCAGCGCTGGTATCTTCCCGACGATATTCTGGCCAAGGTGGACCGCATGAGCATGGCGCACTCGATTGAAGTCCGGCCGCCCTTCCTGGACCACCGCATCGTGGAATTCGCCAATTCCCTGCCCGGCCATCTGAAGGTCCGCGGCAAGGCGCAGAAGATCGTGCTGCGGGAGCTCATGAAACGAAAACTGCCCGCATCCACCTTGCGGCGCAAAAAGGTGGGGTTCGATTTCCCGGCCCACGAATGGCTGCGCGGACCCTTGCGCAGCCTGCTGCTGGACACGGTTTCGGCAAACGGCGGACCAACCGGGCTATTCCGGCGGGATGTCCTGGAAGGCTGCGTCCGGCAACACCTGGAGCGGCGCGCCAATCTCGGATATCATCTTTGGGGGCTGATGCTGCTGTTATTGTGGATGAAGCGATGGAGAATCCAGACGACTCAGGTTTTCGACACGGACCGCCAAGCCGCAAGCCTCTTTACCTCTACATAGCCGTCGTGCTTTTTGCCGCGGCCGTTTATCTTGGCTGCATCCTTTCTCCCCCTTCGCTGATGGACGATGTGGACGCCGTGCAGGCGCAGATCGCGCGCAACATGCTGACCTCCGGCGATTGGGTCACGGCGCGCATCGATGGAGTGATCTATCTCGAAAAATCGCCGCTCATCTATTGGCTGATCGCCATCTCTTACAGGATCTTCGGCGCCTTCGATTGGGCGGCCCGCATTCCCATGGCGCTCGCGTCGATCGCGCTCGCGTGGCTGACCGCGGCCTTCGGCATGTGGGCGTTTGGCAGGCGCGCCGGCTTTTACGCGGGCCTCTCGATAGCCACGTGCATAGGGCTCTTCCTGTTTACGCGGATTCTGATCCCCGACGTGATGCTGACGGCCGCCATTGCGCTCGCCATGTGGGCTTTTCTGCGCGTGCTGGACGAACAGGAACCGCATCCGCGCTTCTGGGCGTTCGTACTGGCGGCTAGTTTCGGAGCCGGCCTGCTGCTCAAGAGCGCGGTCGCGGTGCTTTTTCCCGCCGGCGCGGTGGTGGCCTATCTGCTGCTCACACGGCAGTTGTTTTCAGCGCAGGTGTGGAGACGGCTGCGGCCCTGGAGCGGCCTCGGCATCGTGCTGCTGATCGCCGCGCCCTGGCACGTGCTGGCGACTTTGCGCAACCCTCCGTATTTCGACCTGACGTTCCGCAGCGTTCCCGGCGAATACCACGGCTTTCTCTGGTTCTACTTCATCAACGAACAGGTGCTGCGGTTCTTGAACCTGCGCTATCCGCGCGACTATGACACGGTTCCGCGACTTTACTTCTGGTTATTCCATCTCATCTGGCTGTTTCCCTGGAGCGTCTACTTTCCGGCGGTCGCCCGGCTATCTTTCAAGCCGCTGGACCGCGCCGGGCGGACGCGGCTGCTGGCGCTGTGCTGGACCGGTTTCCTGCTGGTCTTCTTTACCTTCTCCACCACCCAGGAGTATTACTCGATGCCGTGCTACCCCGCGCTGGCCTTGCTGCTCGGCTCGGCCATGGCGGCGGGCGGCGATTGGGTGCGGCGCGGCACGCGCGTGCTGGCAGCGATCACCACTTGCGCGGCCATCGCGGCCGTGCTGATTCTGGTGGCCGTGCACAATGTTCCTTCTCCCGGCGATATTGCGCAGGCTCTCTCGCAGCATCCCAGCGCCTATACCCTGTCGCTCGGCCACATGGAAGACCTGACGCTCGAGTCCTTCGCCTACCTGCGGCTTCCTCTCGCCATGGCCGCCGTGGCCTTCCTAATCGGCGCGCTCGGCAGCCTGCGGGCCGTGGGGCAGCGCGCCTTCCTGGCCGCCGCCTTGATGATGGTGCTGTTTTTCCACGCCGCCCGGCTGGCCATGGTGACGTTCGATCCTTATCTTTCGTCGCGCCCGTTGGCGGAAGCGTTGCTGCGATCGCCCCGGGGGGAGCTGGTAATCGACCATCACTACTACACATTTTCCTCGATCTTCTTCTATGCCAACCGCACGGCATGGCTGCTCAACGGGCGGCGAAACAACCTGGTCTACGGATCGTACGCGTCGGGGGCGCCGGACGTCTTTCTCAACGATGCGCAGTGGAAGGACCTGTGGCTAGGCCGGCAGCGGTATTACGTGGTGGCCAAGACCGAAGAGGAGCCACGGTTTGAAAAGCTGGTTGGGAAAAGCGCGCTCTTCGTGGTGGCCGAAAGCGGCGGAAAGATGCTGCTCACGAACCGGGCACTCAGCGAGTAGGGTTGACAGCGAGCCCAAGAGCGCGATCAGGCGGTTGGCAGGCGGAAGCGCCGGCGGAAGCGCCTGCCCCATGTTGCCGACCGGCCAGGAGGCCGGTCCCACTTAATCGCCCTGTTCAAAGTGGCCGTTGCCAGCGGTGGAAACGGCGCGCGCATCATAAGGCGCCTCATAGGATGAGTTACCGGCGGATGAGCTCTCCGCTCCCTGCGTCGCCACTTTCGGCCGGCGCTCGTTGCGGGCATTGCGCCAGTTCACCTTCGGCAGGAACAGGGAACGGTCGATGCCATCCTGATACCGGATGGCGATGTTCAGGAGCGAATCGAGCAGCGACTCGGAGAGCAGGTGAGGCTTCAGCCCAAGCTCCACGAGCTTGGAATGGCGCGCGTTGTAGTAGTGCTCTTCGGCTTCCACGCGCGGATCGGGCAAGTGATCGATTTCGACATGCAGGTTCAGTTTCTTGCCCGCAGCCTGCACCATGCGAGCCAGTTCCAGCACGGAATACTGCTCCGTGAACTGGTTGAACACCCGGCATTCTCCCGGCCGAGCCGGCTTCAGGCAAGCGAGTTCAACGCAGCGCACGGTGTCCCGGATATCCAGATACCCGCGGGTTTGCCCGCCCTTGCCGTACACCGTCAGCGGATGCCCCACGGCGGCCTGCGCGCAGAAGCGGTTGAGCACCGTACCGAAAATCTCATCGTAATCGAAGCGGTTGATGAGGGCTTCATCGAGCGCCACTTCGTCGGTCATGGTTCCGTACACCACGCCCTGGTTAAGGTCGGTAGCACGCAGGCCCCAGATCTTGCACGCGAACATGATGTTGTGGCTGTCGTGCACCTTGGAGAGGTGGTAGAAGGAGCCGGGCTGCTTCGGGAACGGCAGCACGTCCTTGCGGCCGTTGTGGCTGATGGTGATGTAGCCTTCTTCGATATCGATGTTGGGAGTTCCGTACTCTCCCATGGTCCCGAGTTTCACCAGGTGGCAATCGGGCTTGAACTCCCGCAGCGCGAACAGCAGGTTGAGGGTTCCCACCACGTTGTTGACCTGGGTGAATACCGCATGTTTGCGGTCAATCATCGAGTACGGGGCGGCCCGCTGTTCGGCAAAGTGCACCACGGCGTCCGGCGCAAACTTCCGGACCACCGAGGAAATGAATTCATAGTCGGTAATATCGCCGGACAGGAACTCGATGGATTCACCGGTGAGTTGTTTCCAGGCGCGGAGTCTTTCGGGCATCGGACGTATGGGCGTCAACGTCTGAACACCCAGTTCGTAATCCCACTGGCGCCGCGCAAAATTGTCCGCGATCGCAACCTGGTGGCCTCTGCTCGAAAGATACAGGGCAGTAGCCCAGCCGCAGTATCCGTCTCCTCCCAGCACACAGATTTTCATAAGTTAATGGACCGTCCTTATCTCCCGCCTAAACAGGAGCTAACCCGCCAATCCACCCATTTGACTCGGTGTCGTGCAAAAAAACACAATGTTCCGCCGCACACCAAAATTCCCCGTGAGCCGGCTTCCCGAATCTATATTAACAAGCCAGGTGCGCGGAACTGGTAGCCCTTACGGGCTATGTGAAAAAGGGAACTTGTTAAAGGCAGACTCGAACGGCGCGGCGATCGACCTCGGCGCCGGCCTGCTCCAGCACTTCGCGCGGCAGGGTGCGCTGGATCTGCTCGAAGAGTTCTCGTAGCGGTCAATTACGCGCCGTGCCAGCTTCGCGATGTCCTCCTGCGACACATCCGCCGCCAGGGAACGGCGTGTCAAAACGCATAGCACCAAGCCGTTGTGGTGTTGTTGCGAGAGCGGAATCAGGCTGGGATGGCGCAGCATCGGACAACCGCTACTATAGCGCCGGCAGGCGACGCCGGCCTGACTGGACCCGCGCCCGGCGCAGATACGCCAGCAGTTGATATCCCAGAATGATGGCCGCCAGCAGTGCCGCAATCGCCCAAGTCAGGCTGCCCAGCACTCCGTATAAGGCCATCACGCGATCGCTGAAGAACCGCCCCAAAGAGATGAAGACGGCTGCCCCCGTAAATTCACCCAGAATGTCCCAGAACACGAACCGGTGCCAGGGGTAGCCGGCCGTGCCGCTGGCCAGGTTGATCCAAGGTCCCAGGGGACTGAGCAGCCAGCGGGTGATGAAGATGCCGGGGCCACCCCAAGCCCTGGCTTTGGCTTCCATGGCCTCCAGGTTGGCGCGCTTTCCGAACAGGTGGCTGAGCTTTGTGATGACCACCTGCCCTCCCCATCGGCCGATGGCGTAGCCGGCCTGATCGCCGAGGACGGAACCGGCGCCGGCTGCGCCGATGGCCCACCACAGGTCCATGGCGCCTTGCGAAACCATCGAGCCGGCGACAATCAGAAGCAGCGTGATGGGCAGCGGCACCCCGATGGCCGCAATGGCCACGATTCCGAAAAGGGCCGGCGCGCCGTACTGCGAAACCGCCGCGAGGAGCTGATCGTTCATCGCGGTGGGCCGCCCGGTGGATGCGCGGCGGCGTCGATGGCGCGCTGCAGTTGGGCGATCAGTTCAGGAACGGGGCGCTGCAGGTCGCGAGCGATGTGCCGAACGGACCGCCGGTCACGCGGCTCCTGCGGATGAACCCCAATGGCTTGAAACAGCACGGAGGCGGGGACGTGGTGGGTATGGGCGATAAATGGGACCGACATCCAGGCCTGGATGGGCTCATTTGCGGTGCGGATGTGCCGCGCCTGCCGGCGGGCCCTGGAGGCGAAGACGAAAGTTCCGGTGATCGCCAGCACGAAGGCCAGCCCAACCGCCAGTGTCCGCCGCCAGGTTTCTCCCACGCTTCAATATAGCCGGTTTCCTCACTTATGATCCTGAATCCACTCCAGGATCGTCTCATCCAGCCATAACCGGTGCGGGCGGCGGCCGAGGAATCCCAGGTGTCCGCCCGACTCGGTGGCTCGTAATTCGATGAGCGGATTCGCGCGCAGCGCGGGAGCGGAAAAGATGTCGAAGGGAATGAAGGTGTCGTCCCGCGCCTGAATGAGCAGCGCGGGCACGCGGATGGCATCCAGAAAGCGCACGGCGGACTGCGTGCGGTAGTAGTTCTCCGCGTTGCCGAAGCCGAAGGAGGGCGCGGTGATGCGATCGTCGATCTGCCAGACCGAACTGAGGCCGGCGAAATCGCGCGGCTGGTAGCGGCCGGTGGCGCAGAGGCGCGCGCGCATGCGGTTGACGAAGCGCTTCTGGTAGAGACGATTGTCGGGCTCCGCGATGCGGCGCGCGCAAGCCTCGAGGTCGAGCGGCGTCGAGACGGCGCATACCCCGCGGATGAGCGCCGGCCCGCCGCCGCCCAGTTCGCCCGCCAATTTCAACACCACGTTGCCGCCCAGCGAGAAGCCCACCAGGAACAGGGGTACGGGGCTCTCGGCCTGGAGCTGGCGCGCCACAAAGTCGAGGTCGCTGGTGAGGCCGGCATGGTAGAGCGTGGTGCATAGATGCTCGGTCGAGCCACAGGTGCGCATGTGGAAGCGGTGCGCCGCGAAACCGGCGCCCAGCACGGCGGCGCTGAGGCTGCGCATGTAGCCGGCCGCGGAGGAACCCTCGAGGCCATGAACCATCACGACGTGTCCGGCGAGCTGGCCTGGCGGCTGCTGCGAATCGACGGCAACCTGCACATCCGGCTCCGTGCGGAAAAGGCGGCGTGTGAGTGGATAGCGCGGTTCGGCGTCGGGCCGCTTCCAGTAGTGGGCCGCCACGGTCTGCAGGTGCGGATTGCGGAAGAGCGGACGATAAGGAATCATGGGCCGTGCGCGGGGCGCCAGTAAATCATGTTAGCGTGGAAATTAAAGAGCTTCGGCCTCTATTTCAAGAACCGGGAGAAATCATAAATGCCACTAGTCTCGATGCGTCAACTGCTGGATGAAGCAGCCAAGGGCGGATATGGCGTTGGCGCGTTCAACGTCAACAACATGGAGCAGATTCAATCGATCATGGAAGCGGCGCGGGAAACCAGGTCGCCGGTGATCGTGCAAGCCAGCCGCGGCGCGCGCGCCTATTCGCAGGACCGTTTCCTCTATCACCTGATGATCGCGGCCACGGAAGTGTACCCGGAGATTCCGACCGTGCTGCATCTGGACCACGGCAACAGCGTGGAAACCTGCAAGAGCGCCATCGAGATGGGCTTCACCAGCGTGATGATGGACGGCTCGCTGATGCCCGACGGCAAGACGCCCTCCAGCTTCGAATACAACGTGGATGCCACCCGCCAGGTGGTGGAGATGGCGCATGCCAAGGGCGTCACGGTGGAGGGCGAGATCGGATGCCTGGGCGGAATCGAAGACGGGCACGGCACGGGCCTCGACGGGCTGAGCCATCTCACCGACCCGGCGCAGGCCGAAGAGTTCGTCAAGCAAACCGGCCTGGATGCGTTGGCCATCGCCATCGGCACCAGCCACGGCGCTTACAAGTTCAGCAGCAAGCCCACCGGCGAAACGCTCAAGATGGATCGCCTCATCGAGATCCACAAGCGCCTGCCCAATGTTCACCTGGTGATGCACGGCTCTTCCAGCGTGCCCAAGGAACTGCAGGACATCATCAATCAATACGGCGGCAAGCTGAAGCCGACGTGGGGCGTGCCGGTGGAAGAGATCCAGCTTGGCATCAAGAACGGCGTGCGCAAGGTCAACGTGGATACCGACAACCGGCTGGCCATCACGGGCGCGATCCGCAAGGTATTCGTGGAAACGCCGGAGAAGTTCGACCCACGCGATTACCTGAAGCCGGCGCGCGATGCCATGAAGAAAGTAGTGGCGCAACGCATGACGCAATTCGGACAGGCGGGGCACGCGGGCGATTACAAGCCGGTTTCGCTCGAAGAGATGGCCCGCCGCTACCAACCCGTTACAGTGTAGTTGAATAGTGGGCTTGCGATCTTGTCGCCGGCGAGCCACTCCCCCTACGGCAATATCTCCACCGCCGTCCAGTGTTTGTCGGCAGCATTTCCAACGAAGTAGCCGGCGACGGCGCCTCCGATGGTTATCCCGATTAACGCCGTACCAGCGGCAGCGTCGTGATTATTGCTGAGGAGCCCGCCCTCGATACCGAACGCGGCCCCGAAGCCCCCAGCAAACCCCACGACTCCGCCCACGGTCGTGCCCACAATCCGGCCCACCTTGCCTTTGGTTTGCATCTCGAGGCGGTGCAGCGCAGCGCGGGGCACGCGTACCACTCCCTTTGGATAAGCCGAGCGGTCCGAGGACTTCTTGACCTCCACCACCAGCGCGTCGGATTCCACGCCGGTTGCTTTGCCGGTGATGACCGCGCCACCCGGCATGGCGATGGACACCGTTTTTCCGACCACCACCGTGAGCCCTTCCCATTTGACGTGCATCAGCCCGGCGGCGTCCGCCAACAGCGGCACCGCCAACAGCAAGGCCAACGACCTGGCCCGGTTTGGAGTTCGTCTCACGTCTCCCACCATCGCACTTCACCGTCCGCGCGCGGGGGTATCTTTAGGACACTACCCGCGCGCGGCGCCAATGTAGGCAACTGAGATAAACTGAAAAACAGGCATGCCCGCCCAAGGGAAGACGAACGCGATGAAAACACCCGAAAGACTCGCCCGCCTCGAAAACGGCTGGACCGAAATACAGCAGGCCATCAAGGAACTCACCCAGGCAACCGCCGCCAACGCCAAAGAGACAGACGCCAAATTCAGGGAAACCGTCGCCCGATTCGCCGACCTCGGCCAATTCATCAACTCGCTGGCCCACGCCGTCGAAGCCCACGACGACCAAATCGGTAAGCTCATCGAGGCCGCCGAGAAGTCCCACCAGGAATGGGAACAACTGCGCAGGGAATGGCAAGCGTACTTGACGACCATTCACCCGCGCCAGTGACGGCACCAACGAAACGCCCGAGTTTTGCATCGAGGTACCCAGGCATTCTTCCCGCACGCCCTCGCAAGCCGCAACCATCCTCCTATCTGGTTGAGCAATAGCATCTTGATAACCAGCCCCGCTTGCGGTGCGAGTTTTATGGGGTGAAACCGGATCGTCGCATCCTCTTCCCCATTGCCAAATCGCTACTGGCATGACACACTCGTTCAACCATGCGACGAAGAGCATTTCTGGGATCCACGGCGCTGACCGGTCTGAGCCTCGCAGCGCGCCGCCGAGCGGAAGCGCAAACTCAATCCGACGCGAAAGCCGGCGACGTCACTGTCGGCTGGTTGGGCGGCGCTCCGCCGGTGCTGGCCACCGGCACGAGTTGGGGCGTTCCGTGGCCGCGCGGCGCTTATCAAAAGGGCCAGAGCTTCACCCTGACCGGCAATGATGGCAAGACCCTGCCGTTGCAATCCTGGCCACTGGCATATTGGCCGGACGGCTCGCTGAAATGGAGCGGCTTCGCCTCGGTGGTCGACGCGGGACTCGCCTCGCCGTTGCGGCTGGCATCTGGAAACGCCGCAACTCTTCCCGGAGCGCCGGCCGTGAAGGTGACCGAAAGCGCCGCCGGCATCGATATAAACGCCGGCAAGCTGCAATGCCGCATCCCGCGCGCGGGCGAGATTTTCATCGACTCCATGACCGTGGACGGCCGCATAGTCGCGCGCCGCGGCCGCTTGCTCTGCACGCTCGAAGACCGCTCCGCGGCAGACGTGATCCGCCTGCAGGATTTCATCAGCGTCGTTCAAAAAGCTACCGTGGAACAGACCGGCCCGGTGCGAGCGGTGGTCCGGATCGAAGGAGCGCACAAAGCCGCGACAGGCAACCGGGAATGGCTGCCGTTTACCGTCCGCCTCTACTTCTACGCCGGCGAGGCTGCTGTGCGCATGGTCCATTCCATTGTGTTCGACGGCGATCAGGAGAAGGATTTCATTCGCGGGCTGGGAGTGGAGTTCGCGGTGCCCATGCGCGAACAGATCCACAACCGCCACGTCCGCTTTTCTGGCGAAGACTCCGGACTGTGGGCCGAACCAATCCAACCGGCCACTGGCGCGCGGCGCCTCACCGCCGCGGCCGGCGACGATCTCTACACCGCGCAACTGGCCGGCCAACGGATTCCCAACAAAGATCAGTACAACCAGCAGGGCCAGTTTCTCCTGGACAATTGGGCCGTGTGGGATTCGTTCAAGTTGGTGCAGCCCACCTGCGACGGTTTCACCATTCAGAAGCGGACCCGCCCGCAATGCTGCTGGGTGACGGCCGGAGTGGGAAAGCGCGCATCGGGGCTGGTGTTTGCGGGCGATGTGAGCGGCGGCTTGGGCGTCGCGTTGAAGAACTTCTGGCAGTCTTACCCCGCCTCGCTCGAAGTGCGGAATGCCACCGCGGAATCCGCCGATGTGCTGGTCTGGCTCTGGTCGCCCGACGCGCCGGCCATGGACTTGCGGTTCTACGACACACGCAATCACACGCTGGAGGCCAGTTACGAGGATGCGCAACCGGGCTTCAGCACAGCCAACGGTGTGGGCCGCACCAGCGAATTGACGCTCTATCCTTCAGGCACCGTGCCCGCGCGGGAAGAGACCGTGAAACAGGCCCAAGCCAATGCTGAGCCGCCGTGCCTGGTGTGCAGCCCCGAATACCTGCACCAGGCTTCGGTTTTCGGCGTATGGAGCCTGCCGGACCGTTCCACGCCGCTGAAGCGCACGGTCGAAGACCAGCTCAACCAGGCGCTGGAGCTGTACCGCAAGGAGGTGGAGCAGCGCCGCTGGTACGGCTTCTGGGACTACGGCGATGTGATGCACGCGTACGATGCGGCGCGCCACACCTGGCGCTACGACATCGGCGGCTACGCCTGGGACAACACCGAGCTGGGAACCGATATGTGGCTGTGGTACAGTTTTCTGCGCACCGGCCGCGCCGATGTTTTCCGCATGGCGGAAGCCATGACCCGGCACACCAGCGAAGTGGATACTTACCATTCCGGCCGGTTTGCGGGACTCGGGTCGCGCCACAACGTGCGCCACTGGGGGTGCGGCGCCAAAGAAGCCCGCATCAGCCAGGCGGCCTTCCGCCGTTTCTACTATTACCTCACCACCGACGAGCGCACCGGCGACATCATGCGAGCGGTGGTGGATGTGGACTACAAGATCATGGAGATCGATCCCATGCGCCTCGCTTCTCCGCGCACGGGGCCGATTCCGTATCCCGGCCGCATGCGCGGCGGTCCGGACTGGCTGGCCTGCGTTGGCAATTGGATGACCGAGTGGGAGCGCACCGGCGACACCAAGTACCGCGACAAGATTCTGGCCGGTATGGATTCCATTGTGAAGATGCCGTACGGCTTCATGACCGGACCGAACACGTTGTATGGATACGATCCCAAAACCAATAAGCTCTACCCGTTGGTGCCGGATGGCTTCGGCGTTTACAATCTGCAGGTGATCCAGGGCGGCGCTGAAGTGGTGTTCGAGCTGAACCAACTCATCGAGCACCCTGGCTGGCAGAAGGCCTTCCTGCAATACTGCCGCTTGACCGGTGCACCCAAAGCGGTAGTGGCCGCGGATATGACGACGTCCGCCGAAGGCAGCGACGGCGCTTACGCCGGCGCCGGCCGGTTGGCTGCCTACGCCTATTCGAAAACCAGGAACCCCGCATTCATCGCGCGCGCGATCAGCCAGTTGGGCGGTGGGACCGGTCCGCGGCGTCTTCCCGGCGGCCCGTATGCCACGCGCCACGTGGCAGGCTCCGACGCTCTGAACCCTATTGACGAAGCGCCGTTCGCCTCCACCAATTCGACGGCACAGTCCTCCCTGACCGCGATCCAGGTTCTGGAGTTGTGCAAGGACCAGCTTCCTGCGGAGCTGCCGCCGGCGGTGGCGCCGGCGCCACGAGGCGGCGTGGGGTAACTCAGAGAGTCACACCGGTATTCTGCCAAACTCGGGCAGACAATCTCGGAGGGACGGCACACACTGGTCGGGTAGCGCTGCATTTGGCCGCGTCCAGTCATAAAGGATTTGAGCGGCTTGTTTGATTGACTGGGCGTCGACGCCTGCGTCGTGGCGGTAATCTCTCTCTTCGTCGACCACTTTCGAGTTCAGACACAAGACCCAGGTCTCAACGTTTCTCTTCGGAATCAGATTCAGGATCGGCTCCGCCGGACCTCTTGGCGCTACCCCAGCGTCCCGGAGTGCTCGAACAAGCTGCTGCCTTCGATCATCAATCGACCCTGTATCAGCGTCGATCACGGCGATGAGACATGCTTTGGTTGTCTGAGATCGGATCGCTCGAACCTCCGAGGCATAGTTCTCGCGGACGAACTGCTCACCTGAACCCCGACCCATTGGCGGTTTCCGGGGACGCATGTTCCCATTCTTATGACCGAGCTTCTGCAAGTAGCGCCTGAGCAGGTTTTCCTGGTTGAGATCCTCAACCAGGAGAATGATATTGGCGACTCTTGCAGCCATTGTTATTGCCAGCCACGGGCGATCTGCTCGGATGGGGAGAGCGATTCGTCCGGCTTGTACTTCCGGACCCTGACAGGGCCGGGGCCGTCACGCTCGAATAGGAGGCCGACTTCCGGAGCCAGATAGTCGATGATCTCAGGATGATGCGAGATCAAGATGACTTGGCCGCCACGATCCTCGATGCGGTCGCGCAACTCCATCAGCCACGGCTGAATCTCGGCTAATGCAATGTAGTTTTCCGGCTCGTCGAGAAACAGGCAGGCATGGCCCTCGACCACGAAGTTCAGCAGCGCATACAGGCAGATCAAGATGCGTTGACCGTCAGAAAGTTCGTCGAACGTAAACGGGATGGTGGTGAGAGGACTGAGCGTGATGGCAAGGTCCACCTCCAAGCTTCGAAGATTTGGCCCAAAGGAGGAAATATTCAGTCCATCAAACCCCGGTATGATTTCGCGCAATTGATCTTGCAACTTCGATGCCGCGCCGGCCTGCTCCTGAATCATGTGCCGGTACCACGACGCAAAGTTGGACATATCGAATGCAGGTTCTGACTCTTCGCGGGCGGTCTGTCCCGACATGGAGTGGGGGTTCAATTGGAGACAATACAGCGTCTCGATCCAGTTCTTAAACTGCATTAGCCTAGTGTTATCTGATCGTGGTTGAATGGTGGCCAACGCCGACCGGAACGGGTTGAACGGGTACTTCACTTTAGGTTCTTTTTGTTCGGAGCGATCATCGAACAGGTGAACTTCGCCCTCCACGAACTCGAAGACGGTCTGGGCGCCACAAATGACGAGTTCCCGCCTAATCCGCCTGAGCGCAGGCGACCCCGGCGAATCCACCTCCAGCCTGAACCTGTAACTCTCGCCGAGATCCACGTCCAGTTCGAAGGTTTGCTGGGTCAGAGTCTGCCAGCGAGTCCGGCTGCTCTCGGGAAACAGCAGGTCCGGCTGTGCATCGCCGGTGACGAGCTTCTTTATCGCGCGGAGCACCTCCAGCAACGTGGACTTGCCGCTGCCGTTCAACCCCAGTATGAGTTGCTGTCGACCGAGCGCCAGCTCGAAGTTCACAAAGGCACCGAAATTGTCGATGTAGACGCGCTTCAGCATGTCCTTTCAATTCTACCCGTAACCGAAGTTGGCGCGCACTGGCCCTCTTGCTAGAATGAAGCTGATCCACTCCCTGGGAGGAAAAACCTAACTTGAACTCTGCGATCTTGGCCCTGGAAGACGGCACGGTCTTCGAGGGCAGAGCCTTTGGTGCGCCTGGGGAGCGCTCGGGAGAAGTGGTGTTCAACACCGCGCTCACCGGCTACCAGGAAATTTTCACGGACCCTTCCTATTCCGGACAAATCGTCATCCTGACCAACCCGCAGATTGGCAATTACGGAACCAGCGCGGCGGATAACGAAGCCGCGCGGCCTTACATCGAAGGGCTGGTAGTCCGCGAGTTCTCGGGGCTAGCGAGCAACTGGCGGTCGGACCAGGAAGCCGACGCCTTTTTGAGCGGCGCCGGCATTCCGGTGGTGGACGATCTGGACACCCGCGCGCTAGTCCGTCATTTGCGAACGCGAGGCGTCATGCGCGGGGTGCTGTCGTCCGTCGAGAAGGAAGCGGCTCACCTGGTCGAAAAAGCCCGCGGCATCCCTACCATGGCCGGGCTCGATCTCGCCAGCCGCGTCTCCACGACTGAGCGCTACGAATGGAACCACGGCGTGGATGCCTGCTCGCCTTCGGAGCTGGTGGGTGCGCGGCACGAAATCAAATATCATGTAGTAGCTTATGATTTTGGAATCAAGCACAACATTTTAAGGCGCTTAGTACACTCCGGCTGCCGTGTGACGGTGGTTCCGGCGCTCACCTCGGCCGAGGACGTGCTGGCTCTCAAGCCGGACGGCATCTTCCTCTCGAACGGCCCGGGCGATCCAGAACCTCTCGAGACCCAGGTGCGGAATATCCGCAGGCTGATCGGAACGAAGCCGATTTTCGGCATCTGCCTGGGCCATCAACTGCTCGGCCTGGCGGCGGGCGGCAAGACTTACAAGCTGAAATTCGGCCATCGCGGCGCCAACCACCCGGTGCGCAACGAGCTCACACAGAAGGTCGAGATCACGTCGCACAACCACGGGTTCGCTGTAGATCCGGATTCGCTCGACGCGGGCGCGGTCGAAATCACGCACGTGAACCTCAACGACCAGACGCTCGAAGGCTTCCGCCTACGCAACCATCCGGCGTTCTGCGTGCAATACCACCCGGAGGCGGCGCCGGGGCCGCACGATTCGCACTACCTGTTTGACGACTTCATCCAACTGATGGGCGGGAGATAGCCATGCCCAGACGCAACGATCTCCACCGCATCCTGATCGTCGGCTCCGGCCCCATCGTCATCGGCCAAGCCTGCGAGTTCGACTACTCGGGGACGCAGGCGGCCAAGGCGCTCCGCGCCGACGGTTACCAGGTGGTGCTGGTGAACTCCAACCCGGCTACCATCATGACCGACCCCGACCTCGCGGATAAAACCTACGTCGAACCGCTGACGGTGCCCTACCTCGAGGAAATTATCAGGCGCGAGCGGCCGGATGCGCTACTCTCGACGGTGGGCGGGCAGACGGGTCTGAACCTCTCGGTAGAACTGGCCGAGGCCGGGGTCCTGGACAAGTACGGCGTGGAGTTGATTGGCGCCAAGATCGACGCCATCAAGAAGGCCGAAGACCGCCTGCTCTTCAAGGACGCCATGCGCAAGATCGGACTGGAAACGCCCCAATCGCAACTGGTGAACAGCGTGAAGGGCGGTTTGGAATTCGCGGAGCGCATCGGCTACCCGTGCATCCTGCGGCCCAGCTTCACCCTCGGCGGCACGGGCGGCGGCATCGCCTACCACCGGGAAGAGCTGATGGAAATCCTGGAGCGCGGCATCGCGCTCTCGCCGGTTCACGAAGTTCTCATCGAAGAGAGCGCGCTCGGGTGGAAGGAATTCGAGCTGGAGGTGATGCGCGACCTGGCGGACAACTGCATCATTGTTTGCTCGATTGAGAACTTCGACCCCATGGGAGTGCACACCGGGGATTCCATCACGGTGGCGCCGGCCCAGACCTTGACCGACCGCGAATACCAGATGATGCGCGACGGCGCCATCCGCTGCCTGCGGGAAATCGGCGTGGATACCGGCGGCTCCAACGTGCAATTCGCCATCAACCCGGCCAACGGGCGGATGGTGATCATCGAGATGAACCCGCGCGTTTCGCGCAGCTCGGCGCTGGCGTCGAAGGCCACCGGGTTCCCCATCGCCAAGATCGCGGCGAAACTGGCGGTGGGCTACCGGCTGGACGAAATCCGCAACGACATCACGCGCAAAACGCCGGCCTGCTTCGAGCCGACCATCGACTACGTGGTGGTAAAGATTCCCAGATGGGCCTTCGAGAAATTCCCGGGCGCGGACCCGACGCTGGGAACGCAGATGAAGTCGGTGGGGGAAGTGATGGCTATCGGCCGCACTTTCAAACAGGCCCTGTGGAAGGGCATGCGCAGCCTGGAAACGGGCAAAGCATTCGGCTCCGAGAAATTCGACAAGAACCTGATCCCGCAAAAACTGATCACCCCTACGCCCGACCGCCTGAACTACATCCGCTTCGCCATGGCCAATGGTGTCGGCGTGGAAGAGATCCACGAGCTGACTTCCATCGACCGCTGGTTTCTGGCGCAGATGAAAGAGGTGGTGGATTTCGAAGGCGAGCTGGCCAAGGAAGTCTGGCCGGACATTGCCAAGGAAGTTTTTCGCCGCGCCAAGCGCTACGGCATCTCCGACGCGCAACTGGCCAAGACCTGGGGCACCAACGAAATCGCGGTGCGCAACCGCCGCAAGGAGCTGGGCGTGGCCGCGGTCTTCAGCCGCGTGGACACCTGCGCCGCCGAATTCGAAAGCTTCACTCCTTATCTGTATTCCAACTACGAAAGCTCCTGCGAGGCCGACCCCAGCGGCCGCAAGAAGGTCATGATCCTGGGCAGCGGGCCGAACCGCATCGGACAGGGCATCGAGTTCGATTACTGCTGCTGCCATGCGTCGTTTGCGCTTCAGGAAATGGGCGTCGAATCGATCATGGTGAACTGCAATCCGGAGACCGTCTCGACCGATTACGACACCAGCGACCGCCTCTACTTCGAGCCGCTGACGCTGGAAAATGTCCTCAACATCTGCGACACGGAGAAGCCCGACGGGCTGATTGTGCAGTTCGGCGGGCAGACGCCGCTCAACCTGGCGTTGCCGCTGAAGCGGCTGGGCGTGCCCATCATCGGCACGGACCCTTCCGATATCGACCTGGCCGAGGACCGCAAACTTTTCGGCACACTGCTGGAAGAGCTGGCGATTCCCTGCCCCTCGAACGGCACGGCGACCAGCGTGGAGGAAGCTTGCGAAGCGGCGCGGCGCATCGGCTACCCGGTGCTGGTGCGGCCCAGCTACGTGCTGGGCGGGCGCGCCATGGTGATCGCCTACGACGAGGAGATGGTGCGACAGTACATGCGCGAGGCCGTGACATTTTCGCAGGAGCGGCCAGTGCTGATCGACCGTTTCCTGGAAGACGCCACCGAAGTGGACGTGGACGCGCTGGCGGATGGCGACGAAGTGCTGATCGCCGGGATCATGGAGCACATCGAAGAGGCCGGTGTACATTCGGGCGATAGCTCCTGCGTGCTGCCGCCGCAATCGCTGCCGGAGAAAACCATCGCCACCATCGAAGACTATACCGTTCGGCTGGCCAAGGCGCTGCGCGTCGTCGGGCTGATGAACGTCCAGTATGCGATTCAGAACGGCGTGGTGTATGTGCTGGAAGTGAACCCGCGCGCCTCGCGCACGGTCCCCTATGTAAGCAAGGCCACGGGCGTGGCGCTTCCCAAGATCGCGGTGGGCCTGATGTGGGGCCGCAAGCTGAAGGATTACAACCTGGGGAGCGGCAAGCTTTCCGTCACGCAGGATTTCGTCAAGTCGCCGGTGTTTCCGTTCAACAAATTCCCGGGCGTCGACCCGGCACTCGGTCCGGAGATGCGCTCCACGGGCGAAGTGATGGGCGTGGGAGTGAACTTCGGCGAAGCGTTTCTGAAGGCGCAGATCAGCGCTGGCAGCCCCCTGCCGGATAAGGGCACGGTGTTCATCAGCGTGAACGACCATCAGAAGCCTGAGGCGGTGAAGGTGGCCAAAGCGTTCGCGGACCTGGGATTCCGACTGGTGGCGACGCGCGGCACGGCCGCGGCGCTGCGCAACGCCGGCCTAACTTGCAAGACCGTCCTCAAAGTGAACGAAGGCCGGCCGAACGTGGTGGACCTGCTGAAAGGCGGCGCCGTCCAGTTGGCCATTTACACCACCGCCGGCGCGCCGGCGTTTCATGATGAGAAGGCCATCCGCCGCAGCGCGGTAATGTATCGTGTGCCGTGCATCACCACCATGAGCGGAGCGCGCGCCGCGGCAGACGCCGTGGCGGCGAAGTTGCGGGACCCGATCCGGGTCTGGAGCCTGCAGGAGATTCACGAGCAGAAGACCATGGCGTAAGGCTCCTGCCTTGCGAGGCGACGGTGATGAGGTGGCGCACGCAGTCGTGCGTGCCGCGTCGGCGCTCATGCCGACGCCCAGTCCCGACAGACTGTGGGTACGCCACCAAAGTGTCGAGTTCGGAGTCTCGACACAGCACGCACGAGTGCGTGCGCCACTTTATCGGGACACGTGCGAGAAATACAAGCTGGAGATCGGCGCGCTTCATGCCGCGGAAGGCCCGAAGGTCTCGCGGATCACAGCGGCGCCCTCAAGTGACCGTTCAGCCATGAAGCGATGTTCTCGCGAGCTTCCTCCAGAGTTTCACCGTGGGTATTGGCGCCGGGCAGTTCCTCGATAAAGGCCACATAGCCCTCCGGCACTTGTCACCGGCATTATCTCACCAAATCGCACGGAGACTCGGAAGCTCCGCCACATCCAGCGCGGACTTGGACCAGCCACAAAAAAACCCGGCGGGTGGTTAATCCGCCGGGCCGCGTCGTTCAAGTTTGACCCTGTATTGGTAACTTCCTGGTCCCCTTCGGATCGGGGGCAGGGCCATCCATACTATATCACCGAATCACAGCTTTTTTGATGAAATCCAGGCGGGGAAAACGATTTTCCAAATATGACGTGCCCTGCCGCTGGATCAGGTCGGGATCGGGCCCCTGCCCCATGGGCGGCATGTCGCCGTAAAAAGAATACAGGCTCTCCACCACGTCCATGCCGGCGGTCACCTTGCCGATGGGCGCGAAGCCATGGCCATCGAGGTTCCTCCGATTGTCCGAGAGGTTGATGAACAACTGCGTGGAGCGCGTATTCGGGCCGCGCATAGCGAAGGTCAGGGTGCCTTTGACGTTGTGCTCTTTCACCGGATCGTCGGGCAGCATGGCGGAGGCCCATAGCTGGTTGGTTTGCGGATCGCCGTTGATGCCGAACTGCGCCACGAAATCGCGCACCACGCGGAAGAACCGCGCGCCATCGAAGAAGCCCGTGTGCACCAGCTCATAGAAATGATCCGCGCCGCGGGGCGCCCAGTCGCGATGAACTTCGAGATCGATCAAGCCTTTGGAAGTGTCGAGCTGGACGCGATAAACGTCCGGCACGGACTCCTGGCTGGCGGCCGCCGGGACGGGTTTCTCTTGCTTCTTTGTTTCCGTGGATGGCGAGCATCCGGCGAGCGCCAGCACGGCGGCCAGCGCGAAGGCGATCTGGCAAGACATCGACCCTACGGTATCACGAGTAGGACCGGCCTCCTGGCCTGTCCGACCGGCCAGGAGGCCGGTCCCACCCTACGCCGCGTGCAGCCGATCCTGGTTGCGCAAGTGCGCGCCCAGCATGCGGTCGGCAAGGGCCGTGTGGTCTTTCAACCACTTGGAAAGGAATTCGATCAACGCGAGGGCGGCCTGGCGGTCGCCGCCTTCGACCAGCGGGACAAACTGGCGGAGGCGCTTGCGAAGCGCGTCATGCTGCTGCTGGTGCCAGGCCTTGGCGTCGTAACGCGTCGAGCGCATGAGGCCTTCTTCGTGCAGCATATGGTCTTCGGCGGTGGCGATGAGCCGATGGAGGATTTCGAGAATTTCGAACTCGGGAGCCGCAACCGTAAGCGACTGTTGCAGTTCATCGGCCACGCGGTAGATGGCGCGATGCTCGTCATCGATTTCAGGGACAAAACAGGCGTTGGCCTTGGTCCATTTGAAGAGCCGCATAGGTTACAAAATACCACAATCGGGAGTTTGATGCCCGAATCTGCTTTGATCCGAAGGCCGAGCGCAGCGCACGATCACGCTTGGACATTTACTGCCCCAGCGGCACCATGGCGGAGCCGACTTTTCCGCGCCTACTTGACATACTTCTTCAAGTCCTTCTGGCCGACCTCGGCGCCGTAGATGACGCCTTGGGGATCGGCGGCAATGCCTTCCGAGCCGCTGGTGGCGGCGCTCTCGGGGTCGGGGAAAGTGTCTGGGATGAAAGCGGCGACGACGCCGGTCTTGGCGCTGCCGACGCGGATGCCGCGCTTCCAGCCGGGGTGGTGGCCGTAACCGTCGCGCTCGCGCGATTCGGAATCGGAGACATAAAGGATGTCACCCTTGCCGATGTAGAGGCCGCTGGGACGGCTGAACTGGGTCCACTCGTCGAGGAATTTGCCGTCCTGGTCGAAGATCTGGATGCGGTTGTTGGCGCGGTCGCCCACAAACAGGCGGCCGGCGGAATCGAAAGCCAGGCAGTGGGGAGTATCGAACTCGCCGGGGGCGGTGCCTTTTTTACCCCAGGTTTTAATGAAGGCGCCGTCTTTGGAAAACTTCACCACACGGGCGTTGGAGTTGCCGCCATGACCGTCGGCGACGAAGATATCGCCGTTGGGAGCGAAGGCCACGGCGGAGGGTTGGTTGAACGTATCGGGCCCATCGCCAGGGACGCCTTTCTTTCCGAGAGTGAGCAGGATTTTGCCGTCCGGGTTGAACTTGACGATCTGATGGCCGCGGCCGTCGGTGACCCAGATGTTGCCATGGCCGTCGACCACCAGGTTATGCGGGAAGAGCAGCACGCCGGCGCCGAAGCTCTTGAGCAGTTTGCCGGTGGCATCAAACTCCAGGACGGGCGCGAACGGGCTATCGGCGCAGGAGTTGGCGCCGCAGCGTTCGGCCACCCAGATGTGGCCGTCGCGATCGAGATCGACCGCGCTGGTGGAGCCCCAGGAGCGGCCTTCGGGAAGCTTAAAAAAGTTTTCGATGGTGCGGTACGGATTGGGTTGCGAATTGGGGGCGGCGCCGGGTTGGGCCAAGGCCGCGCCGAGGGTGATGGCGGAGAGCGTGGCCAGGAACGGGCGGCGTTTGACAATCGGCATGACAGGACCTCCGGGTGCGTTGTTTCCACAGTGTACCGGAGATGAAAGGGAGTTGGCGAGAGGGGTTATCCAAGGAGGCCTGCGCAACCGGATGACCACCTCCCCCGAGATTTGCCACCCCGGCTGCGCAGCCACCTAATGGACTCTCTTCTTGTAGCGCGGCGGCGGGCGGAATGCCAGCCGATTCGGCTGCGCACGGGCGGTTTTCAACAAATTTCTGCGGCAACGCAGGATTGAAGTTAGCGGCGGCCAGGTGTGACAAAGTTGTGCATAAAACGCGAGGGCGGTGGATTGTTGGCGGCGTCTGCGTGCTATTCTCGCAGCTTAGACGCGTGAACCGCTTCAAGAGCCCGTATTTGGCTGCGCCGGCCGCGCTTGCCTGTCTCGGCCTGGCGGCGGCCCAGTCCATCGCTCCCGACGAGATGCATGCGCGGACCGTTCCGTACGTGCCTCCTTCGCCGGTCACGTTGCGCACCCAGGTGGACCTGGTGGAAGTTCCGGTGGTGGTTCGCGACGGGCAGCGCCGCACGGTTGCCGGACTCACGCGGGACGACTTCGAAATCTACGACACCGGAAAGAAACAGGCGATCACGGCTTTCTCGCTGCAAAGTTTCACGCCTCCGGGCGAGGCTGGCGGCACGGGACCGGCCGTGGCCGCTGGCGCGGCAGAACCGAAAGGCCCGCCGCGGCCCCGCTTCGTGGCGCTCTGCTTCGACAATCTGCACATGGACGCGGCCGCCGTGGAGCCGGCCAAAGATGCGGCGGAACGATTCGTCAAGACCAGCCTGGCGCCGGGTGACAGTGTGGTGGTGGTTACTACCGCACAGTCGAATAGCTCGGAGTTCAGCGGCGATGTGCCGAAACTGGTCGAGCAGATCGCCAAGGTGACTCCCGCCCCTCAGGTGGACTCCGACGATCTGTACATGTGCCCCCATATCCGTCCCTACGAGGCATACCAGATCGCCACTCACCTGGACCCGGGCAACCAGGTGCTACAGGCGAAATTGGCCGAATGTTACGCCTGCTCACACCACCCATGTCCAGAAGGGCAGGTAACCAGTATGGCCGAGATGATCTGGCAGCGCGCGCTAATTAACTCGAAGAGCACACTGGGCGTGATTGGAGACGTGGTGGACGCCATGGTGAACTTGCCGGGACAGCGCGTGATTCTGCTGACCTCCGCGGGATTCCTCGCCGGCACACGGGAGACCGACCTGGATCTGTTGATGGACAAGGCGCTGCACGCGGAAGTAGTCATCAACACTCTGGACGCCAGGGGGCTTTTCTACGCGGGGCCGAGAGCTACTCAGGGGGCGAGCCTGCTTTCCGACTCAATGGCGGCCCTGGCCGCCGGAACTGGTGGCACCTTCTACCACAACAACAACGATCTGGCGTTGGGCTTCCGGGAGTTGGGTATGGTGCCGGAGACCATGTACTTGCTGGGCTTCGCGCCTTCGGACGTGGCGACCGACGGGCGTTTTCACAGCCTGAAAGTGCGGCTCGCCGCAGGCAAACAGTATTCGCTACAGGCCCGGTTGGGCTACACGGCGCCCTCGGCGAATGCCACAGCACCGGTCTCCACGCTGTCCAGACTGGACAGTGAGGTGATGGCCTCCGATACCATCACGGATTTGCCTGCCTGGTTCACCTGGGAGCAGTGGGCGGGGCCGCCGGGCATCACGATGGTCGCGCACCTGGATGTCAACCGCCTGCGTTTCGAGACCAGGCAGGAACGGCGGACACAGAAACTGACCATTGTTGCGGTTCTCCTGGATAACCGCGGCGGCTTCGTGACGGGCAAGCGGAGCGAGCTGGAGCTGAATTTCACGGAGGCGACTTTCGCGCAGTTGGCGAAGACCGGCTACACTGCCGCAATGACGCTCAAAGCGCCTCCGGGCGCCTACTCCGTGCGCGCGGTGGCGCAGGATGCCCTGGAAGGCAAGCTGGCGGCGGCGAGCGGCGACGTGCAGGTCAAGTAGTGTGGGCGGGCGTCAGGACGCCACTGCGGCCTCCGGCTCCAGCATCCTGCTGGCCGCCACATCACTTCAAGCCAAGTTTCTTGCCCGCCGCGAGCAGGCCGACGGCCTCTTGCAGCCGCCTGGTCTTCGTTTCCGGTTGCCTGGCGGAATCGATCCAGGCGATGTACAGGCGCCGGTATGATGGCGCGAGACTCTCGAAATAATTCCACGCCGCTGGCTGGCTCCTGAGCGCTTGTTGGATGTACTGCGGGACCTTCGACGGAGATGGCCTTGGCGCATGGCTTCGATCGGTAGGCGCGCGCTGTAATCCAGCCGGCGTCAGGCGCCCGCTTGCCTGAAGCTGCGCAAACCGCTTGCGATTGGCGGCCGACCATCGGCTGTCAGGCTTCCGCGGCGTGAACTTTCTGGCATACCGATCGTCATCCAGGCGCTTGATTAAGCTATCGATCCAGCCGAAACACAGTGCCTCATCGACGGCATCCAGGTAGGCGATGGATGGGCGCCCCGTGTGACGCTTGTAGAACACCAGCCACACCTCGGATTCCGTGTCGTGGTGCCTGGCGAGCCACTCCCGCCATTGTTCGCAGTTCCGCGCGTCAAGGCTCTTTAGGGTCTTGGAAAGCATTCTCATATCCGATGAATGGCCTTCACCGCCAGCGCTGGATCATGCTCCATGATGCTCAAAAGTGCGGCTGCCGGTCCCGTAGGGCGTCGCCGGTCCTGTTCCCAGTTTTGCAGTGTCTTCACGCTTACACCGATCAATTGCGCAAACTCCGACTGCGAAAGGCTGGTTCGTTCGCGAATGACCCGGACGCCAGAAGAGCGAAACACAGTCCGCCGCGACGGCTTTTGCTGGCCGCGCAGAATTGCCCCGGCTTCGCGTACGCTGCCCAGCAGTTCTTCAAACATCGGTTTTTTCACTGGCCGAACTCCTCTTTGACAGCTTTCGTAAAGGTAGAAGTCTCCATCAGCTCCACTCGTTCTTATTATCCGCCAATGGCGGATAGCGGTCAAGGCTGAGTCCCGTCTTATACAAGATGAGCCTGGAGGAGCGATTCGCGCAGGAGCAAGACTAGCACTTCCCCTCCCTTCCCAAACACGGTACAATGTAGTTTGAGTGTCGAACCCTGCGAGTGGGCGAAAGCCCACTTTTTTGTTGGGATTTGCGGAATGTCGGGACAAATGGCGGCCAAAATCGAGGAAATCGCGCAACGCGTGGCGGATGCCGAAGGGCTCGAATTGGTCGAGGTGGAAGTCAAGGGCGGCGGGAATCAACGCTTTGTGCGCATCTCGATCGATAAACCCGAAGGCGTCACGCACGGCGATTGCGAAACCGTGTCCCACCAGGTCGGCACCATTCTGGACGTGGAGGACGTGGTGCCGGGGGGACGCTACACACTCGAAGTGAGTTCGCCCGGACTGGAACGGAAACTTCTCAAACCACAGGATTACCAGCGCTTTCAGGGGAAGAAGGCCAATGTGACGCTGCGCGAGGCGGTGAATGGACGGCGGAACTGGGACGGCGCCCTGGCCGGCTTCGAAGACGGCCAGGTGTTGATCGAAACGGCGCCCGGCCAGACCATGCGGTTTCCCTTCGACCAGGTTCAAAAGGCCAATCTGAAGTTCGAGTGGTAAGCCCGCCGGAGAAATACAGCCAGAAAACTCAATTGGGATAACGAGGGCACCTTGGAAACGATTTTTCAATCCATCGAGATACTGAGCAAGGAAAAAGGCATCGATCCGCAAATCGTATTCGACGCGGTCAAGGACGCGATGCTGATTGCCGCCCGCAAGCATTACCGCACCAATGAAGATTACGTGGCGGACATGGACCCGAAGACCGGCGCCATCCAGCTCTATGCCGTGAAAAAAGCGGTGGAGACGGTGGAAGACCCGGTGCACGAAATGACGCTGGCGGAAGCGCGCCGCATCATGCCGGAGGCCGAAGTCGGGTCTGAAATTCGCCTCCAGAAGAAGACCGACGCCCTGGGGCGGATTTCCGCGCAGACCGCCAAACAGGTGATTTTCCAGAAGGTGCGGGAAGCCGAACGCGAGACCGTTTTCAACGAATACTCGGGGCGCACCGGCGAGCTGGTGAACTGCACCATCAAGCGGGTGGAAGGGCCGGACTACATTCTGGACCTGGGCAAGACCGAAGCCAAGCTGCCCAAGAAGGAACAGTCGCGCCTGGAAAGCTACAGCGTGAGCGATCGCGTCCGTTGCGTGATTCGCCTGGTGGATAAATCGAGCAAGGGCCCCGGCGTGCTGGTGTCGCGCGCGGCGCCGGAGCTGGTGATGCGGCTGTTCGAACAGGAAGTGCCGGAAATTTACGACGGCACGGTGGCCATCAAGGGCTGCGCGCGCGAGGCTGGCGAGCGGACCAAGATCGCGGTGCAGAGCCGCGACCGCGACGTGGACAGCGTGGGCGCCTGCGTGGGCATGAAGGGCATGCGGGTGCAGTCCATCATCCGCGAGTTGCGCGGCGAGAAGATCGACATCATCGAGTATTCCGACGATGCGGTGGTGTTTGCCACGCACGCGCTGAGCCCTGCGAAAGTCAGCCGGATTACGATCCTCGATCCGCTGGAAAAGCACATGGAAGTGATCGTGGACGATTCGCAGCTCTCGCTCGCCATCGGCAAGAAGGGGCAGAACGTGCGCCTCGCGGCCAAGCTGCTGAACTGGAAGATCGATATCAAGAGCGAAGAAGAGAAGCGGCAGGAAGTGGAATCGCAGATGGCAGCGCTGGTGGCGCCGGGCGCGCCGGTATCGGTGCTGATCGAGTACGGGCTTTCCGAGAAACTGGTGGAGAAGCTGGTAGAGACGGGAATTGGCACCATCGAGCAACTGGGAAGCATGACGCCGGAGCAACTGGAAGAGATCCAGGACGTGGGGCCGCAGGTAGTGGAGACCATCCAGGAAGCGGTGAACGCTTACTACAGCCAGTTCGAAGAGCCGCCAGCGGCCGAGGCGGTGGAAGCCGCGGCCGAGGCGGCGGTGGAAGCAGAGACGGCGGTGGAAGCAGAGACGGCGGTGGAAGCAGAGACTGCGGTGGAAGCAGAGAGCGCAGTGGAAGCAGAGTCGGCGGCGGAAGCAGAGACCGCGGCCGACGAAGCGGCTTCGCCGGAAGTGGAAGTGGCGGCGGAGCAGTTTGGTACGATAGGAGACGCGGGTTCCCCCACTCACAATCCGTCGGAAGGTCACGGCCCGGAAGGGACCGAACCGGACGAGGGCGCCCCGGCTGAAAGCGGCGAGTAAGGCTGCCACGGTGCCTGTGACAGGGAAGTACCGCCTGTGCGGCGGAAGAAGCGGTAGAAGCAGATAGTTTTCTCTATGAAGAAGATTCGAATCAACGAGCTGGCAAGGGAGTTGGAAGTCAAGGCCCACGAGATCCTGGACCGGCTACCCGAACTCGGCGTAACGGAAAAAAAGACGCACTCCAGCTCGATCGATGAAGACGTAGCGATAAAGCTGCGTCGTCTCTACGGTTTCGACACACCGGCGGAAACCGAGGCGGAACGCGAGCCGGCTCAAGAAAGCGCGGCGCCAACGGAAATCATGGAAACGGCGGAGGCGCCGGCGGCCCTGGCCCCACACGCACACATTGAGACCGCCGTGCACGAAGCGCCGGCGGCCCAAGCGGCCGGCCAGACGGCAGTGGAGGAGCTGAGGGCGACACCGGGAAGCGCGGCGCCCATCCGGCCGCCGCTGGCCCTTGGCAGGCCGATCCATCCGCCGGTAGCGGGCGTAGGAACGACCGTGCCGCGGCCGGAAGGCCCGCGGGCGGCGCCGGCTCCGCCGCCGCCCCAAGCGCCGCCCGCGGCCGTGATTGCGCCGGGACGTCCGGCGATTCCGGCCGCGAAACCGTTGCCCGGACCCGCGGCTTCCTCTCCGCGTCCAGGACAGATTCTCTCGGGCCCGCGCCAACCATTTCCCACGGCGCCGGGGGAAGGAACACGTATTTCCGGTCCGGGCGCGGCAATGCCCGGGATGGCGGCCAGACCCGTAGTAGCAGGCCGGCCGAGGGCGGCAGGAACGCCTGGGCCGGGCGCTTTAGCATCCGCGCCGGCGCCTGAGCCTGCGGCCGCAACGGGTGGTTCGATGCCTTTGACCACCGCACGGACATTAGTCGGACAGCCCGCGGCACGGCCGGTGGTTCCACCGCGTCCGGACCTGGTGGCCAAGCTGGGCACGCCGAGACCGGCCATGCCCGCGCTGCCCGCATCTCCGCACCCGGGTGTTCCGAGACAGCCCAGCTCGCCGGTGCCGGGCCAACCGATCTATCGCGGACCGATCCGGCCGGGACAGCCCATGGTGGCCAAAACGGGTGTGCGCCCCGTTACTCCGGGCGTACGTCCAGCCGGACCAAGGCCCCAGCATCCGACCTCGCGAGGCCGGATGGAGCCGGGCCTGGCGCCCCCTCCGATGGAGCAACCACGCGGACGCCCCGGCGACAAACGTCCCTCGCGCCCGCAGCCCAGGGAGCGCCAGGAACAGGAGCGGATGCTGCGGCCGGCCCGCCGCCAGGTGGAAGCCGGTCCTCCGCCCATCAATCGCGAGATCACCATTTCGGAAGGCATCACGGTAAAGGAGCTTTGCGAAAAGCTGGATGTGAAGGCCGCCCTGGTGATGAAGAAGCTGATGGACCGCAGTATCTTTGCGACCATCAACCAGACACTGGATTCGAAGCTGGCAACGGAAGTGGCGCGCGAATTCGGCGCTTCCACCGCGACCGTGAGTTACGAAACAGAAGCCATGCAGGCGGTGGAAGAAGCCGAGGAAACCAAGGACCTGCACAAGCGCGCGCCGGTGGTGACCATCATGGGGCACGTGGACCATGGAAAGACGTCGCTGCTGGACGCCATCCGCGAAGCCAACGTGGCGGCGCGCGAAGCCGGCGGGATCACTCAGCACATCGGCGCGTACCAGGTGGAGATGAACGGCAAGAAGATCGTGTTCATCGACACGCCGGGCCACGAGGCCTTCACGCGCATGCGCGCCCGCGGCGCGAAAGTAACGGATATCGTGATTCTGGTGGTGGCGGCGGACGACGGCGTGATGCCGCAGACGCTCGAAGCCATCGACCACGCCAGGGCGGCCAAGGTTCCGATCATCGTGGCGATCAACAAGATCGACAAGGCCGACGCCCAGCCCGAGCGCATTAAACAGCAATTGGCCGACCGCGGCCTGCTGGCAGAAGATTGGGGCGGCGACGTGGTGATGGTGCCGGTTTCGGCGCGCACCCAGCAGGGCCTGCCGCTGTTGCTCGAGATGATTCTGCTGGTGGCCGACCTGCAGGACCTGAAGGCCAACCCGAACCGGCCGGCCATGGGCACGGTGATTGAAGCGCAACTGGACCGCGGGCGCGGACCGGTGGCGACCGTGCTGGTGCGCAACGGCACGCTGTCGGTGGGAGATTTCTTCATCTGCGGCGCGGTATTCGGCAAGGTGCGCGCCATGCAGAACGACCGCGGCGCGCAGATCCGCAAGGCGGAACCTTCGACGCCGGTGGAAGTGCTGGGTCTCGATTCCATGCCGGAAGCGGGCGACGATTTCCAGGTGGTGACGGACACCGCCAAGGCCAAACAGATCGTCGGATTCCGCGACCAGAAGATGCGCGAGCAGTCGCTGGCGAAATCCAGCCGCCTGACGCTGGAACAACTGCACCTGCAGATGCAGGCCGGCGAAGTGAAGGAACTGCCCATCATCATCAAGACGGACGTGGGCGGATCGGCCGAGGTGCTGACCGAATCGCTGCAGAAGCTCTCGAACGAAAAGGTGAAGGTCCGGGTGATTCACTCGGGCGTGGGCGCCATCAACGAATCGGACGTGCTGCTGGCATCGGCGTCGAACGCGATTATCATCGGGTTCAACGTGCGGCCGGAGCGCAACGCCGCGGCGCTGGCGGAGCAGGAGAAAGTGGATGTGCGCCTGCACACCATCATTTACAACCTGACGGACGAGATCAAGCTGGCGATGACCGGACTGCTGTCGCCGGTGTACAAGGAAGTCTACCGCGGCAAAGCGGAAGTGCGGGATACGTTCCGCATCACCAAAGTGGGCAACGTGGCGGGCTGCATCGTGCTGGATGGCGCCATCACGCGCGATTCGGAAGTGCGGCTGCTGCGCGACAACGTGGTGGTTCACACCGGGAAAATCGGTTCGCTGCGGCGCTTCAAAGACGACGTCAGCGAGGTGAAGAGCGGGATGGAGTGCGGCATTACGCTGGAAAACTACGGAGACGTCAAGCAGGGCGACATCATGGAAGCCTTCAAGACGGAGCGCGTCGCCAACGAAGCCGCCTGACGACATGGCTGCCATCGGCGTCGTAACCCTGGAACTGCGGCTGGAGAACGCGCACTCCCTCAAAGAGAAGCGGCACGTGGTGGAGAGCCTGAAGGACCGGCTGCGCCACAAGTTCAACGTGGCGGTGGCGGAGATCGAATACCAGGAGTTGTGGCAGCGGTCGGCGATAGCGGCGGTGACGGTTTCTGGGGACCGGGTCCATGCAGAAAAAGTGCTGCGCGGCGTCGAGGACGAAGCGGCGGCTTTGCTGGGCTCGGAACTGACCGGGGCAACCGTGGAATGGCTGGCGTAGGAAGGCAGGCTACGGAACCAGGCGGGCAAGCTAAAGCATGCCCCACCACTTGCAGAGATCAGTGTTTGGCGGGGCATGCTTTAGCATGCCCAAAGTGAGTTGAGGTTGGGCCCGCCAGGACAGAGGGCCGGGGCTTTAAGTTTGATATGGACGAGCGGCGGGCATTGCGGGTTTCCGAGGCGGTGCGGGAGGAGTTATCCGAGATCATCGGATTTGAGACGGACGATCCACGGCTGCTGGCGGTGGAAGTGACGGACGTGCACGTCAGCCTGGACGGGCGGCACGCGAATATCCGGGTGGCGGCACGGGGAACGGAACGGGAGCAGCACGAATCGATGACGGCGCTGGACCATGCGCAGGGGTATTTGCGGCACGAACTGGCCGGCCGGTTGAGCCTGCGGCGGGTCCCGGAACTGCATTTTGAGCGGGATAAGGCCCCGGACGCGGACAGCCGGATCGACTTTTTGATAAAACGGGCGAAAAAATCTCGCAGCCGGGCCGAAAAATAGCCCACAAACCAAACAAATTGTGATAGTTTTGTTTTTGTTGGCGGCTCCGGCCGCGACCCGGCCGGAATGTCTCCGACGGGTAAGCAGCAGCCGAGGCCAGACGGGCTACCGAGCCCAGTCCAGCGAACTTGAGGTGCGTTTCTGACGAAAGACAGGATGGATCAGCCATGCGCGCGGCTCCGATGACAAGCCGATTTTTAGACGCCTGCCGGCGCCGGCCCACGGACGTGCGGCCGGTGTGGTTCATGCGGCAGGCAGGCCGCTATATGAGGCAGTATCGCCAGATTCGCGACAAGCACGGAATTCTGGAGATTTGTAAACGTCCGGATCTGGCGTCGACCGTGACTTTGCAGCCCGTGGAGATACTGGACGTGGATGCGGCCATCATTTTCGCGGATTTGCTGCTGCCGGTCGAGCCCATGGGGTTGAAGCTGAAGTACGAGAAGGGCGAAGGGCCGGTGATTTCGAACCCGGTGCGCACGACCGACGACGTGGATTCTCTTTCGACCACCAACACCGACGACCTGGGCTACGTGGGAGAGGCCATACAGAGCGTAGTGCGGTCGCTGGCAGGCCGCGTTCCGGTGATCGGGTTTGTGGGTGCGCCGTTCACCATGGCGAGCTACATGATCGAAGGCGGGGCGTCGCGCAATTTCATCCGCACCAAGAAGCTGATGTACAGCGACGAAACGCTGTGGCGGCGGCTGATGGGGAAGATCGTGGACGTGCTGGCGCCATTTGCGCACCTGCAGGTGACTGCCGGCGCCCGGGCCATCCAGGTGTTCGATAGCTGGGTGGGCGCGCTCGGTTCGGACGACTACGTAAGGTTCGCGGCGCCGTATTCGCGGGCGCTGATCGAGCGCATCCGGTCGACCGGCGTGCCGGTGATTCATTTTGGCACCGGCGCCTCGGGATTCTTCAAGGAACTGCACGCGGCGGGCGGCGATGTGATGGGCGTGGACTGGCGCATCAACATCGACCAGGCCTGGATGGACATCAGCTACCGCTCGGCGATCCAGGGGAATCTGGACCCGGTGGCGCTGTTCGCGCCGCTCCACGAACTGCGCACCAAGGTGCATGAGCTGCTGAAGCGCACGGGCACCCGGCCCGGCCACATTTTCAACCTGGGGCACGGCATTCTGCCGGAGACTCCCGTAGAAAACGTGAAGGCGGTAGTGGAGATGGTGCGGGAATTCAAGCCGTGAAGCAGGCGGTTCTGCTGCTCGCCCACGGAGCTCCGGAGCGGGTAGAGGATGTCGAAGAATACCTGAAATTCGTGCGCGGCGGGCGTCCCGGCCCGACACCTCCCAAAGTCCTCGAAGAAGTGCGGCAGCGCCTCGCGGCCATCGGCGGATCTTCGCCGCTGCGAGCATGGACGGCGGCGCAGGCCGCGGCCCTGGAAACGCTGCTCGGCATCCCCGTCTTCTTCGGCATGCGCAACTGGTATCCGCTGATTGCCGAGACCATGGAGAAAGTGCGCGACGCGGGCGTGGAGCGCATCGCGGCGGTGTGCCTGGCGCCGCAGTTTTCCGAGCTGAGCGTGGGGCTCTACATCAAGCGGACCGAAGAAGCCAAACAGAAGTTGGGGGTGACGGCGGAGATCGTGTGGGCCAAGAGCTTTCACGACGAACCGCTGCTGGTAGAAGCCTTCGCGGAGCGGTTGCGGCCGCTGGCAGTGAGTCAAGAAATCGCCGGGCAAGAAATCGCGCGCCAAAAGATCCTCTTCACGGCGCACAGCCTGCCGGAGAAGGCGCTGGCATCGGGCGACCCTTACGACCGCGAGACGCGCGCGACCGCCGCGGCCGTGGCGGCGCGGGTGGGCCTGGCGGATTGGGATTTCGCGTACCAAAGCCAGGGCATGACCGACGACCGCTGGTTGGGCCCGACCGTGGAATCCTGCCTGGACCGCTACGCCGCCGCGGGCATCCGCGACGTGGTGGTGGACCCAATCGGGTTCGTCTGCGACCACATCGAAGTGCTGTACGACATCGACATCCTGTTCCGCGGCTATGCGCGGGAACGCGGCATCACGCTCGAACGGCCGGAATCGCTCAACGGATCCGCCACCTTCACCGCGGCGCTGGCCGAGGTGGCAAAGCGATGCCTGTAAGAAGGACTGGCCGCCGATGAACGCAGATGAACGCAGATTGAAGATCAAGAAATCATCGGAGTTGATCTGCGTTCATCGGCGGCTCAAATTGTTTTTTTCGGTTAGCCATGGCGCCTAAGGTCGTCATTATCGGCGGCGGCATCTCGGGCCTCTCGACGGCTTACTATCTGGCCAAGGGCGGCGCGGCGTCGACCATTCTGGAATCGCGGCCGCGACTGGGCGGCGTGATCCAGACCGAGCACGTGGAGGGTTGCACACTCGAAGCCGGGCCGGACAGCTTCCTCTCCATCAAGCCGGCGGCGCTCGAATTGATCGCCGACCTGGGGCTTGCGAGCGAAGTGATCGGCTCGAACGATCATCTGCGGGTGACCTTCGTGCGCAAGAACGGACGCCTGGTTCCGCTGCCCGACGGCCTGATGATGATGGTGCCCACCAAGATTCTGCCGTTGATTACGACCGGCCTCTTGAGCTGGGACACGAAGCTGCGGATGGGCCTGGAATGGTTCCGCGCGCCCAAACCAAAGCCGGGCGACGAATCGGTGGCCGAGTTCGTGGAAGAACATTACGGCCGCGAAGCCGTGGATTATCTGGCCGAGCCGCTGCTCTCCGGTATCTATGGCGGCAACCCCAGCGAGTTGAGCGTGAGGAGCGTGCTGCCGCGCTTCGTCGAGTTGGCGAACCGCTACGGCAGCCTGACGCGCGGAGTGCTGGCGGAGCGCGCCAGGGCCGCGCAGCACCGCCGGCAGGCCGCGCCTCCGCCCCTGTTCCGCACCCTGAAGGGCGGGCTGGGGCAGATGGTGGACGCTGCGGTGGAGTCCATCCAAGGCAAAGCCGAAGTGCGGCGCGGGCGCGCGGAAACGGTGGAGCGCGCGGGCAGCGGGTTCCGCGTCAGGATGGATGGCGACTGGCTGGAAGCCGATACGCTAGTGGTGGCGTGCGAGGCGCACAGCGGCTCGGCGCTGCTGGGGACAGTGGACGCGCGGGCGTCGGAACTGCTGGGCATGGTGCCCTACAGTTCGTCGATGACCGTGGCGCTGGGGTTCGACGCGGCCGATTTTGCCAAGCCGCCGGAAGGCTTCGGCTTCCTGGTGCCCAAGAAAGAGCGGCGCCGCCTGGTGGCCTGCACGTGGGTGGGGACCAAGTTTTCGTACCGCGTGCCCGAGCGAAAGATTGTGGCGCGCTGCTTCCTGGGCGGCATGGAAGACGCCGGGGTGCTGGCGGAATCGGACGATGCCATTATCGCCGCGGTCACCGAGGAGTTGCAGGAGATCGCGGGCGTCAGCGCGCGGCCGCGATTTGCGAGGATTGCCCGCTGGCCGCGATCGATGGCGCAATACTCCGTGGGCCACGCGCAACGCGTGGAGGCGTTGGAGGCGCGCGTGGCTGGGATTCCGGGGCTGTATCTGGCGGGGAACGCTTATAGCGGGATCGGGATTCCCGATTGCATCAGGATGGGGAAGCTGGCGGCGCAGAGAATCCTGGCGGGCTGACGTGGCTACTTCTTCTTACCCTGCGCCGCCACCGCTTCCATCGCGGCTTTCACTTTTTCCGGGTCGCCCAGGTAGTAGCGGTTGAGCGGTTTCAAGTCGTCGTCGAGCTCGTACACCAGCGGCATGCCGGTGGGAATGTTGAGCTCGACAATCTCCTCCTCGGAAATGTTGTCGAGGTACTTGACCAGCGCGCGCAGGCTGTTGCCGTGCGCGGCGATCAGCACCCTTTGACCCCCGCGGATGGCCGGAGCGATGGTCTCGTGCCAGAGCGGCAGGAAACGCGCGACGGTGTCCTTGAGGCACTCCGTCAGCGGCAGTTCGGCCGGGCTGAGGTTGCGGTAACGCGGGTCGTGGCCGGGAAAGCGCGGGTCGGCGGCGGTAAGCGCGGGAGGGCGGATATCATAGCTCCGCCGCCACACTTTCACCTGGGCTTCGCCGAACTTCGCGGCGGTCTCGGCCTTGTTCAGGCCTTGCAGCGCGCCGTAGTGGCGCTCGTTGAGCCGCCATGAACGGTGGACCGGAAGCCACATCAGGTCCATTTCATCCAGCACGATCCACAGCGTGCGGATGGCGCGCTTGAGCACCGAAGTGTACGCCGCGTCGAAGGCGTAGCCCTCGGCTTTGAGCACCTGGCCGCCTTCCGTGGCTTCCTGGCGGCCCTTCTCGGAAAGATCAACGTCGGTCCAGCCGGTGAAGCGGTTTTCCCGGTTCCACGTGCTTTCGCCGTGGCGGATCAGTACGAGTTTGATCATGGGCGGAAAGCCTTTCCGCCGCGGAACTGGGCTTCGCGGCCTATGATCTTTATGATGGTGGTCAAAGCATGGCTCCTAAAAGGATTTCGCCACCACGACGATGCCGCCGTCGGTGACAGAGTGGCCCCTGGCGCGGTCTTCATCCAGGTCAAAACCGATCACGCTGGACTCCGGGATCTTCACGCCGGTATTGATGATGGCGCGGCGAATACGGCTGTAGCGGCCAATATCCACGCCGGGCATCAGAATCGAGTACTCTACTTCACAATAACTGTTGACGCGGACTCCCGGGGAAAGCACGCTGTGCAGCACGCGTCCGCCGGAGACGATCGATCCCGCGCTCACAATCGAATCGATGGCCACTCCCATGCGCCGGCCTTCCTGCGCGAAGACGAATTTCGCGGGCGGCTGCTGCGTAACGTTTGTGCGGATGGGCCAGCGGCGGTCGTAGAGGTTGAACTCCGGGATCACGTTCACCAGATCCATGTTGGCTTCGTAATAGGCGTCCAGCGTGCCGACGTCGCGCCAGTAGCGCGATTGCTTGGCGTTCAGGTCGCGGAAATCGTAGGCCGTCACGCGGGCCTTTTTGAGGACCGCGGGAATTACGTCGCCGGCGAAATCGTGCGTGGAATCGGGGTTCTCCGCGTCTTCGTGGAGCGCGCGCAGCAGCACCTCGGTATTGAAGACGTAGACCCCCATCGAAGCGCTCACCATGGAGGAGTCGAAGCGCGACCGGGCCGGGTTCCCGTGCTGGGGTTTCTCCTCGAAACCCACGATGCGGTAATCCGCATCGATCTCCGCGACGCCGAAACGGTGGGCCTGCTCCGGCGCGACGCCCAGCGTGGCCATGGTGATGTCGGCGTCGTGCAGGCGGTGCCAGTCCAGCATCTCCTGGTAGTTCATTTTGTAGATGTGGTCGCCTGCCAGGATCAGCGTTTGATCGGGAGCTTCGGCTTCGATGCTCTGAAAGTTTTGGAAAACCGCGTCGGCCGTGCCCAGGTACCAGTCCTCGCCCACGCGCTTCATGGGCGGAATGATCTCGATATATTCGCGCAGTTCGGCGGAAAGGATATTCCAGCCGTCGCGGATATGACGGGTGAGGTCGAGCGATTTGTACTGGGTGAGAACGAAAATACGGCGCAGGCCGGAATTGATACAATTGGACCGGGTGAAGTCAATAATGCGGTAGGCGCCACCGAACGGGACCGCGGGTTTGGCGGTGTCCCGGGTGAGCGGAAACAGGCGCTCGCCGGCGCCGCCCGCCAGCAGAATCGCTAAGACATTTGCCATTTCAGCGTAAACCTCTGAAAAGAAAGCGAATCAGGTTGGAAGGGCGGGTTGGGCCGAAAGGTCTTTGTAACTTTAAGCTTGACTTTGCCTATCAACCACTTATGATATCAGTACCTACTGTGCGAAGTGTAGGAAATTTGGGGATCGGGCTCACTTCAGGTGACGCAGGGTTTCGCAACTCCAAAACACCGCATGGGAATTTTGGTCGGGTTGGGAGGTGTATTTCGTTTGGCTGAAGTAAAGCTTCAGGAGGGCGAAACCTTAGAAAACGCTCTCCGGCGCTTCAAGAGAAAGGTCCAGCAGGAAGACATCATTAAAGAGGTCAAGAGACATTCTTTCTACTTGAAACCGGGTGAGAAGCTCCGGGCCAAGCAGGCGCTGGCCCGCAAACGGAACCGGAAGAAGAATCGCCGGGAAATTGAGTAATTGAGCAACAGGGGGCGGGATGGTATTCCCGCCCTTTTTCCAACAACGGTCCACGTTGTGAACGGGGCAGAGGCTATGGCGGAGTTTCAGGATCGAGTACTGAAGTGCGTAGACTGCGGGGCGGATTTTGTTTTCACCGCGGGAGAGCAACACTTCTTCCATGACAAGAACTTTAAGAACGAACCCAAGCGCTGCAAGATTTGCAAGACCAAGCGTCAGGGCGGAGGTGGAGGTTTTGCCAAAACCGAAACCATGACCACCTGCTCCCAATGCGGGCGCGAAACCACGGTGCCCTTCAAACCGACACAGGGCCGTCCGGTGTATTGCCGCGAATGTTTCCTCAGCCGCAAGGCGGCGGGTTTATCCACCAGCGCCGCGGCCGGCTGAGCCGCGCTCACCAGCGCAACTTGCCTTCAGCGGCCGTAACGCACTGGCCGTAGACTTGCACCCGCTCGCCGGCAAGGCGCACCTCGATCACGCTCGGCCGCCCCATGGAATGGCCTTGCTCGATCCACACCGTGGCGCCGTCTTTGACCAGCCCATGCTGAACCAAATGGCAGGCCAGCGGTCCCGCCGCGCTGCCCGTGGCCGCGTCTTCGGGGATTCCCTCGGTCGGATTAAAAAAACGCGTGTGCGCGGCGGCTTCGGGCGCTACCGGATCCAGGCTGAATAAATAACAGCCCTGGGCCTCCGCGAACTCCAACACGTGGGCCAGCCGCGACAGATCGGGATGCGCCCGCGCCAGGGCGGCGCGGTTCCGCACCGCCACCAGCAAGTGCGCGGCGCCGGTGGAGACCACCTGCGTGGGAATCTCATGCGAGATCAGCTCGCGTTCCGTCAACCCCAACGCAGCCGCCAGTTCCTTATGGGCGATGTAGACCCCGCCGAACACCGGCGCGGTCTGCGTCAACCCCACCGACACCAACCGCCCGGCGTCGCAGTCGATGCGGACCGGCAGCCGGCGCGTTCCCATCTCCTGCACGAAATCTCCCCCAGCAGCGCTCAGGGGCAACCGGCCCGATTCGGCCAGCCACCACCAGGCTCCCAGCGAATTGTGCCCTGCCCCGAAGACTTCGATGCCCGCTGCGGTGAAGGAACGCAAACGCCAGTCGGCGCCGGGCGCGGACGGCGGCAAGACGAAGGTAGTCTCGGACTGGTTGAATTCGCGCGCAATGCGCGCCATCGTCCCGGTGTCTAATACCTCCGCGTCGGGCACCACCGCCAGCGGATTGCCCGCGAGTGGCTCGCCGGCAAAAACGTCCACCAGGAGGAACGGAACCACGCCGCTCATTGCGATGCCGCGCTACCGCGACTCTTGGGCAACTGATTGAAATACAGGATGGCGTTGGCCAGCATGTTAAACTCGCCCAGGTTCTGCCAGCGGTAGCAGGGATTGGTCGCGAACAGGATCACGCGTCCTTGTCCCACCGGCACATCCAGAATCGCCGGCTTTCCGCGCGTTTCCGCCACGCCTCGCATCAATCCGCTCAGTACCGACCGATCAGTGCCCGTATACTGCAGCAGCACCCATTTGGATTGGTCTTGGGTGGGCACGCGCAGCAGCGGACCGTTGGCATAACGCACCGGCACGGTCTTCTCCGGGTATCCGTAAAAAACAGGATGCGTGGGCTGCTCGATCACCGCCTCCACCACCGGTCCGGGTGCGTAGAACTGGGCCGAGGGACGCGCGGCGTCCACCGTGCGCGTGATGCCAAACTCCGCCGGGAAAAAGCTCGCCGCGCCCAGCGTGATGAGCACGCCGCCGGCCCTGACGAATTTCTCAAGCTCCACCACGCCTTCGAGGCCCATGCCACCCGTGATGTCCGCCGATTCGCCGTACATCCCCATAGTGGGAAACTCGGGCGTCTTGGTATACGCCAGTGCCCTGCCCTTGGACTCGACATCGAACACCAGCGACTTCGCGCCGCGGCCCTGGCTCGGAATCACGATCACGTCGTAGGCCTCTCGCAGATTCCCCTTGCGCACGCGCTCTTTGTAGATCAGGTCGTAGGCGAACTCGAAGTGATCGAGCGCATAGCGCACCCATCCCACGTCTTGCGTGCTGCCCCACGTCGAGTAGACCGCCAGGCGCGGCGGATCCGCGGGCCGCTTCTGCACGTTCGGCAACTGGCCCAGCGCCACGGCCTGCAGGCCCAGCTTCTCGATTTCGCCGGTGACGCGCGCGCTCGAAGGGATCAGCAAGGAGCCCGCCGGCAGCTCCACGGCGTCGCTCTTGAATGGCTGCGCCAGCGAGTCGTAGGTGAGATCTTTCAGGCGATACCGCAGCGTGGCCAGCGCATTCGCGCCGTTATGCAGCACCACGGTCCACGGGCCGGCGCCCTTCACGGCTCCCACGATCTCCAGTTGCTCAACGGGTTGCGCGCGTACGTCCAGCACCGCGGCGTCGGCCGTCTCCACCACCTGGGCCTGGCTCATTAGCCCCATGCTCCAGCCCGTGTCGTCGTAAGTGCGCAGGCTGGAGTCGGGAAACTGCTGTTTTTCCAGCAGGATCTTGGCCAGCCGTCCATAGGGCTGATTGCATTTCACCACCAGCGATCCGGCCGGAAACGTTCCCTCCTTGAGCTTGATTTCCGCCGTCGCGCGCCCCACCTCAATCCCTTGCAGGCGGAGTATGTTGACGATGAAGGCGACGCGCGTCATATCGCGCTGGCCCGCCGGCATCACGTACCCGAAGGGCGCCTGCTTGCTGCCCGAATCGATCGAGTTGCGGCTCTTGTCATAGAAATTCTCGAGAACGGTCTTGGCGAAGCCGGCGGTCAATTCCAGCGCCGAGAGCACACCGGTCTCCATGTAGTTGGTGTTATTGCGCATCGACCAGACGACTTCCTTATAAGGCGGCAACGGACGATACCATTCCCGCGATGTCATACTTCCGCCGCCGGCGCCCTCGGCTCCGGCTCCGGGCGGTGCATCCACCGTGCGCTTCATGGTGTTGGCGCCGCCGTTGCCGAAAGTCTCGTACATGCGCAGCATGCCGTTGTGATTCGACGACATGAAGCCCAAGTAACCCGGCGACCACATATCCACGAACGCGTGCGTCCACACTCCCGGCATGCCGAACGAAATCATGCGCGTCATCTCGAAATTCGAGAACCAGGGCAACTCGCCGTACAGGATCGGGTCGAGCGTCGGGTTCTGCGGAGCCTGTCCGCTGAAGGTGTACAGGAAAGGCTCGGATTCGTGCAGGTCGTGCATGATGGGCGGGTGCCACTGGAGGTAAAACTTCAGCCAGTTGCGCATGGTGATCTGCGAATAGTTGATGTCGCGGTTGTTGTCGTGGTAGATGTATTTACCCCAGTAAGGCGGCCCGGGCTGGCGGTCGTCCTCGGTCTCCTCGCTGATCTTGTAACGGTAATACCAATCCACGTAGCGGTCGCGCCCATCCGGCTCGGCCGCGTTGATCACCATGACGATGGTGTTGCGCCGGATCTGTTCGTAGAGCGGCGATTCGTCGGCCACCAGCCGGTACGCCAGTTCCATCAGCATCTCCGGGGGACCGGTCTCGGCGCTGTGCAGGCCGCCCGTCAGCATGTAGATCGGCTTGGCCTGCGCAATAATTCTCTTGGCCTCCTCGGCGGAAAGCCCCCGCGGATCGGCCAGCTTCGCCAGGTATCCTTTGTACGTATCCAGGTCGCGGATGGTCTCTTCGTCGGAGATCGCGGCCACCAGGCACTCGCGGCCTTCGTCGGTGGTTCCCGCCGGAAGAATCTTGACGCGCTTCGAGGCCGCCGCCAAAGCGCGGTAGTAGCGGCTCAGATCGGCCACGTGCGTCAGCTTCTTGGGCGCGCCGGCATAGTATCCAAGCACGTCTTTGGGCGTGGGCACCCCCGCGGCCTTGGGCAGATGATCCACCAGCGGGCTCATGAATTCCGGCTGGGTGGTCCATTCCTTGACGAGGCGGGCGTACTCCTCGTCTTGGGCCTGTGGTTTCGGCTGAGCAAGCGCGGCGACCGTCACACCGCCGGCTAGCAGCGATAACGCTAGAATCCGCAGTTTCATGATTCATCAGACTGTACCACAGTGGGACCGGCGATCGGTTTGCGTCGTCGGTCAAGCATACGTGCATGCGCGAGGCATGACGGCCACAAAAAACGATGGCTTGCCCCACATGTTCACATGTACATGCCGCCGTTGACCGCCAGCACGTGGCCGGTGATGTAGCCGGCCTCGTCGCTCGCCAGAAACTTCACGGCGTGGGCGATATCTTCCGGCGTTCCCATCCGGCCCAGCGGCACGCCGGCCAGAATCTTCTGCTTCACCTCATCCGGCAGCACCTTGGTCATGTCGGTGGCGACATATCCGGGCGCGATGGCATTCACGGTGATGCTGCGCGAGGCCATCTCCTGCGCCAGAGCCTTGGTGAGCCCGATCAGGCCCGCCTTGGAGGCGGCGTAATTGGCCTGCCCCGCCGCGCCCGCCTGTCCCACCACCGACGCGATGTTGATGATGCGGCCCCAACGGTTCTTCATCATGGAGGGCAGCACCTGCTGCGTGCATAGAAACGCCCCCTGGAGGTTGATTTTGAGCACCAGTTCCCAATCCGCCAGCTTCATCCGCACCGCCAGGCCATCGCGCGTGATGCCCGCGTTGTTCACCAGAACGTCGATGCGGGTCTTGTCGGCCAGCACCTTGCCGAAGCCGTCTTTGATGGATTCCTGCGACGTCACGTCCAGGTTTAAGGTCATGGCCTCGCCGCTGCAGGCGCGGATCTCTTCCGCCACCAATTCGTTGTTTTCGATCTCGGGCGACGCCACGACAATATAGCAACCGGCCCGGCAAAGCGTCAGGGAAATCGCCCGGCCGATGCCGCGGCTCGCACCCGTCACGAACGCAACTCGATTGAACATTCTTTCTCCTCAGGAGGTACTGGTATTAAACTCAATCATAGCCTATGGCATATCGAGATCTCCGCGAGTTCATCCGCGCCCTGGAAGAAAAAGGCGAGCTGAAGCGTATCACGGTCGAAGTGGACCCCATTCTTGAAATCACCGAATTCGCCGACCGCGCGGTGAAAGGCGGCGGTCCGGCGCTGCTGTTCGAAAAGCCCAAGGGACACGGCATGCCGGTGCTCATCAACGCCTTTGCCTCCATGCGCAAGATGGAGATCGCGCTCGAAGTTGGGTCGGTGGAAGAAGTTGCCGCCCGCATCGTGGAGTTCCTGGAGATGCGCATGCCGGAGGGCCTGATCGACAAGCTCAAAATGCTGCCCAAGCTGGCGGAGATGGGCGCCTTCTTTCCGCGCATGGTTTCCAGGGGCGCCTGCCAGGAAGTGGTCCGCGAGGACCAGTTTTCGCTGTTCGATTATCCGGTGCTCAAATGCTGGCCGGAGGATGGCGGCCGCTTCATCACCCTGCCGCTGGTCTTCTCGAAAAACCCCGACACCGGAAAACGCAACTGCGGCATGTACCGCATGCAGATCTTCGACGACCGCACCGCCGGCATGCACTGGCAGACCCACAAGCAGGGCGCCGAGCACTATCGCCGCCTGCGGTCCCACGGCCTCACGCGCATGGACGTGGCGGTGGCCATCGGCTCCGACCCGGCCACCATGTATTCCTCCATTCTGCCGCTGCCGCCCGACATGGACGAAATGATGATCGCCGGCTTTCTGCGCCAGAGCCCCGTCGAAATGGTGAAGTGCGTAACCCGCGACCTGGAGGTCCCGGCCAACGCCGAGATCGTGCTGGAAGGCTACGTGGAGCTGGGCGAGCTCCGCACGGAAGGCCCCTTCGGCGACCACACCGGCTTCTATTCGCTGGCCGACGAGTACCCGGTCTTTCACGTCACCTGCGTGACCGAGCGCAAAGAGCCCATTTACGCCACCACCATCGTCGGTCCGCCGGTCATGGAAGACTACTTCATGGGCAAAGCCATCGAGCGCATTTTCCTGCCCCTGATGCGCATGCAGTTGCCCGAAGTGCGCGATATCGCCATGCCGCCCGAGGGTGTTTTCCATAACCTGATCCTGGTTTCCATGCGCAAGTCTTACCCCGGCCACGCGCGCAAAGTGATGCACGCCATTTGGGGAACCGGCCAGGCGATGTTTTCGAAGTGCATCGTGGTGGTGGACGAAGAAGTGGACGTGCAGAACGTCCGCGAAGTGGCCTGGAAAGCCCTGAACAATATCGATCCCGAGCGCGACATCGAGTTTGCGCTGGGCCCGGTGGATTCGCTCGATCATTCCAGCCGCCTGCCGAATTTCGGCTCGAAGATGGGAATCGACGCGACGCGCAAATGGCCCACCGAAGGCTTCACGCGCCCCTGGCCCGGCGTGATCGGGATGTCTCCCGAAGTAAAGAGGCGCGTCGACGAGCTGTGGAAGAAGGCGGGTTTGTGAGCGGTGCGGCGACGCCGCGAAGTTTGCGGCCTCCGCATTGCCTTGATACCATAGAAGCGTCGCTCACACGGTGGGTGTAGCTCAGCTGGTAGAGCGCTGGATTGTGGTTCCAGTGGCCGTGGGTTCAAATCCCACCACCCACCCCAATAGAACGAAAAAACTTGCTGGATTTCGCCGGCTGGACGCGGTAGTGGTTCTCATTTTACCCGCCGCAACTTTGCAGTCTGCTGAATGTGGTACGCGGCAAGCTTTTCACCAGCGGCTTTGAGATCTCCCTCGACCACGATGTCGTAGCGGCGGTATACGCTCTCAGTGCGGTGCCCGTTCAGTTCTTGCCCTCCACCGGAGAGTTCAAGAACGCGGCGATATCGCCGACATCGCTTACTTCCAGCCGGGGCCAGCGCCGGCCCAATCCCTGAATGCGCTGGTACATCCTGGGACCGTGTTGCCAGAGCGCCGTCGCCAGGGTTATAGCCGTGGTGGGAACGCCGCGGCCGCGTAATCCTGGTCCCGATTTGCCTCCTTCGGCCGTTGAGCCGTGACAGTCCTGACAGCCGCGGTGGGCAAATACGGTCTGACCGGCCTGTGCCGAGCCGAGGGGTTCGAAATATCGAAGCCTGGAAAGAAACGCCACCAGGTCGGCGATTTCCCTGCCATCCAGGGTCGGCCGTGCCCCCAGCATCAGGGCATCCTGAGCGCGCGGCGGGGGGAGAGGAGTAGTGGCCAGGAGTTCCGTCTGCAAGGCGAACGGAATCGGCTGCGGATCAGGCGTGCGCCACATATCAGGCGAGTGATTCCACATGATGCCGGAGAACTCGGCGATGGTGAGAGCCTGGTGAGCACCGAGCTCCGGTCCGGCGTGTCCGCCCTTTCCCTGAACGGCGTGACACGTGATGCAGAATTTGCTTCGGAAGAGCTTCGATCCGTGATCGGGGTCGGCCGGCAGCAGTTGCGCCGCGCGCCGCGGGGTCTTCGAATTCGCCCGGAGATATGAGAGCAGATCGTTCATTTCCCGACCTGCAAAGCGTGGCCAGGAAAGGCCGATCCGCCGGCCGGTCTTCTGCATTGCCGGCGCATGATTCCACATTGACTGCGCCCACGAGATGGGCGTCTCCAGGGCAAGGTTCGACAGATCGGGCCCGCCTTCGCCCCCTACGCCGCCGATGGAGTGGCAAAGTACGCACCCTTTATCGCGGAAGATAGCACGGCCCTTGTTTTCATCGCCTGGTTCGTCCAGGTAACGCGCTGTGCACAGAAACGCGAACAGGTGTGCCATGTCCTCGCTGGTGAGTTGAGGATAGGCCCTACCTTCGGTCCGCATCCGTTCCCACATCTGTGGAGCATGGTTCCAAATGGCGCTGACCAGTTGGTTGATGCTCGCGTAGGGAGTGCCGGTCGAACCGAGGTCGGGCGCCCGTCCCGCGCCGGTTCCGTTGACGGAGTGGCACTGTGCGCAGCCTTCTTTGTCGAAGAACAGGCGCGCGCCTTTGCCAGGATCCCCCACCATGAAAATCGACCACCGGTTTTGGCCGTTGTGGCGCGAAATGAGCCCTCCCGCCAGGAGCACAGAGGTACTGACGGCGATTGCCGGCCACATCAACAAGCGATGTCCGGCGGCGGTCCTGCGAACCATGGGGTCGGGTTTAGCACTTCATTGGCCAAACCGGGCGACCGCCCCGGATTGCTGTGCCATCAACACCGGATGGAGGCCACGGGAATGGAGAGCGGCTCTCTCGACTGTCCGAAAACCGGACAGTGTCCGCGCATAGGACACGCACGGGATGCGGTTGGCCGCCGGTCACAGAGAGTAGGAGAGTTACTATCGCTGCCGAAAATTCACGGTTGTTCGCAGTTGATGATAAGATGGGCAACTCAAGAGTTGGCCTGTCGACGAACTTATGCCGGAAAAGCGTTGGTTCTGGGCGACTCTCACGCTGTCCTGCATCACTCTTGTTTCGGCGGTGTTCGCCGCGTGGGAGGTCGTGGAAAACCGGTTCTTTCGATATGCGAACTATGTCACGCTTCACTATCTTTACATCACGCGCGGCATCGCCTCTTCGCTCCTGCTGGCGTTTTGGGCCGCCTGGTTTGTGTTGCGCCAGAGGAGGAAAAGCGAGGAGGAACTCCGGCGATCTCGCGAGCGCTATCGAGGATTGCTCGAAGTCTTCCCGGGCGCTGTGATCCTCTACGACTCCAGCCGCCGCGTGCTGGAGTGGAATGCATCGGCCGAGCGCATGTACGGCTATGGAAAGGACGAGGTCTGCGGCAGCCGCCTTCCAGTGATTCCGCAGGCCAAGACGGGCGAGTTAGAGGACTTCATCGGGCGAGTGGAGCGCGGAGAGCCGATATTGGACGTGGAAACCATGCGGCAACCCAAGGATGGCGAAGCCTTTGAAGTTCAACTCAGCCTTCTTCCATTCCGCGAGTCAGCCGGTCCGCTGTTTTTTCTGGAAGTCACTTCCGATATTCGCGAGCGTGTCCGCTGGCGGCAGCGCATGCTGGAAATCGAAAAGCTCACCAGTATGGGCAAAATGGCCGCAGGGACCGCGCATCATCTGAATTCTCCCCTCACCGCACTCCTGATCCGAGTCCAGATGATGCGCCAACGGATGAAGGAGGACGCACTGGCAGCGGATGCCGCGCGCCTGGAAGAAGGCCTGAACTTCTGCAGCCATTTCGTGCGGCAGCTTTTGGAGTTCACTCGTGCGGCATCGATGCAGAAGTCGCCGCAAGATGTCGCTTCGGTGGTCGAATCGGTGACCGATTTCTTTCTGCCCGCGCTCCGGGCGAAGCGCGTCGCGCTCTCGGTGGATGTTTCGCTGGGCCGTGGACGCATGGTTCTCGCCGATCGAAACCTTCTGGAAAGCCTCCTGCTGACCCTTCTCAGTAATGCCCTGGATGCGGTGTTGCCAGGCGGAGAGATCCGGGTCTTCTGCCGGCAAACCTCCGCCGGCCGCATCGGATTCGTGGTAAAAGATAACGGTTGCGGCATCAGCGCCGCCTGCCGGGAGCGCCTGTTCGAGCCTTTCTTCACGACCAAGGAGCCTGGCAAGGGCACCGGTCTGGGCCTCGCGATGGCGAAGAATGTGGTCCTCGAACATAGTGGAACGATTGAACTCGAAAGCCATGCCGGAGAAGGCACCACCGTCTACGTGGATTTTCCGCTGGCCGGTGTGCAGCCGGTGAGCCTCAAGGTGAAGCTGTGAAGACTGGAACGGAAACGCGCGGCGCCTCGATTCTCGTGGTGGACGACGATGCCAGCTTGGCATCGACGCTCAAGGAGTTCCTGGCTCGCGAAGGGTACTCGGTGGAGGTCGCACTATCCGCCGCCGAGGCCCTCTCAATCCAACAGGCCAACCCCGGCATTTCGCTGGCTCTGGTCGACCTCATCATGCCGGTCACCGATGGACTTACTCTTACCGACGAACTCCGCCGCCGTAATCCCGACCTCAGCGTGATCATTATGACCGGATACGGCACCATCGAGACCGCCGTGGATGCGATCAAGCGCGGAGCCGAAGACTACGTCACCAAGCCGTTCGACTATGAGGCCGTGCGCAAGAAGATTGGCCGCCTGACGGAGGTGATTGAACTGCGCGAGCGGGTCGCCCAACTGGAGAAGAATCTGGAACGCCACCCCTGCTTCGAGAACATCGTAAGCCTCTCGCCGGCCATGGAGCGCGTTCTCGAACGCGCCCGTCTTGCGGCTGGAAGCGTCGTCCCGGTGCTGCTGCTGGGCGAGACCGGAACCGGCAAGGAGATGCTCGCGCGCGCCATCCACGCTGCCAGCCCACGTGCCCGCATGCCCTTTGTGCCCGTCAACTGCGGCGCCCTGCCGCGCGAATTGGCGGAAAGCGAGCTGTTTGGTTTCCGCAAGGGTGCTTTTACCGGTGCTTACGCCGATGCGCCAGGCCTTTTCTCGGCAGCATCCAGCGGCAGCATATTCCTGGATGAGATTGGCGAAATGCCGAAGGATATCCAGGTGAAGTTACTTCGTGTATTGCAGGAAGGCGAACTGCGGCCCATAGGCAGCACACGGGCTGTACAGGTGGACGTTCGGCTCATTGCCGCCACCAACCGGAGTCTGACGGAACTGCGCTCGGGATTGATGCGCGAGGACCTGTACTTCCGAATCGCCACCGTTGTGTTGGAAATGCCCGCGCTGCGCACTCGTCCCGAGGATATCCTGGTGCTGGCCCAGCATTTTACGGGACGGCTTTCACGGCGCTACGGCCGGGAGATTTCGCTTTCGCGTTCCGCGCTCGAACTTCTGCTGGCCTATTCTTTCCCGGGAAATGTGCGCGAGTTGGAGAGCCTCCTGGAAAGCGCCAGCGCAATCTCCGCCGAGAATCCGCAGGTCATCACCGATAAGGACCTTCGGCCGCTGCTGGGAGCGGGGACGCCTGGCATGGCGGGACAAAGCGCGGGCGAATCACTCTCGATGGAGGAAATGGAGCGTCTGACCGTGCGGCGGGCCTTGCATGCGTCGGCCGGCAACCGCAGCAAAGCGGCGGCGCTGCTGGGCATCTCGCGCGATACACTGTACCGGAAATTGCGGCAGTACGAGTTGTGAGAGGTGAGGTATGGCGCTCTACGTGCTCCAATGGGGTGTATGGTGGCGTTGAGTAGACCGGGACAATTCCTGCTTTGGATCCTCGCGGCCTTTGTCGCCATAGGGTTACTGGTGACCAACCTGATCTCCGAGTACCGTTCTCCGGTGACAAGGCACGCGCTGTATGTGGTGGGCGTCCCGGAAAAAGGCGCGGAACTGTTTTTCGGGGGAAAGCGGTGCTCGGTGTGCCATGCGGTGAACGGCAAGGGAGGGCACGTGGGACCCGATCTGGGGACGATTCACCCCGGCAGGCCGGCCATGGGATGGCTGGCAACCGTCTTGTGGAACCATTCACCGGCCATGTGGAACCGCATGCGCGGTGTCACGCCGCCGCAGCTCGATCAGCAGGAGATGGCCCACATCCTCTCGTTCTTGTACCAGGCAGCGACGGCCGATCATCCCGGTGACGCCCGCGCCGGCGAGCTCGTATTCTCGATCAAGGGCTGCGTGCAGTGCCATGCGGTACACGGCGAGGGCGGTCATACCGCGCCGGAACTTTCGGAGGTGGCGGCCAGCGGGGATGACGTCGCCTGGGTACGAGCCATGTGGAACCACGCGCAGCGAATGGTCGGGCCGATCTCCAGCAAGCTGGGCGGGTGGCCCGAGTTCCAGGGGGAGGAGATGAACCACCTGATCGCCTACGTGAGCGGCGGCCAGGGACGGGCTGGGTTCGACACGCCCTCGGAGAGTGTGCTCCGCGGGAGCGCCGAGCATGGATGGAAGGTGTTCCAGGAGAAGTGCATCCAATGTCATTCAGTGAGCGGGGAAGGCGGCAAGATCGGGCCGGAGCTCGGTCCCGACCTCGACCTTCCGCACAGCACGGCGCGCTTTGCGACGGTCTTGTGGAATCATGCTCCAGCCATGCTGGCGCGGGCCCGCCAGGTTTCCACGGTGATACCTGCACTGGATGGCGAAGAAATCAAGGACGTGCAGACGTTCCTGATTAGCTTGCAGTATTTCGAGCCGTCGGGCTCCGGATTGTTGGGCGGACGTGTGTTCGCCGCGCGGGGATGCGCGCGGTGCCACGGCACCAAAGCCGAAGGCACGCAACAGGGCCCGCGGCTCAAACCCAACGCCGACGTCTTCACTCCCGTTTCGCTGGCCAGCACGCTATGGAATCACGGGCCCGGAATGTGGGCCCGCGCCCAGCAATTGGGCGTTGCCTGGCCGACTCTGGAAGGCACGGACCTCGGCAACCTGACCAGTTTCCTGAACGATTCGAAGTAATCAGAGGTGGGACAGGGATCGGTTCTTGTCGTCTGTCAGGCTGCCGTACTTGAGCGAGCCATGACAGACCACGAAACCCGATGGCCTGTCCCACCCCATTGTCCGTATCGAGATCGTACAGGTTGTACGGAATTCGGACAGGCAAGTCCGTAAACCGACCGGGCCGTGTTTGGGAGCGCTCGATTCCAGCAGTGGGATGGATGGCCTCGCGCGGGGCGTGTTGTGGTGGTTACCAACGTGCTATCCCTGCGCTGATGAAATCGCTATTCCTGCTGGCGTGGCTGCCGGGCTTGGCGCTCAGCGCATGGGGACAGGTTGCGGATGGATCCGCATATGTAGGGAGCAACACCTGCGAGGAGTGCCATAAGCAGGGGTATCGGAGATTTGCCGCCACGAAGATGGCGAAGGTCTTTTTCGATGCTCCCAGAAATGAACTGGAGAAGCAGGGATGCGAAGCCTGTCATGGTCCGGGGCGGGAGCACGTCGAGGCGGCGCGGGAGCACGATCGCGCACGCGCGCAGGGGCAGGTCTATGCGGGGCCGCCGAGCGGCCAGTTCATTCTGCGCCTGGGCAAGGACTCGCCGCTTTCGGCCAGCGAGCAGACCGCCCGCTGCCTGCAATGCCACGAAAGGGGCGGCCGGCTGTTCTGGAAAGGCAGCGCGCACGAAGCGCGGGGACTGTCTTGCATGACGTGCCACCAGGTTCACCAGAACCGCCCGGCAGCGCCGGCGACAGCCGCATTCAAGGAACCGCTGACCGGCAATACGCTGTTTCCGAAGCGCATGCAGATGGAGGTCTGCCTGGAATGCCACCCCATGCGGCGCGCGCAGCTTCAGCGGTCGTCGCACATGCCGCTGCGCGAAGGCGAGATGGGTTGCACGAGCTGCCATAATCCGCACGGCAGCCCGAACCCGAACCTGCTGGTGGCGGCCTCGGTCAACGAAACCTGCTACAAGTGCCACCCGGAGCGGCGCGGGCCCTTTCTGTGGGAGCATCCGCCGGTGATGGAGAACTGCCTGAACTGCCATGAGCCGCACGGCTCCACGCAGCCGCAGTTGCTGAAGGTCAGCCCGCCGCGCTTGTGCCAGGAGTGCCACGACTCGACCGGCCATCCGGGCCAGCCTCACCTTGCCACAGAGCGTTACGTCTTCAATCGGGGATGCACGAACTGCCACTCCCAGATTCATGGGTCGAACCACCCGTCGGGCAGCAGGTTCCAACGCTGAAGGAGCATCCAATGAACTTGCATACAACCAGAATTCTTGGACGCCGCTTCCAACCAATCCTGCTTCTGCCGTTGGCCCTTCTGCTGAAGCCGGTTCTGCACGCCCAGGAAACAGCCCCGGAGCGCGGGGACCTCGAAATCGGGGTGCGCGCGCTGGCCGGCGATCATAATTCTTCCCAATTCAACCAGTACCGCGATCTCCATCCGGGCTTTTTCGTGCAGGACTTTCAAACCAGCCTGGATCACCTGTTCCAGGGAAACTACTATCTGACCGTACAGACGCGCGACAGCCTGCAGAAAGACCAGCGTTTCCGGGTGACCTTTGGCGATACCGGCAAATTCAAATTCGAATTCGACTGGGACTCCACGCCGCACGAATTCAGCAACTCGACGGTTACACTGTTCACGCCCGGCAGCCCGGGAGTGTTCACTATCCCGACCGCTGTGCGCAACAATCTCATTAGCAGTCCGGCGAGCCTGCCCGCCATGCTGCAGTTCGCCACGGGGGCAGACACCGCATCGAGGCGGCAGCTCGGCGGCGGCCGGTTCACCTACACGCCCAATGGCGCCTGGATGCTGTTCCTGCAGTACTCGCACGAAAAGGAGAGCGGCTATCGCCCGTTCGGCTCGCTGCTCAACTCCTCCAATATGCTGGAACTGCCCGAGCCAACCGACTACCGGACCGACGAGCTCAAAGCGGGAGTGGAATACGGCAACAGCCGCGGCGGATTTCAGGCGGGCTACTCGGCTTCGATCTTCAACAACCAAGCGCCGGCGCTGCAGTGGCAAAACCCGTTTAACAGCGTCAATGCGGTCAGCAATTCGTCGCAGGGCCAAATCGCCCTATACCCGGACAACACGGCGCAATCGCTGGAATTCGCCGGCGCGGTGAATCTCTCGGCTTCCACGCGCCTCATGGCGTACTTTTCGCCGGAGTGGATGCGGCAGAACTCGGCATTCCTGCCCTACACGGTCAACACGGCCGTGACCGGCGTGGCGCCGCTTCCGGCCACCAGCCTGAACGGAAAAAAGACGCGCCTGGCGATGAACTACACGCTGGCCAGCCATCCGGTCAAGAATCTCCTGGTCACGGTGCGATACCGCGATTACGATTACATCAACGACACACCCAGCCTGCTGTTCCAGAGCTACGTGCAGACCGATAGCAGCGTCAACGCACTGGCCCGGCAGAGCCTGCCGTATTCCTTCAACCGGCAGGACATGGGCGTGGACGCCACCTGGATGCTTCACAAAGGCGACGCCCTCACGTTGGGGTATAACTTCGAGAACCTGGACCGTCAATATCGCGATGTAGCCAAATCGCAAGAGCATACCGGTTCGGTGACGCTCGATCTCAACCCCAAGAAGTGGATCTTCTTCCGAGGTTCCTACCGGCTGGCTCAGCGCGATCCGCAGAATTACGACCTCAGCCGCAATATAGACCTGCTGGATCCACAGGGGGAGGGCGCGACCGCCGTGCCGATGCCGGCGGGCTGGGAACTGTTTGACGAGGCGGCGCGCACGCTCTACAAGGCCGATGCGCTGCTGGAGGTCGATCCCACGGACCGCCTCGAACTGACGGCGTCCTACGAAAACGAGCAGGACCGCTACAACGACACCATTTACGGAATGCTGGGCAACCGCAGCGGGGCATCGACCATCGATGGAAGCTATACGGTAAGCGCCAACGTATCACTCGTGGCTAATTACGCCTACGAAACGTATAAGACCGATCAACGCTCGCGCCAGTATTCCGGACCAAGCGGCAGCAACCCGGCCAACGACACGTCCAATAACGATTGGGAGAGTTACATTCGGGATGGCGTCAACACCGTTGGGGGGGGCGTCAGTGTAGCCGGGCTGCGAAGGAAGCTCACATTCGACGGCCTCTACAGCTTGTCGATGGCCAAGGGGAATATCCTCAACCGGACACTCGGCAACCCACAACTGGCGGGCTTCCTGGTAACCGCCATACAGGATTATCCGGAGACCGGCACCCGGTTCCACACCGTGACCGCCGCGGTGCGGTACAGGCTGACCAGTAGCGTATTCTGCCGGGCGGAATACCGCCTCGAGCGCTACGACCGGGCGGACTTCCAGACGGCCGTCATGACTCCGTACATGGTTCCGCTCGATTCCAAAACGAATACCTCCATATTCCTGGGGGCCAATGTGCCCGGATATCACGTAAACATTTTGTCGTTATCGCTGGACTACAGGTTCTAAAGCAAAGGAGAAATCAATGCATCGCGCTATCCATATCGTTCTCGCCGCGGCTTGCGTGGCGTCTTGCGGGGTGATGGTCGTTCGGGCCGGAGACGTCGGCCCGCGAATCATCGACATCACCGCCGACTCGGACAACCGGTTCAAGATCCCGAAAATGAAAGATCCGGTGATCACCATGAAGGTGAACGAAGTGGCGGTCCTGCGGATCACCGCGCACAGGGGCGGAGAGTGGGATGAAAAGGACGGAGCCATCCATACCTTCACGATCAACGCTTTGAAGGACCGCGGTTGGAATTTCCGTTTGAAGGAGGGGACCCAGAAATTCCCGGTAGTAGCGCCTTCCGAACCCGGAGAGTACGTGGTGGAGTGCACGGTGAAGTGCGGCAAGGGGCACGACGATATGAAGATGAAGCTGGTGGTGACTCCGTAGGGGGACGGCATGGAAGCCACGCGGCGCGGTTTCATTCAGTTTCTGGCCCGGGGCACGGGCCTGTTGTTGGTCTCCTGGGTGGTGGTGAGGACTGTGGCGGCGCGCCTGTTCCACGCCAAGCTGCCCCCGCGATCGGTGGCGCCCGGGAAACAACGATGGGTGATGGTCATCGATCTGGCCAAGTGCGACGGTTGCCGGGACTGCACCAAGGCCTGCACCAAGATGCATTTCGTGCCGCCGATGCAGGAATGGATCAAGGTCTACGAGGTGGCCGATAATTCGGCCGCGGGATCCTACTTCCTGCCGCGCACCTGCATGCACTGCGACAACCCGCCGTGCGTGCGCGGCTGCCCGGTAGGAGCCACCTACAAGCGCACCGACGGCATTGTCATGATGGACCAGGAGCGCTGTATCGGCTGCCGCAACTGCATCGCCCAGTGCCCTTATTCGGCGCGGGCGTTCAACTGGTCGGAGCCGCCGCACACGCCGGAAGAGCTCGCGCAGCCCTACTCGGTCGAGCACAACTATCCGCACCGCAAGGGAGTCGTCGAGAAGTGCATTCTGTGCCCGGAAATGATGCGCATGGGCATGCTTCCCGGCTGCGCGGAACACTGCACCATGGGGGCTATCTACTTCGGGGACGAATTCGAGGATGCCGTCACCAACAGCAAAGGAGACACGGTGCAGTTCTCCAAGATCGCGGCCAAGGGCGCGGGATTCCGGCTCATGGAAGAACTGGGCACGGAACCGCGCATCTACTACCTGCCGCCGGTGAACCGCAAGTATCCTTCACCCACGGAAAAACACCAGCACGACGCCGACATGGCGAACTCCGCGTAGGGAGGCAATGTGAACGAACGAGAGAAAAGCCTGATGCAGACGCTGGACATGTCCAACCCGAAATTTCGGGCGTGGGTAGGACTGCTCGGGGCGGTCATTCTATGGGGCGCCCTCGCATACAGCCTGCAGTTGCGCAATGGCCTGGCTGAGACCGGGATGCGCGACCAGATTTCCTGGGGCCTGTACATTTCGAACTTCGTTTTCTTTATCGGGATCAGCCATGCAGGGACCTTGATTTCCGCCATTCTCAGGGTCACCGACGCGGATTGGCGGCGGCCTATCACGAGAATGGCGGAAGGCATCACGGTGGTGGCCCTGTGCATCGGCGGCACGATGGTGCTGATCGACCTCGGACGGCCCGACCGCGCGCTGAACCTGTTCCGCTACCCGCGGATCCAATCGCCCATTGTCTGGGATGTGCTTTCCGTCAGCACGTACCTCACCGGGTGCTTGATCTACTTCTACCTGCCGTTAATGCCGGACCTGGCAATCCTCGCCGAGGAGGCCAACCTGGGTAGCTTCCGGCGCCGCGTCTACCAGCTTCTTTCGCTGGGGTGGAGGGGAACGCCCGGCGAGTGGCGCCTGCTGGAGAAGGCGATTTCGGTGACGGCGGTCATGATCATTCCGCTGGCTATCTCGGTCCACACGGTGGTGTCGTGGATCTTCGCGATGACGCTGCGGCCCGGTTGGGACAGCAGCATCTTTGGGCCGTATTTCGTGGTGGGAGCCATTTATTCGGGCGCCGCCGCGGTGGTGCTGGCGATGTGCATCCTGCGGAGCGTGCTGCGCCTGGAGGAATACCTCGAACCCGTGCACTTCCGCAACCTGGGGCTGCTGCTGCTCTCCTTCTCGTTGTTGTACCTGTATTTCAACGTGAACGAATACCTGACGGTGGGTTACAAGTTTCAGGGCGGCGAGAAACTGCTGCTCGACCGGCTGTTCAGGGGCGACTACGCGCCGTACTTCTGGACCGTTCAGGTGGTGGGAGTGCTTCTCCCGATGCTGCTGATGATGGCGGTGCTCGGCCCCAGGCGCTACCGGCATTTCACCGTGCCGGGCTTGGGGCTGGCTTCGTTCCTGGCGATTGCCGGCGCCTGGGCCAAGCGTTACCTCATCGTGGTGCCGACGCTTTCCAGCCCCTTCCTGCCCATCCAGCGGGTTCCGGAGAGTTGGGGCCACTATACTCCGACCTGGATTGAATGGTCGATCACCGCGGCCGCCTTTGCCGCGTTTCTGCTTCTTTACACCCTGCTCGTGAAATTCTTCCCGGTGGTGTCGGTGTGGGAGACGCGGCATATGGGGCCGCCCGCCGAAGAGATGGAGACCGTATCCGCCTTCGGTCCGCGGGCGTGGAGTTCCGCGGCGCGACTTTCGCTGATATTGGTGGGCATCCTGCTGGCTGGCGCGACGCTGGCCCGTGCGCAAGAGAAACCGGTGGCGGGGCCCACGACGCTCTCGGTGACCTGGAGCAACCTTCCACCGGCGGCGGCGCCTCAGATGGAGGACGCACGCACCACTCCGGCGCCGGCCGCGCCGTGGCAAATCGGCGTTTTTGCCGGAGGCATGCCGCACTTCTGGAACTCGCCCGGCGATGCGGTCAAGAGCCCGGACGTCTACCCCGTCGTCTCGGTGGCCGCGCAGTTGAAGGACGCCAAAGGCTGGGCGCTCTCCTTCCAGCCGGTGAAGTTCAAGTTGAAGACGTCTCTCGGGTGGCTGGATTTCGGCGCGCGGCCTACCGACGATGAGGGCAAAGTGGCATTGGTGGTCCGCGATCGCCGTTACGGGAGCTATCCCGTCTCGGTAGCCTACCCCGGAGACGGCGTGCACCAGCCCAGCCTTGGCGAAACGATCGTCGAGTTCGGGCTGCGTCCCGCTCCCGCGCTGCCGGAAGGCGGCGTGCTGACATCGCCGACTTTCACTCCCGAGATCGGCCTGCCATTTGTGCTTTTCTACGGCTCGATGTGGTGCGTTTTCGCGTACTCGCTGGGGTACCTGGTGGTTTGGAAAATGCGCGCGGTGCGGCAGGGAATCGCGCTGAAGCCGGACGCCCGGTGACGAAGAGGAGCTCCGAAGCGCTCGCCCCATCGCGCGCCTGCGAGTTCCTTCTCTCTGCTATACTTCCGTCAAAGGAGACGTTGGGTTTGGAGGGTCGACACTGGCGGCAAAGGGCGAAAGGCCTCCCCTGGGCCTCGTGTCCGGCCACGCTCCTGGCGGCATGGCGCTCAGCCTCGGCTGCGCTCCTACTCCTTGTTTTCCTGATCCCGTACGGTTCCGGTTTGGCCGCGCTCGCCGAACGCGAGAACTCGGCCTGCGGCATGCAGTGCTGCAAAGGCTCCCAGGCCAGTTGCTGCCGAAGATCCGGCAAGAACGCGCACCGGGATGGCCCAGGCTGGATCGCTTCATCGAAGTGCCCATGTGGTTGCGAACAACTTCCCGCGGCATCCGGCACGCTTTCGGCGAGTCTGGTGACAGCCCGGGTCGAGGTCACCCCAGTCCTCGCAGTGTCGCATCTGCGAATCTTGGCCGGCTCACCGCGTGGATCCTCCGAGGCTGGTTTCGCACTCTTTGAACGGCCGCCGCCCTGCGTCTAGCCCCAATCCTCTTCACTTAAGTGGGACAGGCCATCGTCTTTCGTGGCCTGTCGTGCCGCGCCGAAGCACGAGCGCTTGACAGACGACGTAAACCGATCGTCTGTCCCACTCGGCTGCGGCCAACCATCCAACGCAGGGAAGGAGTCCTGAACCAGGAGATTCGAAATGAAAAGTATTTCAATGAAGTGCGGCCTTCTATGTTTGCTGGCAGTGCCCATCCTGATAGCCGCCACCGGCAGTGTTCGCGGCATCGTACACGATCCGCAGCACCGCCCGCTGCCGGGCGCGCAGGTCGTTCTTCACGGCCGGAATGCAGCCGACACGAAAACCGTGCAATCCGACGGTAACGGTGAGTTTCAGATCAACGATGTTCCGGAGGGGGCATATACCCTCGATGTCTCCGCCCAGGGTTTCCGGCTGCTTGAGCGGCAGATTGTCGTGACGGCGGACAAGCCGCCCGTCCTGCACTTTCGACTCGAACTCGCGCCCGTAAGTACAAGCATCGAAGTTTCCGGCGCCGTCAGCAGGTTGAACCCGCAGACATCAACCGTTCAAACCATGGTTTCCCCGGAGGACATCGCTCAGACCGCGGGCGCCGATCAAACCAACAGCCTCGCCATGATCACCGACTTTACGCCGGGAGCTTATATGGTTCACGACATGCTCCACATGCGCGGCGGCCATCAGGTGAACTGGTTTTTCGACGGCATCCCCGTGGTGAACACGAACATTGCGGCCAATGTGGCGCCGCTCATCAATCCGAAGAACGTGGAAGAACTGGAGGTCGAGCGCGGCGGATACTCCAGCGAGTATGGCGATCGGACATACGGATTCTTCAACGTGGTGACGCCTTCCGGCTTCGAGCGCAACAACGAGGCCGAATTGACGCTGTCCGCCGGGAATTTTTATTCCACGGACGATCAGTTGAGTTTCGGCAGCCACACGCAGCGTTTTGCCTACTATGCGAGCGTGGATGGAAATCGCTCGCAACTGGGACTGGGCACGCCGGTTTCGCAAGCCATTCACGACCAGGATAGCGGCGTGGGCGGATTTCTTTCTCTCCTCTTGAATCCCAACACCAAGGATCAATTCCGCTGGATCGCCTCGCTGCGCGAAGATCATTATCAGATTCCCAATGACCAAAACGATCAGAGCGACGGCATTCGCGATGTCAATCTGGAAAAAGACTACTTAGCGGGCTTCCATTGGACTCACAGCTTCTCCGACGGCGTGGAGTTTACGCTCTCCCCGTATTTCCATTACAACAACGCACACTACTTAAACGGACCGCAGGATACGCCCTTCATTCTCGACGACAATATCCGTTCGAATTACATGGGCGCCCGGTCCGTTCTGCACGTGCAAAAGGGGCGAAACGATGCGCACGCGGGCATCGAAGTGTGGGGCCAGCATGACAATACCTTTTTCGGACTCACGGCCAATCCCGGCGGAAGCGTACTGAATCAGCAGGAGAAGCATTGGGCCAACTCGGACGCACTGTTTCTGGAAGATCAATACAAGGCGGCCTCGTGGCTCACCCTGGACCTTGGGATCCGCCTCACACATTATGCGGGGCTGGTGAATGAGAACGCCGCCGATCCGCGAATCGGCGCGGCCATACGGATTCCCCGTCTGAACTGGACTCTGCACGGCTACTATGCGTATTACTACCAACCGCCTCCGCTCGACAGCCTGGCCGGTCCGTCGCTCCAGTTTGCGATTGCGCAAGGATATGGTTTCATCCCGCTGCGGGGCGAGCGTGATATTCAGCATGACATCGGGTTGAGCATCCCCGTGCGCGGGTGGGCGCTCGACGTGGACCGTTTCCACACCAGCGTGCGCAATTTCCTGGACCATGACGTGATCGGCAATTCCGGCATCTTTATCCCGCTGACGGACCTGGCTGCGATCATCAGCGGCACGGAAGTCACCATACGTTCGCCGCGGCTCTTCCATGTGGCCCGGTGGCGCCTCGCGTATTCCAATCAGATTGCGCAGGGAATCGGCCCCGTCACCGGAGGTTTATTGGAATTCTCCGCCCCTGGTAGCTTCTTCCTCGATCACGATCAGCGCAACACCGTGACTTCCGTCCTCACCTTGAGCCTGCCGGGCCATGCGTGGGCGACGCCCGCGTACCAGTTCGGCTCCGGCTTTCTCAATGGCGACGGTCCCGCGCACCTGCCGCCGCACTCCACGTTCGACCTGTCGATCGGCAAAACATTCCGCGAGAACGTGACCATTTCCGCCAATGCGGTCAACATCGCCAATACCCGCTACCTGTTAGACACAAGCAACACTTTCGGCGGGACACACTACATCAACCCTCGCCAGATTTATGGTGAAGTCAGCTACCGGTTTCACTTTTGACCGCGAGCCAGCCGGGCCGGTGTAGTGCATCGCAGGGGATGGCCGCGATTACGACCGGCTTCCTACCGGCGGGAGGCGACGGTGTTTGCCCGTGGGCTGCGATACGCCGTGGATTGTGGTTCCAGTGGCCGTGGGTTCAAATCCCACCACCCACCCCATTTTAGGATCAACAACTTACAGACGGGCACAGGAAAACTTGAGGGGTCCGGGAAACAGTGTTAGGATCACCCGGCATTCGCGTGACGGTGTATCGCGCAGTGTATAATTGCGCGAACACACATGCCACTGTCTGCCGGGACCCGCCTAGCGCACTACGAAATCTTGGGAGCTATCGGAGCGGGAGCCATGGGAGAGGTTTACCGCGCCCGCGATACCCGGCTGGGACGGCAAGTGGCGCTCAAAGTCCTGCCTACCGATCTGGCGGACGACGTCACCCGGCGCCGGCGGTTCGAACAGGAAGCGCGCGCCGTCGCCGCGCTCAACCACCCCAATGTCGTAAGCGTCTATGACGTCGGAGACGAGAACGGCGTCCACTACCTGGTCACGGAATTGGTGGACGGCGAGTCGTTGCGCGACATCATCGACCGTGGGCCCCTCCCGCTGAGAACGGCGCTCGATATCGCGGCGCAGCTAGCCGACGGGCTCGCGGCAGCGCACGCGGCCGGCATCATCCATCGCGACCTGAAGCCGGCAAACATCATGCTCACGCGCCAGGGCCGCGCCTTCTACCGCGTGGCCGCGGTCCAACCGCCGTCCACGATCATAGAATGACCGGTGACGTATGAAGCTGCTCCGGAGCACAGCCAAAGAACGGCTTCGGCTGCCTCTTCGGGCCGGCCAATCCTGCCCAAGGCGACCATGTCCTCGTACCTTTTGATAATCGCCTCCCTCGCTTCCGGGTTCCCACCGCTCATTTGGTCAAACACGTTTTCGAGCATAGGGGTTTTAAAGCCTCCGGCTACCAGAGCATTTACGCGGACTCCGTGCCGCGCGTATTCAAGCGCCGCCGATTTAGTGAGCGCGAGAACGCCGGCCTTCGCGGCGGCATAAAATGATGCCTGTGGTACACCGCCGAGCCCATTTACCGATGACGTGTTCACGATGGCGCCGCCGGGTGGCTCCTGCCTCAACATCTGGCGAATCTCCTGCTTCATACAAAGCCAAACGCTTTTGAGGTTCAGAGCTATTGACCTGTCAAACTGTTCCTCGTCGAAATCAGCCGTCATAGCAAACGGTTCTTCCACGGACGCGGCATTGTTGAAGGCACAGTCTAATCTGCCATGCGCGCCCACCGTCTTTTCGATTAGGGCCTGTACCTGCTCGGCCCGGGACACGTCGGCGGGCACGAAGGTCGCTATCCCGCCCGCAGCCCGGATCTCATGCACCACTTGATTTCCTCGCTCAATGCCGCGTGCTGCCAGGACAACACTGGCGCCTGCCCGCGCGAAGGCCAGTGCCGTTGCGCGCCCGATACCGGAGCTTCCACCCGTCACGAGAGCCACCTTGCCTCTCAGTTGTTCCATCCCTTCCTCCCCATAAGTAGAAAGCCGCTCGATTCATCCCTGCATCCGCGACCGCGTCCTCGCCGAAGCGGTAGGACTCTGACTCGAGCATCCAGCGGTACTCATCATCCGCCCAGCGGACGCGAAACTCGAACGCCGTATCGGCTCGGGCTGCGACAGCGGAACGGACCTGAGCGAGCACGTGCGCGCGGTCCGACTTCGCAAACGTGGGCTCCTCGGTGAGCCCCGTTCCAGCCTATTGGAACCCGTAAGGCGCTCGCTGCGGCCGGCTCAGCATGGTATTGGCTTGGTCGTCGTTCTTGAACCGCTCCTTCGCGGGATCCCAATACAACTTGCGCTTGGTCTTCATCGCAATATGGTGCAGCAAGCAAGTCGAGCACGCCCGGTGCGCGATTTCGGCGGGTGCGATCGTCTCCTTGCGGGTCCGTATGCACTCGAGCCAGTTCCCGTGATGTTCGTCGCTGGTGTAGAGGTGAATCTCGTTCGGCCCGATCACACTGTCCAGGATCTTCGGATCGCTGGCCGCCAGCGGCTGCCCTTGGTTTGGCCCGCCCGGATCGCTGGCCGTCACATTCTCCTCGCGCGTCACAAAGATCCAACCCTTCGTGCCGATGAACTTGATCCCGTTCGGGTAGTCGCCGGAGATCGACATGGTCATGCCGTTCGCGTACCGGGCTTCCGTCTGGAACTTCCCGTGCACGTTCCATAATCCATGCGCCGGGAATTCGGCGGTTCCCCAGATCTCCACCGGCCCGGTAAGCTCCGTGTTCATGCCCCAATGGGCCGTGTCCACATGGTGGGCTCCCCAACCCGTGATCATACCGGCGCCGAACTGTTCGCAGCGCAGCCATCCCGGGCGGTCGAACCCCTTCTGCGGATGCACGCGCATCTCCGTGTAGTACACTACCGGCGTGGTCCCCAGCCACGCATCGTAGTTCAGGTTCGGCGGCACCGGCATTTCCGGAGCCTCCGGTCCCGAGGGATCGCCCGGCAGACCCACCTCCACGTGTTTCACTTCCCCGATGCGTCCGTTTCGCACCAGCTCGCAAGCCCGGTGAAACTGCTTCCACGAACGCTGCTGCGACCCGATCTGAAAAATCCGTTTGGAAGCTCTCACCGCATCGCTCATGTACCGGCCTTCGGCAATCGTCAGCGAGGCCGGTTTCTGCAAGTACACATCCTTGCCCGCGCGCACCGCGTTCACCGCCAGAACGGCGTGCTGGTGGTCCGGCGTCGAAATCACCACAGCATCCACGTCCTTGTTCGCCAGCAGTTCACGATAGTCGCGATATCCCGTGACGCCGTCGTATGGTTTGCCGTCCTTCGCGTAGTAACCGTTCACCAGCGTCTTGCCCTGCTCCACGCGATTCGCATCCAGATCGCACACCGCCATAATGCGGGCGAAATCGTACTTCCGGATGGCCGGCAGATCGTGCCCGCGCGAAATGCGCCCGACGCCGATCGCGCCTACGTTGATGCGGTTGCTGGGAGCCGTCTGCCCAAACACGGTTGCCGGCACAATCGTCGGGAACCCCGCCGCGACCGCTGCTCCCAGGCCTGTCTTCAGGATCGATCGCCGTGACACCGTTTGTTTCTTTGCCATGAAATCGTGCTCCTCTACGTCTCTCGTGTGCTGTCCGTAGCGACTCCGATGCGGGGCAGCCTATTCAGGCTGCGGACCCGCTTTCCAGCGGGTCCAGCCGCTTGAAAGCCGGCTGCGGGCAGGATTGCCCGCCCCACTATCATAGCCTTCGCGCATTCTTTTGCGCCTTGAGAACCAGTTCCGTGGCCAGCAGTGCCTGTTCCTGGTTCTGCGCCACATGCGTACGGTTCACAATGTCGCCCACGAACTGCGGTCCGAACGGCAACTCCACCTGATCACAGTCCATATACGTGGCCTGCTTCCGGTCGACCAGGAACAGGTGGTTGCCGCCCGGGCGCCCCACAATATCCGCGTACTTCCGCAATTCGATGTATCCCTCGGTTCCCAGAATGAACAAGCGTCCGTCGCCCCATACTCCCAGGCCATCGGGAGTGAACCAATCCACGCGGACGTATCCCATGCCGCCGTTGCCGTGCAGCATCATGTCGCCGAAGTCCTGGAACTTCGGATGGTCCGGGTGATTCACATTGGCAACTTGCGATGCCGTCACATCCGCCACGGTCGATCCGGTGTAATAGACGAACTGGTCCGCCTGGTGCGATCCGATGTCGCACAGGATGCCGCCGTAGCGGGCCGGATCCCAAAACCAATCCGGGCGGCCCTTCCCGGGTACCTGGTTCGGAGCGTTCACCTGGTGCGGAGCCAGGTTCACGGTCTGGACCACGCGTCCGATGGCGCCGGCCTTCACCAGTTCGCCCGCCTGCACCGCAGCCTTCACCTCCAGCCGTTCGGAGTACATGATGGCGAAGATACGGCCCGTCTGTTTAATCGCCTGGCGGACCTCGGCAAGCTGTTCGAGAGTGATGATCCCGGGCTTGTCGCTCAGATAGTCTTTGCCGTGGCGCATCACGCGCACGCCTAGCGGCGCGCGCAGATCCGGGATCGCCGCGCTGGCCACCAGTTGGATGGATGGATCGCTCAGAATCTCGTCTTCGCTTGCCGCCACCTTCACATCCGGATACCGTTTCTGGAAGTCCGCCAGCCCTGGCAGATTCGTGGAATAGACAGCCGCCAGTTCGCCGCCGCCGCGCCGTACCGCGTCCGTGATGCCGTTGATGTGATTGTGGTCCAGTCCGATGACCGCGAACTGAATGGAGTACTTGGCCTTCGTCTGGGGGCTGGCCGCGACCGTCACCTCCTGGGTCACCTGGGGCGCGGCCTCGAAGCCCAGCGCCGCTGCGGGCAGTCCTGCCATCAATCCCGCCGGCCCCGTCGTTTTCAGGAAGGACCGCCGGCTCACGTCATACGCCATCGCCATTTCTCCTCTCCGAGAGTGTACCTCCCCGCAATGCCCGCTGTGCCGTGGCGCCGGGGTGGTGTGCTGGCGGAAATCGCGCCGGACTGCCGCTGGTCCGGGTCGCAATGGCAACAGAGTGCGGGACCCGGGCCGAAAGTGGTGACGGGACCGGGCCTCCTGTACCCCCTCATCATCCCGCCGGCAGGACTCGCCCGGCTTCGCCCCGGCCAGGAGATCGACCGCGATCCGCTCACGGGATTCAGTGTGCGCGTGGCCGCCGCGGACGGGCAGACGGTCACGTTACAGGTTGACGGCCCCGACCGGACGATGGTGTTCGTGTACGAACGCGCCCAGGGCATCATGATGCGGAGCAGCTCTCGGGAGCGGTCGTCCGCCGGGCAGAACATGTTCGTGGTGCACGAGATGCAGTTGGCCGGAAAGCAGTAAAGGAAAGCCCCGCGCCAGCCCCGCGCCACTCCCGAGGCCCTGGTCGCGAACTCGCAGGATCACAGGGATGGCGGCATAGTGTATAATCGGCCTAATCTGGGCGCAAATGGAAATCCCGAGCCGCACAACCTTGAAACGCCCCCGCTGTCCCCGGCTCGCCCAACGACAAGGGCCGCCTTTGTGACCTGGCGCGCGACGTCCGCCTCGAAAGCCACGTGCAGAATCCGCCACAACAAGTGCAGTCTTTGCTTCGCCGGCCCGGTGGTCAGACCCGTATTCCACGACAACCGTCGCCAGATCTTCAGATTCCGCCTGCGTCACCATTCTCGCCCGTTCGGTACCGCGAGTGCTCTGACATTCCGAACGCTATATACGATTCTTTGGAAAACGGCAGCCCGACGCACAAAAATGGTTCTTGCGGAAGAAATCGAAAAACTGAACCGGTTCGCACCCTAAGCCGATGAGCATAAACCACCCAAGCTTTCCCACTCGTCTAACTCGCCGCGGTGTAGCCACTCTTGCCTGCGCGTGTCTTTCCGGGAGCCTGGCCGCCGCGGAATCGCCGTCTGGCACGGCTATTGAAGCCCGCCTGTTGACTCCCATTTCGACGTACCGTGCCAAGCCCGGGATGGAGATTGCGGCGGTGGTGGCCACACCGCTATGCGCGGGCGGGGCGAGCGTGCTGCCGGAAGGGACGGAGTTGCGCGGCGTGGTGAGGCGGGTCAGCAAGGTGGGGTTGGGGCTGGTGCACGAGAGCGCGGGGCTGAAACTGGAATTCACGCAGTTGGACCTCCCGGACGGGCGGGAATACGCGGTGGCGGCGCACCTGGCTGGGATCGATAACGCGCGGGAGCGGGTGGACCGGAAGGGCAATATCCATGGAATTCGCGCCACGGCGACACTCTCGAACCGGCTCGGGGAGAGGATTGTTTTCGCGGCATTCGGGCATCCGGCGGCCATGATTCCGCTGTTCGTACTGGAATCGAGCATGTTCCATTTCCCCGAACCGGAGATTCAATTCCGGCGCGGCACGGAGATTCAATTCGATGTCGAATTTCCGGAGGAGTTCGGAGCGGTAGCGCCGTGCCCGCTGCCGGAGGTGGAGGCCGCGCCGGAGGAGTGGGCAGCCATGCAGGAGGTGGTGGACGCGCTGCCCTACTGGGCGTACTCGCAGCGCCAGCGGCAACCGATGGACCTGGTGAACCTGTTGTTTGTGGGATCGCGGCAAGAGGTGGATCGGGCCTTCGCGGCGGCGGGGTGGATTGGATCGCGCGCGAATTCGATGCGGGCGGGAGTGGCGGCCATCCGCGCGATCGTCGAAGAGCACGGCTTCCCCGACGCACCGATGCGGACGCTCCTGCTGGACGGCCGGGAGCCGGAATTCCGGCTGCAAAAAAGCCTGAACACATTCGAGAAGCGCGACCATCTGCGGATCTGGAAGCGCGACGGGGAGTTGGACGGACGTCCGATCTGGGCGTCAGCCGCGACGCGCGACTTGGCGACCACATTTGGAATGCATCCGTTCGGGTTCACGCACGAGATTCAGGGCGAGGTGGACCTGGAGCGGGACGAAGTGGTCCACGACCTGGTCTTCACCGGATGCGTGGATTCGGTGGCGTACGTGCAGAGGCCGGAGGGCGTGCGGGAGTCGGGACAGGACTACCGGAAAGGTGTCAGCACGGACGCCCGGGTGGCGGTGGTCACCTTGAACGGCTGCACGCAGCCGCGCGAGGACTTCGCAGCGGCGGAGCCGTTTCCGAAGCCGTCCAAGGTGGTGCGATTGATCCGGCGGGTGACGCTGACGGCGCGCAACCACTTTATTCGGGACAACTGGGTGTACCGCACGGCGGATGCCATACGGCTGAGCTATCTGGCGCTGCGGAGGTTGGACCGCCGGGCCAAGCAGGAGGGCCGGGCGCGGCAATTGGAAGCGGCGATGCATGGCGCGCAACTGGCGGGAACGCATTAGGAACGTATATGCCGCGATCAGCGTCACCGTAATTAAGAAGCAGCGCGGCGATAGCGGGAGATCATCGGCAGCGCCTTCGCGGCTTAATTAATCTTCGAAGCTGCGGGCGCCGCCTTTGAAACCATTGCGGGCTTGCTTCCAGAGCCACTTCAAGACGCGGGTATCGTTATAGCAGTAGCCGAGATTGTGATTCAAGGTGGAGAAGCAATGCCTCTGGCATGTCTTCTTCATCTCGCGCAGTTGGCCGCTGTCGAATTTGTGTCCGTCGATCGTGCCCCAGTCGTAAGTCGCCGCATACATCGGAAAACAGGGTCCCACGCTGCCGTCGGTTCGGATGATCACGTTATTCTGGGCGGCGCGGCAGTTCCAGTCCGCGAAACGCAGGCTGCCGCCCTCGTCTCGAACGATCCCCGGCATGGTGGCGAGCAGTTCTTCGCCGTCGGTGCTAGTGTTGGTTGCGTCGCCGTACCAGCCTAACCGGCTAAGGTCCAGGCCGGAGGACATCCGCATGAACGCCTTCATCTCCTGCAGACGGTGCACCGAGTTCACCATCTGGTAGCCCGACTTGTTCTTAGCGATCAGCCAGTCGATGAGTTCGTCCACCGCGCGCCAGTCTTCGGGGCGGATGTAGGTCGGGTTTTCGTTCAGGTGTTTGAAATGGCCGTCCTGTTCGAGCATCGGCGTCTCGTTCAGGTGATAATCGACGGCCAGCCGGTGTTCACGGGCGTACTCGGTCAGTAGCCGGATGTCCTCCAGGTTATTCCGGCAAATATTCATGTTGAGAAAGACCATGTTGCCGTAAACGTACTGCTTCCGCATCAGGTACTCGAGGTTCTGGCGAGCGGGGACGAGGGCCTTCGGCAGGCCCGGCTTTTCGTCCCACGCATCCAGGGCCAGGTTGAAGATCGCCACGCCCGCGTCGGCGAGCCGGTCCGCGACATCGGGCCGCAGTAACCGGCCATTCGTGCCGATGTAAATCCAGAACCCTTTCTTGGCTGCGTAGTAGACGACTTTGTGTGCGAACGCCGGGCGCAGCAACGTCTCGCCTCCCATGAGCGCAAGAACGCGGCAGCCATGGTCATGCAGCCAATCGATGGCGCGGCGCGCGACATCTTCGGTCATGCCCTTGACTTTGTTATTGAATGCCCAGCAATACCAGCAATCGAGATTGCACTTGTATTCGACGAACAGGTAGGCGGTGATGGGATGAAAATCCCCCGGCATTACCCGGGAGCGAATGTAGGGAACCAGCCAGCCGCGCACTTTGCGCTTGATCTGTTCCCGGCTCCACTGGCGCTTTTCGGGAGGCGTCTCTGGTCCGGGATCGGAGAGCAACTCCGGGTACTGGGGGAATACCGGCTCCGGTAAAGTGGCTCCTTGGGGCGCTGGCGGCGCCGGTGGCTGTTGAGCGGAGTGCACCAGCAGGTCATTGATCGCAACGTCGATACGAAACGTCGATCGGGTAGAACTCGCCATCGGTATCCTCCAGAAAAATGATCTGAAAACTCTGGCCCTCGGCTTCGATGAGGCCATCGAAATTCGGGGCGGCGATGGCATTACGTTCCATCAACTCCATTCTCGCAGGATAGGAGGTTGCGTGTTGTCCCGTTCATCATGCCGCACCAGGAACCACTCCAGGAACCACTCGCCCACGGCGGCGCGCCAGCGTGATATACTTTGCGGCCACAACCATCCTTCCATGGTTGTTGGTCTGGCACAACCGCCGCAGGACCTGGCGCGCCGGCGAAAACTCTGAGAGTCGTAAGGCTCTGGACACAAGGCCCTCCTCATGGTCCGCGCCGCCATCCATACGGCTCTGCGCAGGAATTCGACGGGACCCGCATTTTAGGCTGCTTTCTGGAAGACCACAAATTCGGTCCTGGTGGCTGCCATGCGTTGCGCCTTCAGCAATAGGTAGCGCAGGTTCTTGTAG